>Ga0182027_10004869_pt1 | contig 20608 bp, 17 predicted proteins | sample 712E1DmetaG_FD_121300 | JGI IMG/M metagenome (GOLD analysis project Ga0182027, IMG submission 121300) | Permafrost microbial communities from Stordalen Mire, Sweden - 712E1D metaG (Illumina Assembly) | ecosystem: Environmental > Terrestrial > Soil > Wetlands > Permafrost | place: Sweden...
CGGCACCAATCCCACTGCCACACCCTGAAACCAGCCAAAAACTTAAAATCCCGTGACAGCAATATCACGGGATTTTTTTATAGATTTTCGAGAAACCTACCAGCCTGCATGGCTGCAGCAGCGCCTAACCCGGCAGAAGTAATCACCTGCTTATACACCGGGTCACCCACCTCGCCGGCGGCGAAAACACCTTTAATACTCGTCTCCATCGTTTCACCGACCTTCAAGAAACCGCGCTCGTCCATTTCCAATTGGCCTTTATAGAGATCGGTATTCGGAGTATGACCAATAAACACGAAAACACCATCAGTTGCAAGAGTCGTCAGCAAATTTGTCTTTAAATTCTTTATATCAATGCTGGTTACTTTTTGATCCCCGTTGATCTTTTCGACCACAGAATCAAAAATCACCTCAATTTTTTCGTTCTCTGAGAGACGCTTTTGCAAAAGTGCACCCGCCCGGAATGTATCCCGCCGGTGAACGATACGCACCTTGCTGGAAAATCGGGTCAGAAACAGACCTTCTTCCAGGGCACTGTCACCACCCCCAACGACGATGACCTCTTTGTTCTTGAAAAACCAGCCGTCACAGGTCGCGCAATAGGATACTCCACGACCGGTCAGTAATTCTTCGCCCGGAACGTTCAACCTGACAGGGCTGGCACCGGTAGCCAAAATCAATGTATCGGTTGAATAATCTTTACTATACGTGCGGACAATGAAGGGTTTTTGCCGTAGCTCAACCGAGGTTGCTGAATCAAACTCAAAGCGAGCTCCAAATTTCTCTGCCTGGTGTTGAAATATCTCACCCAGTTGCGATCCATTGATGCCGTCCGGAAAGCCGGGATAATTTTCGATATTGTTGGTCAGGGATACCTGACCGCCCAACTCCGTCCCTATCAATACGAAAGGATTCAATTCTGCCCGCGCTGCGTACAATGCCGCAACCAACCCTGCCGGACCGGCACCTAAGATGATCATTTTTTCATGTTGGACTGTTTTTGATGAAACATCAGTCGTCATATTCAACTCCTTTCAATTTGACACCGCACTTTTATCGGTGATCTCCAACGCCTGATCGATAATGGCAAAACCCTCGGCCAATTGTTCAGGAGTAATGATCAAGGGTGGAATGATCAAAATGGTATGCCAGTGAGTGTAAACAAAAAGCCCGTGTTCCAGTAAATATTTTTTCACCGCGACCATGTCCGGGCTGGTCTTCCCAAATGGTGCGGCCGGTTCTTTGGTCTCGCGATTCTTCACCAATTCGATAATTCCAAACAACCCCAGCGACCGAACCTCTCCCACCGATATATGTTTTTGCGCCAGATCGGCGAGCAGCTTATGTAATACTTCTCCAGTTTTGGCCGCCTGCTCCACCAGATGATCTTCCTGCATCACCCGGATGGTAGCGATTGCAGCCGCCAAAGAAATGGGATGCCCATTATAGGTCAAGCCACCTTCATATACTCTTTCATTAAACTTAGATGCAATTTCACGTCTTAAAGCGACAGCTCCAAGAGGGGCATATCCAGATGTCAACCCTTTTGCCATGGTCATGATGTCAGGCTTGACCTCCCAGTGATCGACAGCAAACCATTTGCCGGTACGGCCAAAACCGCTCATGACCTCATCGGCAATCATCAAAATACCGTAACGGTCACAAAGTGCACGCACCCCTTGCATGTAGCCCTGCGGGGGAATAATCACTCCATTTGTGCCGGTAACCGTCTCCATCAAGATAGCAGCGATGGTATCCGGTCCTTCATAAGTGATGATCTCTTCAAGATGGTTGAGATAATCTAGCGTAAACTCGGTATCACTGATTTCCGGATTGGAACGATGAAAGGTGGAACGATAGCGATATGGATCAAGGAAATGAACCACACCGGGCATGACAGCCGGCTCCCAGGCATTGCGGCGCGGATCGCCCGTGAGCGCCAGTGCCCCATATGAGGCTCCATGATAAGAACGGTAGCGGGTGAGAATCTTGGGCTTTCCGGCAAAAGAACGGGCAAATTTGATGGCATTTTCGTTCGCATCCGCTCCCCCCAAGGTATAGAGGAACTTGCTCAGACCGTCCGGAGTGATCTCATCCAGTAATTTGCCTAAAAGGGCACGTGGTTTCGTGGCCATTCCCGGACCGGCAAAGGATAGTTCACGCGCCTGGTCGACCATCGCTTCGATCACCCGCTCGTCGCCATGACCGATATTCACGCACATCACCATCGAATTAAAATCCAGATAGCGTTTGCCATCCACGTCCCAGAAATAAACGCCCTTGGCTTTTTTAATGGCAATTGGTGAAACATGGGCCTGGGCAGACCAGGTCCAAAAATTATATTGCAAGGATAGCGGAAGAATTTCTGAATCAGGGATATCGATCAAGGAATCCTCACTTATTAATTTAATTCCATCCAAATCGTATCATAAAACTGAATTATTTTAATTCAGCGCAAATGACAGCTTCAGAAATCTAATAACTCATGGAAAGGTTCTTCCAGTTATCGTGGTCGACCTTTCCATAGAATCGTTCCACCTACAATACGGTTAATTTTCGATCAAGACAGCGCGAGCCGGAGCACCATCGGCACCCTTTAGTTTGAGCGGCAGGCAGCACAGAGTATATTTGCCTGCACTCACCCCGGAAAGGTCGAGACCTTCAACAATCACAACCCCTGCACCAAGCAATACCTCATGGGTGGGTCGACTTTTTTTATACGGGGATATGGAAAGGTAATCGATTCCCACCAGTTTGATCTTGTGGTCCACCAGGAACCTGGCTCCACTTTCATCAATCCCGACAAAATGTGTATTAAAAGGCGCCTCAGGATTCTTCCATAGATCCGAGTTGGAGGTCTTGAACAAGACCCTCTCCACCAACGGTTCGAATTTCAACTTCTCCATGACCTCAGCAGTGATCACCTCCACATTGCTGGTGACCTGGATCACCTGCGCCGGACCCACGAGGACATCCAATGGCAAGTTTTCCACAGTATTGCCCTCCGATAAAAAGTGGTAGGGGGCATCCACGTGCGTGCCAGTGTGTGCACTGGCGGCAAAGAAAGAGACATTCGCATTGGCTCCCTCTTCAATTTTTGTCCGGCGGTGAAGTTCAACCTGATCATCTCCTGGCCAGACCGGGATACCAGGAGTGATGGTAACAGAAATATCGAATACTCTCATTGTTTTTTACTCCAGAAACTCCCATTGAATACGTCTGTCAAAAATGCTGTACGTTGTTGGTCGGTCATGGGAGTGGGTTGGGCCCAATCGACAAGTTCAGCAGTCAGTAATTCTGTACTCATATATTTTCCATTATAAATGATGTGGCGATCGATGAATTCACGGCGAATATTATCATCGGGAACGCCTTGGACAGCCATTTGATCGAACAGGAAATTCCCCAGCCCAAAATGGATCAGACTGTTGCCGATAAATTGAAAACCCATGGCGTAATGTGCTTCCGATCCGCTGACGATATCCGCACCGGCGTTGGCTGAATCGCGAAAAACCTGAGCCAACTGATCACCATAGCTATAACTGTTATAAATCTCATCCTGTTGAAAAGTTGCGATGACCACATAACCCTGCGATTTCAGGTCACTAATCTGTTGCGTAAAGTATTTCATGTCACATGGTGCACTGCCAGCTTTTACACCGGTAGCCCAGTCAGACGTTGGCCCAGCAGGATTGCACCCGATGAAGGCAATTTTATTACCGTTGGCTTCGACCTTGACCGGCGCCTGTGCTTCGGCTTCCGTCTTGCCTCCGCCAAAAACAGACCAACCCAGGTTATTATAGGTATCGATCGTGGATTCTAAGTATTGGGAACCGTAGTCATTCTCATGATTTCCGGTCAATTCCACAACATTGACTCCCAAATCCTGGAGGGTTTTCAAGTAGCGCGGAGAGGAACAAAATTGTAATCCGTGCTGATTGTAATCGGGGTACGGGCAAGTCGGGTCAAACGACACCTCGTTACTGACATGAATCAGGTCAGCATTCGCAAACCAGTCCTTGACCTTTTCGATCGGGTAATCCAGACCTTTGATTTCCATTTTGTAGGCAATGGCGCGCACCAAGGCAGTCGTACCGGTCATCATCAGCACGGTCATTTTCGATTCATCCCGATTGGTCAGGGGAAGGCTGCTGAGAATGGTTTTTCCTACAGCTTGTAGGTTGGTATCCTGAATGCTGCTCGAAAGGACAAAATCAGCCTTCAATGCATACGCACTCGTATCCAGGGGTTTGTCGAGCGGACTTAATCCGTCGATTTTGATGACCTTCCATCTGGGAGTGAGTTCGTCAAAGGGGACAATCGCCCAGGTGCCCGGCGCTTTAAAATCGTTTGTGGCTAACTGATCCTTAGATACCGTCTCAACATTAGCTGATGAGGAAGTCCCCCAAAGCGCATTAAAAACAGCAACCGTTTCTTCACTCACCAGTAATTTCTGCAGCGGTGCATTTGCCACAGAATTGCCAAGCCAGAAATTCTTCAAATCAGACGATAAGGTCGCGTCGGTCACCGTCGGGAACGGTGCCACCAATGCATAGACCCATTGAACCTGACCAATGACATTATCCACGCTTGACGGATTCGGCGCCAATGCCAGGCTGAGATCAGCAGATTCCCGGGTATCGGCAAGTTGGTAGCCGTTTTGAGTTTTGATCTCCTCCTGGAGCACACCCGGCAGAGTTGGATCCAGCCACAGGGATGCGGGAATATTCTTTGTAGGAGTAGCACTGGCTACGACTTTTTGCGTGGAACTTGCCATAGATGCTGCAATCGAATTTCCACCTGAAGCTGAGGCAACCGGTATTGAATTGGAACAACCAGAAATAAAAGATGAAATCAGGAAAAACAAAATCAATGAAGACCATATTGTACGCTTCAATAGAAGACCTCCGAGTAAATTTATCATGACAAATTATAAACCTCGCTTAGTAAATATTTCTGATAGTTCCTGAGAGCCTTTGCCTTTATAATTCGCACTATAAGCTTGAAAGGATAGATTATGCGCGAAGTAGCCGTCATTGGAATCGGTCAAACAAGGGTCGAAGAGCAATGGAGAAAATCTCTGCGTGAACTTGCCGGAGATGCCGCCCTGGCTGCTCTGCGTGATTCCGGGCTTGCGCGCGTAGATGCCGTCTACGTCGGAAACATGATGTCCGGGTCAGCCAACCTGCAGCAACATCTGGGATCTTATATTGCAGATTGGATCGGGATGCGTTCTGCAGAAGGGCTGCGCCTCGAAGCGGCATGCAGTTCAGGAGCTGCCTGTTTTCGTAGCGCCGTGATGGCTGTCGCCTCCGGGCAAGTGGATACGGTACTGGCCGTGGGCGTCGAAAAGATGACCGACTCTCCCTCTGCGGAAATCACCAGCGAATTGGCTACGGCTGCAGACGCCGATTGGGAAGCCGCGCAAGGGGTTTCTTTCGTGGGATTGAACGCTCTCATCATGCGTAGATATATGTTCGAGTATGGCTGGAAGAAAGAAGATTTTGCCGCCTTTTCAATCAACGCGCATGCCAATGCTGTGCATAATCCTTTTGCCCGCTTTCACGAACCTATCACCCTGGAAAGCTACTCCAAAGCCGGCATGGTGGCTGATCCCATCAACCTGATGGATGCATCTGCCATCGGCGACGGTTCTGCAGCCGCCGTTCTGGTGCCCCTGGAGTTCGTCAAAGCAAGCAAAGGCATCCCCCTAGTCAAAATAGTTGCCTCCGCTGCTGCCACCGATTCCATCGCCATCGATCAACGCCGCGATCCTTTATGGCTCACTGCGGCTGAACTTTCGGTAAAAAAGGCGTATGCCCAGGCAGGGATCGGACCAGAGGAAATCGACTTTTTCGAATTGCACGACGCTTTCTCGATCATGGCCGCGCTTTCGCTGGAAGCCAACGGCTTCGCCGAGCGCGGACAGGGTCCACGGCTGGCAAATGAAGGAGAAATCCTACCGACCGGCCGCATCCCCATCGCCACCCGGGGTGGACTGAAAGCCCGCGGCCACCCGGTCGGCGCCACCGGGATGTATCAAATCGTCGAAGTCGTCGAACAACTACGCGGTGAGGCCACCGGAACCCAGGTGGAGCATGCACGCATTGGCATGGCCCAAAATATCGGCGGCAGCGGTTCAAACGTCATCACCCATATCCTCGAAACCGTGTAGTGTCGTCAAGGGAACGGTCATTGCTCCGGTAAAAAGTTCGTGGTTTCGATAACTCTTAGAATGAAAGAAACGAATCCCCCTCGTATACCCGTGGAACTGGTGCAGGCAGTTCGCTCGGGGGGCTTAGACCGCAGGGATCATCCGCTGCGCGAATGCAGGCAATTCCAAACAATTCTATTTTACATTGCTCTAATGACAAAGCAGCAAGCAAGAATAATAACGAAAGCGATTTGTTCCATTTAATGTTTTCCCTAATCATCATGATTGTGGTGAATAGTTACACAAATATTATAGAACCTATTTTCTAATTGTCAAAATCCAATGCTTTTTTGCAATCTCCCCCTATTCTGCCTCAATCTTTTCTAGAACAGATATTCATGCTATGATAGCGACAAGGTTATCGGAATCATGGAAATCACTTCCAAAAAATTGTGCGAATACCGGCTGAACACATACCGGATGAAGCCTGGCCAACGTTTGACGAATCCCCGGCAAGCGGTCGAATTTGTCAACCAGCGTGGATTCGTATTCCTATGGCCGATCAAGGGTGTGGAAATGCCCAGCCTGTGGAGCGCAGTGGCGGGCGACCGCCCGGTAGCGGATGATCACGACGACCCCGGGCACATCTCCTGGTCGTGGAAGGACCAGATGCTCGACCAGCGTGTCTGGTACTATGCACGGATGCTCAAACATAAGAACACCTTCATCTCGCTGGAACTGGCCCCCTTCTTTTATGCCTTAACCCCCAATTTTGGTTCCCCTGAAGATGATTTTTATGACCAATACCAGCAAGGCGAACTCCCCCTTGAGACCAAGTTGATCTTCGAAGCGCTCGTAAAAGAGGGACCGCTCGACACGCTTTCGTTGCGTAAAGCTGCCCATCTGACCGGCAAAAACTCGAATTCCGCGTTTAGTCGTGCGCTCGACCTCTTACAGGTGGATATGCGCTGCCTGCCGGTCTCCATCAGCGAAGCCGGACGCTGGCACTATGCCTTTGTCTACGATCTCACGCATCGGTACTATCCTAACCTGGCCGAAAGTGCCAGGTCGATCAGTGAAAGCCAGGCGCGTAAAATGCTGGTGGAGAAATATCTCGAATCTGTAGGCGTAGCCAGCGCCCACCAAACTCTCTCCCTTTTTCACTGGAGCGCTGAAATCGGCGAAAGGACGTTGAACCACCTGGTTCAAGAAGGAAGCATCCAGGCAGGAGTAACATTGGAAAACCAGCCTGAACTTTATTACGCCAGCCGAGAACTCATCTGATAGGAAATCGAATCAGCTATAATTAACCTGATTCGAACACATCGGGAGCTAAGGGAGAGAAAATGGAATTTCACATCTCAAGGCAATCGCGCGATAAATTCCATTTCAACGAGACACTCTTCGCACTGGATGGCAATATCCTGTTTGCCGATCTCTACGCCGTGCGACTTTTCGCCAACAAGATCAACCAGCAGCGCGATCTGGCGCATTTCCCAGAACAGGCTGCCCGCGCCGGACAGCTCAATGCACTCGGTCTGATGGACGAAATTTTTCATTACGTCTTCTTCCTTTTTCGCCAACAAAAAAAATCTCAAATAGTCGAAGAAGCACTAACTACCCTGACGGAGGAATGCGGACAGGCAAAGGTGGATGCCATTCTCACGCTATTCCTCAAAGAATTCCCCCCACAGGCAGTCCATAGAAAAGAAATGACGGCGGAAGAATACCTGGAAGACGCTACCAAGGGAACTCCCAACCGTCAACTCATCCTCGAAGAAATGATCCTCTTATGGGTCACCCACCAAAACGCGGCTCTGGCTCAATACGCCGAACTCTTCGACAGCCCGCTGCTGACTGAAAACCGCGACTACCTGCATATATTCAGCAGTTTGCAGAATTACTTCGATCAACAACCCACTTTTGGCCCGGAAAACCTGACCCTGCTCAACCTGCTCTTGAGCCCGGCGCAACACGTGCCGCAATCCCTGACGGGGCAGTTGGAGTATATTCGCGACCACTGGGCTGCCTTTTTGAGCGAGTATTTTTATCGCCTGCTTACCACCCTGGATATTTTGAAAGAAGAGAACAAACTTTCCTTCGTTGGTCCTGGCCCGACGCCGATCCCCGTGTATGACCTGAAATCCCTCTCCGGCAGTGCCACAGATCGAATCGCCTTCAGCCGCGACCGTGACTGGATGCCAGGTTTGGTTTTGATTGCCAAAAATATTTATGTCTGGCTGGATCAACTCAGCCAGACATATCAGCGGGAGATCACCCACCTTGATCAAATTCCCCAGGCCGAGCTGGATTTTCTGGCGCAAAGTGGCATTTCCGGTTTATGGCTGATCGGCCTGTGGGAACGCAGCCAGGCTTCGGCGAGAATCAAACAACTCTGTGGAAATCCCGAAGCAATTGCCTCAGCTTACTCCCTATATTCCTATGAAATTGCTGCTGACCTGGGAGGATATGATGCCTACGCGAAACTGCGGGACGCCGCCACCCGCAGCGGCATCCGACTGGCCAGCGACATGGTGCCCAATCACATGGGCATCGACTCGGATTGGGTGCTCCACCACCCGGAACGTTTCCTTTCACTGGACCAATGCCCCTACCCTAATTATTCCTTCACCGGCCCGAATCTATCGGGTGTCTCAAATATCAGCATACAAATCGAAGATCACTATTATTCGCGCACGGACGCCGCTGTGGTTTTCAAACGTTACGATGCTACCAGCGGGGAAACCAAGTACATCTATCATGGAAACGATGGCACCTCGATGCCCTGGAATGACACGGCGCAACTCAATTATTTGAACCGGGAAGTTCAAGAAGCAGTCTACCAGACTATTCTGGAAGTGGCACGCAAGTTCCCGATCATCCGTTTTGATGCCGCCATGACCCTGGCAAAAAAGCAGATCGAACGCCTGTGGTTCCCGGAACCGGGAAGCGGCGGTGCCATCCCCACACGCTCCGAACATTCGATGACGCGCGAACAATTCGATGCCGCCATGCCCGATGAATTCTGGCGCATGGTCGTCGATCGCATCGCCATCGATGCTCCAGACACATTGCTGCTGGCAGAAGCATTTTGGATGATGGAAGGCTACTTTGTCCGCTCGTTGGGCATGCACCGGGTCTACAACAGCGCCTTCATGCACATGCTACGTGATGAAAACAACGCCGGTTATCGCCAATTGATCAAAAACACGCTCGAATTCGAGCCTGAAATTCTGAAACGCTATGTCAATTTCATGAACAACCCCGATGAGCGCACTGCCGTCGATCAATTTGGGAAAGGCGATAAATATTTTGGCGTGTGCACCTTGATGGCTACCTTCCCAGGGTTACCTATGTTCGGCCACGGCCAGATCGAGGGCTTCGCCGAAAAATACGGCATGGAGTACCACCATGCCTACCTGCAAGAAGGTATCGATGACGGCCTGGTCGAGCGGCACCGCCACGAAATTTTTCCCCTTTTGCATAAGCGCCGCCTCTTCTCGGGGGTCGAAAACTTCTGGTTGTTCGATTTCTTTACCGCCAATGGCCATGTGAATGAGAATGTATTCGCTTTTACCAATGAAGCAGGCAACGAGCATACTCTGGTAGTTGTCAATAACAACCTGCACTCATCAGAAGGTTGGTTGAAAGTATCCTCCGCCCGCCTAGTCAACGGAACTTCAAAACAACTCAACCTGGCTGACAGCCTGGATCTGACCCACACACGCCATGAATTCGTTCTATTCCGCGACCAAATCACCGGCTTACAATTCATCCGTAGCGTGGAGCAGCTTATCCACGATGGTTTTCATCTCCATTTGAATGGTTATGAATATCACGTTTTTTATGATTTCCGGCTGGTCTCTTCGGATAGCAAACACGATTATCGCCGGCTGTATGAATATCTTGGCGAAGGCGGCATTCCTGAAATCGATTCGGGGTTGAGTGAATTATTCATGCAGCCCGTGCTGCAACCCTTTCGAGAACTGGTCAACCCGGGTTACTTCACTTATCTGTCAGGTATTGTGGCACAAGGGAAAGCAAATCTCCCGGTCGAAGTCATCGAGGAAGCTCAAAACAAATTACGTCCATTCCTGAACGGCATCGAGAAAGCGCTGGGAGAGCCTTTGCCTGAAAAAGAAGTGGTTACCACTGAGATCGCCGCCGGATTGAAGGCTGTGTTGACCTTGCGCCATCTGCCTGCTGAAGCAGCAGCGACGCAAATGAAGAAACTGCAGCGAGCTGCCAATTTCATCGATGGTGGCTTGAATGAACCGGCACTATACACGCTCCTCAGTTGGGTGTTCATCGGACAATTAGGCAAGGCCAAGACAAAAGCTGATCCAGAGTTGCTTTCACAGGCCTGGGCTGAAGAGTGGCAATTATATAAGACATTGACCTCCACTCTGGTGCAAATGGAGCTCCCTGAAAGCGAAATCTCAAACGCTCTCAAGGCACTGCGCCTGATCACTAGTCAACAAGATTGGTACGTCCAAATGGGGAAGAAGCCCTTTCCGGAAATTGCCAAAACCTGGTTCTCCAACCCTGAGATCCAATCCTTCTTGCAGGTGAATCGTTTCGAAGACATTCTCTGGTATAACCGAGAGTGCTTTGCTGATTTCCTATGGTGGATGGCCCTGGTTGCCCTGATCTGTTGTGAAATGCAGCCGCAATTTTCGCGCAACGACGTGGCAGAGACCCTTCTGGGAAGCTACGAAATTCTTCAAAGCCTGATCAAAGCAGACAAGGTATCCGATAGCCAGGTCGAAAAATTATTGGATGGCTTAATTGGAACCCTTTGATCCATCCCCCTGTGAAATCAGACGTTCTCTTCAAAACGCCTGATCGCTTCATCGAACACTTCTTCCGCATTCAACGAGCTGCGCCAACTGCGGATCTGCTTTAAATCGCCCTTTACGCCGGCAATCAATTCTTCCCCACAAACGGATTCGGTCAGTACCAACGCGTGAGCCGCATAACGAATATTGTTACAAGGTTCAATACGGTCGAAATCCTCAAAAAACCAGCCACAAGAGGTATACATGCGTTGCCTTTCGAATTGTCCGGTCAGCAGCCGTGCCAATGACTGTTCCTCTGGTGCGGATAATGGTCGAAGAGCCTGTGCCATCTCCCAATCAAGAAAAGATTCATCTCCAAGGAGCACATGGATGTATTCATCACGAGCCTGCCAGCGATCTTTGAGCCAGGGGCTCGTGATTCTCAAATACTGCTCGTCGGCCAACCCGGCAACCTTGTCCATGAAGTCCCGCAACGAGCGCTTCCAGGTGCCGTGGGGAGTGCAACTGCATTGATCCTGCCAACGAAGAAGTCCATCCTCACAGCTCCATGAAGTTCGTTCCCGAATCTGAATCGTCTTCACCGGAGGATGATCTTTTAACCATCGACCAGGAGTCGTATATTCGATTTCTACTTGATCCAGGGTACCATTGAGCAAATAGTTGAGAAATTTGTCTCTAAAGGGCTGGTGATGCCCGTAAAGCTCCCCATCTGTGGCAATCAGGATCAGTTGATCTTCCTGTTTTGCAGTATAAGCCGGCTTCAAGCAGTTCTGGATGAATGCATCCGCGTTCATGGTCGAATCGGCATCGAAGCTAATGCAAGTGCTCAACCCCTTGTGGAAGAAAAATACGCAGATCGAGTTGCCACCCGGCAGGTCTACGCGATAGGGCTGGGTAACATCGATTTCCTCCCCTGCCTGCCATGGCGCCAAAATGGTAAATTTGATGCTATTTTCTGCCAGAACCGAAAGTGTTTCCAGATCGACGGCCGTTTCAGGCAACCACATCCCCTCAGGAGGATGACCGAAGGTATGTTCATAATCAGCAATTCCCCAGCGCACCTGAGTGATCTTATCCAGGCGAGAAGCGAGAGGCAAAATAGTATGGTGGTAAGGCTGCGCCAGGGCATTCCCGGTATTCCAGAGAGCAGCATTTTTTTGCTCGTCCCAGGCGATCAATTTCAAAGTTCCTTCGGCATTAACTTCCATCCAACGGGTGAGTGTAGGACCCAGATTGAAGCTGATCTTCTCAAAATTACCGATGCTGGCGTTCGGAAGGTAACACCGAGCATTGATCTTTTCGTTCCAATTTTTAAAAGGCTCTGCCCCGCTTTCCTGAGGGATCAGGCCGGTCAATGGGTCTTCGCGCGAAGGTTGATAAAAGTGGCCGTGGATGCAGAGAGCGCGTCTGGTCATGGGTATGAATGGATTCTTTCTATTGGTTGAGATAATCAAGCGTTTGATGAAAGCGAGCTGGCATCACCCCAAATTCTCTGGGCAACAGATCGACAGTAGTGGTGCGGTTTTCAGCGAGAGTATCCAGCCAAAATGTCGAAATGGGAAAATTGCGGTCAAGCTGGTCAACCCATAAAGTCAGCGTACGCATGTACCCAAGCGGAAAAGGTAATAGAAGGCGGTGAATGCCTGTTTTACGCATGATCGTATTGACAATTTCACGATAAGTAAGCAGTTCAATCCCCCCGATGGAAAATACTCGATTTATCGTCCTGGGGTTTTCCAAGGAAAGAACCAGCGTCGTCACCAGGTCATTGATCCATAACGGTTGGAGATAATTTTCTCCCTGTCCAGGGAGAAAGAAAAATAACGGCGATCTTTGTAACAGCTTATTAATTGGCTCCGAAAATTGATCCCCAGCACCAAAGATGGCATCCGTCCTGAAGATCGTGTACGGAACACCACTATCGATCATCCATCTTTCTGCGATGGCTTTGGCTTTCAGTACCGGAAACGCGGAAGACCGGTTCGCCCCCAGATGGCTGAGCATAATGGTTCGCTTGACCCTGGCCTCTTTGGCTGCTTGTGCGACTGCTTTGGTGCCTTCAACATCGACCGCATTCAAGTTCCCCTGGGAACCATACCGTTCAGCGCCAGCCAGATGAAAGACGATATCGACATCCTTCATGGCAGCGCGAAGGCCGCGGGAGTCATTAAATCCGCTCACAGCTACCTCCACCGGGACGCCATGCGGGATCCTGGGAGATTCAGCCGAGGGTCGTAACAAAATACGTACTCGCTGGCCTGAATCGACCAATGCAGGTACCAGATGCCGGCCAATGAACCCTGTACCACCAGTAATCAGAATCATCTGCGCAGAATTATAGCAGAAGAATCAAACCGGATGCATTCCCGGTTGCTGGCATAGTTCTTGCTACTTTATCAAGAAGATATTAACAGGTAGATAAAATATGCAAACCCATTCTCTCTCAAACAACCAGATCGGCTTCCAGTATTACCCTGATTCTGCCCATTACACTAACAAAGATTTGAACGCGGCGTTAGCCCACCTTGAAAATCTTCAGGCCGGTTGGCTGGTGCTGCGTTCCGAGACATCCCGCGCCATCCCCGAAACCTTCATCAGCGGGCTGATCAACAACAAGATCACCCCCATCATCCATTTTCCACTGTCCCTACCCAACGCCCCGGCGGCAGCGGATTTGAAAGCCATATTGAATGCCTACGCCAGTTGGGGAGCCAGATACATCATGCTTTTCGACCGGCCTAATGATCGCGCGAGTTGGTCGGCTTCCGGTTGGTCTCAATCCAATCTAGTGGAGAGCTTTTTAGACCGCTTTGTACCGCTCGCCAACGAGTGCCTGCTGGCGGGGCTCGTGCCTGTTTTCCCGTCGCTTACCCCCGGCGGTAGCTACTGGGACCTCTCTTTCTTCAGCCTGGCGCTGCAAGCATTGCAACGTCGCGGTCAAAAAGCCCTGCTGAATAAGCTGGCGCTGGCAGTTTATGCCTGTACATTCGATCATCCGCTTGATTGGGGTAAAGGTGGTGCCGCCAGTTGGCCACAAAATAAACCTTATGCCACCCCTTCCCAAAGCCAGGACCAGATTGGATTCAATCAATATGAGTGGCTGGAAGCCATCGCCGCCAAGCTACTGGGCAAACCGTTGCCTCTGATGCTACTCGGCCTGGGACGCAAAGATCTGACGACCAGTAACATCTATTCCCCTGATGATCACGCCAACATTGTCCGCCAAGAAAAAACCATCCTCACAGCGGGTTTATCTGACAATGTTCCCCTTTTGGCCGGTAATTTCTGGCTGCTCAATGACGTGGCAACCGACGAGAATTATCCGTTCGCCTGGGTGAAAGAAGATTCATCCACCTTGCCTGCTTACCAGATTCTTGCCGCAAGCAGCACACGGACACTGCGGAATGAAAATACCGACATCGAAACCAAGAAAGCGCCCTCTCAATCTTCCTCGCCCAGTACTCACCCGATCCAACATTACCTGCTCCTGCCCAAATACGAGTGGGGTATCGCCGATTGGCACCTGGAAGTGATCAAGCCCTTCATTTTGAAACATCAACCCACTATGGGTTTTTCAATCGACGAAGCCATGCTGGCCAATCAGGTAACCATCGTCGGAGGTGAGCAATCTTTCTCTGAAGAAGCCCTGGCCCGTTTGCGTGACGCAGGATGCCAGGTCGAGCGGATTTCAGGAGATGGTACAAGTATTGCAACACAACTAGCAGAGAGGTGACCCATGAGCATTTCTATTTCCGCAACCCCCATCCACCACACACCGATCGAAGCCAAACCGCCATCCATTAAGGTAGTCGGCCTCGGCGGCGCTGGACAAAATGCTATCAACCGCATGATCGAATTAGGCCTGGAGGGGGTCGATTTCATCGCCGCCAATACGGATGCTCAAGTGTTGCAATCCTGCCTGGCTCCAACGAAGATCCAACTCGGACCCAAGCTAACGCGTGGATTAGGCGCCGGTGGCAACCCTGCTTTGGGTGAAGCCGCTGCTGAAGAAAGCTACAAAGAGTTCAATCAAGCTCTGGCCGGTGCGGATATGGTCTTTCTTACCGCCGGGATGGGCGGAGGAACCGGCACCGGCTCCATCTCCATCGCAGCCCGCGTCGCTAAAAGTCTGGGTGCGGTGGTGATCGCCATCGTGACCATGCCTTTTACGTTCGAGATGGGCCGCCGTACCAAGAATGCCCGTGAAGGATTAGCCAAACTACAACCGTTCGCTGACACTTTGATCAGCGTCCCCAATGACCGCTTATTACAGGTAGCCCCCCTCGACCTGCCGATCGAAATGGCCTTTCGTTTGGCCGATGATATTCTCCGCCAGGGAGTACAGGGCATCTCAGAATTAATCACCCAACCGGGGTTGATCAATGTCGACTTCTCGCACGTACGCGCCCTAATGCAAAAAGGCGGTGGATCGATTTTGGCGATCGGCACCGGCAAAGGTGAACAGAAAGCGGTACTGGCAGTGGAACACGCCCTTCACCACCCCATGTTAGAAAGCATCAATCTCGACAATGCTACGGGTATCATTGCAAATTTCTGCGGTGGAGATGACCTTTCCTTTGCAGAAATCACCGATGCGCTCATTTATTTGCAACAAAAGACCAACTCAGCCATCGAGATCATCCCGGGCGTAATCAGCGACAAACGCTTTCAGGATCGTGCCCAGGTGACACTCGTCATCACCGGCATCGGCGGGTCGGCCATGGAGACGGAGTTCAAATTCGATGTAAGCCACAACCCGGCCAAGGTTTCTGAACCAAATGAAACTGCTGAAGATGCTCCCGAAATGCAATTACATAACGAAACCCCTGCCGCAATTGCCTTTCCTCTATTTGAGATGGCCGGCACCCCGGCAGATCTGGATGTGCCCGCATTTATGAGGCGGCGCGTCCGCTAAGGAGTCAAAATGGAACCCAGTGCGATCGATCGTGTGTGCCAATCAGTTTATCGCCAGTTTCCCGAGCTCAAAGGAGTTCGTCCATCCGTTCGCGAATCAGGCATGACATTCTTATTGATCTTTTCCGGTAAAGTAAAAACAGCCGATGGGAAAACCCTACCCCGTACCGTGCGTGCCACTGCAAACGAACAGGGCAATATCGTCAAATTATCCACCTCCAGATAGAAAGGGTCGTCATGAACGCCACCATTTTTCAAAAAGTCGAACTTCGCTTTTGGGACATCTTCCTTCCCCTGCTGTCTCAGTCACAGCCGTTACGTAAAGCTGTCAAAACCATCGTCACCTTCTATCACAATGACCATCTGGTGCGACAGATTGCCCTGATCGCCATGATCGCTTGCTCCGGTTTTGCCAGCGGAATATTACTGTTCACCGTGTCGAAAATGCTCTAACCAGCACATCATTAACTATTAAAGCAGCCACGAAAACGGCTGCTTTTTTGATTGCAGAAAGTACTCTTTGACCTGACCGACCCGTCGTAATTGTTAGTAAAGGAGTATTTACTCACTATTGATGACCCATGATCCACCAGGTTTACAAAAATATTGATTGCATAATGGTAAAATGCAAGTATATTTAAGGTGGTAATAAAGCAATCCTTTCGACCGTTTCTTTTTGAGCATACGCCTGAAAAATGAAAAAGCCCGCACTGATCCTCGCTCTGTTTCTCTTCGCTGCCTGCGCTGGGGTGGGATATTTGGTAGCCTCAAAGTCCAATAACGGCTCCCCCTCTGCCGCGGTGAGTTCTGAGAGCGCCGCTACCGCTCTGGCATCCAGCCAGCAGAATTATCTGCTCGTGCAGGTGGATGACCTCAATCAAAGCTCACCCAAGCTGATCCAAGCCTGGATCGTCCTGACCTATTATTCCAATCCACCACAGGTGATGTTCTTACCCCTTTATCCTTCCTACGATAGTTCTCAAAACTCCGCGATCGCCAGTGCGTTTGCAATGACAAGCTCAGGCGACCTTTCAGATCGCCTGGCCAAAGAAATTTCGACTCAATACCAGGTGAAAGTAGACGGCTATATCATGACGGATGCCGCCGGGGTCAATGCCATCGCCAATGGGTATGGAATTCAGGGAATCCAAGCAAACGGCATCCCGGCGCAATCAGATGATGACAAACATGCCATCCTGTTAAACAGCCAGACCTTCTTCCAGAACGTCTGTGCTCAGCTCATTGCTGGCAGTGCAATGAACCAATACACTAGCATGCAATGGTCACAACTGATTCCCGGCCATTTCCAGACCGATCTTTCCTTCGAACAATTGGTCGCTTCCTGGGATCGGATCATCCGGTCCTCGCCTCCGCAAAAATGTGAAGTGCTCTCAAAAGAGTAATCCAGCCTTTCAATACCTCAACAATTCGACCACTTTACATACGGTATAATCATTTTATGCGTAAATTCCTGTACGTCACCGTGTTTTTTTCCGGTATGGCCTCGCTGGCTGTGGAATTTGCCGCCTCCCGTTTACTCGAAAACTATTTCGGCTCGTCAAATTTGGTCTGGGCCAGCATCATTGGCCTGATCCTGATCTATTTAACTGTAGGTTACTTTATCGGCGGTAGTTGGGCTGACCGTTCCCCGAAGTACTCCACCCTGTACCAAATTCTGGCCTGGGGAGCATTGGCGGTGGGATTGATCCCGCTGGTTTCACGCCCCATATTGCGTTTGGCCGGCAATGCCTTCGACTCGTTACAACTGGGGGTGCTTTTCGGATCGTTCACGGTCGTGATGATTTTGCTCATCATCCCCATCACCCTCATCGGCACTGCATCTCCCTTTGCCATCCGCCTGGCCATTACGGATGCCACCCAGGCCGGCAAGGTTTCCGGACGGATCTACGCCATTTCCACGCTGGGTTCTTTCATCGGCACCTTTCTGCCGGTGCTGGTGCTCATCCCCAATGTGGGTACTTATCGTACCTTTCTCATCATCAGCAGCCTGTTGATGGTCATTGCCCTCATCGGCATTTTCCTTGTCCAGGGGTGGAAGAAGTTGCTTTTGTATGTATGGATGCCGATCGTCATTCTGCTTCTCTTTCTCTTTGGTGCAAACGGAGCCAGTAAAACGACTCCGGGGTTGGTCTACGAGACCGAATCCGCCTATAATTATATTCAAGTCATCCAACAGAACGGATATACTATGTTGCGCTTGAATGAAGGTCAGGGCATCCATTCGATCTATAAACCGGGCGTTTACAACTATAACGGTACCTGGGAACAGGTGCTATCAGCTCCGTTTTTTAACCCAGCTCCCGTTTCCGTAAGCGACGTTAAGGAAGTCGCCATTATTGGGCTGGCCGCGGGAACGACGGCTAAGGAAGTCGCAGCAGCTTTCCCAAATGTGCAAATCGACGGGATCGAGATCGACCCGGTGATCGTGGCAGTGGGTCAAAAATATTTCGACATGAATGAACCCAATCTTCATGTGATCGTCCAGGATGGACGCTGGGCGCTTTCGCACAGTGATAAAAAATACGACATCATCAGCATCGATGCCTACCGTCCTCCTTATATTCCGCCTTCATTGACCACACAGGAATTTTTTCAAATCGTGCGCGACCACCTCAAACCTGACGGGGTGATGGTCATCAACGTCGGTCGCACCCCGGATGACCGGCGCATGATCAATTCGCTTTATGCCACTGCCAGCACGGTATTTTCCACGATCTACGTCTCAGACTTGCCTGAATCCTATAATTCCATGTTATTCGCCACCGCAGCACCGACAACAATCAAGAATCTCATGGATAATTACGCCCTTTTATATGCCAATAAACAAACTCCAAACTACCTTTTGGAAATCATGGCCCAAACCTATGCGGGATTACATCCGCAGACTGAACCGGGAATGGTCTTTACCGACGACCGCGCCCCGGTGGAACAAATTACCAATTCGATGGTTCTTAATTTTCTGCTAGCTGGAAAGGTCGATTCCTTACGGTGAAAAAAGTATATTCAGCTCTCTCAGTTGTGGTCACCCTTCTGATCCCCTTTTTGCTCATGATGGGGGCAATTCGAATTCTCTTGAATCCGTTCTTTTTGGATTACGAGTACAACCTTCCGAACTTCCCGGCGGATCCGTTTGGCTTTACTACCCCAGACAGGCTCTACTGGGGACAGATCTCTTTGAATTATCTGGTGAATGATCAGGGGATCAGCTACCTTGGAGATCTCAAATTCGCCGATGGTTCGTCTTTTTACAATGAACGTGAATTGAGCCACATGCACGACGTCAAGAATCTCATCCAGACGTCTCTAAAAGTATGGTATGTCGCCATCCTGGTCATCCTGCTGCTCTGGCTCTGGGGTTGGCGTAAAAAATGGCAGGCTTCCTACTGGCGTGGGGTCGCCTGGGGAGGATTATTGTCCATCGGGGTCATCATTGCCGTATTGATTGGGGTTGCAACCAATTTTGATGCCCTCTTCCGCGGGTTCCATGCCATCTTTTTCACCGGTAATACCTGGCTGTTTTATACCAGTGATTCGCTCATCCGTCTTTTCCCTGAAAAGCTCTGGTCAGACGCGTTCTTATTCATGGGAATATTTACTTTGACCGGTGCCATCGTCCTGGGGTTCATCGGTTTACGCCTATCGCAGCGGAAACAAGTTGCATAAGCTTCCTTTTAAACATAAAACCAGCACTACACTGGGGTGAAAATGTTGGCAAAATTTATTCGGCGTGGATTTTCGGTGGTAAATCATTGCGACGGAATAAATAGAAAAGAGGAAAAACATGGCTGAAGAAAAATTCAACCGGTCAGCAGAGGGTGTAGCCGGGTTCCGTGCCATTGAATGGCTGAAACCGGAGTCCAAACGGATCTGCGACGATCCTTATGCCCGCGGCTTATTGGGCGGCGGCTTGATGTTCCCGTTGCTCAAATGGATGGCAAATTCGGGTCTGTACGACCGCCTGGCTCCCGGCGCGATCGCGTTCATCTGCGGACGGGAACGCTATATCGATGATTACCTGAAGGACTGCCTCAACCAGGGATTCAAGCAGATCGTCATTCTGGGCGCAGGGTTCGACACGCGCGCCTACCGCATTCCCGGTATCGAAAAGACACATGTCTTCGAGATCGACCAGGCTGCGACCCAGCAGGTCAAACTAGAACGGTTGAAAAAGCTCATCGATCCATTGCCGACTTATGTCACCTTCGTGGCTGTGGACTTCAATAAACAGACACTCGCCGAGCGTCTGAATAGCAGCGGCTATAACGAACATGAAAAAACGCTTTTCATCTGGCAGGGCGTGACCTACTTCCTGACCGCCCCAGGCGTGGAGGATACATTGACCTTCATTACCGGCCATTCCGGGGCGGGCAGCGCCGTGATCTTCGATTATATTTTCAACGAGACCTTTCTTGACAAGACCAACGGTTTTGGAAAATCTCTGCAGCAGGCCGGCAAGGTCAGCGGAGAGGCTTACCTGTTCGGCATCGATCAGGGTCAGGTCGAGTCCTTCCTGGTCAAGCGTGGATTCTGCGATGTGCTCGATATGTCGCTCGTTAGTATCAAAGAGAAGTACTTCACCGGCTCGAATGCCGGGCGCGTGATGGCCTCAGGTCTGGCCATTGCCTCCGCCAGGGTGAAGAAACCAGGTTAAATTAATATTCGGTTTCGATAAATTCAGATTATCTCAAACTCAAATAATTTATTCCTACAAGACTTGAAC
>Ga0182027_10004870_pt1 | contig 20605 bp, 18 predicted proteins | sample 712E1DmetaG_FD_121300 | JGI IMG/M metagenome (GOLD analysis project Ga0182027, IMG submission 121300) | Permafrost microbial communities from Stordalen Mire, Sweden - 712E1D metaG (Illumina Assembly) | ecosystem: Environmental > Terrestrial > Soil > Wetlands > Permafrost | place: Sweden...
CATTGTCGACTGGGGAGTGGCCAGGGGCAAGATCAAAATGGCGCAGTCGCAGGAAGAAATCGTTAAAAACTCTGTCGAACAGGAACTTATCGACTTCCGTCGCAATATCTACCTGAAGGTGGTGCAGTTCAATATGCAGGAACGGCAGATTATGATCGCAGCAAAATCAGATACGGTCGCCAGTAAAAGCTATGATGTCACCAAGGGCAGGTATCTTATCGGAAAGATCAACAGCATACTGGACCTGAATAATGCCCAGATCGAAACCGACAACGCCAGGAAAGGCTATTATAATGCCCTTCAGACCTACTGGCAGGGATATTATGAGATCAGGAAGCTGACCCTGTATGATTTCCGTAAAGATGAACCTCTCCAGTTCAATATCAAGGATATTAAATTATAATTAAACCTCCGTTTATTCATACTGTTTCTAAATAATTTCGTATCTTTGCCGAAAAGAAACAGTAATCATTTTAAACATTATTATTATGGCAGTTTTAGTAGGAAAAAAGGCTCCCCATTTTGAGGCTGAAGCAGTTGTTAATGGAGGTGAATTCGTTGATAAATTCTCACTTGACCAGTATCTTGGCAAGAAACATGTGGTATTTTTCTTCTATCCCCTGGATTTCACTTTTGTTTGTCCGACGGAAATACTTGCTTTCCAGGAAAAGCTCGGCGAGTTTGAAAAGCGGGATGTTGCGGTCGTCGGCTGTTCGATAGATTCAAAATTCTCACATTGGGCATGGCTGAATACCGAGAAGAAGAACGGCGGGATCAAGGGTGTGAAATTCCCTATCGTATCGGATCTTTCAAAAACGATCTCAGCAAATTATGATGTCCTTGCAGGTGAGTATCTCTATACTGAAGATGGCGTCATGGAGTTTGAGGGCGGCCCTGTCGCTTTCCGCGGATTGTTCCTGATCGACAAGCAGGGCGTCGTTCGCCACCAGCTGGTGAATGATCTTCCGTTGGGACGCAGCGTTGACGAAGCCATAAGAATGGTCGATGCGCTCCAGTTTTTTGAAGAGAACGGCGAGGTTTGCCCGGCCAACTGGCATAAAGGCGACGAAGGGATGAAAGCTACTTCGACCGGGGTAGCCGATTATCTCTCAAAGCACTGACAGGACAAAGCTCAATTCTCTGCAGCAAAGCTGATTTTCTTTGTTCAGGAATTTTCCAGGTCCTTGGCCTGGTTCCAGAAAACATCCATCTCCGCAAGGCTCATTTCATGGAGTGATTTGCCAATCTTTCGTGCACTCTCTTCAAGGTATTTGAATCTGCGGATAAATTTCCTGTTCGTCCGTTCCAGTGCATCTTCAGGATTGACTTCGATGAACCTGGCATAATTGATGATTGCGAACAGGAGATCGCCCAGTTCATCCTCCTTTTTTGCAGGATCAGAACCATTCTTTACATTTTCGCGCAATTCCTGCAGTTCTTCCTTTACTTTTTTCCAAACCTGTTCCGGGTGCTCCCAGTCAAACCCGACACCGCTGGCCTTTTCCTGTATCCTGTAGGCCTTGACCATGGCGGGTAATGAATTTGGGACACCGGACAGCACCGATTTATTCCCTTTTTCCTTCAGTTTAATCCGCTCCCAGTTGTCATGTACTTCCTTTGCATTCCTTACCACTACATCCCCGAAAATATGAGGATGACGGTATATAAGTTTTTCAGTGATGGAGTCCAGGACATCCTTTATGTCAAAGGCGCCTGATTCAGAAGCAATCTTTGAATAAAAGACAAGATGCAACATCAGGTCCCCCAGTTCCTTCCTGATGGACTCCAGGTCCTTTTCAAGGATTGCATCAGACAACTCATATGTTTCTTCGATTGTAAGGTACCTCAGGCTTTCCAGGGTTTGCTTGCGGTCCCAGGGGCATTTTGCCCTGAGTTCATCCATGACCTCGAGTAAAGTCCTGAACGCGGCAACTTTTTCTTCCATTGATCAACTTTTGGCAAAAATAAGCAATTCCGCCATTACGGCTGAATTCCAATGTTCCATACTTTTGCACTGAAAGTGAACACCAGATGCCCGAATTCATCGCAGTCAGGAACGTTATCCGGAAAATGCCGGCCGAATGGCTGCTGTGTTCGTTTCTTTTCATTCTTCCCATTCATTCTCATGCCCAATACGAACACAAGCTGTTCACATCAAGCCTGCTTATCGAGGTCAAGGGTTATTATGGGTTCCTTTATGCCCAGCATCTTGAACTCGAACGTTTTAATGCACATTTTCCTGCATTTGAACTGAGCCTGGAGCAGCAAACATACGGGAAACATCCCTGGGAGATTGCATATAATTATCCAATCATCGGGCTGTCTTTTTTTTACAGCGGCTTAGGTTATGATCCAAGCCTCGGCCAGGCTTTCGCCCTGATGCCTTATGTTAATTTCCCTTTATACAAGGACAGGATCTTTACCTTCGGATTCCGCTTTGCCCTGGGCGCAGGCTATCTTACAAAAAGATTTGACCGGCTTACCAACTACAAGGATATTGCGATCGGGTCACATATCAATGCTGCCATCAACCTGATGTTTGAAGGCCGTTTCAGGCTGGGGGAATATCTTACGCTGACCATGGCGATATGCTTTCAGCATTTTTCAAACGGCTCGCTCAAAACACCCAACTATGGAGTGAACGCTCCAATGGTTAGCGCGGGAATCGCTTACCGGCCGGTCATGGAAAACAAGGACCTTGTTACCCGTTTCATTGCCCCTACTAAACCTTTTTCCGCCATTATAAGGCATACGATAGAGTTTGAAATCGGGTTCGCGATTGGCTATAAAAACATGCAGTCCGAATTCGGGCACAATTATTTTATATATCATGCATTTGAAAACACCTTCTTTCAGGTAAGCAGAAAAAGCAAAGTCGGCTTTGGTTTTGATGCTTCCTACGACGAGTCGCATAAAAAGATACTGGAAATGGCCAATGTCCAGGTCATGAATGACCTCCAGATCATCAAACCCGGAATTAATGCAGCATATGAGCTGATGCTTTCAAGGCTTTGTTTTATAGCAAATTTCGGGATGTACCTCGGCGGAAAAGAAAAAAGCAATGGGCCGTTTTATGAAAAATTTTGCTTCCAGTACCAGTTTTCAAAAGATTTCTTTGCGCAGGTAATGTTAAAAGTTCATTGGGGTAGAGCTGATTATATCGGATGGGGACTGGGTTATCACTTCAGCGTAAAATATGGGAAAAAAACGATCAAATAACATCTTTTTCCGGATTGCGTTTATTCCGGTATGCTTCAGCTTCCTGATGCCCTGCCTGATATCCTGCGATAAAAACGGGAAATGCTTCAGTTCTTCCGGGACCGTGATAAGGCAGGATCGTCCCGTGATGCCGTTCGATAGCATTGACCTGGGCGATAATGTCGACCTGGTCCTGACCCGCGACAGTGTGAGCAAGATCTCTGTTGAAGCAGGACAGAATATCATTTCCAGCATAACCACAAATATTGTCAGCGGTCAACTGGTCATCCGGAATACGAATAAATGCAACTGGATGAGAAGTTACCAGAAGCCTCTGACCGTGTACGTTTCCCTTGACCACCTCTGGAAAATATACTATTCCTCGGCAGGGAATATCTCGACAACTAACACCATAAGCCTTGACTCAATAAAGGTTGAGGTCTGGGGGGGATGCGGGACAATTGATATGGATCTGAACTGCATGCAGGGTTACTTTGCCCTGAACCAGGGTACGGCTGATTACAACCTTCATGGCCGATGCGATATTGCCGGGATCTACATCAGCGGGATGGGATTGTTCCAGGCAAAAAACCTCGCGACCAGGTATTGCACGGTTGAAAACATCGGTACAAACGACTGTTATGTCAACGTTTCCGTTACTCTTAATGCTATTATAGAAAATATCGGGAGTATTTATTATACGGGTAACCCGGCCCAGGTAAATACAAAGATATCCGGGAGCGGTGTGGTCGAACCATTCTGACCCTGAATCTGCCGTTTAAAATGGTCAATATGCCCTGGCAAACACCACTCTCTGCATGGAGGGTTTTCCCGAATAAACGCATTTCCCGCTTTCCTTCATGTTGTTCAACGGGATGATCCGGATAGTAGCCTTAGTCTCTTCCTTGATTTTTTCTTCAGTCTCGGCGGTTCCGTCCCAGTGCGCAAGGATGAACCCGCCTTTATTTTCGATGACATCCAGGAATTCAGCCCAGGTATCAACGCTGTGGGTGTTTTGTTCCCTGAAGGATAAGGCCCGGTCATATAAATTCTTCTGTATCTGATCGAGAAGATGGACCACCTTTTCTTCGATATCCGTTATCTGGAGCACCTCTTTCTCAAGAGTATCCCTCCGGGCAATCTCCACTGTATTCTGTTCGATATCCCTGGGGCCTATTGTAATCCTTAAAGGAACACCTTTGAATTCATATTCAGCAAACTTCCAACCCGGCTTATGGGTGTCCCTGTCATCATATTTTACTTTAATTCCCTGTTTTTCAAGAGCTTTTTTAACCGGGAGGACCACCTTTGAAATAGCAGCCAACTGCTCTGCATTCTTAAATACGGGAACTATGGCTACCTGGACGGGGGCCAGTTTTGGCGGAAGAACCAGTCCGTTATCATCCGAGTGGGCCATGACAAGTGCGCCCATCAGCCTGGTGGAAACACCCCATGAAGTTGCCCATACATAGTCCTGCTGGTTTTCCCTGTTCAGGAATTTAACATCAAACGCTTTGGCAAAATTCTGGCCAAGGAAATGCGAAGTCCCTGCCTGCAATGCTTTACCGTCCTGCATCAGCGCTTCAATAGCATACGTTTCAATGGCGCCGGCAAACCTTTCGCTTGGTGATTTGACTCCTTTTAATACAGGGATGGCCATCCACTGCTCGACAAAATCGGCATACACTCCCAGCATGGTTTCCGCTTCCAGCAAAGCTTCCTCACTGGTTGCATGCGCCGTATGGCCTTCCTGCCATAGAAACTCTGCCGTGCGGAGGAAGAGCCGTGTCCTCATTTCCCACCTTACCACATTAGCCCACTGGTTATATAAAAGGGGAAGGTCGCGGTATGAATTGATCCAATTCCTGTAAGTATCCCAGATGATCGTTTCAGAAGTCGGCCGGACGATCAGCTCCTCTTCAAGTTTTGCATCTTCATCCACGATCACACCTTTGCCATCCGGTGAATTCTTTAACCTGTAGTGGGTCACAACCGCACATTCTTTTGCAAAACCCTCGACATGACTGGCTTCTTTACTGAAAAAGGATTTTGGAATGAAAATCGGAAAATAAACATTCGAATGACCTGTTTCCTTAAATTTTCCGTCCAGTACCGCCTGGATTTTCTCCCAGATGGCATAACCGTACGGTTTGATCACCATGCATCCCCTAACTGCCGAATTCTCGGCAAGATCTGCCTTGATTACCAAATCGTTATACCATTGTGAATAATTTTCTGATCGTGATGAAAAATCTTTAGCCATTTAGTACTTTGGTATGATATTTGCTGATAATTATTAATTTTCTAACCCGGCAAAAGTAATAAAAAATGAGATATAAAGGAATTAAATCCATGAAAAGAGTCGCATTTATCGCAGTGATCATCAGCATTATGATCACCGGATGCAAGACCCAGCAGAAGGCTGTTTCGGTAAACAGTGATGATGTATATTCAACTCCATCCAGGACCCAGGCTCCAAAGAAATCAAAAACCGGAATGACCCAGGACCTTTCCACCGTTCCTGCAGCCGGTCAGCCTGTTGCAAAGTCCGACAGTCTTAAGCCCAACACGGCTGCCCAGGACTACAGTGATGTATCCTATGCCGAGAGGATACAGAAATTCCAGCATGCCAAGAACAATCAAAGTTACTTCGACAGGACAGCAGCCGATTCAACTTCAGGGGGCGGTGCAAGCCAGAACATCAACATCAACCTTGGGTATGGTTATGATTACTATGATGGGGGTCCGTCCTTTTCATTCGGTTTCGGTATGGGCTTCTGCTGTGACCCCTGGTATTACGGATGGGGTTATCCCTATTATCCATGGTATTATCCTTATTATGGTTATTATCCTTATTATTACGGTCATTATCCGTATTGGGATTCCAGGTACTATAATTCTTATTACGGTCCCCGGAGTACTGTTGCCAACTCAACGGCTTATAACCGCAATGAACGTGCCGTGCCTGGCAATTCAGTTGCCAATCCAAGAAATGAAAGAGCTGTTGCAAATCCCGGCAATCAACGTTCAGTAGCTCCGTCCGGCACTCGTTCAAACGGACAGCAGGCCGCAGCCCCACGAAGCAGCCCCACTGTAAACCCAAGGCAAACGTCTGCATCCCAAGAGCGTTACCAATATACGCGGCCATCAAACGGGCGTCAGAGTGCCTATAACAGAAGTTCCGTCAATAGTTTATACAGGGGGTCAAGTCAGCAGCCTGCTCCCAGGTATAGTCAGCCTGAAGCAGGCGCGGTACAGCGCCAGGGGAATGTCCAGAATTATACTCCGAATAATTACAGGCAGGCCCGTTCAAGCCAGGAATACATGAACCCGAGGGTACAAGCACAAAATAATGCGGTGAGGCAGGCAACAACAACAGGTAACAGGGGTTCCTCCACTTATTCCAACCAGAGAGGTGGCGCTTCCGCTGGTTCAAGCTCATTCAAAAGAGGCTATTCAGGGCCAGGAGCATCCAGCCATATGTATGGTTCTCCCAGAAGCTATTCACCAGGCTCATCGGGATCATTTCGTGGTGGCGGTTATTCTTCTCCTTCCGGTGGCGGCCGTTCCTCAGGTGGCGGTGGCGGCGGTGGCAGAAGCGGCGGTGGTGGCGGTGGTCATTCAGGCGGCGGCGGTGGCGGTGGCCATTCAGGCGGCGGTGGCGGCGGCAGAAGGTAATCCCATTGATTAAGTCATTCCCTATAAATACTACATTATGAAGAAGCTGACAATTATAATAATTTCAATCCTGATGGTCAATTCAGTATTCTGCCAGAACGCGGCAGATGTATTGAGATATTCCAGGGTTTATTATAGTGGTACTGCACGATTTGTCGGCACCGGCGGAGCATTCGGAGCCCTAGGAGCCGATTTCTCGGCACTTGCTGTTAATCCCGCGGGGATAGGCCTTTACCAGGGTTCGGAATTCTCCATGACCATGGCCCCGTCAGTAGAAAATACACGAGCTGATTATATGACGTTATCCGGCACAACTTCCGTAGTCAATTTCGGCATGGGCAATGTTGGTTTCGTATTTACGTTTAAAACAAACCCCGGCCAGAAAACAGGGCTTCTCAACTTCAATGTGGGCTTTGGAATGAACCGGCAGAACGATTACAACAATTCCTTTTATGTTGAAGGTGCAAACCATTCGAGTTCGCTGCTGAACGTGTATACCGATAAACTGAATAATAATCCCGGGTCCAAACCTTCCGATTATCCCTTTGATATCGGGCCGGCAGCAGATGCTTCACTGATTTACATTGACCCCCTTACGCATAAATACACGAGCGACATGCCCCATGGAGGTGCGTTCCAGTCAAAACAGGTCAATACCGATGGTTCATTAAATGAATTTGACATTGTGATGGGGGCCAATATAAGCGACAAACTGTATATCGGAATGACTTTCGGCATCCCATTCATACGCTATTATGAGAATTCCTCCTATTCGGAAAAAGACAGGGGGGATTCGATCAAGTACTTCCAGTCAATGTATTACGATTACCACCTTGACACCCATGGAACAGGATTCAATGTTAAAGGCGGGGTGATTTACCGTCCTGTCAACTGGTTGCGCATCGGTGTTGCGATACATAGCCCCACATGGTATGCAAATATGCATGACCATTGGTATTCAGCCACTACCGCCAATTATGATTCGGTTTTAACGAACAACACCCAGTATTCACCGGCGGGCGATTACTATTATCATCTCATGACTCCTTTCAGGGCTATGGGAAGCCTGGCATTCCTTATCGGAAATTACGGGCTGGTGAGCGCCGAATATGAATACGTTAATTACTCACAGGGAAGGCTTAATGCACCGGATTTCAGTTTCACGGACATCAATAATGAAGTGAAATCAAGCTTTAAATCCTGGGGAAACGTAAGGGTCGGAACGGAATGGAGGATCTTTGATTTCAGGATAAGGGGAGGGGCCGCATATTACAGTAATCCATATACAACAGGATCAGACGGTTCCAGGTTCACTGTTTCAGGGGGATTCGGGTACAGGATGAAACATTTTTTCACCGATGTCACTTACCAGTATGCCCAGTCTTCGGAAGATTATTACCTGTATAATTACCAGGGAATGACTCCTTCCAAAAATACATACTCAACTCATACTGTCCTCACTACAATCGGCTTCAGGTTTTAGGACGGGATGCCTTGATCCTGTTAATTCCAGCCTTGGCCTTCTGGCTAAGGCTGTTTTTATACTCGGCCGGTTTACACAAGAGACAAACATGATAAGCGCTGTCGGCTCTTGCCAGATCTCCCCGGTTCTCATAGAGCAATCCCAGTTGCAGGGCTGAAGAGGCCGCAAAATACCATGGCTCATGTTTCCCTCTCTGAATGGTCACGGAATAATAATGAATTGCTTTATCCCAGTTCCCTGATTCATGATAGATTCTCCCCATTCTATAAGTATATTCCACAAGATCCTGCCTGCTCAACAAATATTTTTTCGTCGAATTATTCAGAAGTTCCGCAAGTGCATTGTCATAATACCCTCCGTCGAACAGCAGGCGTGCCTTTAAAAGGATAAGGTTCGGCGCCTGCTTTCCCTCTGCTTCCCTCAGCGCCTGTTTATCTTCATCCACGATCGCACTGCCCGATACCATGACCTTTTTCATCGCAATGAAATAGGCAGCCGTATCTCCATTTATGAAATTCATCCATCCGATCTTTTGCCAGGCAGTTTTAATATAATTTATCCCCCTGAAGTGATCTGTAAAATACCTGAAATTGTCTATTGAGGAAGTATCAAGTTTATTGAGCCTCGCCATCCCTTCGATAAAATCAAGATAATAAAACGGGAAGGAATACGGATCCCTTTTTCGGTTAATAAGGAGTTGAAGAGCCAGCTCATTTTTCCCGTTCTTCATCAGGACCCCGGCTTTGGCATAAATGACAAGTGGTCCATGCTGCCTGGGGTCGCTGTTGAACAGGTCGATGATCGCCAAAGCCTCGCTTTTATTCCTGAAAAGGCTTGAACTGATTACGGCCAGGTAATACAGAGCCTCTGTTCGGTAATTCTGAAACATCATATCCTGGCCGTTATATGCTGCAACCGATTTCAGTTCCTCCAGGGCCTGGTTGATCGTTCCGTCCATCCCCATCAGGCTGGCAATCCATTTATAACTATCAGGAACAATCCCCCCTATGAAGTGCGTGACCCCAAGCCCGATTTTATCAGGTAGAAAATTGGGGTACAGCACCTCATTTTCGGTAAAGAATTGATGCGCTTTCCTGATTTTCAAGGCAGCCTGTGTGTAATCACCGAATTTCAGCTGTATAAAAGCCCATTGCAGATCGGCTTCACCAAGGCAGAAATTGTAACAAGGGGAAGCCCTGTTACCTTTGGCCAGTAAGTCGATACGTGAAAGGAACCCAGGCTTTAACTGTTCATACCTGCTTCTCTCCTCTCCAATGAACAGGGTCAGAAAGTCTATATAATTTTCAAGGGATAAAGGAACAAGGTTTGAAGGATCATGGGATCTTTCCGCGGCGATAAATTGCCTCGCCCCGGCAAAGTTAAGCTCAAGCACGGCATCATATGCTTTCAGGCAATTTTCCGAATAATTGTATTGTGCATATACCGGAAAAACCAATAAAACAAAGGCCCCTTTGAGAATCAGAATTCCCAAATGGGCCTTTATTTTTGTATAATCAAAAAACATCAGCGCACGCTATTGACAATTTCGTCGTCAACCAGTATCCTTCCGCAATATTCACACACAATTATTTTTTTATGCATACGGATATCCAGTTGATGCTGTGGCGGGATCTTGTTAAAACAACCACCGCAGGCATCGCGTTCAATCTGAACAACGGCAAGTCCGTTCCTGGCATTTTTACGTATCCTTGTATAAGCCGTCAGAAGCCTTTCTTCAATATATTTCCTGTTCTTTTCAGAGTTCGAGATCAGGTCCTGTTCTTCTTTCTCGGTTTCAGCAATGATATCATCCAGCTCATTCTTTTTTATTTCAAGGTCTGAAACCCTGTCGGAAAGCACTTTCTGATAACGCTCTATTTCTTCTTTCTGGGTTTCCAGTGTACCCTGGAACTCTTTAATGCGTTTCTCGGCAAGCTGTATTTCAAGATTCTGGAATTCAATTTCTTTCGTCAGTGAATCATATTCCCTGTTATTCCTGACGTTCATTTGCTGGTCTTCATATTTCTTGATAAGTGCATGACAATCCTTTATGAAAGTCTTTTTCTCAGCTATGGATTTCTCGATTGCAACAGTCTCCTGGATGTAATTTTCGACCCGGGTTTCAAGGCCTGCAATTTCATCTTCCAGGTCCTGGACTTCAAGGGGAAGTTCACCCCTTATTATCCTGATTTTATCTATCTGGGAATCAAGCTGCTGAAGGCCATAAAGTGCGATAAGTTTTTTTTCGTTTGAAACTTCCACCTTATCGTCATCGCTATCCCTTTTAGCTTTCGCCTGTACCTTTTCAACAGGAGCAGGATCTTTCTCTTTAACAACAGGTTTGGCCTCCTTGGCTTCCTTGGCTGCTGGTTTTTTAGCCATCTTGGAAGGTTTAGAGGTCGCTATGGGTTCTCCTTTTGTTTTTGCCATATCAATAGAATAGATTATAAATATTTAACAGGGTTCGTGTTATGTCCTGAAGAAAGGACTGCAAAGTTAGGAAATTTTTCCATTATCCGTTCTTTCAGCAGGTCTTTTATCCATTGTTCGCTTTCATAATGCCCTATATCCGCCAGCAGTATCCTTCCGTTCGCATCAAAAAAATCATGGTATTTAATATCCGCAGTAAGAAAAGCATCCGCACCTGCCCTGATGGAATCGGGGATTAGGAAACTTCCTGAACCGCTGCACAAAGCAACTTTCCTGATCGGATCGGCAGATATTCCGGTGTGACGTATCACATTGGTATGAAGGCTGGTTCTTACTGATTCAAGGAATTCTTTTCCTCCGGTTTCTTTCTTCATTTCCCCTATTATCCCGGACCCGCAACCCGGGAAATCATTTTCAAGCCTGTAAATATCATATGCCACATCTTCATATGGATGAGCTTTGAGTAAAGCCGCTATTAAATCATCACGGATGAAAGAAGGGAAAATCACTTCAATCCGGGTTTCTTCTTCTGAATGCAGTACGTTCTTTTCACCAATAAAAGGATGGGTGTTATCCGACGCCCTGAATGTTCCGAATCCCAGGACATTATAGCTGCAACAGTCGTAATTCCCGATCACCCCGGCCCCTGCCCCGAACAATGCATTTCTTACTTTCTCACTATGGGCATTCGGGACATAAGTGACGAGCTTAAACAGCATCCCGTTCTTTTTGCTCAGGATCCGGACATTTTTTAATCCCAGCTTTTTCGCGAGATAGCTGTTGATACCTTGTATCGAGTTATCCAGGTTTGTATGGACGGCATAAACGGCTATATTCCGCCTGATGACCTCCAGCAGGATATCCGATTCAGGCTTTCCAGCCTCAATTTTTTTCATTCCCCTGAAGATAAACGGATGATGGGAAATGATCAGGTCGCAATTGTTCTGCCCGGCTTCAGCGACAATCGCAGGAGTAACGTCCAGGCAAACAAGAGCCGTTCTGATCTCCGCATCCGGTGATCCCACAAGCAGCCCGGAGTTATCATATGACTCCTGGCAGGCAAGGGGAGCAAAGCTTTCAATAAAACATGTAAGTTCCTTTAACTTCATAGTCATGATTTCTTAATGATTCTGCATTCAAAGGACGGGTTTTTTAAACACCGTTTTTAAATAAAACCGATTATAGCTGCAAAATTAAGAAATCCAGGCATTTACATTGAAACGCATGTTAGTAAGTTGTTTAAAAGTTTTTTCCGCCCACCTCCGGGAAGACGTCTTTATTTTTGAATATTTGATATATAAAACTTCAGTAATTGTTATGATGAATAATATCAGCATTTTTGTCATCGACCGAAATCCTATACATAACAGCCTTATCAAGTATCATCTGAACATCAATAAATTTACTCTTGTCTATACATTTCCAAACGGGCAGGAATGTCTTTACAGGCTTCAGAAAGGCTTTATACCTGATTTCATCATTACCGATTACGATATCGGGAATTACACCGGTTTTGATTTCCTGGGAAAAATCAGGGACCGCTATCCCGATCTTTCTTTAGTTTATTTTTCCTCAATTGCAGATCCGGTACTTGCCATGAAACTACTTGAAGCGGGAGCATCGGATTTTATAATAAAAACAAGCAAACTTGAGGCTGGAATATCCGAGCTTCTTAAAAACCTGAAATTCATTCTTAAGGAGGTTAAGTAAACCAGGGGGTTTTAAAATTCATTGCTTTCTTGTTTTTTTTTATAATTTGGTCAGCTCAATTATATGTGGTTGCTTCGAATTATATTGTACCCGGTTTCGATATTATACGGGTTTGGTATGGCAGTAAGGAACCTGTTATTCAGCACAGGCCTTCTTCCTTCGACTCGTTTCAGCAAAACAGTGATATCGGTCGGGAACCTTTCCATGGGTGGAACAGGTAAAACTCCAATTATCGAATATCTGATACGGTTATTATCACCCGGTTATTCCATTGCCACTCTCAGCCGGGGATACGGACGGGAGAGCAACGGATTTCTGATCGGTTCAGCAAAATCAAAAGTGAAATATATAGGTGATGAGCCCCTTCAGCTGATCCGGAAGTTCGATTCCATTAAAGTCGCCGTTGATGAGAACCGCAGGAGAGGGATAAGCAATCTTTTCAGGAAATATGAAAACCTGAATATTATTCTGCTTGATGACGCATTCCAGCACAGGTGGGTCAAACCGGCGTTATCCATTCTCCTGACAAGTTATTCGAAGCTTTATTGCGACGATCAAGTGATTCCTGCTGGAACTTTAAGAGAGTTCCGTTCAGGCGCGGGAAGAGCTGATATTATAGTAGTAACGAAAACACCCAAGATTTTTTCGCCCATCTCAAGGAGAAGGATTATCGAAGATCTGTCACCCGGGAAAACACAGCAGATATTCTTCTCCTATTTAAGTTTTGGGAATTTTTTACCGCTGCTGGACTCCACACCGGCTGAGATGCCCCGAAAACTGGTCAGTATCCTTTTACTTACAGGGATTGCCGATCACAGCCAGCTGCAGGAGTATCTTGAGCGGATCTGCAGCAACCTTGTAGTCATGAAATACCGTGACCACCATCTTTATACTGAAAACGATATCAACCAGATCAGTGCTCGTTTCAGGGATATCCCCACCCAGAAAAAGATCATCATCACTACCGAGAAGGATATGATGAGGCTTAAAACGACAGAACTTACCCCCCTTCTGAGGAATCTTCCGGTCTATTACCTGCCGATTTCCATCGGGTTTCATGGAGACGACAAAGAGGCCTTTGATAAACTGGTCCTGGGTTTCGTGGAAAAGGATCAAACAAGCCACTGAAACTCTTACCTTTGCATCTTCTATGAAACAGGCTGGAAAATGCATTCTGCTGATGTTGATTTTATTCAGTTGTTCTTCAGAAAAAAAGAAAACTGGCAGCCCCTTGTATGATAACTTTCGCAAGCCCGGGCCAGGCATTTCGCAATCAAAACAGGACAGACCGGCCAATATTGTTCACCAGGGATCCATGTGGCAACGTCAGGATAAGGGTTCCGAGGGGAGGAATGAATATATCGGCAGAACCTTAAACCGGGGAGCAGCATACGGCGCTAAAAACTCATCAGGTTATAAAGGCAGGAATGGAGCTTACCAGGGGCAGCAGGTCCGTGATATTCCGCCGGCACGATCTCCTGGCACACAGGATTCGGTCCGCCTCAGCAACATAGAGTGGCTGAGGATCTCAGGGTTCCCGCTTGATTTTTCAGAACCCCTGAACAGGGATATCCTCCGGGAAGTATCTGCCGACAGTCTGTTCCAGTCGTCAATCCAGCTTTCACCCGACCGGGTTCTCAGGATATCGTTTGACAATGATATCTTTGATTATACCGACCAGTTTTACACCAACGGGATCAGGTTTGATTACGTGGCGCCAGCCCTGGCCGACAATCCCGTAAAATACATGCTTTTGCCATACTGGTCCGCCGCAAAAAACTATTATGGTCTTTCTGTGCTCCAGAATCTTTACACTCCTTCAACAACAAAAATTGGCGGAATCCTATACGGGGACAGGCCATACTCTGCCTACCTCCTGCTAAAAAGCTTCAAGATCTCCAATGACCAGGTTCACCACTTCAGGCAAACTTCGGCGCTTGATTTCGGTGTTATCGGCAGCGCCTCAATGGGAGGAGCAGTTCAGGATTGGTTCCATAAAAGTGTGCCCGCTAACAGTGAGCCTCTAGGATGGCAATACCAGATTAAAAATGATGTGATTATCAATTATAACTGCAACCTTGAAAAAGGCATACTCAACTATCCGAATGCCGAGATGATCATTTGTGCAAACGCATCTGCAGGCACCTTATACACCAACCTGGGCGGCGGATTAAACCTGAGGCTGGGATGGTTCAATCCTTATTTTTCCGACCTGGGTATCGAGAAAAGAAAATCATTATGGGCAAAGGGCTTACGGAAGACGCAGGTCTATTTCACTCTCAAAGGGACTGCCCGGCTGATAGCATATGACGCCACACTTGAAGGAGGCGTCTTTAACCGCACCAGTCCGTATACGATACCTTCAACTGATGTTGCAAGAATAGTTACCCAGTCGTCAGTTTCATTTAACATGACCTGGGGAGGCATAGGAATAGAACTTGAGCAATGTGTCCTGAGTCCCGAGTTCAGCCACAGGTGGTGGCATGCCTGGGGGCATATCGGATTGTTATTCGCCTTCTGATGTATCTGCTGTTGAAAAAAAAATGTTCCCGGATCCGGAGGTGGCTATAAGTTTCATAGTACTTTTGGGAGATGGAAGAAAGCGGAAGCAATCAGAACAAAGAGTCTTCATCCGGGGATACTTTTAAAAAGAACCAGCAAAGGATTACCAGGAGGAGGAGCAATCAATCTCCTTCGGCGGATGCATTTTTCGAGCATGGGAAAATTCCGCCCCAGGCTGTTGATCTTGAAGAGGCGGTCCTGGGGGCCATGATGCTCGAGAGCGATAAACTCGCCGAGGTCATTGAAATACTGAAACCGGATGTCTTCTATAAAGAGCAGCATAAAAAGATCTATGAATCCATCCACCGCCTGTATGGCAATAATCAGCCGGTCGACATTCTGACCGTTACCGAAGACCTGCGCCAGAACAATGAACTCGATATGGTCGGTGGAGCTTATTATATAACCGGCCTGACAAACCGGGTAGCTTCGGCGGCAAACATAGAGTTTCATACGAGGATAATCCTTCAGAAATATATTCAGCGTGAACTGATCCGGATTTCATCCGATATCATCAAGGATGCCTATGAAGATTCGACCGATGTGTTCGACCTGCTGGACAAGGCGGAGACAGGGCTTTTCTCCATCAGCGAAAGCAGTATAGGCAAGACCTATATGGACATGCAGGCCATCATCAAGGAAGCCATCCGTGAGATTACGGCAGCAAGAGGTCATGAAGGGTCGCTGAGGGGGGTCGGGTCAGGCTTCACTGAACTTGACCGGATCACATCCGGGTGGCAGAAATCCGACCTGATCATCATCGCCTCCCGCCCTGGGATGGGGAAGACCGCGTTTGCCCTTACCATGGCCAGAAATGCAGCCGTCGATTTCAAAAAAGCCGTGGCTGTATTTTCACTTGAAATGTCGGCCGTATCACTGGTAACCCGCCTGATCTCAAGTGAAACGGAGATCCCACAGGAAAAACTGCGCAAGGGAACGATGGAGGAATATGAATGGAAACAGCTGAATGTCAAAATCGGGAACCTCCTGGATGCCCCGATTTACATTGATGATACAGCTGCACTTTCAATCTTCGACCTTAGGGCAAAGTCGAGGAGGCTTAAAGCCCGCCATAATATCCAGTTGATCGTCGTGGACTACCTTCAACTCATGCAGGGCAGCCATGAATCAAAAGGCAACAGGGAGCAGGAAATCAGCAGTATTTCCCGTGCCCTGAAAAGCCTCGCCAAGGAGCTCGATATCCCAGTCATTGCCTTGTCACAGTTAAGCAGGGCCCCTGAAAAACGGTCTGCAGCGGCAAAGCCTATTCTTTCCGACCTCCGGGAATCCGGGTCGATCGAACAGGATGCCGACATGGTTCTTTTCATTTACCGTCCCGAATATTATAAAATTGATATGGACGAGCATGGGGATTCCACGTCCGGCCAGGCTGAAGTCAGCATTGCCAAGAACCGCAATGGCCCCCTTAAAGACATCCGCATGAAATTCATCTCAAAATACGCCAAGTTTGCAGACCTGGAGTATGACATGGATGCAACCAATAATATTTCGGCTAATACTTCGTTTGATGGTTCAGTTCGAACCCGCACCATCATGTCGAAAATGGATGAGAATGACCAACCTGATATGCCTTTTTAAAAGCAAGTTCGTACCTTTTGTTTTTTGTCTCCTGTTATTTATCCCGGCCAGGGGCGCTTATCTTTTATTGCCAATGGACCAGGCCCAGAAAAACCACCTGAAAGCATACGGGATTGCATATTGGATACTTCAGAAAGATGTGGAAGTCGATTGGCTGTTAAATTATCGTGGAGGCAGCTTCCTCTTCCAGTACAGTAAGCTCTCTGAAAGTGAATGTAATGTCAGGGGGGTCACTTTCGAGGTGCTCGCGGATGTTCAGGTTGATGCAGTTTTACAGGAAATCTCCGATCCGCAGGTCAACCAGGAAAGGATCAGGCTGCATAAAGCTCCAAGGATTGCTGTTTATTCACCGAAAAATAAAAGGCCATGGGATGACGCTGTGACCCTTGTACTCTCTTACGCCGAGATACCCTACGCTGTGATCTATGATGAGGAAGTCCTTAATGGTGTGTTGCCGTTGTATGACTGGCTTCATATGCACCATGAGGATTTCACCGGGCAGTACGGTAAGTTCTGGGCAGCTTATAAAAATTTCCCCTGGTATATCGAAGATGTGCAACTGCAGGAAGAAACTGCAAAGAAGCTAGGATATTCAAAGGTTTCGATGATGAAGCTGGCAGTTGCGAAAAAAATCAGGGATTTTGTAGCGGGTGGAGGTTATCTCTTTTCCATGTGCTCTGCCCCCGACAGTTATGATGTCGCGCTGGCTGCCGAAGGAATCGATATCTGTGATGTAATGTTTGACGGTGATCCGATGGACCAGGCTGCGGATTCAAAACTCGATTACACAAAATGCTTTGCTTTCCAGAATTTCAGCCTTGTCCATAATCCCTACGAATACGAGATATCTTCCATAGATGTGACTGAAACCCGTCCGAAGAACCTGAACTGGAACAATGATTTTTTCTCCCTCTTCGAATTTTCAGCTAAATGGGATCCTGTCCCCACCATGCTTTGCCAGGATCATGAATCGCTGATCCACGGGTTTATGGGACAAACCACAGCGTTTAACGAGAAATATGTCAAGCCTGACGTACTGATACTTGGCGAGAACAAATCCCTGAACGAGGCCAGGTACATTCACGGGGATTTCGGGAATGGCACCTGGACTTTCCTGGGAGGCCATGACCCTGAAGATTACCAGCATCTTGTGGGCGACCCGCCCACTGATCTGAACCTCCATCCGAATTCCCCGGGATACCGGTTGATCCTGAATAACGTGCTGTTCCCCGCGGCGAAAAAGGAGAAAAGAAAAACCTGACGGGCAGGCAGGTCGGGGAGTAAGTTAACGTTTAACCGGTCCCCCTCAGTTCATACGCTCAGTTTCCTTGCATTGATCCACCAATTGAACAGGTTTCCCTGGAAATCATAAGTGACCCGGTTATCACATTTCGAGGAGTTCATGTATTGTATCGTTCCCGACGGAACATCAACTCCTGGAATGCTTACCTGCATAAGCCCGTCACGAAGCCAGGGACAGTTGAGATCATCGACGAGAGGTGAAGATATCTGCAATGAAAACTGATAGGAATCTGATGATATCCCGTGTGCAGATCCGGTCATGGTAACAGGGGAATTGCTGTCGGGCGGAAACTTGATCAATGGCGGGATATTATACGAGAGGGAGGAATACCAGCTTATTCTGCCGACAGAATCCCTGGATATTGAAAGGCTGTCAACAATGGATTCCATGACCAGGTATCCCTGGGCAGAGATTCCCTGGTTTACCAGGCTGTCAGATCCCTTAAAAAGATGGGTATCCTCTGTATAACCGCTGAAAGATATCTTTGCTGAGGTGCCATGCGTGAAAAAGTCCCCGCTTAGCCTGATGCTGATAATACCGTATCTTATGGCGCTGTCGGCACAACGTTGCCCGGAATACAAAAAATTAAACGTATTACTGGTTTTGATATATGCAACCAGAGCCTGGTCTATCATACCATGTCCTGTTTTTATAATATTGCTGTCGAGGTTAGCTCTGAGCAGGAGGTTGAAAGTGTGCACCAGTCCCCTTTCAGCGATTACGATATCATCGGCAGCGTTGAGGTTAGGACGGAGGTTAAAGGACTCGTTTTTCTTGGAGCAACCCGAGAGCAGGACCAGCAGGCCAAGACAAAGCATACCGGGCAAGCGGTAGAGAAATTCAAGATGGTTCATGTTCCGCTGCGTTCAAGAATTTCATATGAATATGCAAAACCCAATCCAGGGTCAACGGGAAAGTCCTCCTTTGATAACAGTTTCCACTCAGACGGATTAATTTCAGGGAAAAACACATCCCCGATAAAAGGCTTATGCACCCTTGTAATGTATAAGCGGTCGGCCAGTGGCAGGAATTGCTTATATACCGAAGCACCCCCGATGATAAAGTTCTCCTCTGCAGGATTGCATTTTGAAACAGCATCATCGATGGACCAGGCCATTTCACAACCTTCGATGAGTTCACCCGGGACGTCGGTGATGACTATGCTGCGGCGGTTAGGTAAAGGGCGTTTCGGGAGGGAGTAGAAAGTGCGTTTTCCCATGATTATGGTATGCCCAGTTGTAATTTTTTTAAAGCGCTTCAGGTCTTCAGGGATATGCCAAAGAAGGTCGTTATCTTTTCCTATAGCAAGATTCCCGGCAATCGCAACAATGATTGAAATCATACAACGCTGTTATACAGATATCTCACCTTTGATATGCGGGTGAGACTGGTATCCGTTCAATTGAAAATCTTCAAATTTAAATTCAAGGATGTCAATCACCATCGGGTTGATACTCATTTTGGGTAAAGTGAAAGGGGAACGGGAGAGCTGGAGTTTCACCTGGTCCAAGTGGTTAAGGTAAATATGGGCATCTCCGAGCGTGTGAATGAATTCTCCGGGTTTTAAGCCGGTAACCTGTGCCATCATCATCAGGAGCAGTGCATAGGATGCAATATTGAACGGCACGCCCAGGAAGATGTCACATGACCTCTGGTACATCTGGCATGACAGTTTTCCGCCTGCGACATAGAACTGGAACATGAGGTGGCATGGAGGCAGCGCCATCTGGTCAAGTTCCCCGACGTTCCATGCGCTGACAATATGTCTTCGGGAGTCAGGGTTTTGTTGAATTGAATCAACCACCTGTCTGATCTGGTCTATGTGTGTACCGTCCGGTTTTGTCCACGACCTCCATTGGTAGCCGTAAATATGACCCAGTTCTCCATCCGGGCCGGCCCACTCATCCCAGATACTTACCTTGTTCTCATGAAGGTACTCAAGGTTCGTGGAACCCTTCAGGAACCAAAGCAATTCATGTATGATTGACCTGAGATGCAGTTTCTTGGTAGTCATCAGGGGAAAGCCGTCTTCCAGGTTAAAACGCATCTGGTAACCGAAAACGCTCAGTGTACCGGTACCCGTACGGTCTTCCTTTCTTACTCCGTTTTTAAGTACAAAATCAAGAAGTTCAAGATATTGTTTCATTCGGCATGCTTACTTGTTGGTCCTGCGGCGAAGGGTAAGCTCATCCCTGATCTGGGATGCTTTCTCATATTCTTCATTTTCGATAGCTGCCTGCAGAAGGTCTTTCAGTTCAGTCAATGACTGTGTTGTATATTCATGTTTCACGGTGACTGCAGGAGGTGAGTCCGGGCTGCCCGGTCCGGCAACTTCCGTTTCCTCATCCACGAGGATTGAAGCGGCTTTCATTATTTCTTCAGATGTAAAAATCGGGCAACTGAAACGAAGGGCAAGGGCTATTGCATCGGATGTTCGGGAATCAACCACTTCCTCATGGGTTCCGTCATCGCAAATAAGCTGGGCGTAAAAAACTCCCTCATGAAATTTATTGATCAGGATTTCCTTCACCATGATACTGAATGCTTCAGCAAAGGATTTAAACAGATCATGTGTGAGAGGTCTCGGTGTTTTGATCTTTTCAAGTTCTATGGCAATGGCTTGTGCTTCGAACCCGCCGATA
>Ga0182027_10004871_pt1 | contig 20605 bp, 21 predicted proteins | sample 712E1DmetaG_FD_121300 | JGI IMG/M metagenome (GOLD analysis project Ga0182027, IMG submission 121300) | Permafrost microbial communities from Stordalen Mire, Sweden - 712E1D metaG (Illumina Assembly) | ecosystem: Environmental > Terrestrial > Soil > Wetlands > Permafrost | place: Sweden...
CCCATCAGTGGCCGGCACGCGGTGGTGGTGGGCCGCAGCGATCTGGTAGGCAAACCAGCCGCCATGCTGCTCCTTCACCAGAACGCCACGGTCACCATCTGCCACTCGAAGACCCCCGACCTGGGCACGATGACCCGCCAGGCCGACATCCTGGTGGCCGCCATTGGCCGGCCCGGCTTCATCACCCCGGAGATGGTCAAGCCCGGTGCAACGATCATCGACGTGGGCATTAACCGCATCACCAGTCGCGAAGAATTTGACCGCTACTTTGCCGGTACCGCCAAACGCGAGGCAGCCTTCGCCAAGCGGGGCTCCACCATCGTAGGCGACGTGCATCCCAAGACATTCGAGTTGGCAGGCGCGTATACGCCCGTACCCGGAGGCGTGGGTCTGCTGACCGTCGCCATGCTCATGGCCAACACGGTGCATGCCGCCAAAATGCGGCGGGGGCTATAACCCGTGCTGCGCGTCGGACTCACCGGCGGACTGGGCAGCGGCAAAAGCACCGTTGCAGACTACCTGCGCGAGCTCGGCGCGGAGGTGATTGAGGCCGACGAGCTGGGCCGTGCGCTGATGGAACCGGGCCAGCAGGTCTATGCCGAAATTGTGAACGTCTTCGGCCCGGAGGTGGTTAGCCCCGATGGCCGCCTGAACCGCGCCCGGCTGGCTCAACTGGCCTTCCATGGCGGCCGGCTTAACGAACTAAATGCGATTGTGCATCCCGCCGTGATCGCAGCTCAGCAGCACTGGATGGAAGAGGTTTTTGCGCGCGATCCGGCCGCCGTGGCCGTGGTGGAGTCGGCGCTTATCTTTGAGGTGGTACGTGATGCCCGCGCCCGCGGCTTGCAGGAGGGCGTGTTGACCCACTGGCGGCGGCGCATCGACCGGATCATTGTGGTGACCGCCCCCGACGAGGTCAAGATTGCCCGCTATGTTGCCCGAATCAGCTCTGAGGGCGCTGGCCGCGAAGCCGTTGAGGCCGATGCCCGCATGCGTCTGGCGCACCAGATTCCCGACCGTGAAAAGGCCGCGCGGGCCGACTATGTGCTGGATAATACAGGAGATATTTCCCAACTCCACGCCCAGGTCGTCGGGCTGTGGCAGCGCCTCAAAGAAGAGAACAACGAATCTTTTGCAGCCGAGTCTTTAAAATAAGAAGAGTCAGGCCACCTCTTCCCTGGGAACCAGGCCGAGTGCCGGCTGCATCTCACTGATCACTGATCACTGTTCACTGACCACTCGCAACTTTAGAAAGGTCATTCGGGTCTAAGAGTCATGAAGCTACTGCGCCGCGTCTTTTTGGTCGTCCTGCTGGTGGGCGGATTCTGGTACCTCACCTCTCATCTCCCGGCAGGTCTTGACCGTCTGTCATTGAGCCATTTTTCGCTCTTCAATGTGCACGGCTCCAGCTCCCCGCTTGAGCTTACCGAGGCTGAGGCCGCGCCCGCCTACGACGCCGAGGAGCAGAACAATATCGCCGTCTACAAACGGGTGACACCCTCGGTGGTCAACATCACTTCCACCACCCTGGTCTTCAACTTCTTTTATGGGACGGTTCCGCAGCACGGCCAGGGCTCGGGATTCATCCTTGACCGGGCAGGCCATGTGCTCACCAACTTCCACGTGGTTGAGGGAGCCAATCGCGGCATCGAGGTGATGCTCAGCAACAAGCGCCGTTACACTGCCAAAGTGGTGGGCACTGACAAGGTGCACGACCTGGCGCTGTTGCAGATTGACGCGCCCAACCTTCAGCCGGTCACGCTGGCTAACTCCTCTGAACTCGCCGTCGGCCAAAAGGTCTATGCCATCGGCAATCCCTTCGGCCTCAGCGGCACCATGACCCGCGGCATCATCAGCTCCATCCGCTCCATTCGCGGCGCCGACGGAGCGCCCATCGAGGACGCCATTCAGACCGATGCGGCTATCAATCCCGGCAACTCCGGTGGCCCCTTGCTCAACTCGCGCGGCGAGGTCATCGGCATCAACACCATGATCGCCTCCAACGGCGCCGACCAGAGCTCGGGCATCGGCTTTGCCATTCCCATCAATACCGCCAAGGCAGTGCTGGCTGATCTCACCCGTTACGGCCGCGTCAAGCGTCCCTCGCTGGGCATCGTCTCCTACGGCATCGGCCCTGATCTTGCGTCGCAGATGGGTCTGGCCGTGGATTCCGGCGTCCTGGTGCAAAAGGTGATCTCCGGCGGCGCGGCCGAGCGTGCCGGCATGCATGGCGGCAACCAGCAGGCCTACGTGGGCAATACTCCCATCATGCTGGGCGGCGACCTCATCGTGGGCATTGACGGCCAGGAAGTCACCGATCCGCAGGACATCAACGCCCTCATGGACAAGCACCAGGCCGGCGACACCATCAGCGTCACCTTCTATCGCGGCAGCAAACAGATCACTCTCAAACTGATTCTGGGAGAAGCGCGGGACGCTAGCTAGCTGCACGGATGTGGGACTTGCCGTATCAGAAAGATTTACACGAGAGATCTCGGGATCAACTGCCTCACTGAACCCACGCGGCAAGCTCTGTACAATGGCTTCCATGATCTGGAATCGCTTTCATCTGCGCTCCTCCCACTGCTGGCCTACGATCCTTTTTTTGACCGTGCTCGTCTCCGCGCTGTTCGCCGAGCCTGTTGATCGAGTGAATCTTTACATCGGATCAGGCGAAGGTGCGGTTGCATACGGCGGCACCATGCCCTTTGTGACCACTCCCTTCGGCATGACTAACTGGACACCGCAAACTCGCCAGAACAAAGTAGGCGGCGTCTCCTACAAATACCAGGACACGGCCATTACCGGCTTTATCGGAACCCACCAACCGGCTATCTGGATGGGTGACTACGGCTACGTGACCATTATTCCTGAACTGGACTCCATCAAGACAACTCCCGAAGCGCGCCAGTTGCCCTTCTCTCATGCGGACGAGGTAACGACTCCTTATTACTATTCCGTCTCGGCCGACGCTGGGCAGTACCGCAGGATCAGGACTGAGATCACCGCCACGGACCACTCCGCCATCATGCGCTTTACGTTTCCCGCCAGCCGAAATGCAAATATCGTCGTGGAAGCAACCCGTCCGGGAATCAAAGGTCTGGTTCATTTCGATCCGGACAAGAACGAGATTTCCGGCTATAACCCGGATCGCATGGACGCGGGCCTGGGACCGTTCGTTCTGCCTAACTTCAAGGGTTACTTCGTGATTCAGTTCAGCAAGCAGTCTTCCGATCATGGGACATACGCCAATGCCGAGCTTCGTCCTGGAGCCGGATCGGCAATGGATAGCAACGTAGGCGCATATCTGAGTTTTGAAACCAAGGGAAGCGAGACCGTTGAGGTCAAAATCGGCACATCCTTTATCAGCATCGATCAGGCCAGAGAGAACCTTGCGCGGGAGATTCCAGACTGGAACTTCGACTCCGTCAGCACAAGGCTCAAGCAGCTATGGAACGATAAATTGGGGATGTTTTCGCTGGAAGGAGAAAGCCCCGATCAGGAGAAGATTTTTTATACGGCGCTATACCATGCGCTGCTCTATCCCAAGCTATTCTCCGAGTACGGCCACTACTACAGCGCTTTTGACGATACGGTTCATGCCGGAGTCTCTTATACCGCTTATTCGATTTGGGATACATTTCGCGCCGAACATAGCCTGCTGACTCTGGCCGCGCCGGAGCGAAACGGCGATATGATCACCGCGCTGCTTCAGAATTACCGGGAAGGAGGATGGTTGCCCAAGTGGCCCAACCCTTCCTACACCAACATCATGATCGGCACGCACGCTGACTCCCTGATCGCCGAGTCCATCAACAAGGGATTTCATGGCTTCGATTACAAGCTAGCCTATGAAGCGGTCTACAAGGACGCAATGACCCCGCCCGACGACGATACCAGGCATCGATGGTTCGATCGGGAACCGAATACGCCTTATGAAGCGCGCGCCGGGCTTACTTATTCGAAGAAGTTAGGATATATTCCCGACGACAAGACGGCTGAAGACGCATCGAGCACTCTCGAAGAGACTTACGATGACTGGTGCGTTGCCCAGGTGGCAAAAGCGCTCGGAAAGACCGCCGACTATGAATATTTTCTGCGCAGGTCTTTGAATTACAAGCTGCTGTTCAATCCGGCAACAGGCTTTATGCAGGCAAGAAACAGCGACGGATCATGGGCCGACCCATCGTTTGGCTGGACCGAAGGCAACAAGTGGGTCTATACCTGGGCTGTCTTGCACGACATACCCGGCCTGATGAAGCTTATGGGCGGAGCGGATAAGTTCAATGCCGAACTGGACGAGCATTTCCGCGGCGGGCACAACCAGCACGATAATGAACCGAGCCACCACTACGGTTATCTTTACGACTACAGCGGGCAGCCCTGGAAGACCCAGGCAAAGGTGCGTGAAATCGCAGCCAGGTTCTATGCCAACGACCCCGGCGGAATCGACGGCGACGACGATTGCGGGCAAATGTCAGCCTGGTACATCTTCACGACTCTCGGCTTCTACCCCTTGAACCCCGCCTCCGGCAATTATCTGATTGGCAGCCCAACCTACAGTAAGATCACCTTCAACTTACCTTCTGGAAAAACATTTATTAGTACGGCAGTCAATAACTCCGAGCAGAATGTTTACATTCAATCTGTGAAGCTGAACGGAGTTCCGCTCACGATTCCGGTTATCCGCTATACCGACATAGTCAATGGCGGAAAGCTGGAATTTATTATGGGACCGGCTCCCTCGCGGTGGGCCGCGGACTGGAATCCACCCGCCCTGGCGGACTCACTACCGAAGTAGCTTTAGCGAAACTCTGGCTTATACCCCTGCAGGAAAGTTCCTGGCAGGGGTATAAGCCGGAATGAACTGAACATCGATTGAATGATTAGAAGCCGGCCTGAGCTTCGGCCGCCTGCAATTGCGAGTCCTGCATCCGCGCCCACTCGACCTGCTCACCATAGTGCCCGGCCACAACCGCCGCGCTCTGCTCTCGATTCAAGTACGGCTCAATCTGCGCCAGCTTCAGCGTCGAATGTGCGCTCATCTGCGCCAGCGCTGCCTTGCTTGAAATCGACTGCACCAGCGCCAGAATGGCGGTCACAACCGTTGCGACTCCATTGAGGGCCGCCAGCACATGCTGCTGGCTTGCCTGGTTTGTGATTTTCGCCGCCTGCAACACTGCGCGGCTCACGGTCTGCTGGAAGGTCACAACCGCGCTCTGCAACTGCGCCAGCACTGTTGCGCTGGGATTAACCAGATACGCCTTGGCCTGCGCGACCAGCAGATTGCTCGCCGCGTCGAATCCAACCGTTGCAGCCGCGAAGATCGGCGCATCTATCGGCATCAGCAATGCCGCAGTCGAGTCCACCGTGGCCACTGCACTTTGCAGAGCCGGCGTCCAGTTCACAATGTCCTGCGCAACTTTGGTCGCGCTGCATCCGGTGAGGAAAGGCAGCGGCAGCAGCAGCGCAATCAGCGCCCAGGCGCCCAGTTTGCGGTGGCGCTGGTGGAAAAGGGGGGGGGAGGGGGGGAGGGGGGGTGCTCTGAGTCTGCCCCGGATCCCTGGAGAGAAGCCCCAGAAGGGCGGTGGCAATGGCGCTCACCAGCGCAACCACTGTGCCGGTCCCGGCCGCGCCCAGTGTGATGCCCTGCTGGGAGAGAACGCCGGCAATGCTGATAATGGAAATCAGCAATCCGGCGGCTGAGGTTTTCGGGTGGTTCCAGATATTTGAGATGAAATTCATCGATGAAGCTCCTTCCAGAAGCAGAAAAGGCGGCAGGAGCCGCCGGTGTTTTTCAAGATTTGTGGGTATTTGCCGTTCCGTTTGATTCTTTTTCCCGCCATTGGCCAGCCCTCCATGACGGGCTGGCCGCTGGTCCTGGGTTTCGGCCGCTCTCAGTTCTGGAAGTTGCCGTGGTTCCGATCTGGCTTCCAGTGGAGAGTCCATGCCTCGCAGACAGGCGAGGTCCCGCGCCCCGGAACCTTCCGCTGAGGGAAGGCGTACACATTCGCCCGAGCGCCGTATCTCCGTTGTTTGTCTGACTACCTATAAGCCTAGGCAATTCGAGGTATATCTTCGGCAAGAACGGGTTAGAAGATAAGTATTCTGGAATCAGCTATATATAAAAGTAATTGAGAATCGCCTGCTTGACATTGCGTAGATGCCCGATAAGGATACGCGGGATACCACCCCACATTTCAGGGATTCCGCTTCACAAACCGCCGTCCGCGCAATTCGTACCCCCCACTCACCACGCGGGCGATAGCCTCGCTGTAGGCCAGGTGCTCCTCTGCCAAGATGCGGCTGGCCAGCGAATGCGCATCGTCGGTCTCCAGCACCGGAATGGCCCGCTGCACCACGATCGCCCCGTGGTCCAGGTGCTCATCCACAAAGTGCACCGTGCAGCCGGCGATCTTTGCGCCGTAGTCGAAGGCCATTTCCTGCGCCTCCAGTCCCGGAAAAGCCGGCAGCAGCGAGGGATGAATGTTCAGAATGCGGTTGGGGAAGGCGGCCACAAACTCCGGCGAAAGCAGTCGCATGTAGCCGGCCAGGCACACCAGGCCCACGCGGTGCTCCCTCAGGCAGGCGATCAGATCGGCGTCGTGCTCAGCGCGCTTGCGCCCCTTTGAGACAAAGACTGCCGTGGGCAGCCCCAACTCCCGGGCCTTTGTCAGCCCGGCGGCATCCGCCACGTTCGAGACCACCACCGCAATCTCAACGCCTTCAAGCCTTCCCGCTCGAATCGAGTCGGCAATCGCAACAAAGTTCGACCCACGCCCTGAGAGCAGAATGCCGAGACGGATTGGCCGGGTTGAGGTCAAAATATCCAATTGTGCTGAAGTCCGCAGGCGGTTGAAATCAATCAACCGTTCACTCGTTCACTTACTCACTTATTCACTTGCTCACTGCCTACGTGTACTGCACCCGGTGTTCGCCCTTGACCACGCGCCCCACGACAAAAAACTTCTCTTCTGCCCGGTCCAGCAGGTTTTTCGCCCGCGTGAACTTGGCTGCGGGAATGGCCGCGATCAGCCCCACGCCCATGTTGAAGGTGCGCATCATCTCCTCTTGAGACACCTGGCCCAACTCGCGCAGATGCTCAAAGATGGGCGGCACCGGCCAGGAGCCAATCTCCACCTGCGCTCCCGTATTTTTGGGCAGGATGCGGGGCAGGTTCTCCGTGATGCCGCCGCCGGTAATGTGGGCCATGCCGGTGGTTAGCCCCGCCCCCACCAACTTCTGAATCACATGCAGGTAGCTGCGATGCGTCTTCATCAGAGCCGTGCCCGCCTTTTCCTTGATAGCGGTCACATATTGCGTGGGCTTGTAGCCGGCCACCTCAAACATCAGCTTGCGGGCCAGCGAGTATCCGTTGGTATGCAGCCCGGTGGAGGGCAACCCGATCAGCACGTCGCCTGCCTTGATCTCCGCGCCGGTGACCATCTTCTCGCGGTCCACCGCGCCCACGATAAATCCCGCCAGATCGTACTCGCCTTCGGCATAAAAGCCGGGCATCTGCGCCGTCTCGCCGCCGATGAGGACGCACCCGTTGGCCTTGCAGGCATCGGCCAGCCCGCTCACCACGCTTTCGGTCACTTCGGGGTCCAGCTTACCGGTGGCCAGGTAATCCAGAAAAAACAGCGGGGTGGCGCCCTGCACTCCAATGTCGTTCACGCAGTGGTTCACCAGATCAGCGCCCACCGTGCGGTGCAGCCCCATCTCGAAGGCCACCTTCAGCTTGGTTCCCACCCCATCGGCCGAGCTGACCAGAATCGGGTTCTTCCAGCGCTGCAAGTCCAGACGGAACAGCGCGCCAAAGCTGCCGATATCCCCCAACACGTTGCGATTGAAGGTCTTCTTTGCCAGGTACTTGATGCGTTCCTTGGCGCGGTCGCCGCTGTTGATGTCCACACCGGCGTCGGCGTAGGTTACGGATTTGGGCTTTGTTTCGTCAGGCATGGCGGGACTTTCTGCGGATGGATTTCTAATGATGGCGTTGCGGGCCGAAAGATCGATTTTATCAGGATTTGCGGGGCGCAGCTCACAATCAACGATCCGCCACGCCTCCCCCGGCACAAAATAACGTGCAAAAAATGGAAAGCCAGCTTGACATTGAACGCCCTCCGCGCTACTCTTCAATGGAAAGCTGACTTTACATGCTGCTAGCAATCACAAATCGGGTCAAGGAGCTGCGCATTGCCCGCGAATGGACGCAGGAGCAGTTGGCGCAGGCCGCCCAGGTCTCTCGCCAGAGCATCAACTCCATTGAACGCAACCGCTATGTGCCCAGCCTGGAGCTGGCGCTTGTTTTCGCGCGGATCTTCGGCTGTTCCACCGATCAAATCTTTCATCTGGAGAATGAAAAATGACCGATCACATCCTCAGCAAAGTCCCTTTTCTCGGCAAGTTCGTGGATGAACGCTTCCTGGAGCACCGCCGCCGCTCCACCAGCCTGGCCGGAATCATCGCCTGCCTGGTGGCCGTCGGCCTCTTCGAATATCGCTTCTTCTTCAACCACATCTGGAGCTGGGACCTGCTATCCGTCGCCCTCACCATGGTCGTGGTCAAGCTGTCGTTGATGATCTGGTACCGCCTCACCGCCTGACTTTGAAAGGAGATCTAAATATGGGCATCCCAAATCGGCAACTCGACCCCAAGACCCGGCGTCTGTTGGCCATTGGCAACATTTCTTTGGTTGTCGGCCTGCTCCTGTGGCTCTTCGTTCACCCCTCCGGCCAGATTGAGAAGAATTGGCTTCACGCGGTGTGCGGCTTTCTGCTCGGCCTCTCAGCCACCATCAATTTGATGGGGTTAGTTTTTGCCCGCCGCTGCCGCGCCAGCGCATCCAAGGAGTCATAGAAATCTCTCCCGCTCTGCAGCCGTAGGCAAAGGGCAGAGTGCGTACCGTCCCCAGATGCGATACCGCCAGCGGGCCACGAGCCGGTAGGCCGCATCGCTGAGAAACCCCGGAACCCATCTCAGCACTGCGGCAACCGCCGGCCAGGGCCGCGGCAGTTCGCGCAGAAGCGCCAGCGTGGCCGCGAATCGAATCAGCGGCCTCTCGCCGGGTTCGAGCGGATTGCGGAAGACCAGCACCGTGCCGGGCGCGCCATCGGCCTCAAGCACTTCAGCGTACCGCGCCACCAGGGCCGCCACCGCAGGCGAGCTTGACGCGGCAAAGCGCAGCCGGTCCCGCCGGTCGTGCCGCAGCAACCAGCGTACCCAGCCGTTGCACAGGACGCACTGCCCATCAAAAACCACCAGCAGCCGGTCGCCGATTTTTTCCAGACTGCTCACTTCCAACGGGATGCTCTCGCGGCGCAGAGCGATTCATTCGGTAACTGTGAGCCTCATGCCCTCTATACTGAACCCATCATGAGTTCTCAAGTCCCCGCCCCCGCTCACACTCGCTCCCAAGCCCTGCAACAGCGCGCAGAGCGCTTCTTCCCCGGCGGCGTGAATTCGCCGGTGCGGGCCTTCCGTGCAGTGGGGGGCGCACCGCCGTTTATCGAGCGCGCTTCCGGCGCATACCTCACCGACGCCGACGGCAACCGCTATATCGACTACTTCGGCTCCTGGGGACCGATGATCCTGGGTCACGCCTTTCCACCGGTGGTCGAAGCCATTGAACGCGCTGCCCGCAACTCCGCCAGCTTCGGCGCCTCCACGGCCGCGGAAGGCGACCTGGCCGAACGCATCTTAGCCTGCTATCCGGCCATTGAAAAGCTGCGCTTTGTCAGCTCCGGCACCGAGGCCACCATGTCGGCCATTCGCCTGGCCCGCGCAGCCACAGGCCGCAAGATCATCGTCAAATTCGAAGGCTGCTACCACGGCCACTCCGACGGACTGCTTGTCAAAGCCGGCTCCGGTGTGGCTACCTTCGGCATTCCCGGATCGGCCGGCGTCCCCGAAGAAATTGCCCATCTCACCCACGCCCTTCCGTTCAACGACATTGCCGCCGTCGAATCCGCATTCGACGCCCATCCCAACGCCATCGCCGCCATCATCCTGGAGCCCATCGTCGGTAACGCCGGCTGCATTCCGCCCGCCCCCGGCTATCTTGCCGGCCTGCGCGCCCTCACAAAAAGAGAAGGAACCCTGCTCATCGTCGATGAGGTGATGACCGGCTTTCGTGTGGCCCTCGGCGGAGCGCTGGAACTCTATGGCATCGACGCCGATCTGGTCACGCTGGGCAAAATCGTCGGCGGAGGCCTGCCCGTGGGCGTCTTCGGCGGCAAGCGCGCCCTTATGGATATGCTGGCTCCGCTTGGTCCCGTCTATCAAGCCGGAACGCTCAGCGGCAATCCCCTCGCCATGGCCGCCGGCATCGCCACCCTCAGCTATCTGCAGGAACACGCAGCCGAGGTCTACCCTCAGCTAGAAGCCACCGCCAAAGCCGTCACCGAAGGCGTAGCAACCGAAGCCGCGCAGGCAGGAGTTCCCCTCACCCTCAACCGCGTAGGCTCCATGTGGACCTGGTTCTTCACCGCCGGCCCGGTCACCGACTACGCCCAGGCCGCCCAGAGCGATACCTCCGCCTTCGGCCGCTTCCATCATTCGATGTTGGACGCCGGCGTCTGGCTGCCACCTTCACAGTTTGAAGCCGCTTTCTTGAGCACAGCACATGGGCAGCAAGAGATAGCCGCCACCATCGCCGCCGCCCAAAAAGCCTTCAAATCCATCTGATCCCAATTAACACCGTGCCCCGTCATCCTGAGCGAGCGCAGCGAGTCGAAGGACCTGCGTTTTGCGTTCTTTGTGAAAAGGGTGGGAAACCACGAGTCCCAATCGGCCCAGCTCGTTACCCCCAAGCATCCAGCGTCACAAACCGATGAGTCCCCTTGTAGCGACCCACCAATTCGCCGGCTGCAGCGACTGAAGGCTCGCGCTCCGCGGATCGATCCAGGTGGCTGCCGTCGTGGAGCACAATATTGGCAGCCCAGCCGCGCCGCTCCAGCCTATCGATGGTGCGCGTCAGCCGCTCCACAATCGCGTCCGCTGAAGGCTCCTTCCAGTCCGAGGTCATCGCATTCCACAACACCGGCTCCAGCCCCAGTTCTCTCGCAATCCGCAACACCGCTGGCCGCCGTGCGCCAAAGGGCGGACGAAACAACCGCACCGGCACACCCGCAATCTGCTCCAGTGTCTGGCTGGTCCGGGCCAGCTCCTCTCCCACGCGGCCGGCAGAGGCCAGCGCCAGGTTAGCGTGGCTCCAGGAGTGATTCCCGATCAGGTGCCCCTCCGCAACAATCCGCCGCACCAACTCCGGCTCTGCCTGGGCATGGCTACCCACCATAAAAAACGTCGCCCGCACATCGTGGCTCGCCAGAGCATCCAGCAGGCGCGGCGTAAATGCGGGATTAGGCCCATCGTCGAAGGTAAGCGCCAGCTCGCCCGGCCGCCGCGGCGCAATCAGCGCCCGCCCAAAGATACGCGACCCCGGCCAATACGCGGCATAGGCGCACCCCCCCGCCGCCAGTCCCAGCCCGGCCGCCGCGCCCAACCCACCGTAAATCCCCGCCGCCAAAGGAGAAAGCATCCTGCCTTTCAGTGTGCTGCGCGAAGGGCAGGTACGGCAAATGCTCGCCCAACCCATTCGCGGAACTGCCTGCGCTGAAATGGGACGCCTCCAAGTCTCCCACCCGCAAACCGGCGTATACTCGCCTTGTACGGGTCGCATCCTGAGTCAACGGAGCGGCACTGGAGACAACCATGAGCCTCACTCACTTCCCCGACAAAGCAGAATCCTCGTCCCACAACGATCCCACCACAAAAGTCACTATGCCCGCGCTTGCTGAGATGAAGCGCCAGGGCAAGCCCATCTCCGCCCTCACCGCCTACGACTACCCCACCTCGCGCCTGGCCGACGAAGCCGGCATCGACCTCATCCTGGTGGGTGACTCGCTGGCCATGGTGGTCCTGGGCCACGAAAACACCCTCGCCATCACCGTGGACGAGATGCTGCACCACACCCGCGCCGTTCGCCGCGCCGTCCGCCGCGCTTTTCTGGTGACCGACATGCCCTTCGGCAGCTATCACGGCACGGTGGCCGATGGTCTCGTCAACGCCATCCGCTTCGTCAAGGAGGCCGGCGCCGAGGCGGTCAAAGTCGAGGGTCCGCGCATCGACCTGGTCCGCGCCCTCACTGAAGCTGAAATTCCCGTTGTCGGCCATCTGGGCCTCACGCCGCAGAGCATTCACCGCATGGGCGGCTACCGCGTCCAGGCCCGCACTGCCGAAACCGTGCTCCAGCTCAAGGCAGACGCACTCGCCCTGGCCGATGCCGGAGCCGGCGCAATCGTACTCGAAGGCGTTCCCCGCGAGGTCGCCGCCGCTATCACCGCCGAGCTCCCCATCCCCACCATCGGCATTGGCGCAGGACCCGATTGCGACGGCCAGATCCTCGTCTTCCACGACATGGTCAACCTCACCTTCGCGCCGCCAGCCAAGTTTGTCCGCCAATACGCTGATGCCGCCGCGCTCATCCGCTCCGCCATCGAGCACTATCGCGAGGACGTTGAGCACCGCGCCTTCCCTGCGGATAAAGAAAGCTATCACCTGCCCGAGCCAGCGCAAAGAGATCTTGAATCGAGAGAAGCAGCGAACCGTAAGATTGGTACCCTGAGAAAAGCCTGAATCGAAAGTAGCAGCGAACTGCAAGATTGGAACGCCCGAAAAGCCTGATGTGTCTCGTCATTCACCGTCGGGGAAAAAGTTAGGCTTTGTAACAAGGGCACGGCTTCAGCCGGGCCGCAAAGAGCTAAAAATTGAGCTGGGGCTTTAGCCCCTGAGGAAATCTGCTCAGACATTTCAGATGCAAATCCTCCGCACCGTAGCCGAACTCCGCCAATGGTCCCGCCACCAGCGCGCCACCTCCCAAACCATCGGCCTCGTCCCCACCATGGGTGCCCTCCACGCCGGCCACGCCTCTTTGATCCGAGCCGCCGCGTCCTCCTGCACCCGAGTCGCTGTCAGCATCTTCGTCAACCCCACCCAGTTCGCCCCCAATGAGGATTACGCCCGCTATCCCCGCACCTTTGACGCCGACTGCGTCCTGGCCGAAGCCGAAGGCGCCGACATCATCTTCGCCCCCACCGTCGAAGAGCTCTACCCCCCCGGCGCGTCCACGTTCGTTGAGGTGCAAGGCTTAAGTGGCTGCCTCGATGGCAAATCGCGCCCCGGCCACTTTCGCGGCGTCGCCACCGTAGTCGCCAAGCTGCTCATCGCCGCCGAGCCCGACCGCGCCTACTTCGGCCAGAAGGATGCCGCGCAAGTCTCCGTCCTCCGCCGCATGACCGCCGACCTCCGCCTCCCCGCCGAAATCGTAGTCTGTCCCATCGTCCGCGAGCTGGACGGCCTGGCCCTCAGTTCCCGCAACCTCTACCTCAGCCCCGCCGAACGCACCCAGGCCCTAACCCTCAGCCGCGCCATTCGCAAAGTAGAATCCCTCGCAGCCTCCAACGAGCGCCGCGCCATCAAGCTGATAGAAGCCGCCCGCCAAACCCTCGCCGCCGAACCCGCCATCCGCATCGACTACATCGAGTTAGTCGACTGGGCCACGCTCGATCCCGTAGACATCGCCCTCCCCGGCACCCTTTTCGCCGTCGCCGCGTACGTCGGCGCAACCCGCCTCATCGATAACACCGTCATCGTTTGAAACCCGCCCGCACAATATGCCACGCCCACCCCTGGCGCAGTTTCATCGCGCAAATCTGTATAATTTCGGAGTCTTTCCAAAAGGGATGTGGTCTTGCCATTGAAGGCTAAGGAACTTTCGAAAAACGGAATGCGGCGAGACAGGCGCGAGAGCTTCGGCCTGCTGCCGGAGAATGTGCGCGAACTGCGCGCGCTCAAGACTCCGGTGCGAATCCAGCAGCTCGTTGACGCGTTGCAGTACCAGTACGCTGATACGGCGTGGTCTCCGCAGCGCGTCCTGCGAGAGCGCAAGGGGCACTGCATGGAGGGCGCGCTCCTTGCCGCTGCCGCCCTGCGTCTCAACGGCTACCCGCCGCTCATCATGGACCTTGAAGCCGTCCACGACGACGATCACGTCGTAGCCCTCTACCGCGAATCCGGCTTGTGGGGAAGCGTCGCCAAGTCAAACTTCGCCGGCCTCCGCTTCCGCGCGCCCATCTACCGCACCCTGCGCGAACTGGCCCTCAGTTACTTTGAGCACTACTACAACCTGCGCGGCGAACGCACCTTGCGTTCCTATTCGCGCCCGGTGAACCTGGCGCGCCTTGACAGCCTGCACTGGATGACCTCAGAAGAAGACGTTTGGTGCGTCCCAGAGGCCCTCATCGCAGCAACCCACTACCCGCTCCTTCCCCGCAAGGTGGCGCGCGCACTGCCCCGTCTCGACCGCCGCAGCTTTGAAGCGGGGATGCACGGCTGGACGAAGCACTGAGCCGAGTCGCACCCTGTGCGCGGTTCATCTCCACCGCCCATCGCGGGAAAGAAATGCGATCTTAACCTGCATTTCTCGCAGCCTGTCCAAAACCGTAGCGCCGGCCTCCCGGCCGGCTGTAGCGCGGACGTCCCCGTCCGCGCCTGTTCGGGAGCAATGACCAAATCACGCGTTCGGAACACGAGTTGTGCCCGCCACACGGATCGTCGTTTACGTTTCGTAAAAAGGGCACGGCTTCACAAGATGTCGAAAAACAATGTTTCGTAAAAAGGGCACGACTTCACAGGATTTCGAAAACAATGTTTTGTAAGCAGGGCACGACTTCAGTCGGGCCGCAAAAGCCTCACTCTTAACGTGGGCTTTAGCCCCTGCGGGCCGTTTTTCCGGAGGGAGGCCGGGGTTTCAACCCCGGCAAAATCTCACCCACAAGAATTCCAAGTTCGTCTACGCGGCGAAGCCGCGCTAAAGCCCTCGTCGCCCTCCCCGGCATCCTCTTCGCCGTCGCCGCGCACGTAGGCCCCAGCCGCCTCATCGATAACGCAATCCTCTCCTGGCGCCGAGCCCGCGTGACCCTGTAACGGCCCAATTGTAGCGGCGGGCGGCCCAGGTACCGGGAGAAGTGAGCACAACCACTGAAGATGGGTGCCCCAGGTGCCTCGCATTTGGGCACCTGGGAGAGCACGCCATTCAACGTAGTGAATAGCTCTCCGCGAGCGAGCAATCATCCCATGCGCTATCCCTGAAACCGAGCAATTTAGCGAGTTTGATTGATATCTGGGTCATTCGAACATCAAATCGATCTTCTTCATCAACAGGAAGAGCCTGTCCGGTTGGGTAGCGAATGGGATGAACTCGTTCTTCATGTAAAAATCGCGAGCACCCTCCTTGGAATCAACCACCACCGCCCAACTCGACACAAGTTTTGAGGCTTGCCATGCCTTGTGGAGTGCGTCCATCAGCAGCATTTCGCCCGCGCCTTTTCCTCTTAGAGATAAATCCCTTCCCATACGGCTGATGAGCGTAGCGCCGATGGGCCGCTTAGGGAGTTTCTTTTGTAGGCTGGGTGGCAGATCCACGCTAAGAATGGAGATGGGAGACAGAGTATAAAAGCCGGCAACAAACTTTCCGTCGGGAGTCAGAACGAAGGCATTGGTGACTCTCCTGCTCACGTCCTGCCGAATAGGATCGCCCCTGAAGTATTCATCCAGAGCTTTGTTCCCACACGAGAAAGCCGCTCGGTCGTGCTGCTCGCCGAGCGGCTCGAAATAGAGTCTGACAACCATCTTGCAGAGCGTCCTTCTAACTAGAACTGGTTGCATAAACTGGGTTTTGAAAGGGCACGACTTTAGTCGTGCCGCACAATCGCTAATAAGGAAGCGGGCTTTAGCCCCTGAGGGATATTACCCGTTTTGCTGGGCAGCATTTATGCAACCACTTCTACACTTTCTAATACTCAGTTTCAGCAAACATACGATCGAATTCCCGATCCTGGCTCACGCTTGCAAAAAACGCTCCTTGTAATGTTTCGCTGCCTGGGCAAGCTGGGGACCGAGCGCTACCGGTTCCATCAAGGCCGCGGCGAAGATCTCCGCATCCGGACGTTCAAGAGTCCAGGTTTCATATTCCCTGATCGCCTGCCTCGCATTGGCTACGGCGTTCTGAATGATGAAATCTGTCACCGTGAGCCCTTTGATATGGGCCGCCCTTTCAATCTCCGCCTTCTGCTCAGGGCGAAGCCGCACATCGATCCGTTCGCGGGCTTTGCGTACTGTTTCCTTGCGCAGAGGTCCGAATGCGGTAGCCATATTCCCTCCATGGGTTAGTGTACGGACGCTTTCCGTACACATTTAATATATCGTCATTTTGAGAAATCCGTCTCTCAAAACATAGCCAATCTGCCACAGCTTCCTTTGCCGATAATTACCGCTCGACGGCGCAAAATAACTGCATGTCGAACCTCCGCCCGATCTCGCCTGTCAGGTATCTGCCCGATCCGTACCACCCACCAAGGGACCCCCCACCCCCCCCAATTGCCACTTTTTTGGCGCCGTCGCCAGGGTGTAGTGATCGATAAGTTACTTAGAATCATAATGTTGAATCAATATTCAGAAAGACGCCCTATTAACTTAGTGGTAAATTGAACACCCTAAAAACGCCTTGTTTATGGCCCAAAAACAGGCTTTTTGGGCCGTTTTAGGCCGAAAGAGCGCTCTGTTTCTTCCCGTCTGGCATTGAGACCTTGGCTTGGTGGCGCATGCTGAATCGGCCAATCTCCCGCTACAATCGAGGCATGAGTAAAACAGTCATCGCAACCGACGGAGCCCCCGCAGCCATCGGGCCTTATTCTCAGGGCGTGCGCGCGGGCAATCTTATCTTCACGGCCGGACAGATCCCGCTGGACCCGGCAACGCAGCAGGTGGTAGCCAGCGGCATCGCGGAACAGACCACCCGCGTGCTGGAAAACCTGAAAGCCATCCTGGAAGCAGGCGGCAGCAACCTGTCCCGGGTGGTCAAGGCCACCGTCTTCCTAAAGGACTTCAACGATTTCGCCACCATGAATGCGATTTACGACGCGTACCTTGCACCGGATGGCGCCACCCCCCCGGCGCGCACCACCGTCGAGGTATCCCGCCTGCCCAAGGACGTGCTGGTGGAAATCGAACTGATCGCGGAGGTCTGAAGGCCGGTTTTCTTGTCCCCATTGCCGGTATCAATACCAGGAGGTCACCATGAGCGAAGCGCCCGAAAAGATGGTGCGCACTGAGGCGGAGTGGCGCGCGCAGCTTACGCCCGAGCAGTACAAAATCCTGCGCGAAAAGGCCACCGAGCGGCCTTTTACCGGCGCCCTGACTCAGAACCACGAGACCGGCAACTACCACTGCGCCGGCTGCGGAACGCTCCTGTTCCTGAGCGGGGCCAAGTTCGACTCCGGTTGCGGCTGGCCCAGCTTCATGCTGCCTGCCGACTCCAAGGCAGTCGAAGAGCACGATGACAGCACCTTCGGAATGCGGCGCGTCGAAGTCACCTGCGCCCGCTGCGGCGGCCACCTGGGTCACGTATTCCCCGACGGACCCACCCCCACCGGCCTGCGCTACTGCATCAACTCCGCCAGCCTCACCTTTACCAGGCAGGAGCCATAAGGCCAATTCGTGGTCCGGGCACAACAAAACCCCGTCCGGCCTGGACGGGGTTCGCGTCGATTGGAAATTTCGCGCGTACGGCAAACTCAACGGGCTTGAAACGCGCCGCGGGCTGCTACGCCTTGGCGATCTTGCCGCTCTTGATGCAGCTGGTGCATACACGAAGCCGCTTGGCGTTGCCGTTGACCAGCGCCTTCACCGCCTGCAGATTCACGCTCCAGCGACGCCGCGTAATGTTGTGCGCATGAGAGATGTTGTTGCCGAATTGCGGGCCTTTCCCGCAAATATCGCATACCTGTGCCATGACTTCGCTCCAAACTCTACTTGTATTCGTGCCGCCGGACCCTGCCCTCTGCAAGCTCAACTCCAACTGCATGCAGACCGTGGCTGTCCGCCGGGGCGGCCATCGGGGACAATGCAAGACCATCCACCGGCAGCTTCCCGAATCTCCAGTATAACCGGAGTCGCCCCTCAGGCCAATTGACCAATCGCCGCTCCTGACAAATAGTTCCGAGAATTGAGGGTTGTCTCAACCAGACCGGGAAAGGAGAGCGGTCATTTCAGCGGCAAATGCGCGTAAAAGCCGCTCACTCAGAAAGCCACCCATTCAGTCACAACCGCCAGCATTAAAAAGATAATCGTCGCCCTTTCGCTCTAATTATTTAATCTTTCTCATAGAGAAACGATAATGATGATTTTCATCTTGACAACTCACATTTGTGCGGAGTAGTTTTCACGCCAGTACGCTGAGCAAGCAATCTGGTTGTCGGTGAAAACGAAGCTGAAAGGAGCATCATGGCATCCACGATTTCCCCGTTTCAATTTGCCCCCCTGGCGCCCGTCCTCTCCTCAAGGCGCTTTGCCTGGTAACCTGTTGCAGCCTGCTGTTGTTCGCAACATTCGCGCCGGCGCAGTCGAGCCCGCAGTATGGCTCTATGACGGCGTGCAACGGAGCAACGAGCTTTGCTTGGTCCATTGCGCACCCCTACCTGTGAACATTGTGCGCCAATGGGAGGTAATACTCTGCAAGACCGGAGCATATTCTTCTGCGGGAGCAAACGCGCCTGAGTCCCAGGTCAGTCCGCCGCGACGGCCGGATCGTTAAGTTTCGTGGTCTCCCACCCTTTCCGCAGAAAAAAGCGGAAAGGATGGGGCACCCGCTATTTTGTGACTAAGTCAAAGGTGGGCCACCCGCCTGTTCAGTTTTGTGACTAGTTCAAGGATGGGCCAGCCGTCAATCGCGTCTTTCACGGTATGCGGCAAATGCGATAGCTCATGCCGCCGCGTGCGTTTGAGCAAAGTTGACGAGGGCTCGCAGGTTTTCGTGCGGAGTGCCACGCGCAATTTCGCACCCAGCGGCGACAACCCACCGCGCACCCGCCTGTTGTTGCAACGCTTCCAGAGCATGCGTGATGGATTCCGGAGTACCATTGCAAATATCTCTTACCGGATCCAGGTTCCCTGCCAGCGTTTGCAGTGGTCCCATGGTTGATCGCGCCTTTTCGAGGGGCACAAGAAAGTCGATATCCACCATATCGCAGCCTAGTTCGCCCATGCTGTCGAGAATCCTGCGGGTATTTCCGCAGATGTGCAGACGGACTCTTCCACCCCTGGCGTGGATGGCGTCAACCAGTCTTTTTTCCTGTGGCCACACAAACTCTTTGTAAAGGCCCGGGCCAATCAGCGAGGCCGCCGCATCGCCAATCCCAATGATGTCTGCCCCGGCCTCAATCTGCAGGTGAGCGAAGCTGATCGCCGCTTCGACTGTTATTTCAAATAACTCGCGAACAAAGGCCGGTTCATCGTGGAAGTCCAGCATCAGGCGATTGAGCCCGCGCAGGTCGGCGGATTCGGCGCAAGGGCCTTCGACCCATCCCTCGACAAATAGCTCCTTGCCGGCGCGCCGGCGCAGCAGTTCCACTCCACGGATGCGGTCTTCCATGCGCCCGCCGGCGATTGGATTCGCGGCATTCACACGCGTGAGTGCCGACATATCCGCAAACAGCGCCGCGTCCTCAATGATGGCCGGCGGCTGATCCTCAAACCACTGGATTTTTGCTCCTGCATCGCAGGCTTCGCGGGCGGGGTCGGAGATGGTGGAGACATAATCGAAGCCGAAGAGTTCGGCTGTCTTGATCTGCGCATCCACCATGATTCTGTGATCACGGGCATATTGCCCGTACTTGACCCCAAGAATATCCGCGGCAAACATCATGGTGATCGGCATACACGGAATGTGATCGGCCTTCTGCCCGGCAAGTACTGCAAGAATTCGTTCGCGACCCATCATAAGGTGATTGTTCCTACCGGATAACTACTTACTTTCCCAGGTCTCAAAAGCGAGACCGGGCACCCGGCACATCCCTGACAGATTAGAGCGGGGCGGCGAACCAGGGCCTTTCTTTTGCCGCTGAACTTGCTTTGGCTTTCGAACTTTGCTCGATCCATTGCATACCCCTACCTGTGAACATTGTGCGCCAATGGGAGTTAATACTCTGCAATACCGGAGCACATTCTTCTGCGGGAGCAAACGCGCCTGAGTCCCAGGTCAGTCCGCCGCGATGGCCGGATCGTTAAGTTTCGTGGTCTCCCACCCTTTCCGCAGAAATAAGCGGAAAGGATGGGGCACCCGCAATTTTGTGACTAAGTCAAAGGTGGGCCACCCGCCCTTACTTATGTGGTAAATCGAAGAGCGGAGCACCCGGCCAGATTAAACGACCGAAGTGGGCCAGAACAACTTGCCAAAAGCACTAAGTTGTTGATATTGTTATATGTGCTCGCAATGGTTAATAGATCGGTGGAAAGTAAAGCTCGGTTAAGGAACCTGTGCGATGGCGAAAAATAATATCCCGCGTCACATCGGTTTCATTCCCGATGGGAATCGACGCTGGGCTGTGGATCATGGCCTGCCAAAAGAAGCCGGATATGCTTGTGGTATCAACCCGGGGTTGCTGCTGTTCGAGAAATGTAAAGAATGCGGGATCAAGGAAACTTCCATCTATTGCTTTACTCAGGACAACACTAGGCGGCCTTCCATTCAGAAACAGGCATTCAG
>Ga0182027_10004872_pt1 | contig 20604 bp, 15 predicted proteins | sample 712E1DmetaG_FD_121300 | JGI IMG/M metagenome (GOLD analysis project Ga0182027, IMG submission 121300) | Permafrost microbial communities from Stordalen Mire, Sweden - 712E1D metaG (Illumina Assembly) | ecosystem: Environmental > Terrestrial > Soil > Wetlands > Permafrost | place: Sweden...
ATCTCTTCGTCAGAAAGGCTGAGGAATTTGACGGAGGTGACTTCGGCGGCTACTTCAGTGCGCTCCGCGGTGACGAGGGCGACACCGGTGATGACGCGATGGGTGCGGCCGGAGAGAAGACGCAAGATGCGGGCGGCGTCGGCGGGGTCTTCAGGCTTGCCTAGGATGTGGTTGTCAAGGGTGACGGTGGTGTCGGCGCCGAGGACGGCGAGGCTTTCCGAGAGAACTCCCTCAGGGGCTAAAGCCCCCGATTCTTTGGCTGTATGAACGTACGGGCTAAAGCCCGTACCCTTCACGGTAGAGCCTGTTTCGCAGGTCTCAGAATCGAGACCTGGGGCACCCGCGGTCGCACGCGATGAAAGAGACCCCTCAGGGGCTGAAGCCCGCGATGATTCCATTGCGCTTATGTCCGGGATAAATCCCGAACCTACCGCCCGGACTGGTTCTTCCTCAACCATTAAAGTTGTGCCGTTATGTAATGCTGAGCTGTCGTTTGATCGGGCGGGATCTTGCGTCAACTGGCGGAAGACGGATTGGGCTTTTTCGCGGGCCAAACGGGTAACGTAGGCGATGGGGTCCTCGTTGAGGTGGGGGTCCTCGGGGATGTGCGCTGGATGGACCTGAAACGAGAAGCCGGCCTGGGCGAGGAGTTCGCTGCGGCGGGGCGAGGCAGAGGCGAGGACCAGCATAGATTGATTATGCCGTGGGCGGGCGGCGGGAGCCAATTTGGATGGTTTTTGTTCCTGCCTGGACCAGGTGTCAAGATGCCGGAAAGATTATGTGTGCGTAAGTATTTGAAAACAATAGGTAGAAATGATTTGCCGATGCGCAGATCATTTTGCTGTAGTTCGCTAAGCTAAGAACATACAAAGCGAAATGATTGTACCTGGGAAAGCGCATGAGGCTTTCCTATCTTCTTCGGGCCATCTATGCGCGTTCACAGGCGTAGAGAAGAAGACGAAGCCAGAGCTTAACCGAGGATTCGTTGAAGGGGTAATTCCGAAAGGGAGTTACTCCTCATTTTTTTCTATAGGAACTGCGAAATAGCGAGGATTGGCGGACCGGAAATGGGGACAGATGGCAAGACGTAGGCAGACGGTAACTGGGAAGTCAAATGCGGGCGGAGCTTGCAAGAAGGCGAAAAAGCTCAGCAAAGAGGCGTTTAAGCTGGTGGACGATAAAGCCCACGAGATTGCCCAGACTCTTCTGGGCAAGACTCTCAAAGGCAATGTGGAGAGCGCTCGATTACTGGTCGAGCTGGCAGAGGGAAACGTGGAGGCTGAGGAAACGGTGACGATGCGGCCGTTTCGCAGTCAGGCGTTGAGTCTGGCGGCGGAGCCGGTGTGGCAGGGCGAGTTGCCGGGGGATGAGACGGACTTTGACAGCCCGGAGCCGCAAGGCTGACGGCGGAGCCTGGTATTGCGTCTTCAGCATCCTATCGCTGTGGAAGAAGCCGGCGGGTGAAGGTCCTGGGCTTTCCACGCTGGGGCTGGTTGCATGAATTTTCTTCAGCCTGAAGGGGAATATTCCTTGGAGAAGTTGAAGAATACAAACGTAAATGGCGTGTTTGGTTTAAGGCGGCAAGTTAGCCCCGCTTGCGCGGGGTTGGCAAGTTGGCAAGTTGGCGGCGGCATCGCCTGAGGCAGTTTGATCCCTCAGTCGGTCGGGACGCCGGTGGGACGGAATATTGACTTGGTCGGGAGAGCGGCAGAGAGACGGATTGGCTCTTAGCGGCACTCCCCGAGAAAAAGGATGAGAAACGGATGAAGCTCACAGGAAACGAATGGTTGTTGCGCGCCAGCAGACAGATGAGACTGGGCTTGTGCCTGATGGGGATGGCGATGGCGTGGTTGGCCAACGCGCAGGCGGTGAACACGACGACGGTTCAGGGGACAGTGTATCTGGCCAACGGGCAAGCCGGGACCGGAACACTGGTGGTGAGCTGGCCGGCGTTTACGACGGCGAACGGGCAGGCAGTGGCCGCGGATCGAATGACGTTGACGATTGCGCCGGATGGATTTGTGAGCGTGAATCTGGCGCCGAACCTGGGGGCAACGCCGGCGGGGCTTTATTACACGGCGGTTTTCTACCTGAGCGACGGCACGGTGAACACGGAGTACTGGGTGGTGCCGGCGGCGGCGCAGGCGAGCCTGGGGGCGGTGCAAGCGCAAGTGATGCCGGCGGCGCAGGCCGTGCAGGCGGTGAACAAGGCGTATGTGGACCAGTCGATCGCGGAGCTGACCCAGAGCCTGCTAACGGCATCGGGCGGGACGCTGGACGGGCCGCTTTATTTGAGCGGAGACCCGACGCAGCCCTTGCAGGCGGCGGACAAACATTATGTGGATGAAGGCCTGGCACTGGCGGTTCCGCTGGCGGGCGGGAATATGACGGGGCCGCTGACTGGACCAAGCATCACAGCAACGCAGCTTGGTGGAACTTATCAGGTGGATCAGTTTCCCGGCGTGGACTTAGGGGCCAAGTTACAAGCATGCCTAGGGACTTTGAGCGCGAGTTATGGTGGAACGTGCGACGCGCGCAATTTTACCGGGACGCAACAGATGGGATCGGCTCTGACAATTGCAACGGCGAATGCGACCGTGCTGCTGCCCTGCGCGACAATTTCGACAGCCAACCAGGTGATAGTGACGGCGGGAACGAGAAACGTGACCCTGCGCGGCTGCGCCTTGCGTGGAGCCAGCACAGCCAGCGGGAGCCAGGGCGGAACGGTTTTCCTGTACTCCGGAACGGGCGCGATGGTGCAGGTGGGAGATCCGACTTATGCGGCGGATACGATGGGCTTTCACATGGACAACGCGGTGATCAACACGACCGCAGCCGGCAATGCAACGGCGCAGGGACTGGCGGCCTATCGCACGCAGGAGATGGATCTGGAAAGCCTGTATTTCCTGGGTAACTCGAATCAGACGGGCATAACTCTGGATGGAACCGGTAATTACACGGGGGGAACGTTCTTTGACAACGCATTTAACGGATTCCAGACGGCGGTGAACGCAATCGGGCACCGGATTTCGAATCCGGCCACGACGGACTGGATGAACGCGAGCACTTTTGTGCGGTTGCACATCGATTGCCCGACCAGCGGTGGCAGCCCCATCGGCGGGACTTATGGGATCAACCTTGCAGCAGGGGATGGAAACACATTTACCGGCGGTGACGTGGAAGGGTGCTCGACGGCTCTGCACCTGGGGCCGAACGCACAGAACAATACGATCGTCGGGCTGCGGAACGAGAACTCAAACAACCAGGTGGTAGCGGATGCGGGCAGCTCGTACAACAACTGGATGAGCGGCGGAACGATGTTCACAGGTCAACTGACGGACAACGGGACGCGGAACAGTTTTCTGGATACCTTTCATCGCAGCTTCAACGGGATGAATGGAGATTGGTATGGCAGCCAGAAGGATGCCACGATGACCAATCACTACCGCATCGGGATTGGCGCGGGGAACGAGCGCGGACTATTAGACCGGTACCAGACAGACTACGGCTACCGCTGGACGATGGGCTTGAGCGACGCGACGGCGGGCGAGCAGTTCTACCAGGTTCTGGATGAGCTCAACAACGTGTACCGGTTGTCGATCGGGCAGTATAACAACGGGCAGCCGAGCACGAATAACCAGACGGTGATCAATGCGGCCGGGACGGGCGCAGTGGTGCTGAACGGGTCAAATAACTCGGGGACCGGCGGGGTAGTTTTCGGGTCGGGCGGAACGAGCGAGACCACGGTGGCCACGATCAGCAACCAAGGAAACGCGCAATTCAATGGAACGCTGCAGGTGGGCGGTACCTCGACACTTATCGGCACGCCTACGGTGAAGAACCAGGCGAACGCGGAGATCGACGCGACCCTATGGGCAGGTTTGACGGCGAGTCAGAAAGAGTCCTTCATCTACAAGGACTGGAACGGCAACAGCCAGTGGTATATGGAGAAGGACGCCAGCAACAACTGGGAGTTGAACTCGGCAACAGGCGGACTGGACAGCATCAAGGCGTACCAGAGCACCAACAGCGGCGACACGTATATCAATGCCTCGAATTCGTCCGGGGTAGTACGCGTGAACTACGAAACCGGATCCGGGGCTGGATTCAATATCTACGGGGGCGGAAGCAGCATTTTGTATGCGAGCTTCACGGGAACGACCTCGATCAAGTTTCCGGGGCTGGCGGCGAGCAGCGGCGTTGACTGCCTGCAGATCGATAACTCGGGCTATATCACCAATACCGGGTCAGCCTGCGGCTCGGGCTCCGGCTCCGGCGGCAGCGGCACAATAGGCTCGGGAAACGCGGGGCAGATCGCATACTACACGGCCAGCGGCACTGCAATTGGCGGTATGAATATGGTGCCCGTTACGGCCGGAGGGACGGGGGCTGCCACTGCGGCTGGGGCGCTTGCGAACATGGGTGGCGCCGCACTGGCGGGCGCGGCCTTTAGCGGAGCGATCACAGCGCCGAGCACCAACGGCGCACAGACAGTGCCTCCGGGCGGAAACATTCAGGCGGCGATCAACGCGGCGGGCAATAACGGCAAAGTGGACCTGACGCCGGGAACGATCTACACAGTTTCGGCAACGCTCACGATTCCTTACAGCATTTTCACCTTCAATGGCAACGGCGCGTGTATTGTTTCAACGGCTCCGGGCGACGGCATCTATGTAACGAACGCCGCCCAGAATGTCACACTGAATGACCCTTGCCTGATGCCGGGCGGCGCAAGCACAGGCGCGGCCATTCACGATGCCTCGAATACTTTTGGAACGACAATCAATCGCCCGCGCATCGGCCAGAACACGGGACATACGGTGGCCGGTGGATATTACTGGTACTACGGCATTCAGGTGGACACCGATGAGCTGTTCACCTTGAACAGTGTGAATGCCTTGTATAAGGTATTGCGCTGCGACAGCACATTCTGCGGCTCCGGCATCTACAATCCCGGCTATTCATTTCCGATTTCAAGCATCGCCGGGAATGCCGGAACTTACAGCTTTACGCTCAGCAGCGGCAATCTGCTTTCGCTGAACGTGACGGGCAATCAGATTCACGTTTCCGGGACTTCGGGCGGTGCGGGCATCTTCAATGCCTTCTATACCATCACGTCAGTCACCAGCGACACGACCTTCACAGCCGTTGGCTTCAATTATGCCGGATTGCCGACCGGATCGGGAACGGCGACGGGGGGAACGCTCTCAAGTTACTTCAATGCCGCGGTGGGTTACATCAACGATTCTTCGCTCACAATGGGCTGCTATGGCAACTCTGTCGATTGGGAGGGTGGGAACGACCTTACATTGAAGAGCGTCATACTACAGGCCTATAACCAGTTTGGCTTGCGTGTAAATATGCTGGCTCAGGGCGGCAGCGGGAACATCACGGCCAGCGGCGCCCACAATGAATCAGGCGGCTGTACGAATCCGGCATTGAACGGCATTATGGGCAGCGCCGGCTGGATCATCAACAACGGCGCGCATCTGAAACTGAGCAATGCCAGAGGCGGCGGAGGCCGTGTTCCCGTTTTTCCGAACAGCGATGGAGTTTCAGACGGCGGGGAGGATTACGCCTACTATGCCGTGATTCACAACGCGGGCGGCAGCACGACGACACAGCCGCTCCCGATTGGTTATACGACGATGGGGGCCGCAACCCTGGGCGGCAGCCATTCAGTGATTGTGACCGCGCCGACCAGCACCGGCACGGGCGATACGTGCGACTACCTGAGAGTGGACCAGTCGGTACAAGGGAGAGTTTCGCCCTTCAACACCAGCGGGCTCAACTATGCGATTCCCGGGGAACAGGGGATAGCGTGCGGCCCATCGGCGGGAAGTTACGTCAGTTTCACGGACAACACGCCAACCGCCAGCCTCGCGCCGTATACGTTCAACATGGTTTTGCCTTATGGCCCTGTGTTGAATAACTGGCCGGTCACATACGTGCTTACTGGCGTTGCGTCAAACAGTAACTTGTCAACATTCGACGGGAATTGCGGCATCGGTTCGGTTTTCGCCGTACCAGCATGGCCCAGCTACTACCAGATTGGGCCGAACGTCACGTGTGAAGGGCCGACTGAGGATGACTGGACCAATAATCAGACGCCATACGGCGGCGCATTTCAGAACCGGATGGCCGGCTTCAACGCCATGACAAACGTGCCTTCAGCGTTTCAGCTTCCGCTTTCGGGTGGATATGAGGGGACTACATATACGAAAGGCGCGATTAACTTTGGGACAACACACGGCTACGTCAGCGGCGCGACTGATGCTATTACGATCATCGACAGCAATCCGTTCAAGACACTTGCTACGCCGGGGAACAGACCCGTGGCGACCCAGGGGGCGGATGCAGGAGATACGGCGATTGGCCTGGACCAGACGAGCGGTGGGCTGGCCCTCCGTGACGCTACTTCTATCAGCTTCTACATCAATAGCCTATTTGGAGGCTTGTCTTATTTGGATAGATTGACGGCTTCGACGGCGCTGTTTAAACAGGCGACGATTACACTGAGCGGATTGCCGGGGCTTCCGGCGAGCGGAAATTACTGCTTGCACATCGGCTCGACGGGAAACGTGACGCCCACCAGCGCAGATTGCAGCTCAGGCGGCTCTGGCAGCGTTTCCGGACCTGCCAGTTCGGCGAACAACGACCTGGCATCGTTCAACGGCACGACAGGACAGTCGATACAGGATTCGGGCGTGTCGGTTTCAAGCGGACGCATTACAGTGCCAGCGGCGGGCGCGGCCTCGACCCCGGCTGTGGCCCTGACCGGCGCGCCCTACACGGGCGGGACCACGACGACCAACTTTCCGCTGCTCTACTTGAACGACGGCAACGGCCCGTCAACGCTCAGCGCGAATGGGACCGAGTTCGGCATCAACGCGCCCAGCGGCTTCACCGGTAATCTGATTGACGCGCATGTGAACGGAGGGCCCAGCGTGTTCAGCGTGAACTATCAGGGATATGTTACGGCTGGGTCCATTAACGGGTTAAATCTAGGTGCTTCAAGTCAAGGCACCTATGTTGGCACTTATGCCGGGAATGTAACCACCGAATCGACATTCGGCTACGCGGCTTGCTACTACATCAACGCTTCTTTGAATTACAACACTTGTTTGAGTTGGCAAGCCGGAGAGTATATCACTGGAGGATCAACCCACAACACCGGCTCAACCTACAGCATCTATGTGGGCGAGGGCTCGATGGCGAAAGCCAGTGGCGATATCGATGAGAATGTGATCTGTTCAGGATGTGCCGGTAACGGCAGCCATACGACCACCATTGGCGGAACAGACCAGACCGGGCTTTATTTCGCTGGCGTCATGGTGCCGGAGGTGCTCTACAGCGCGGCGGGTACACCACTGCCAAGTTGCGCTTCCGGAATCAAGGGCGCTCAGGCGGTGGTGAGCGACGCGAGCAACCCGACGTATATGGGAGCCTATGCAAGCGGCGGCACCATTACAGCTGCGGTGATTTGCAGCTACAACGGAACGACGTATACCTGGCTGACACGCTAGAGCGGAACCAGGGGCGCGGCCGCCGGTCCTCGACGGCTGCGGGAATTCTGAAGAGAGCAATCATACCCGGTGGAAACGGGGGAGTCGTGGAAGAGACAGAAGGATGCGCGTCTGAGACGCGGGCGTGGGAGCTGTATCTTGAGAAGCTGAACAGGAAAGAACTGGAATTGCTTGGGCGAAATCTGGACCAGCGTGAGCCCAATCCGCAGTGGCAGACGGTGGGGATGGCGCTGGCCGAGCGGATGCTGCAGGTGAGGACGCGCGAAGGAAGGACGGCGCCGCTGAAGGCGAATGCGGCGCAGAGGTTGTTTGAGCGGCGGCGGGGCGAACGGAACATCGTGCTCAAGGCGCGGCAGATGGGGCTGACGACCTGGGCGGCGGCGCGGTTCTTTCTGAGGACCATTACCCATCCGGGAACGCTTACTTTGCAAGTGGCACACACACAGGAGGCGGCGGAGGAGATCTTCCGGATTGTGCATCGGTTTGTCGACTGGCTTCCTGCGGAACTGCGCGACGGACCGTTGCAGACTTCGCAGACCAATGCGCGGCAGATTGTATTTCCTGAGATGGACTCGCAGTACCGGGTGGTTTCAGCCGGAGACCGGAACGCGGGCCGCGGACTGACGGTGCAGAACCTGCATTGCTCGGAGCTGGCGCGTTGGCCGGGAGACCCGGCGGAGACCCTTGCGGGGCTTCGGGCGGCAATGGCGCCGGGTGCGGAGCTGATTCTGGAGTCGACGCCGGACGGAGTAGGGGGATGCTTCCATGAGGAGTGGCAGAAGGCGGGCGAGACGGGGATGGTGCGGCATTTCTTTCCCTGGTGGATGGAGCGGCGGTATCGAGCCAAGGCGGTGGACGAATCGACCCTGACCGAGGAAGAACGCGAGTTGAGAGCGCGGGCGCGGCTTGATCTGCGGCAGATTGGATACCGGCGGAAGATTCGCGCGGATTTTCGCGGACTGGCGCGGCAGGAGTTTGCCGAAGACGAGGAAAGCTGTTTTCTGGCCAGCGGGGACTCGGTCTTTGAGCTGGCGGCGATTGAGGCGCGGCTGGCGACGGCGACGGAGCCGGTGGAACGGCGGCGGAACGGGGAGTTGGAAATATGGCTGCCGGCGCTGAAGGGCAAGGAGTATCTGGTGGCGGTCGATCCAGCCAGTGGCGGCAGTGGGGGAGACTACTCCGCGGCGCAGGTGCTGGATCTGGAGACGGGGTTGCAATGCGTGGAGTTTGCCGGGCATGTGGGAGGGCTGGAGCTGGCGCGGCTGGTGACGGCGCTGGCAGCGGAGTATAACCAGGCCTGGCTGGTAGTGGAAAGAAACAACCACGGAAGCGGAGTGCTGGCGCTGGCGGAGACATCGTGCAAATACACGCGGATCTACAAGCAAGGGGGGCGCCAGGAAGGACAGCCGGGGTGGTTGACTACATCCGTGAGCCGGCCGGCGGCGCTGGGGCGGCTGGGCGCGGGACTGGTGGAGGAGCCGGAACGGTTTCAGAGCCGGCGGCTGCTGGGCGAATGCAGGAGCTTTGTCAGGCTGCCGGATGGAAGCACCGGGGCTCGGGCGGGGACGCATGACGACCGGGTGATGGCGATGGCGATCGGGCTGGCGGCGCGTGCGGAGCTGCTGGAAAAGGGCAGCCGCTAGCGTGGTCAGTGAACAGTGAACAGTGGTCAGTGATCACTGTTTTCTGCTTTTGCGGATTATTTCTGGTGAATCGAATAGAATTCGATGGAGAACAAGAAAAGGGCGGGTGAACGGGGTTGGCGGTTCTGGCGGTGCAGCAGATCCGGCGGATGCGGGGCGGCGCACAGGGCCAGTTGATGCTGGGCGCGGACGGTCACGTGTACGTGGTCAAGTTCCAGAACAACCCGCAGCACATCAGGGTGCTGGCCAATGAATTCCTGGCCTCGCGCCTGGCGGCGGCGGCGGGACTGACAGTGCCCGAGGTTGAATTGATGGAGGTTTCGAGCTGGCTGGTGGAGAATACGCCGGAGCTGGAGATGGATTTGGGCAGGACGCGGGTGCGATGCCAGGCCGGCTTGCAGTTTGCTTCCCGGTTTGTGGGCGGCCTGATGCCGGGCCAGGTGGTGGACTACCTGCCCGAGGAACAGATGGCCGAGGTGAGGAACCTGGGCGAGTTTGCCGGCATTCTGGCGCTGGACAAGTGGACCGGGAACGCCAATGGGCGGCAGGCAGTGTTTACGCGCCGGCAGCGGGAGCGGCGGTACCGGGCGGTCTTCATCGACTTTGGGTATTGCTTTCACGCCGGGGAGTGGCGGTTTGAGGATGCGCCACTCCGTGGGGTGTACTTTCGGAATGATGTATACCGAGAGGTGAGAGGATGGGAATCCTTTGAGCCCTGGCTGACGCGCCTCGAAACCCTGCCGGCGGAGACGGTGTGGGCGGCGGCCAACGAGATACCGCCTGAATGGTACGGCGGCGATTTGACGGAGATGGAAGCGCTGGTGGAGAGGCTGCTGGCGAGGCGGAGCCGGATCCGGGAGCTGATTACAGGGTTCGGGAAGTCGGGCAGAAAGCCGTTTCCGAAATGGGGCGGGATGGAAAAAAGTGATTCGGCAGGATGGAAAGATGCGCGGTGGGATATTAACATTGCGGCAAGTGTGAATTGAAGAACAGCTTTCAGTTGTCAGCAATCAGCTTTCAGTTTTTGCTTTGGTACTTGGCAACTGCTGGCTGGCAAACATGAGCTAAGGGGCTGATAGCTGAAAGCTGAGGGCTGATAGCTAACATCGATGAACAGTGGAAACCAGCGACGGGCATGCGAGTTCCATCTGCTCCGGTATGTGCCGGATGCGGTGCGGAACGAGTATGTGCATATCGGGGTGATTTTGCGCGAGGCTGCCCCGTTACAGGAGGCAGGCGGCCGGGAAGCTGCGCAGGTGCGGTTTACCCGCGACTGGCGCCGTGTGCGCTGCCTCGATCCGGACGCGGACACCACGCTGCTGGAGGGGATGGAAAGCGAGCTGCGCAGGCGGTTCCTGGCCGAGCCGGATGGAAATTTGATGCGGCTGCTGAATGAGTCCCTCTCGCTAAGCGTGCAAATGACCGAGGCCAAGGCCTGTCTGGCGGAGAGTCTTCCGGCAGGAATGGAAGAGCTGATGCGGCTGTACGTGGAACCGCCGCCGAGGGAACGAGTGCAGCGGTTGAGCGGACGGGCCGGCATCCAGGCCAGGATGCGGACGGAGTTTGAGCGGGCCGGGGTGTGGGAACTGCTGAGGAAAAGGATCGCGGCCTCAGAGTATACGAGACCGGGAGACCCGCTGCGGATTGACGTGGGGTACCGGCCGAACGGGTTGATTCGCATGTTTCATGCGGTGAGCCTGGAGCCGGGCGTGGAGATGGCCAAGGTGCTGGCGTTTTCAGCGGCTGGATTGCGCGCCGGCGTAGAGCGGGTGGAGAAAGCCCAGCTTGAGCTGACCGCGGTGATTGAGCCGGCGGCCCGCCTGGGAGCGAGCGATGAGGAGCCGGAACGGCTGGAGATGTACCGCTTTGGCGTGGAGACGATGGAAGAGCACCAGATTCGCGTGCTGACCACATCGGACCTTGGCCGGGTGGCGGAGACGGCGCGGCGGGAGCTGCGGGTGTGAAAAGAGCAGGGATTAGGGGTTAGGGGTCAGTTTTCCGACTGAGGGCTTCTGAGTTCAAGTCACTGATTTCCTCGATCAAATTATCTCTTGATAGTTTGCAGATAATTAACCGTCATTGCGGTAGGATTGATTTTGTTGAGAGATAGATGAGAGTTAGGAGCAGTCAGTTAGTAACTGACTACTGATCACTGACAACTGACCACTGTATGTCGAGGCATGGCTCTTTCCGGGGCTGTGCCTTTTTGTTTTTGGGCGGAAGAAGGAAGGTGCGCGTGAAGGTAGGAGAACAGTTGAGGGAGATATGGCGGCATGCGACTCGCCTCGGCGGGCAGGCCGGGAGTGGCTCGCCGCGGCGAGCGGACATTACGGCAGGCGCGGCCGATGCGGAGGCGGAGCGAAAGACGCTGGCGCTGCCTGCGATCTTGACTCCGGTCCAGTTTCCGGGGCGCCTGCTGCCCAAGCCGACGCCGGTGAACCTGCGCCGGTTTGCCGAGACGCCGGTGGTGCGCCGGGCGATCAACGTCATCAAGGACCGGATTGCCGCCATGGACTGGCAGGTGAGGGTGCGGCGCGGGGTGAGACCGGAGGATGTAGCTTACGCAACCAGAAAACTGCGAGCGCTGCGCAGGACGCTAGAAGAGCCGAACGCCGTGGACAGCTTTAGAACCTTGGTGGAGCAGGTGATTGAGGATGCGCTGACCGGCGGTTTTGGGGCCATCGAAATGGAGCCCACCGGCGACCCGGAACGGCCGGCGATGCTGTGGGCGGTGGATGGAGCTTCGATTCGAATCAACGCCCGGTGGGATGGCGACCCGGAGACGCCCAGGTACGCGCAGGCGCTACCGGGGCAACTGGAATCGAGTGCTGTGGAATTGCGCGACGGCCAGTTGATGTACATACGGATGAACCCGCGCAGTTTTACGCCCTTCGGGCTGGGACCGCTGGAGGTGGCCTTCGAAACGGTGAACCAGTTTTTGAGCGCGCACCGCTTTGCGGGCAAGCTGGCGGCTAACACGGTGGCGCAGTATGCGCTGTGGCTGAACGAGGCCACGCCGGCGCAGCACGACCGGCTAATTCGCTGGTGGCAGGATGAGATCGAGGGAACCGGAAGGGTGCCGTTGATCTCGACTGAGCAGAAGCCGGAGGTATTGCGCTTTGCCCAGGGGACGGATGCGGATATGCGGCTGGCCTGGCAGGAATTTCTCATTCGCATGGTAGCGAATGCGTTTGGCCTGCCGCCGCTGATGCTGGGCCTGGAGGCGGACGTGAACCAGTCGACCGCCGCGGAGATGACCGACGAGGCGTTTCGCGGGGCGATCTCGCCGCTGGCCATGCTGCTGGCCGGGCACATTACGCGCGATCTCTTCGGCAAGTGCATCGGATGGCGGGAGTTCGAGTTTATCTTCAACGATCTGAACGCGCGGGATGAGGAGACGGAACTGGCGGTGCAGGTGCAGCTATTGCAGGCTGGCGTGCTGACGGTGAATGAGGTGCGGGCGATGCGGGGGCTGGGACCGCTTGAAACAGGGGTCAGGGGTCAGGGGTCAGTTGATGGCCGAAGTCTGATCCCTGATCTCTGAAACCTGAACCCTAGCGAGTGGAGCGAGCAGATGCGATTGGAAGCGATGGCGGTAAAGATTCCCCACGTGGATGGGCACCCCAACCGGGTGCCGTTCGAGGGGGTATTGACGGTGGTGAATGCGGCCAGCGACAAGGCGCCGGCAGGAGCGCGGGGGCATCGGGTGGTGCTGACGCGCGAGGCGGCGGAAAAGGCGCTGCCCTCGCTGCTAGGCATGGCGGTGGACTACCGGCCGGGCTGGGACGGCCATGATGCGCGGCGCAAGATCGGACTGCTGACCGAGGCGGACGTGATCGGGCAGCGATTGGTGGTGCGCGGGTACTTGTACGCACGGGACTTTCCCGAGGTGGCTGGGGCAATTGCAGCGCAGTCACCCGAGGCGATGGGGATGAGCTACGAACTGGCCGATGCACGGGTTGAAGATATGCGGGCCGAGGTGTGGAAGCTGACCCGCGTGACCTTTACCGGGGCGGCGATTCTGCTCAGGGAGAAGGCTGCCTACCGGGCGACCAGCTTCCGCATGGCGAGTTAGCGAAGCAGCAAGTCAGCGAGTTAGCAAAGAAGCTCCGCGTTGCGGAGCCTCTTTTGTTAGCAAGTTAGCGGGTTTGCGCAATCTACGTACGACATTTACGGCAGACAAGAAAGGAAGGACATGGAAAAGGAAGAGAAGGAGATAGCGGAGCGATTGGAGGCCGCAACGACCTTGCTGGAAAGGACGCTGAGCTGGCTGGAGGAGCGGGTGGCCACTGCGACCGCGTTGACCGGCGAAGTGGAGAAAATCTCAGCGACTGTGGAGTCCGCCGCGGCGGACCGGCGGGAAGCGGAGTTGGCCGAGAAACTGGCAGAGGCAGAGCGGGAGCTGGCCGAGCTGAAGGCCGCGGCCGCGACAACGGTATTGAATCCGTTACGCAGGACGGTGCCGGCAGCGACCTCAGAGATGCTGGCCAAGCACGGAATCGGCGAAGGTCCGGTAGACGTGCGGACCCTGGACGCGGCGCTGACCGGATTGAGCCTGGAACAGCGCATCGCGGTGAAGACCCAACTGCTGCGGGCAGGCACGATCGCGTAAAAGCAGTTGTCAGTAGTCAGTTGTCAGTGATCAGTCATAGCTGATTGTTGCTTCTGGCGGCTGATAACTGATAACTGACAACTGATAACTGAACACGGCCCCATGGAGGGGGCGGAAAGAGCCTATGAACGCAACCTTTGCAGACATTCACGCGGCAGCGGATTTTATCGGACCGGGCGCTATCGAAGTTCCGCTGTATCAGACCGAGATTTTCGATATTTGCCGTCGTTCGAGCCCCTTCGGGCAGCGCATCAAGCAGGTTCCAGCGACCGGTCATCCGTCGCGGTTCTTTGAGGAGACGGCGATTCCGAATCCCGGCGCGGCCGCCTTCGTGAATCCGCGCATCATCGTGCCCGCGGTGGTAAGCCCGACGCGGGTGGAGCGGAGCGTGCCGCTGAAAGCGATCGTTTCGCAGATCAACTACAACCTCTTCGACATCGAACTGGGTGAACAGCAAAAACAGTTTGCCTATCTGCAGGCCAAGGACCTGGTGGACACGGTAAGCGGCCTGATGGTGACCCACGACGTGGCTCTCTGGAACGGCAACGACACCAGCCTGAGCACGCCGACGACCACGCAGTACATGGGTGTAACTGCGCAAATCGCCGCAGGCGGAAACACGGTTTCGATCGGCACGACAGCTTCGATCGTTGACGGCTTGAAGTCGGCGGTGGCGCAGATGGTGGCCAACAACGGCTTTTATGTACGGCCCACGGCCATTTACGCCAACCCCGTGCTGCTGGACTTGATCGACCGGGAGATGAAGTCCGAGTTCAACGTGGTGCTGAATACCGACAGCATCACGGGGGGAATCCGGGTGAAGATGCTGTCGACGCAGGCAGGCGATCTTCCGTTGATTCCTGACTGGAGCCTGAGCTACACAGGCACGCCAGGATCGGGTTCGGCGGTGCTGCCTGCCTACATCGTCACCGAGGATCTGATCGAGTATCACTGGCTCGGCGATCCCACGCCGCGCATCTTCCAACTGGGGCTGCCGAATTCGATGACCTATCAATATGTCGCGGTCAAGTTCGGCGCGCCGGTGGTGAAGGGCGCGAACTACGCGCACTACCAGGTTCTGGTGGACCGGTAGAAAACAGTTGTCAGGTTTCAGTTGTCAGTTATCAGTCAATAGCTCATACACTGGCGTGTTTGCTTTAGAGGCAGTGAGCAGCGACCCGATAACTGACAACTGATAACTGACAACCGACAACTGTTCACTTTGAAAGGACACGAGATGGCATATCTGCAGCCAGCGGATTACCCAAACTATGGATTGCCGGCTGGAACGACGGCGGACTGGATTACGGCCGCTACGGCATTGATCAACAGCTACTGCAGGCGGCCGGACCTGAACGTAATTCAGTACACGGAGCGGTTGCGGCTCTCCAGCGGATCGCAGACGGTGCGGCTGAGTTATCTGCCGCTGGCGCCGCTGGGGACGGCCACGACGCCGATTGTGAGCATTGAGGGCCGGTATGCGAAGTCGAGGCGCGGGGAGATATTGAACGAGCCGCTGTTTGAGATTGTGTGGGCATTTTCACTGCCTGGACAGTGGACAACGATCGATCCGAACTCCGTGGACTTTGATCCCAACACAGGGGAGCTGACGCTGCCGTGGAATGTGCTTGGGCTGCCCTACAACGAGGTGGCGGTAACTTACACGGCGGGTCTGGCGAAGATCGGCGACGACGTCAAGACGGCGTGCGCGCAGATTGTGCGCAATGCGCAGTCTACGCCGGCGTTGAATGCCAGCAAGACCAGGATCGACACGATGCAGATGCAGTATTTCTCGAGTTCGTTGGTGGATGAAACGGTGCAGGCATGGCTTCGTCCCTACGTTGCGAACAGGCTGGGGTGAGCGATGAGCGATACGGCGCCGCGCAACCCGGTGAGTGCACCGCGGATGCTGGCCGATGCCCTGCTGCGAAGCGTGGCAGGCACCTCGGCCCTTCTGCGCGTGACAAGCACAAATACGGATACCAGCCAGTCCGAGGTAGGGCTGGTGGCAACAACCTTTGCCGGTGTGGTGATAACTCCGGTAGTGATGCGCCAGCTGCGGCCAGCGTGGAAAGAGGCCAATGAATCGAAGTGGGAGCTATTGGTTTCGGCCTCTGGCGTGGAACAGCAGGTAAGTGCGCTGGACCTGGCTTCGGCCCAATCCCTCTTCGACCTGACCCTGGCAGTTACGGTGGCGGGGCAGGATTACTTGATTGAGTCGATCGCTTCAAACGAAGCTTTCGGCCAGATCTATCTCTACCGGATGTTGTTGCGGGAGGCGCGGCAGCAGGCGGTGTGAGAGCAGGGATCATGATGCGCAATCAATGGCCGAAACTGCGTTTCCGGCCCAATGGCGACCGTTTATCAACGAACATTGACCCGGAAAGGTGAATGGGAAAGCAAGGGAGAGTGATCAAGGAGAGGTTTTACTGATCCCTGATCCCTGACCCCTGATCCCTGTCTTCTTATGCAAAATGCGAAAGACTCGTTTTATATGGCGCTGCGCGCGCGGCTGGCAGCAATCAATCCGGAACGCACGGTTCTGCTGCGCGGTGCGGTGCGGCCGGGGATTCTGGTGGAGGAGGCGGAAGCTCCCTTCAGCCAGCTTCCCAATGATGTGTTTGTGCTGCGCTGGCTCGGCCTGGGCGTCGATACGGATCTCGGGTCCACGATGACGGCCGAGGAGTGCGAAATCCTCTATCAGACCTGCGGGACGCAAAGCTTTGGCGGGCTTGATCGAGGCCGGTCGCTAAGCGAGATGGATAAAGAACTGGTGGCTATGCTGCAACCTTTCTACACACCCAAGCTCAATTACACGGCAACGCCGGCGGCTGCGATGCTGACGCAAGTGTTTTGGGACGAGCCGGGGTTTGGGCCGATCATGGTCCAGCGGGACCAGTTGAGCAGGTCGGCCAAGGTGATGGTTTACAGCTACCAGGAGCAGGGGGAGTAAATGGCGGCAAATTGGTTTTCGGCTCCCGCGCCGGTGGCGAGGCGGGTGCGAGGGTATTTTGCGCCGGTCAATCGGACCGCGCAGACGCCTGTGCTTTTCGATCCGGCGGAACAAGGCGCTTTCAATCTGGACGCTCCGCCGGCGCCGTGGATCAGCCTGGGTTGGATCCAGGAGTTTACGCGCAAGCCGGCAAGCAAGACATCGTCTGTATTGACGGGCGTTCCGGCAGCAACAGGGAGCCAAGTACGCGAGACGCTCGAGGCGCAGGTGAGCTTGCAATTCCTGAGTTGGACCAAGCTGACCATGGCGCTGGCCACGGGCTCGCAGCACATGAACCTGCTGGCACCGGCGAGCGGGGCTGCCCTGGCAGCGGATGGAGCACAGGCGGCAACAGCGGTGATTCCGCAGACCGGATCGACTGCTACATTCGTGGCGCTGGCTTCGGCGGACGCGGCTAAGTTCGCTGCCGGATCAATTATTGCGCTGGATGTGGATTACACCGGACAAACCGGCTTTGTAGGCTCTCCAGTGGCGGGCGCATATGTGCGGCAGGCGCTGACGAACGTGGACTATATCCGGCGCGTGACCTTCAATGTAGCGTTGGTATCTCAGGTAAATTCCACCGGACTTACGCTCGCCGAACCGTTACCGGGGGGTGCTCCGGCGGCGGGCGCCAGGCTTCAGGCAGTTACTGGATTTGTAGATCGCGAAGGCGGGAGCTTCTATCAGGAGTGGTCGGCGCTGTTTGTGATGCAAGGCAGCCAGGGAGAAAGGATTTTCTTTCACTATCCGCGCCTGCAGACCATGGCCAGTGCCGAGGAAACGGCCATTCCGCTAAGCAGTAAGAATCCAGGCGGGCAGGCGCGCGTGCTGCTCAAGGGACAGTTTCTGGCGCTTCCCGTCACCGATCCACTGGATGGGGAACGCGTGGTGTGTTACAGGAGTTTCCTGCCTGCGGCCCAGGCGTTGGTGTAAGCAAGTTAGCGAGTCAGAGAGTCGGCGAGTCACGATGAAAATTACGATCCAAGGGCAGGACTATACGGCAGCGCTCGATGGGGCGCGGACGTTGACGATCGAGCGCAAACTGAACGAGCCTTCCATCTGCCAGTTATGGCTTAGCTTGCCGGCCAACGGCAGCCTGGCGATGCCCTTCCGCAACCAATATCTGGTTGTGACCGGCGATGATGGAACGCTCTACTTCACGGGTTACATCACAGTAACTCCGCTGCCGGAATATGCCGGGCTGGCAATTGAGGGCCCGCGCCACCGGATTGCCATCCAGGCGTTGAGCGATGAGCTGCTGCTGGACCAGCTATTGCTGCCGCCCAGCACGGGCGCAACGGGCGAGACTGCCGGGGCGCTGATGACCGCCCTGGTAACTCATGCCGGATCAGCGTCGCTCTCCACGCGAGATCTGTCGTTAAGTACGCCGGTAAGCAACTTTGCTCCTGGCCCGGGCGCGTCGTGGAGTGAAAACGCCGGAGAAGTGGCAAGCCAGGCACGGGCCGCGTATCGCGCGATCGATGGGACATTGACCGTCTCCAGCGTGCCGGGCGCCGTGCATACGCTGAACGAGACCGACGGCAGCCTGAACCTGGCCAATTTGGCATTCACCGCCAGCGTCAAGCGCGCGCTGGCAAACGATGTGACGGTTTGCGGCGAACATGAGCCGGTTACCTATGTTACCGAATACTTTCTCGGCGACGGAGTTACAACGCAGTTTTATCTGACCGCGGACCCGTTTTTTCCTGCCGCATCCAGGTCCACCATTATCAGCGAGCTATTTAATGAAGCTCAAATCAACTTGCAGGTGTGGGGCGATCCGGGCGGGTCAGGGTATCTCAGGCTGGGCGCCGGCGGTTTGGTGATGGACGGGGGCAACGGCATTGACGGGGAAACGCTGCTGACCTGGCTCGATCCTGTGGAGATGGGCGGAACGCTGCTGCTGGAGGCCGTGGGAGTAACACTGTCACCAGGCAGCACCGGAATTCTGGCCGGCTTTTTTATTGGTCTGGAAAAGCAGTCCTCCTGCACAGCGGGGTTTCAGGCGACGGCACAGCCGGACTCCGGCGCGGTTACATTGCAGCCGATCATTCAAGGAACACCGGCGGGAACGAGTTATGCGGTGAATCCGGCCAACCAATATACGCTTCGCGCCAGGGTGCATTGCCCTGAAAATGAACGGGCGCTGGCGATTTACCGCTCTTTTGGGGATAGCGGGGAGATTGCCTGCGGCGGGGAGTCGATTCTGAGTCCGGGTAAGCTACAACTGGAGATACAGGAGTTTGTGAATGGAGTGGGCGGAACGCCCGTCACGCTCTATGACGGCGCAATCGCCAGCCTGCCCGGAGTATGCATGGTAGTCGCGGCCAGCAGCATCAACCTGATCGGAACCATGCGCGGGATCCACTTGACGAATCTAGGATCGGGTTGGGTGGTGAGTACGCCGCCGAGCGGCGGCCCCTATACACGGCGAGTGGGCACCACAGCCGAGGCGGCGGAGTGTTACCTGGACCGCACCGGCAAGGTGGTGTTTTATACCGGCTATGCACCGCTGTCTGGCGAGCAGATTGCGGTAAGTTACCGCTCCGTGGGCAGAGCGGTTGGGCGAGCCGTGAATACCGCCAGCCAGGCGGCGCTTGCGCAGGCCGGAACGCCCGCAGTGGCATCCTGGATTGGCTCGGTGATGAGTCCAGAGGCGCGCAGTTCCGCTGACTGCAGAAATGCCGCGCTGGTGATGGAGCAGGCGGCGGCCAGTGTGAGCGCGCTGTGGAGCGGCACTTACAGCGGGAACAAAACGAGCTTTGCCAGCGATGTTTGGCCGGGAGATGCGCTGCTCTTGAATGCGCCTTCGACCAGCCTGAACGCGCAGGTGGTGGTGCGAACGGTGAAGGTGAGTTATCGCGCCAGTTATCCTGACTTTGTCGATTATGCCATCCAGTTTGCCAATGACTGGGCTTGCGATCTGGCCATCAAAACCAGCACGACGGTGCCCGCCGATGCGTGGCTGCCGGCGGCGATCGCTCCCACTGTGCTGGCCAATCTAACCGGCCTCACGGTGACTGCGCTGAATGGAAGCACGGTGACGATCAATGCCGGTGTAACTCCTCCTGTTGGTGGCGGGTTTGAGATACGGCGGCGGGATTTCGCCTTTTATGCCGGGCGAAGACCCGGACCTGGTGGTGCGGGCGACTTTGCCCAATATGACTTTCTCGCGTGAAACCGCCAACGACCGGTTCTTTATCCGGATGTACGACGGTTCAACGCCGCCGAACTACTCGGAGTTTTCAACGGCATTGTTCATCAACCTGCCGCTGGGATCGCAAGTGGTAACTATCTTGAGCGAGCAAGGACAAATGGAGTCCGACGAATGCGAATGATGAATGAATTCGAGGCGCAGGTGCTGAGCGATTTGAGCGTGCTTAAAACGCAGATGACTGGGCTGATGGGCGACGGCAATGGCGGACGCATGGTCGATCTGGAGCGGCGCATGGAGCGGCGCGAACAGAACTGGCAACGGACCAAGGGGTTTCTGGCGGCTGTGAGCGTGCTGTTTGCGGTGGTTGAAGTGGCCTTTGAGGCTTGGCACAGGCATTGAGCATTCTTGTTTCGGCCCTATTAAGCTGAAACGAAGCAGGGAAGAAGCAAACGCAGATCCTTCGACTTTCCGTCGCTACGCTCAGGGTCGCTCAGGATGACAGATTTGTGGTAGTTCAATCATCTTGGTACGGATCAATCATCCGTACCCTGGAAGCCTCGTATAATCAGTCCTATGAGCGAGCAACCCTTGGTTGGCGTGGTGATGGGCAGCAAGAGCGATTACGAGGTGCTGCTGCCTGCGATTGAGATTCTGAAGGCGCTGGAGATTCC
>Ga0182027_10004873_pt1 | contig 20601 bp, 18 predicted proteins | sample 712E1DmetaG_FD_121300 | JGI IMG/M metagenome (GOLD analysis project Ga0182027, IMG submission 121300) | Permafrost microbial communities from Stordalen Mire, Sweden - 712E1D metaG (Illumina Assembly) | ecosystem: Environmental > Terrestrial > Soil > Wetlands > Permafrost | place: Sweden...
GCTGTTTTCTTGGCTGCACAAGCAAAACCGCGTCGCGGCCAATCCGTTTGAACTCGTCAGCAAGGTGGATGCGCGCGGTAAGGAAAGCTTCCATCGCCGGGCATTGAATGACGATGAAGCCCGGCGATTGTTGACAGGCCCGCGTCGACCGCTCTATTTACTCGCTCTGCACACCGGATTGCGTCGCGGTGAAATCAACGCCCTGCATGGGAGCGATTTTCATTTGGATGCGGCGAATCCGTTTTATGTCGTTCCGACCGCCAAGAGCAAGAGCCGCAAGGAACAGCCGCGCCCGTTGCATCCCGAATTGGTGGCGGAATTGCAATCATTGAGAGCCGCCGAGAAAGTGACGCCGGGAGCCTTGGTGTTTCCCGAAGGAGTGCCGCCGATGAAGGTAATCCGCGCGGACTTCAAGGCTGCGAACATTCCGCTGGTGGACGAGCGCGGTTATCGGGTGGACTTTCATGCGTTGCGGATGACCTACATCACGCGCCTGCAACGGGCGGGTGTTTCGCCGCGTGAAGTGATGGAACTGGCGCGTCACAGCGATATGCGCCTGACGATGAAAACTTATACGGACGCGGCGGCACTGCCGTTGGCGGCGACCGTCCGGAGACTGCCCGCGTTTGGTGACTCACACATAGACTCACAAACTTTAGTCGCGGGCGATCAATTCATGTCACCGTCGGTCATCGGCTTGAAGTCCATCAAAGTAGGAAAAATCGTTGGAAACATTGGTGAAAATCATGATGAGTTACCCGTTGTCATTGCGGGTCACAAAAATGGAAATGGCGGAGAGAGGGGGATTGCTACCCCCTGAAGATGTCGAAGGGTTCGATTTTGAGGACCTTGCGTATTCCGATATAGCTCGATATTGCGGCGATCAGCAAGACCATGCCGAAGGCCAGCCCCAAGTTCCAGAACGTGATCATCGCTGCGTAGTTGGGCAACCGGGATTTGGCAATCGCGATCATGAGCGTTAGCATGCCGATGCCCAGGCCATAGCCGGTCAGCGCCGTAAAGGTCGCCATGAACAGTATCATATAGACCAACTCGCGCCCTTTGGCGCCGATGGCCTTCAACGCGCCAAATTTCTCCAGGTTTTCGAGGATGAACGTGTAAAAGGTCTGGCCCGAGATAGACAGTCCAACGATAAAGGCGATCACTGTCATCAAGAGGATGTTGGTGCCAATCCCGGTCTTGTAGATGTAGTAATCGGAAATGCGTTTGTTGAATTCATCCTTGGTAAAGGCGACATAGCCGAGCTTGGCAACTTGTCGCTTGATACCGGCCACGGCCGCGTCGTTCTTCGGCTGCACCAGCACGTAGGACATGGTGAAACGTGTTGAAGGGAGGTATTCGATCGCACGGTTGTAGGTGGTATAAAGCGTCGGCACGCCATTCAGTCCGTTTGAGACGACCCGGGCGATGCCCACAATCGTGCCACGGTGATCATTGAGTTCGAATACAGTACCGATCTTCGGGTTCTCCAGCTTGGAGAATTCAGCGTCATCCACCACGAAGAAGGTGTTGTCGGCATAGATGTCCTGAATATTGCCCTGTTCGAGTTCGGGCCGGCCAAACAGGCTGCTGTCGTCCAGACCGACCACATTGACCCCTTGATAGGTGCCGCTGGCGAGCTTGACCAGCGCGCCACCCATGAAGAGCGGTACCGCGTAGCTGACCCCGTCCATGCTGCGCGCCGCGTCCAGCACGTATCCGGGCATGGGAATCGGACTGGTGGCCGTATTGACCGCCGGGTCCATGATCCACATTGCGGCACCGATATTAGTGACCGGTGAAAAGGCACGGTTGAGGATGCCGGCGAACATGGCAGTCATTTCCATCATCAGGAACACGGCAAAGGTGATCCCGATCAACAGGGCAAAGAACTTGCCTCTATCATTGACCAGCAGCTTGAAGCCGATCCGCAGGATGCCGCTGTGTTTCATGGCGCCCCGCCTTTCCCCGCCGGGCGTTGCCCGTTCCACCAGCCCGCGCCATCGCCAGACATGACAATAATCGCGCCGAGGCCGGCGACTTGCCGGACTGATGATCGAAAGTTTTTCATCGCATTCGCTCTGTTGTGTCCGGTTGGCGGACGCTATTTCTGCCCGATAAAGACATCCACCATCTGGCCCGGATAGACCGGGAAATCCTTTTTCTCGAACCGGAAAATCACCGGCAGCACCCGCAGGTCCACTTGTTCCTGTTTCTCATTGGACAGCTCGATCTTGGGCGAAACATAAGGCTGCACCCGGACGAATTCCAACGGCACCTTGATGTCGGTACCGGTGATCTGCATTTGCGCCTGAATATGCCACTTTGACGGCAGCCGTGAGACCAGTATCTCGTCAACATAACAGCGCACGTCCATATAATCTTGCGGCCCGCTCATGATCACGAGCGGGTCGAACAGCTCGGTGTAGGTGTCATAGTTACCCTGTGACGACACATAGCTGCCGACCGCTGTGTTGACGGCCAGCACAACTCCGTCAACCGGCGCTTTGACCGAATAATATTGGAGCAGCGCGTTCGCTGCCTTCAGTGCGGCTGCCGCCTGAATGACGGCATCTTCCGCAGTATCCAGCACGTCCTTGCTGATCGATTTCGGATCAATGTCGTAGGCGGCGCGGCGCTTGTCGTATTGGTCGCGTGCTGCTTTCAGATTGGCTTCGGCTAGTTCCGTGTTTGCTCCCTGCACGGAATCATCAATGGTGAACAGTGGTGTGCCGGCTGACACCTGTTGGCCCTCGTGCACGAACACCTGGGTGATCGGACCGGAAACTTCAGGAAAAATATTGATGTTGGCACCGTTCGGCTGGTCGCTCTCAATCATGCCGTTGGCATAGATGGCCGAATCGTAGGGGTTGCTGACCGGTTTAAATACGGGGGGCTGGGCCTTCCTCTCCATGCCAAAAATGTATGCGGCGACCAATCCAGCCAGGATGCCGATGATCGCGAGGGCGAAGATAATCTTGTTTCCGACTGTCGTCTTGGGCGCGGCTGCTTTGGCTTCAGTCTTAGTTTCGTCAGCTTTGACTTCAGGTTTATGTTCAGCTTCGGCTTTAGGTTTACTCTCGGCTTTGGCCTCAGGCTTGGGTTCAGACTTAACTGCGGTTTTAGGTTCGGCTTTTACTTCGGGCTTGGGCCCGGCTGCTTTGACTTCCGGTTTAGACGCGGCTGCTTCCAGCTTTGGCTCGATCGCTTGAACTTCAGGTTTAGGCTCGTCTGGATTCATTCGGTTCCCTTGTCTTCAGCGGTGAGACGTCCATCTTCCATGTGGAGGATCCGATCCGCATATTCGTTGATGCGCGCATCATGGGTGACGATCAGGATGCAGCGCTTTTCATTGAGAATTTTCTCTTTGACGAAGGCGATGATCATCCTCCCAGTGTCACCATCCAGGGAGGCGGTCGGTTCGTCGAGAATCAGGATCTCTGGACGGCTGATGATCGCGCGCGCGATCGCCACGCGCTGTTGCTCGCCGCCCGAGAGCTTCACGGGCAGAATCCCGCCCCGGCCTTTCAAGCCGACGATCTCAAGGTATTTTGTTGCCTCGGTGATGGATTCATTCCAGTCGCGCTGCTTCAGGATCAACGGGATCGCGACATTCTCGGCTGTGGTCAGTCGCGGGAACAGATGGTAGTCCTGGAATACGAAGCCAACTGTATTCAGACGGAAATCAGCCAACTGGTCATTGTTCAGCGTCCAGATATCGTCCCCTTTGACAACCACCTTGCCGGCGTTGGGACGCAGGATGCCGGAAAGCATACTGAGCATCGTGGTCTTGCCACTGCCGGAGGGACCGACGATGAACAGCATCTCGCCAAAGTGAGCGACCAGCGCGACACTATTCACGGCCGTCATCTTGGCCTCGCCTTCGCCAAACCATTTGGTCAGATCGGTTGCGACAATCGCCTCATTTTCTGTTGGCTTTGCGTTGTCGGCGCTCATAGGCGTAGCCGACATCATTTTTCGGACACTGCGCTCAATACTCCCTCATCCTGCACCAGCGTCCATTCGCTGTCCGGATTGTATGCCTTCATCGCCACCGCCATCTGGGAAGTCTTTTCGCCAAGATTTCGCTGATAAACTTTGCCGTCCTGATTGACGATAAATGTCATGATGCCCGACTGGTCCCACTGCTTCGGATAAGCCACCAGCGCGAATCCCTCCGTCAAGTTGCCGTGGCTCATGTAATCCATTTTCCCGCCGGGCGCAGCGTTGCCTTGCCGGGTCAGAATTCTGAAATAATAACCGTGGAACGGATGCGGACCCGCGCCCCTATGCTTGACATAACCCTCGGCATGAGCTTCCGCCACCAAAGGCCCGAACGGGCTGGCCACTTCGTTCTCCGCCGCCGGCCAGTAGAGGCCATCCTTCTTGCCGGGCGTGCTCTTGAAGTGCTGCGCGTAATTCGTTCCTCCGACTGCGGCCGGGTTCGCGCTGGCGTACTGCTGTTGCGCTGTCACGTAAGCCCGGCAAACGCCGATGGCGCAGAGTTCATCCTTACCAATGAAGCGATTGATGATTTCCTCCTTGCCCGCCACTGTATCGAAATGCCATTGCCCGGCCGCTTTCACCAGCGGAATCGGCAGCGGCCAGTTGTTCGTGCCAACCTCAAGGGTGATTTTGTCTTCCCCCTCTTTCACCTGCTGGCAGCCCTGCGCCATAGCCGTGGCGAACTCCTGCACATTGTTCGCATCCTGCACTTTGTCGCCGGTTAAAAGTTCCTGGAACTGCGGGCCGAAAATTTCGCTCAAGGCCGCTTGATCTTTGGCTTCGGTGGCCGCCTGCAAGGCTTTTACAGCCTCGTCCGGCGACGCGAACAACCGTTGCGTGACCACTGGTTTTTGTGGCGCTACTTCTGACTCTGCTGCCTGAAGATCCGCCGGCAAAATACCCCAAACACCCGCCAACAATGTGATTGTTGAAAGGCTGGCAAAACGTGTCAATTGGTTTGAAAATTTCATAGGTTTTTTATTAGGTCTGTTTTGTTCAATGAGAGTTGTGCGGTTTACCGCCTGCCTCCCCTGGCCCCGCCGCCGCCAGGGTGCGCCACCGCACGACTTGCGAATCCGCGCTGACTATAATTATGCACATCGCGCCCCCTGTCATAGCCGCCACCGAAAAGAAACAGATCGGGCCCCACCACCACTGGCCCCGCTACCACCACTCCGCCGCCATAATCTCCGCCTCCGTCCACGTAACCCACGCATCCCGTCAAGATCGCCACCAACGCAACCCCCAGCCCAATCTTGGTTTGATCAACCAAAGCATTCGTCTTGTTCATACAGACCTTCCCTTCGCTGAAGAAATCAAAAATCAAGTCACCGAATGCCGAATCTTTTTTCTGTTTAATTTTCATGCGCGGCAAAATAACCCCGGAAACCTCCCCTTCGCTATGGGGTATAACCCTACCAGACATTTATGAATCCAGCCCTGTCGGGCAGGCTGGGATGATTAAAGAAATCGAAGTTTCAGGCTGACCGCTGGCGGTGGCGCGGTGAAGATTTTGCGTAAGGCCCCAACTGTTCAAATCGGTGCGGAAAATCGCACTCATCCATCTGGAATACGGCTCGTTTTCATGATTGGATTGTTGTTGCTGCTGCTCGTTTGCATGTGGCGCTTCCGAGGTTGCCCTGCGGCCGCCGCGAGGTGGCCGCAGGGTTCGTTTCGGCAATCGCCGGAAGAGAGTCACCACACACGGAATGAACGTGACCCGCGCTCGGTTGCCGAACTGACCTTCAGTGAAGCCTCGAGTGGTGGCGCAGAGTTCTGCGCACCGGCCTCCCTGAAGACTTCGTTTACCGGGCAATCCTTGGATTGTCTGGCCAATAGCGCCGCGAGGGAAAAGGGGCCGGAGCCAATCGCGAGATTGATCAGTCCGATATATTCGCCGCCAATCGTCCCAAAACGGCCGCCCCCAGCCAAGTGCCCTGATAATTTAGAAACTCCAACTTGCTCCAGCGGTTCCATAGACCGTGAAGCCCGGGTCGAGTCGGGCTGTGCTACCGCCAACTGATTGATCCAAGTCGGTCAGATTTTGGAATTGTACACCAACATAGACGCCCCAGTTCTTGTTGAAATTGTAGCGAAGCATCCCGCCCACGTAGGGGCCGTAGAGCAGCTTGATCTTGGTCGAATCGCCGCTCATCGCAAACGTGCCGCCGCCGGACAGAGCGACGGTTTCCGAGAAGTTGTAATTAACCATCGTTGGAGCCACAGTCAGGCCCACGCTGGCGTCGAGAGCTAGTTGGGGAGTAAAATTCCATTCGGCAAAAGGACCGAGGCGGATGCTAAACAACTGACCGCTCAACTCTTGATGGCTCGTCACGGTGCCGGGCACGGCGAGGGTGCGCGCAGGCGTGTCGCCGAGCAGGGTGCCGGGTCCCGAGAAGGTGCCATTGTATCCGGCACTGGGAGGTGACACACCATTAAGCGAATAGGCATCGGTGGTGACTGACACGGTTCCGCTGCCATTATTGCGCAGGTCGAGCTCGGTGAAACCAAAGCCAGTTTCGAGGCCCCAGCAGCCGGACAGAACGGGCAAGGAGCCGATGACGCGCTGGTAGACCAATTCGGCTCCGTATTGCGGATTGCCGGTGGCAGAGAAAGGACTACTCGACTGAATGGCGTGGAACTGCATGGTATCGTTTACTGAGTTCACCTGAGAGGCATTTTGGTAGCCCCAGTTCCAAGTGCTGTGGCCTGCGTCTCCGCGGCTGTCCACGAGGACGTAATCGTCATTATAGGTGTGGTCCGCGTCGCCAGTAGCAGGCCCTGGGTTGACTGCGTTGTTGTGGAAGTCGGCTTTGAAGTTCACGCCAAAGCGCGGGCCGAAGAACAAGCGGTTGGGGTTATCGAGGAGGTTGGTGTTCTCGAGGAAATCCGCGCCGTGCATGGCGAAAGGAATCGCGGCGAGGGCGAGCGTGGTGGAAAGGATAATTCGATTCATAAGTTTTGCGGTGGTTGGTGGTGACGAGACTTAGGGCAGTTCAATAACCCGGTAGAAACGGTACCCGATAGTGGTGGGGTTGCTTTCAGTTTCGGGCGGGCCGTTGTCATACCACTGCACCCGGTTGGCTGGGGCTATGATAATGGGATCGGCGGTTTGCCAATTGGTGCTTGTCAGGTCGCTGATGTATTTCACGGCATAGCTGCGGCCTTGGGTGGCGGAAAATTCGATCAGGAACCGTCCACCTATGTACATGATGCTATTGATCTTGATGCCCACGCCGCCGGTTGCGGGCACGGAGACCGGGGTGGTTTCCTGAGCTACAAAGGTAGGCTGGAAATTGGTATCATTATCGGCGCTATAATACTCGATCAGAAAATCAACTGACGCAGCGGGAGCAAGAGAAAAATTATACTGCACGTAGGGGACGCCGTTGGTGAAGCCGCTCGGATTATAAACCTGCACGTCGTTCGGAAGGCCTAGGATAAGCAGCCGGACGGCAGCGATGGTGTTGGAACTGTTGTTGTAAAATTGAACGGTCTGTTCGAACAAGCCGGTCTGCGGATTCAGCGTGATGGGTGAGATTCCTGTTACAAGGACGTTGGTCGAACTATTAGTGACTCCGACTCCACCTGTGCCCGTGCCCGTGATCGTGATATTGAAAGGGTTATTGGTTGCATTGTTCGCGATGTACAGCGCGGCGGTCTGCAGGCCCGCGTCAACGGGCGCGAATTGCACGGTAAAGTTGGTGCTGCCACCGGGGATCAGTACGGACGGGGTGGGATTGGCAGTCACGGTGAAACTGGCCGAATTCGTGCCACCAATGGTGATATTCGAGACGGTGAGATTTGCGTTGCCGCCGTTCATGATGGTGAAGGTGAGGCTGGTGTTAGTGCCGACAGCCACCAAACCGAAATAGTTGCTGCTAACGCCAGAGACAAGGCTCGTGCCGGGGGGCTGTTGAACGGCAATCCCGGGGGTGCCGCCTGTGCCCGTGATCGTGATATTGAAAGGGTCATTGTTGGTATCAGTGTTCGCGATATGCAGCGCGGCGGTCTTCACGCCCGTGCTACCGGGCGCGAATTGCACTGTAAAGTTGGTGCTGCCACCGGGGAGCAGTAGAACTGGGGGGGTGGGATTGGTGGTCACGGTGAACATGTTCGAATTCACGCCATTAATGGTGATATTCGAGACGGTGAGATTTGAGCTGCCGATATTCTCGATGGTGAAGGTGAGGCTGTTGCTAGTGCCCAAGGCCACCGGACCGAAGTCGTTGGTGCTGCCAGAGACAAGGTTCATGCCGAGAGGCTGTTGAACGGCAATTTGGGGGGCACCGCCTATGCCCGTACCCATGCCTGTGATCGCAATATTGAAAGGGTTACTGTTGGCATCACTGTTCGTGATGACCAGCGTGGCGGTCTTCAGGCCCGGGCTAACGGGCGCGAATTGCACTGTAAAGTTGGTGCTGCCACCGGGGACCAGTAGAATTGGGGGGGTGGGATTGGTGGTCACGGTAAAGTTGGTGCTGCCAACAATGGTGATATTCGAGACGGTGAGATTTGCGTTGCCGGTGTTCGTGATGGTAAAGGTGTGGCTGTTGGTAACGCCGACGGCCACAAAACCGAAGTTATTGGTGCCGACGCCATTGAGAAGGTTCGTGCCGAGAGGCTGTTGAACGGCAATTTCGGGGGCGTTTGAGGGCACAGACGGGGGCAGGGACGCTCCAGCGCCGTTGAATGTAACCCCGGCGCTGAACGCCAAGGCTCTGCCGTTCATCGTGCTACTGGTATTCATCGTGATGGCTTGGGAAGCTATTATGGTCCCATTGAACACGGCGGACGTTCCAATCGTCGCTGAAGTGCCTACCTGCCAGAAAACGTTTTTGGCCTGTGCGCCGCCAGCCAAGATGACTTTTATCCCACTGCCCTCTTCAAGATCTTGCGCGCACTGGAAGATCCAGACATCATCTGGGCCCCCCGTGAGTGTGACGTCCGATCCCGTTATGTAAGCCGTGGCCGTGAATTTGTAGAGGCCGGGGGCGAGGTTCAGCCCGCCGATATTCCCGCCATTGGGATTCAGGAAAGACCCTGAAGGTACGGGTGTTCGTCCGGCGGCGTCGTTATACGCAATGGTCAAATCGCCTTTAGCCGTGGTTAACCGGGTAGGATCAATCACCCGACATGGCAGAGGCCCGGCGGGATCAACCGTATAGATCGTCCCGCTCACTTGAGAGCAGGTCAAGTGTATGGCAGCCCCGGTGATCGGACTCGCTCCGACATTCCCAGTAATGGTGCCACTACCTGTTGTGGTAATCGTGGCGCCGGCCAGAATCGTGAAATTGGCGGTCGAACCAAGGTTTACTGACGCCGGGCCTGCGGCGGAGAGCATCTGCGGGATGGCTAGAGCCAGTAAAAGCGAAATTAAAATTCGTGCGGTTGTGTTGGGCGGATTCGTTTGGCATCGAGCTTGCGCGCAGGCTGACCCTCCACTCCGCAGGATTTGGTTATTTTTCATAGGGCAACAATAAGTGAAATCACCTCGACCGGTCTATGGGGTGTTCACCCCATAGGGGGGTGTCATGAATTCAGCCCTGGCGGGCAGGCTGGGATGATTAAAGAAATCGAAGTTTCAGGCCGGCCGCTGGCGGTGGCGCGGCGATCCGCCTTCGCTACGCTTCGGCGCGACAAAGATTTTGCGCAAGACCAGGTGGGTGGGGAGAAAGGCGACGAGCCACAGCACGCCAAACCACAGGATGACATAGAGATTTTGATTGATCCAGTGTTGCGGTTGCTGGTCGTTGAATCCGTAAACATAATTAATGTTGATGGGGATGTTGGGGTTGGCTAAATGCGCCCCAGCGGGTGGAGTAAAAAAGTAGCAGACAAAGCCCAATCCTGCGGCCAGAACAGTCCAGGCAGACAGAGCTCGTTTATCATAGCCCAGGCGGATCAGGAGCCAGACGAGCAGCAAGGGCAGCCAGCCATGAAAAAGCGAAAGCCCGCGGGTGAACCATGGAAGCTGACGGTCGAACATATAACCGGTCAGGCCCAGAAGATGAATCCCCAGAAGGTTGCTGCCGAAGTCCACGAGCCAGAGGCATTGCGGAAGCAGAATGCCCACGGCGCACATGCTGATGAGCAGGGAGCTTTCCATCCACATACCCGCCACCGTAAGAATCAGGGCGGCATCGCAGAACCATAAAAAATTGGTGGGCCCATAGGTGTGCAAATAAATCGGAACGAGGATGGCGAGGAAGGTGGTGCCGGCCACTTTGGCGGCCAGTGGAATTTTGCAGTGGGACATTTTAAAACTGGACTGCCATTGCCCATTCGAACGCGATCTACCGCACGATGACCCCCGGCGGGCGCACTACGACTTCCGGGACGGGCACTACGACTACCGGAGGTCCCACTAATACTTCATCATGATGTTCGTATCTCGCGTGCCCGCCCCGTCCGCCATCTTCAACAAGACATCCGGTAGTAGAGAGGAGGGTGGTAACGCAGGTAAATAACAGGATCCTTTTCATATTCAGTTTGTATCGCTTTCTGGAGTGACGTTACGCGATGGGCCGGTCTTCAGCTATGGGGTGTAACCCTACCGTAGATTAGGGAAGGCGCTCTCCGACATTGCACTCCAACCGGCACGCGTCTGGGCTTGTGCGGTGGCAGCCGGTATCTTAGCGTCCCGGCATGTACGAAGCGGAAACCAACCCGGCGCGCAACCTCCTGCTGATGACGTTTCGGGAACGCATCGGGCCTGCAGAGCTGGCGCAGGTGGCCGTGGTGCTGGAGAGGTTGTCGGCATGATGTGGTGGTATGGGGTCATCTTTCTTTCGGCGATCGCCGTCGATGTCATTCCACTGATCGCGCCATCAGCCTGGATGGTCGCGATATTTCTGTTGGTAAAGTTCCACTTGCACCCGTGGATCGTGTTGCCGCTCTGTGCTTCGGGTTCAACCTTGGGACGATATCTGATGAGTCTCTACATCCCCCGATTTGCCGGCCTATTCATCAAACGGCACAAAACGGATGAACTGAAATTCCTGGGAAAGAAATTGTCGCAGAGCCTGTGGAAGAGCTGGCTCTTCGTCTTTATTTACTCCGTGACGCCGCTGTCCACCACGGTTCTTTTCACTGCTGCCGGAGTTGCGAAAGTGAAGCCATCGCACACGGTGCCTCCGTACTTTTGCGGCAAATTTCTGAGCAACGCGGTGATGATCTTCACCGGGCTTTACGCCGCCGCCAACTACAAGGACTTCGTGCCTGGCAGCTTTTCCCCAAAGGGAATTGTGACGCTGGTCTTGGGTTTCGTGGTCATTGTCGGATTTCTGTTTCTCGACTGGCGCGCGTTGCTGCAACGAAAGAAGTTCACATTCAATTTCAGAATCTGGAAATGAAATCTTCGCGGCTGGTCCTCCGAAGGAGAGCCCGCCCCCACCGGCTCACGTTGGCATACTCCGCGCGGATGCCGACGGTGGAAGTTTGATTAAATGAGACGGCAGATTCGTTAAGTTGAGTTGCAGGAGCGGGAAGTTGGCCGGAACTTTTTCAGCAGCTCATTCAGATTTGGGCGAGGGTGGCCTCATGGGCGTCAGCGCTGCCAAAATGGACTTTTGCACTGCCGGATTGAAAAGATTTCCCAAGTGACCGCCTTGCGGGAAGACGGTTAATTGTTCCGGGGCAAACGTGGCGTGGAGCCAGGCCAGGTCATCGTCCGTCAGGAGAAAATCGTTTTGATTGACGATGACACGGATGTCGGGGTTGGCGCGCAACCCGGCGTCATACGTCCGTAAATCATCGGCTTTTTCCAGCGCCTCCGCCGCTCGCCTCGGCGAAGCCTGGGTCGGCGAAGCCATGCCCCGGGCCTGATAATATGGAATCGCAAACTTCTCAAAATAATCCTGGTAGGAATACTGAAGGATTTCCTGATACAAGGGGTTGCGCCTTAAATTCCTGATCCGGTGATGCAGGACTCCCTGATTATTTCGCCGCTGGCTGCTGTAAATAATGTCCCGCAGCATGAATCGAAATGTCATTCCGATGAGAAACTTGGATTCGATGGCGCTGAAGGGCAGCGAGGTTTGCGGCGTGAGGGTAAGTTTGCTCAAGTCGGCCACCTTGAGAAAGGTATTCTCGAGATCGTCGGCTCGTTCCGCGACCGGCCACTTCAGGGGCGCGCGATAAAATTCGTCCAGCTTGGAAATCCCCTGTGCCATTCGAACGGGTGTATTGATGGCGACGACTCGGTCAAATTTAATCAATGGTGATTGATTCGTCGGTCCGGTGGCCGCAATGAACAAAGATTGGAATGCGCCCATGGAATAACCCATCAACGCCCTGTTGCCCAACCGATCCGGATACAGCGCATGCAAGCCGCGATCAATTTCCGTCAACGCGACGTGCAAGTCGTGGCCATCCACCGGCAGATAAGCCGGCATCGCCGCCGTCGAAGCGTGTTCCATAAACTCGGAGTTGAAAGGGCTGCTGATGCACACGGCGGAGAAGCCATTTTTGTAAACCAACTCGGCCAGCGCCAGGGAAGGTTCGGCCAGACGATGTGACCCCAATCCGGGAACGATGTAAACCACGTTCGCCTTTCCCGGTTGCAACCAAAACGTAAATTTTAATTTTTTGCCAGTTGCCGGAATCAGAACTGACCGGGTCTTGCCGTGGCCCGGAAATTCAGGGTCTTTATAGGTGAAGAAGACGGATTCGAGGGTTTCCAGCGAGGCTTCGTCCTGTTTTCCCTTCACCTGAAAATTTGCCACCCGGTTTTCTCGCGCGAACGTCCAGGCATACTGAATCTCGGAATACGGATCCATTTCGGCCTGACTGAAGCGCACATATTCACCCACGCTGTCGGATAGATCGTTATACATGATTGCGTATGAGAGATAGGTATAGGGGCCGAGCCAGGTCAGTGGATCGTTGGCATCGAATTTGTAGGGAGCGACATAGAGCAATGGATTGGCAGCCGTGTCAGCGGCCAGGCCGAGGGTATCCCGTTCGTTGCTCGGTCCATAAATTGGCAGCATCAAAAAGCACTGCGGCTTCCAGCCCCATTGGCCGAATGTCTGGCCAAAATCCGCGTCTGATTTCGGAATCTTCCATTTAGTTGCCGGGTCGAAGATCCCAGCCACACCAACTGTGGTATTGCAAGCAAACCGGTAGGATTCATCGCGCGCTCCACGCCACTTTCCCTGGAGCAGATTGTTGATCAATCGTCCCGGGTAGGTGAGGTTCTTGCCAAAATTTCCGATTCCGGTCCGAACCGGTTTCACGACGACGAACCGGTACACTTTGCTCGTCGGCTTGATGACGCCGGTCATAAGCCCCTTGTTGAAGGCCCACATCACCCGATTGAACGGTTCGATGGGATCAGGAACGGATTTGGGAAGAACAACGGTCTCCGCTGCCGGTGTGTTCGTGGGGCCAACGGCCGGCTCCTGCCCGCGAGCGAACGGCGAGAGGCACAACGACAGGCCCACCAGGACTGCCAGCGCCAAAGTGTGGTTTCTCCGGCGTGATCCGATTTTCCTCATGCGAAATTGCTTTAGGTTGCGGAGAAAAGCAAAAACGTCACACAAATGCACGGTTAAAACTCGCGCAGTCGTCCACATTCGAACCGGTCGAATGTGGTGTTCGCTTCAGGACTCGGTCCGAGCTTGGAGCAATTCTCCGAATGGGCTAAAAGCCTACGCGGCCGATTCAATTCCAATAGCCTTCGGTAAACTTGTAGGCGTTGCCTTGTTGTTCCAAGCGCGGTGCGACCCACACGGAACCCGGGTTCGGCGGCAATTCCCAATGTCCCGATATCCATTGATATCCGTTGTTGCGCCACGTCCAATAGCCTGCGATCCATACATAGTCGGGAGACGGCTGAGCCAGCACGACTTCCGACTGGAGCGCTGGCGGTGCTTCGGTCACAATAATGGTTCTTCCGCCGGGCGTTGTAGTCGCTGTAGTCGCAATTGTCACATTGGCGGGGTTTCCGACAACCACGGCGGGTATCGTGTCCGGGGTCGTCGTTGTGGTGGTCGTCGTCACCGAGCGGGTAGGCGCAGGTGGCGGTGGTGCAGAAACCGTGTGCGACTCGGGCTCGGAAACGCAACCGGCCAGGAGACCGAGGGCACCGCAACATGCGAAGACCGATGTGAGTTGCCTCACCGCACGGACGGAGGCTGAACGAGACGGGAGGATAATATTTTTTGATTTCATCCCTCGAAAATATATCCGAATCCGTTCCGGCACTATGGGGTATAACCCTACCGTGGATGGAAATATCAAGTGCTTGACCCCACAGCGCGGGGCGTTATGGGATGTTTACCCTGTCCGAGATTCCAATCCAACTCCCGACCTGACATGTCACTGTAACCGTGGTCAGCACGTCAAGGGAGGGGATAAACCGGGAAAGGGCCAGGCTGCGAACTCCGTCGAGTTTTTGTCGCCCTGTGACCCTGAAAAATCCGGAGCCACAGGGCCAGATTGGCAATCAATGGCGAGGTCACTGCGGATTTGTTGCGGTTATGATTCAATTCGCGGATGGATCATTCTCTTCAGCAGCATGATTTTCGCGCCACTGGTTTTTCGCATCCACCAAAACCTTGAGTTGATCCGGCGTAAGCAGAGGTTTGATTTGCTTGACGGCCGCCTCTCTGTCTGGCTGGAGACCTGCCCAGACCTGTTGCAACTGTTCGCGCGTTGCCTGAATTTGCGCCGTGTCCTTCGATTCGCGCGCTTGACGATTCGCCTCCTCGGCGGCGTCAATCCGGGGTTGGTTGGCTATCTGGTATTGCTGGCAGGTGTTGGCGAAGTCGTCCTCGATTGGCTTCAGTTCGCCTCTCTGCTCGTCGGTGAGCTTCAACTTCTCCCTTAGACCGGGTGGAAGGAGGGATCGTTCGCCTAAAGACCGGTCATTTTCAAACGCTTTTTGGTATTTCACGGTTTGGGTGAGGGGAAGCGAATTGGTGTTGGTGTTGGTATCTTGCGCCAGCAAAGCTGGGGTGGCCAGCACCAGTGAACTACTGATGATGAACAGGGTGAATTTGATTTTCATAAGGCGATTCTTTCGTGGTGGGTTGTCATGGAAAAGCGTTTGTGTTTCACGCGGTCAGGGCAGGCCGGGCAACGGCGCCTCCGCCATTGGGTGCTCGTCCCATCTTCCGAATCACCGCGCCAGCGCCGGTGGAATTCCTTAAACTGCCAGCCCTTGCCACCGATGGAGCACAGCCCATCCCACTCAAATTCTGCCCAGCAAAAGCAGGATAACCAGAATAACCAAAAGCAAGCCCAGTCCGCCGCTCGGGTAATAACCCCAATTCCGGCTGTGTGGCCAGGTAGGGAATGCACCGATCAACATCAGAATGAGCACTACCAACAGAATAGTTCCTAACATAATGTTCCTTTCAATACGCGAATGTGATTCGCTTGTTTAAGAGTAATCCCAAAAAACATGCGGGCGCTATGGGGTATTACCCTACCAAGATTTAGGGTGAGGTTAACTTTGTGGCGCGGAAAGTTGTTCGAGGTTCGCGCCTTCACGCTGTAGAAGGACGGCCTCGACGCGGGGCACATACATTTGCGTTTCCGCAGGCAGATGTTCAGCGATGGCGTCGTAACTGTTCGTTTTATAGCGATCCAAAAGTTTCTGGATCGTTCCTTCACCGGCGTTGTATGCGGCCAGTGCGAGCCGCCAATCGTTGAAACGGTCGTAAAGATATTTCAGATACTGGGCGGAGGCGGTCGCGCTCGGTTCCGGTTGAAAACGTTGATCGCGCGGCCACAGGGAAAGACCGAACCGCTTGGCCGTGGCCGGCATCAATTGGAATAATCCCGCCGCTCCGGCAGGACTCAGGGCGCGACGGTCAAATGACGATTCCACTTCCGCCACCCAGACCAGTTCCGGCGGAATCTTTTGGGCGGTGAAAATCGGCTTCAACTCCGGCACATATTCTTTTGCCAGGGCTGGCCAGGGGCCGACGGAAACTTTTTTCACCCAAAGCTCGCGTTCCTTTTGCGGCGGGGGATTGGGAACCGGCTGGGGCGGTTGGTTGGTTTCAACTTTTGGCGGTGGAATCGTGAGCCGGATTTCATCCGCGACATCAAGATAATCCATCCGTGCCCTGAGCCATGCGGCGTAGGGCCGGGTTTCCTCGCGGCTTTCCAACAACGGCAGGACGGTTTGAGCCGTTTGTCGCAGTGCCGCAATATCCACCACGTAGTCGCCTTGAAAGCGCTGCTGCACTTCGCGAAGAAATTGCCGCACCGCGTGCTTGTCTGCTTCGGAAAGCGCGTTGAGAACATTCGTGTCGAGATTTTCCTGCGCCCATTGTTGCGCGCCTTGAATCAGTTCCGGCCATGTGACCGTGGCGTCATCGGCCCGCACAACAAGTGAACCCGCCAAAAGCAACACAAGAATACCACATACCTTCATGACTTGCCCTCCTGCTCTATTCTGACTGCCTCCCATTTGGGAAGAGTCTTCGGTTGCCCATGGCCGGAGAATATCATGGCCGGAGAGTATGTTGGGCAACTTTGCGGGTGCTATGGGGTGTTTCCCTACCGGAGATTTTCGGCGCTAAACGATGGTCAACTGGACGCTGCTCTCGATGATGCCCGTGCTGATGGCGTAGCGAGTCAGGCCGGCGGTGTCGTGGATGTTGAGCTTCTGCATGAGATGGTCGCGATGTTTTTCGACTGTCTTGACGCTGATGCCCAGTTCCGCAGCCGTTTCCTTGTTGGCCTTGCCTTCGGCAATCAGTTGGAGCACCTCCATCTCGCGCGAGCTCAGGCGCATGATTTGCCGCTTTAGCTGCCCCGCACGAGTTGGCGATTTCTGATCGCGATGGATGAGCCGTTTGGCAATGGCAGGGCTGAAAAAGCTGTTTCCTTTGTGAACTTCCCGAATCGCCTTGGACAGCACGTGGGCGGAAGATTGCTTGAGCAGATATCCAGCCGCGCCCATCGCGATCGCTCGCTCGACGTAGGCGTCATCCCCGTGCGCGGAGAGAATGATGACCCGGGTGGCGGGCAGGGCTTTGAGGATTTGCCGCGTGGCTTCCAACCCGTTGAGCAGCGGCATTGCAATGTCCATGATGACCACAGCCGGCTGGAGTTTCCGGGCCAGCGCCACTGCCTGATGGCCGGTTTCTGCTTCGCCAACCACCTCGATGTCGCGCTCCACCTTTAACAACGCCAGCAGCCCTTGTCGAACGACCATATGGTCTTCAGCCAGCAGGACAGTGATTCGTTTCATGGACGTCGAAGAATCTGGCCCAAACAGAATTCTAAAACAAGTCTAACCCCGGTTACCGTTGCCGAGTGGAATCTGCGCGTGGATGGTGGTGCCTTTGCCGGGCGCGGATTCGACGCCAAAGCTGCCGCCGACCATCTCCAGCCGCTCGCGCATGCCAAGCAGACCAAGGCCGCCTTTTCTTTTTCGTCTGGCCGGGAGATGATCCGGGTCGAAGCCAATGCCGTCGTCAGTGATCGCCAACTGAACGAAGGTGCGCTGCCTCAGGCACACGGTAACGTGGCGGGCGCGTGCATGCTTCTCTACGTTTCTTAATGCTTCCTGGAGAATGCGGTAGAGCGTCAACTCGGCTTCGGCGGGCAGCCGCGTAGTCAACTGCCCGCAGGCCAGCTTGACTTCCACCCTCGTCCGATCCGCGAACTCCGTGCTGGTGTCGCGCAGGGCGGCGACCAGACCCAGCTGATCCAATACACTGGGCCGCAGATTATGCGCGATGCGCTCCACTTCTTTGGCCGTCTTGCCGGCCATCACGCGGAGTTTCATCGCCTCTCTCTTCGCGGGCCCATCGCGCGCCGAAAGGCTGGCCACCAGCACCTGACTGTGAAAGAGGATGGCGCAGAGCAGTTGGGTAATGCCGTCGTGCAATTCGATGGCCACGCGCCCGCGCTCGGCTTCCTGCGCTTGTACCACGCGGTGCGTCAAGGCCCGCAGCATTTCCTCGTTGCGCCGGGCCTCCGTCATGTCCGTCACCACCATACCGATGCTCGCGCGGTTGGAACCATGCTTCGCCAGTGGACGAATGGAGATTTGCACCGGCATTTGCGAACCATGGCTGGCATTGAGCAGCACTTGGATTTTTGAGCCGGATTTGGCCGTTCGTTTCAGGAACGGTCGCAGAGCAGCCTGGTCCGCGGCGGATAGTAAGCGGTGAAAGGAGGAACCCAACACCTGCTCCAGCGGGCGTTTGACCATGCGGGCGAAGCACTGGTTGGCGTAAAGAATCACCCCTTTCGCCGTCAGTGTCAGCGCCCCTTCGTTCATGGATTCGATGAGCACGCGGTAGGCGTGCCCAGCGCCTTCCAGCGTGAACACTTGCGGGCCTTGCTTGCCCGTGACCACCACCGTATCCACTTCGCCGGTGCGGATGGCGCGGAGCGTTTCGTCCGCTTCGGCCAGGCGGGCGCGGAGTCCGGCGAGTTCGCCGGACGGTCCCGATACATCGGGAGGGGAACTCTGGTAGCGAGTAGTTTTCAAACGGCGATTTTATCTTTTGCAATCAAGTCCAACTCGACGAACAGGCCGATGATGTTCGCCAGGTTGCCGATGAACCGGCGCACCGGCCGCGGGAATTCTTTGATGAGCGTCGGGGTCGCGACGATCTGGTTGTCACGCGCTAGACTGGGCTGCTGATAGATGTCGATCACTTCCAATGTGCAGTTGTCCTTCAGTTCGGCCTCGCACAGTTGACGGACGCGCAGGACGGCTTGGCGCGATCGAGCAGTGGCCCCCGCCACGAACAGTCGCAAGACGTATTTGCCCGCCTGCGTGGCCGAAGCTACTTCGGCGCGGCGAAGGCCCGTGGGCCGGGCGGCCAGGGACTTCTCAAGGGCCTGCGTCGCGCGGCGGGTTTTGTTTGTTTTCACGGGCGTACGTCTCGGTTATTCCGCCGCGCGCAAATCCAAGCCCACGAGCACGCGCTCGGTATCGGAAAGGTTGCCAATGATGGTTCGCACGGGCTTTGGCAGCTTGCGCACCACCGTGGGAATGGCCAGGATTTGGTCGCCTTTGGCCAGGTGGGGCCGCTTCAGCAAATCAATCACCGTGATGCGATAGCAGCCTTTGAGCTGGCTTTCGCAAATCTTCTTCAGGTTCGAGAACGCCGTCAGCGATTTGGGCGTCTGGCCCATCACGTAAAGGCGCAGTTGCCAGAGTTTGGCGGGCCGGCGGCGGGGCGCGGAGGCGCGTCGTTTCACTGTTTTGGGTTTCATCAATTTTTCCTCCCCGGTCTGGGTTTGCCCTGCGCGATGGCCGCCACCTTGATATCCGCCTGGCGCAAGATGCCTGAGGCGGCGCGCTCGGTGCCCAGCACGAAAGTTCGCGTGCCGACCTGTTCGGCAATGCGCCGCAGTTCCACGGCTTCGGTTTCGTAATCGGAGCGCATCCCGCTGATTTGCCGTTCAAGCGCCGCGCGTTTGCGCTCCACTTCGCGCTTGAGTTGGGCGGCTTCCTGTTGGCTGGCCAGTACGGCGGCTTTTTCGAGGGCCCCTTGTGCCGCGCGGGCTGAGCCTGTCAACACGCCGCTGGCACCGATGTAGGCGTCCACGAGGTCAATGCCATGGTCCGAAATCAGAAACTCGCGGATTTGGTTCGAGTGCGCCATGCCGCGCGCTTTGAGCACGTAGAGCACGCGATTGCGTTCGCCGTTGCCTTCCATGTCTTGCAACAACAGCCAGGCGTCCATGAGTGAGGACATGGAGGCTTCACTTTGTTGCAGCGCGTGACCGCTTTGCGTCAGACTGGTAAAGAGCGTGGTGACTTGTCCGGCCTTCAAATAATCAACCAGTCGCGTCACCATCGCCCGGCATTCGGAGGCGGTGCCTGCGTCCATCAGGCTGGTAATAGGATCCATGACGACGACCCGGGGTTGAAACGCGACGATCTCCTTGAACATCGTGGCCAGGTGCATTTCCAGGCCGTAGAGCGACGGACGCGCCGCGTGAAACCGCAGCAAGCCGCGCTTGACCAACGGCTCCAGGCACAAACCGATGGAATGCATGTTGCGAATGATCTGGTTGGGCGATTCCTCGAACGAGAAGAAGAGGGTGCGCTCCCCGCGCCGGCAGGCAGCTTGGGCAAAGTTGGCGGCGATGATGGTCTTGCCGGTGCCGGGCGTGCCCGTGAGCAGAATGCTGCTGCCGCGAAAAAACCCCCGCCCGCCCAGCATCGCATCGAGCCGGGGGATGCCGGTGGCAATCCGCTCGCTCGATATCTTGTGATTCAGCCCCAGCGACGTGATGGGCAGCACGCTGATGCCCTCGTCGCCGATGAGGAACGGAAATTCGTTGGTGCCGTGCTGCGCGCCGCGATATTTCACCACGCGCAGATTCCGCGTGGCAATCTGATCAACGACCCGATGATCGAGCAGGATGACGCAGTCGGACACGTATTCCTCCAGCCCGTGGCGCGTCAGTTGTTCGCGCCCGCGCTCGGCGGTGATGACGGCCGTCACGCCTTTGTCCTTGAGCCAGCGGAAAAGCCGGCGCAACTCGGCGCGCAGGATGGCCTCGTTGGGCAGGCTGGCGAACAGCGCTTCCAGCGAGTCCAGCACCACGCGCTTGGCGCCGATGGAATCAATCGCGTGATTCAGCCGGACGAACAATCCTTCC
>Ga0182027_10004874_pt1 | contig 20597 bp, 19 predicted proteins | sample 712E1DmetaG_FD_121300 | JGI IMG/M metagenome (GOLD analysis project Ga0182027, IMG submission 121300) | Permafrost microbial communities from Stordalen Mire, Sweden - 712E1D metaG (Illumina Assembly) | ecosystem: Environmental > Terrestrial > Soil > Wetlands > Permafrost | place: Sweden...
AAGGATAAAAATTTTAAAAATAAATTCGGCAGAACAACATCCATATGATATTGAATAACCAATTTTTTCTTTTTCCCCCAAACAAATTTTTTCAAGAACCAAACAATTTCCGCAGCGCCGAAAAACGGATAGTGCAAATAAACCAAGTCAAAATCTTTTAAGCGCCAAAATAATTGCGGCAGAAATCCGCCGTTGCCAAATCCGGGGAAGGTTTTTAGATAAATAATTCCCCTCCCCGGGAGGGGTGGCGCCGCCTCGGCGACGGGGTGGGTTACTTTTTTATCTAATGTAAAAGTTTCAACTTCCTGGCCGGCCGATTGCAAAACGCGCGCAATTGCGAGCGCGCTATTTCCTATGCCGCCTTGATACGGCGGATATACACAAACAACTTGGGCGATTTTCATCTTGGTTTATTAGTATATTGGTTGGTTGGTTAATTGGTTTACTCTCGCGTTAATTTGTTATTTTATAATTTTTATATATTAAATTATGCGTTATCTTGCTAAAATCACAAAGATTGTCTGCTTCACAACTAATTAACTAATACACTAATTAACCGAATCATCTCTCTTTGCTGAACAGCCATTTTTCCCAAAGATAAGCGATGATAAACACCATAAGAGCTTCCAAAACATCAGCCAGTCCGACCTTGCCGTTGGCGGCAAATGCTATTCCCATTAAAACTACCGGCAGCGAGAAAAGAAAAATATCGCTTTTTAATTTATCAACAAAGGTTAAATGCAGGGTGACGTCTAAGTTTCCTTCCCGCTCTTTTTTCTTGGCATCTTGGCGCCAAAATCTTAAATTTACCAGAAACAATAGCCCTAGGCATCCGAACGGCACCAGTGATTCCATGATCTGTTTAAAAACAAGAAAATTGTCGCCGGCGATAAAATAAACAATGGTCAGACCGACCACAATAATCAGAAAAACCGTGTTAATGAAAGTGATTAGCAAATCTTTGGCAGACATACAAAAAGTTGAAAGTTTATAAAGTTATAAAGTAAAAAGTTATGGTTTTTTTTCTCTTAACGCTACTTCACGAATGACTTGGGTGATGTCTTTGTCCATTTTTTCAACTTTCAGGCGCAGGCGGAAATTTAGATAGAACAAAACGGCAACGGCGGCGTAAATTATGATTTGGATGCCGGAGGCGGAAAAACCAAAATCAGCGGCCAGCCTGTCCAAGTCTTTGACAAAAATTATTCCGGCGGCAGCAATCAGCCAAAAAAGCAGCCAGAAAATAAATTCGCCGGCGGGAATTTTTTTCTGTTTTTGCAAAACAAAAAGTCTGATGACAAAAATTAAAATTATTAAGATCGCGATTGATTGCTGCAGCATATATTTCGCGCAACTCACAACGCATAACGCGTAACGGGGTGCGGTAGATTAATTTTTTCTTTAAAAAATATCTTTTTCTATTTTAAAACTTTATACTTTTAATCTCGTCAACACTGAGTGTTTGGGGCTACTATAACCAAATTTTAAATTCGTTGCGGCGTTACGAGTTATGCGTTACGCGTTACGGGAATTTACTCCATTAATTTTGCCAAGATCGTATCTTTTATTATCCTGATGCCGCCGGAAAATTTTTGGCCGAAATGACGATAAATCACTTTTATCGGCACCTCCTTAATAATAATTTTATTCTTCACGGCTTTTGCCAGAATCTCGCTGGCGTGCGCCATACCATTCTGTTTGATGGAAATTTTTCGCCAAGCTGTCGCGGTCATCGCCCGAAAACCGGATTGCGGATCGGTTAATTTTATACCGAGCAACCAGCGATTTACCAAGCGGGCGGCCGGCATAATTACTTTTTTCTTGAACTCTGGCATATTCGATTCTTTGCCCATAAAGCGCGAACCGAAAACCGCTTCCGCCTCGCCCGCTAAAAGCGGCGCCAAAACTTCCGGAATATCTTCAGCGGAAAATTGTCCGTCGGCGTCAAAATGAAAAATAATATCGGCGCCGTGCGAGAGCGCGTATTGATTACCGGTTTCCAAAGACGCGCCTTGCCCGCAATTCAAAACATGAGTCAAGACGACGGCTCCGGCGGCGTGAGCTAAATCCGCAGTTTTGTCATTTGAACCGTCATCAACCACGACGACTTCATCAACCAACGGCTTAACCATAGTCACTGCTTCGCTGATATATTTTTCTTCGTTTAAGGCGGGAATTATGCAAAAAATTTTCATAAAATCAAATAATCCGAACCTACGAAACATCCGAATACTACGAACGCCTACAAAACTAAAGTTCTAATCAGTAAAATTTGGATAATACTGTTTGTAGTATTCGTGTCTTTCGTGGGTTCGGATTATTGGTAAACAGACAACAAATCTCTTTAATGCTCTGTTATTTTAAAAAGTTCTTCCAGACTTGTCAATCCCTGCAAAACCTTAATCAACACATCTTCAACCAGCGAATAATTATCCTGCTTTCCCGCTTCCGCGCGCAAAAGAGAAAAATGGCCGCACTTGATTATTTTTTTAACTTCCGGCGTCATCCGCAAAACTTCAAAAATTCCAATCCGTCCATCGGCGCCGGAATCATGGCAGAGCGGACAGCCGGAACTTTTGTAAAAAATAATGTCTTCCGGTTTTTTAATCTTGGCGGAAATTATTTTATCGTCTCGCAAGCGCGGCAATAATTTTTTTAAATTTATTTTGGCGGTCAATTTTTTTAAGCTGTCGGCGCCGATCTTTTTGGCTTTCAAACAATGCGGACAATTCTTTTCCGCCAAACGTTGCGTGATAATTAATTTTGCGGTATCGGAAAATAAATTCAAAGGAGCTGCCAAGTCATGAAAAAAACTCAGCGCTGAGGGCAAATCGCGCGCGTGCAAACCGGCCAAAACAAAATGTCCGGCGGCGGCCAAACGCATCGCCGCCTCGGCGGTTTCTTGATCAATGATTTCGGCAATCATCGCGCCATCAATATCCTGGCGGCGCAAAGAATTCAGCCCTTGCGCAAAATCATAACCGGAGAGAGGATCCAGACGGCTTTGATTTATTTCCGGCAAATCAAAAATAACATTATTTTCCAGAGTGGCCAGATTTAATCCCGGGTTGCTGAGATAATGCAAAAAACTATAAAGCGTGGTGGTGCGGCCGGAATTGAATTCGCCGAGTACCAAAGTCAAACCTTTTTTTCCGGCCAAATTCTTTTTCACCAATTCCAAATTTTTTCCCGATAACCCCAAACGATTAAGGCTTAGTAACGAAAAATTTTCTTTATGCAGATTAACAATAAAACGGCCGCCGGAAATGGTTAAAGAAAAAATTATTTTATAACCGTTGAATTCTTGCTTGAATTTTCCGCCATTTTCCCGAGCCAGCGCGCGCAAGCCGTCCAATATTGCCGGCGCGATCTTCATCGGTAGAGAAAATTTGTTTTTTACCTCGCCGCCAGCGCGAAAAATTACATCGAGATTTTCCGCCGGTTCGAAAAAAATCTCATCCGCCTCATCGGCCACGGCCAAACTTAACAATTTTTCAATCGCGCGAATAGCCTTCACGTCTTTATCGACCCGCAATTGTTCTTTGGTTTTTTCTTTGAGCGTATTCATAAAAATAAACTTTTTTTATAATCCGAACCTACGAATTCTATCCGAATACTACGGACCATTATTAATTCCCCTCTTGAGAGGGGTGGCCGCGCCTCGCGGACGGGGTGTATTATTCGATTTGTCGAGTTTGTAGTATTCGGGTCTTTCGTAGATTCGGATTATTTTTTTTCAAATATCATTCTGTCCTATTCCCTTCAACCCCTTGCTCGCCCTCAACTCATTAATCGTATCTTCTAAACCCTTATCCAAAGTCATAATCGGCAGCCAGCCCAAATCGTTGCTGGCCGCGGTCAGGTCCGGCAGACAAAGCTCGGTCATAAAGAAATGCGCCGGTTCATAAATAATTTTTGATTGCGAACCGATGCGGTCGATTATTTTTTGCGCCAGATCGGCGATTTTAACATTCACGTCTGAGCCGATATTGATTGGGCCGGTAAACTCTGTTTCCATTATTTTTACGGCGGCGTCGATTACATCGGAAACATAGCAGAAAGAAGAGGTAAAGTTTTCATCGCCGTAAATTACCAAATCTTTATTGTCCAAAGCGGCGGCAACGAAATCTGGAATCATTTGATTGTCGCCTAAGGGCATGCGCGGACCGTAAATGCGGAACAATCGCAAAATTTTGGCGTCTATTTTATAGAGCTCGCGATAGGTGCTGACAAAAGTTTCGGCAAAGCGCTTGCCCTCGTCATAACAGGCGCGATTGGACAAAAAATCAACGGCGCCGATATCGTCTTCTTTAAGTTTCGGGTTGCCTTCGCGACGCGGGCCATAGACCACTGAAGAAGAAAAATGCAACAGCTTCGATTCATATTTTTTCGCCATATCCAAAACATTTTTTACCAAAATTGAATTGGCGAGCAAAGTCGCTTCGGAATTTTTCTCAAAATTTTTGACCGAGCTCGGACAGGCCAAATTGTAAATTTCCTGAATGCCCTGGAATTGGATCTTGAATTTCTGCAAAGATTTTTCCGCTTCCAAATCCAGCGGCACGGACAAGTCGTGGCGTAAGAAAACAAAATCCGATTCGGCGAACAGATGATCGATATTCCTTTCGTTGCCCGTGGAAAAATTATCCACGCAGATAACTTTGCTGGTTTTGATCAGCTCGTCGCACAAATGCGAACCGACAAAACCGGCGCCGCCGACAACCAGAACGTTCTTTTTTTCAAAAATAGCATGCTTAGCCATAAATCTCGTAACGCATAACACGTAACACGTAACTCATAACGCGTAACGATTATTGCAAAAATAATAAATAATTTTCTAAATGGCAATTTCCAAGGAAACGCTAGCGTCGATAAATCCAAGCTTTCTGTAAAAATCCAGGCCTTGTCGATTTTGAGCTGAGGCGGTTACGGAAATATAATCAACCTCATTTTTCTTACACCACTTTATAAAATCTTCTGCCAATCTAGTGCCAATTCCCTTGCCGCGGCAAATTTCTTCAATCAACATGTTTTCCAATTCAGCATATCTGGCTTTCTTGCGATAAAACATTCCTTGGCATATTTCACCGCACAAATAAGCCACTATTTTATCATCAACTTCGACCACTTCCACAAAACAACTTTTTTTAATAATTTTTTCTCGGAAAAATTTCTTTCCTGCCGTGTAAGTCCATTTTAAATTCAAAGTATCACCGTATTCTTTGTTTTCTTTTTTAAATAATTCAAGGTTTAATCTCAAAATATCTTTAAGATCACTAATTTTTGCCTTTCTGATTAAAATATTATTTTTCATAAACTTACATGCGTTAGAATCCCCTGACGGGAGATTCTGACGGAACCAAATTAGACATATTTTTTTCGTTGCGGCGTTGTGTGTTACGAGTTATGTGTTATGCGAATTTCGTTGCGGTGTTACGTGTTATGTGTTACGAGTTATGTGCTATTTAATTAGTATCGTTCCCACGTTAACTCCTCCCGAAAAACCGGCGTCCAGACCATAATAAGAATCCAAAATAATGCCCGTAGAATTGAAAACGCGGACGTGCGGCGTGCCGCCCGGCCCCATGCCGGTGATGATTTCCGCCAGGCCGTCACCGTTCACATCGCCGGCGGCAAGATTTACGCCGCCGTGGAAACTTTGATCATAAGCAAAAAATTGATACTGTAATTTTCCCGCGCTGTCAAAAATTTTAATTTGCGGACCGCCGCCCTTGCCAGGCGCCGTCACGATTTCTTCTTGGTGCGCCGCCGCGCCGCCGCTAATATCGGCTACTGTAATATTTACGCCATTGTGGAAATTCTTATCATAGGCCAAAAATTGCAATTTAAGTTTACCGGCCGCACTGAAAATCTTTACTTGCGGAGCCAAGCCGGCGCCCGGAGCTGTAACTATTTCCACCTTGCCGTCGCCGTCCACATCGCCCACCGCCAAACTCGCGCCGCCTAAAAATTTATTATCATAAGCCGTGAATTGATTTTTTAATTTTCCCTGATTATCAAAAATTTTTATATCAGCCTTGACGCCGCTGCCCGGGGCCGTAATAATTTCATCCTTGCCGTCGCCGTCAAAATCTCCAACCGCAATTTTAATTCCGCCCTTGAAATTTTTAGCATAGGCATAAAAATGATTTTTTAAAATTCCCGAGGCGTCAAAAATTTTAACTTCTCCCGTCGCGCCAGCCGCCGGAGCGGTGATAATTTCTATTTTATTGTCGCCGTCAACATCGCCGGAAGCAAGATTAACTCCTCCGGCCGCGTAAGCGCTGAATTTTTTTATTAATGTATCGTCGGCCTGCACTTCTTTCACCTGGCCGGAATCGCCGGAAGCCGGCGCCAATAATATTTTTTCGCTGGCATCTTGTTTTTCGCGTTCCGCCAAGGTGACGGCCCTAAAAGCATTAACTCTCCCCTGTCCGAGTTTGCCGGCATATTTAGTATTCAAACCGCTGATATCGTCGGCAGTGGCCAAAAGAATATCTTTGATCTGCTGGGCTTTCGCGCCGGGATTTTCTCCTTCCAATAATGCCAAAACTCCGGCCACCACCGGCGTGGCCATTGAGGTTCCCGACCAATATCCTTCGTAATATTGGTCAAAATAAGTGTTATTTAATTCTTCGGTCGGTGCAAAAACAGCGGTGCTGTAAAATCCGACGCCGGGCGCGGCAATATCCACGCAATGCGATCCGTAGCTCGAGAAGGCGGCCTTTTGATCAAGCGCATCGGTAGCTGCCACGCCGATCACCATATTATTTTCGCCGTCATCGCAAGCCGGATACATCGGCGTCTGATCAAGATTATATCCTTGGCCGCCGGATTCTTCATTTCCGGCCGCGGCCACGACAATTACGCCGGCGTTGTAGGCGCGCGTAATCGCCTCGTACAATCCGCGACTGTAATCCAAACCGACAAAACTTAAATTTATTATTGAAGCTTTATTATTAATCGCGTAATCGATGGCGCGTATCACATCAGAAGTTTTTCCTTCTCCCGAATCATCCAAAGCCTTAAGCGACATTATTTTGGCATTCCAAGTGATGCCGGAAATCCCTTTGCCGTTATTGCCGGCGGCGGCAATAATACCGGCGACGATTGTGCCATGCATAATGCCGGCCTCATTAAAACCATCTTGAAATTTCGGTTGCGGATCGTTGGTGTTGTTCACAAAATCCCAGCCATGCACATCATCGATAAAACCATTGTGATCGTCATCAACTCCGTTGCCGGCAATCTCGCCCGGATTGGTCTAGATGTTAGCGGCCAAATCAGGATGATTAAGCTGGACGCCGGTATCAATCACGGCAATAATGACGTTCGGGGTTTCGCGGATTTTGTCCCAAGCCAGCGGCGCGCGGATTTTATCCAAATACCATTGCTTAGAATAATCCGGATCAGATGGGAGCACGGAAGTATGATAAATATAATCCGGTTCGGCATATTCCACATCAGAGTTTTTGGCATATTGCGCCGCAAAATTTTCCGCGCTGATTCCGGTAGGAATCTTAACCGTCTCCGGTTCGGCAGAATTTTTATATTTGACCAAAATATCGTTAGCGAATTTCGCCGCGACCGGCGTGATTTCTTTGACCGCGGAATAATGAGAAAAACAAAAACCGCCGATTAGAATCAGGCTCAAAAATATAGCAAAAAATGTGCCGAATTTTCTCGTCATATTAATTTAATTATAACATAAAACCAGCCAAAGCAAAATCTCAAAAAAACTAAAAACACTAATTATGTTTAAGCTAATATTGAACAAAAAAAATGCCGGTTAAATACAACCGGCATTATTTGCCTATATTTTTAATTTTTCTTTGATCTTGGCGATAAGTTCAGCCCCCTTAACCGGTTTTTCCAAGATCAAATCAAATAAACCGCGCGTTTCTTCCGGGGCAGATTCTTCAACATCGCCGCTGATTAAAAAAATCGGGATCTTCTTACCGGCGTCGGCAATTCTGATTTGCCGAGCCAACTCATAACCGAAATGGTCGTCATCCAGCTGTCCGTCAAGCAAGGCAATGGCGATTTTATCAAGATCGGTGTTGATAAAATATTCCGCCTCGGCAAAAAAATTAAACGCTCTGAATTTAAATTCGGCAAAGTCAATTTTCAGCAACCTTTCATAAGCCTTGGTTAGCGACCCAATATCATCAACGATTAAAAATGTCTTCCTGCTTTCATTATTGGTTTCCAAAATAACCTCCTTGGAAAAAAGAACAAAAAATTTAAGTTATTTTTACCACATTAAAAAAATAGTGTCAATGGCCGGCCGCGATAAGACAATCCAGAGTTTCGCGCGCGCATTTTTCCCAGCTGAACTCTTTAGCTCTGATTAATCCTTTAGCGGTCAATTCCGCCCGCAATTTTTCATCGGTCGCAATCTTAGCCATCACTGTCGCCACATCTTCCTTGTCGTGCGGATTGAAAAATAAAGCCGCGCCATCCGCAACTTCACGCAAAACCGGAAGGTCAGAGGCGATAGCCGGCACGCCGCAAGCCAAGGCCTGCAAAAGCGTAATGCCAAAACCTTCGTGCAAAGACGGCAAAATATACGCCAACGCGCCGTTGAAAATATAAGGCGTATCCTCTTCGCGCGCCCAACCCGGCATTATTACTTCGTCCTCCAGGCCGAATTCGTGGACGATATATTTAATCTCATCAAAACCAAAGCTGGCATCGCCGATCAGCGCCAATTTTTCCGGTCGGGTTTCATTGTAATGCTTAAATTTAACAAAGGCCTCGATCAAAAGCGGCGTATTTTTTTTCTTTTCCAGCCGTCCGACATATAAAAAATACGGGCGGGTCAAACCATATCTGCTTAAAACTTCTTCAATCTTTTTTTCATCAATAATTTTTTTATACAGGCGATTATTGAAGCCATTATGAATGACTTTTATTTTTTCGTCTTTAAGCTGATAAATTTTTTTGATCTCGTCTTTGGTGAATTGCGAGACGGTAATTATTTTATCGGAGTGTTTAAGCGAATACTCGGTTGACCAATTTAAATAATCCGTGGAGTTGGCGCCGTATTTTCCCAAAGTAAAAAGCCGCACGAAAAAATTGATCAGACGGCGGCCGCGGCCTTTTTGCGGACCGAGTTTATTATCTTCATAAACTTTTGTTTCTCTTTTAAAGGCGACGTCATGGATGGTGTTGACGGTTTTTTTCGGGCGGATGAGCGGAATACCATGAGCCGGAACAAACAGCACGTCCGGACGATGACTAATCATCCACAGCGACAAGCGGCCGAGTGTCCAAAAATACGAAAAAGGCCAACGCAAAACTTTGGCCTTAAAATTATTATGGGGGCTTTTTATTTTTTGATAGCCGTTTTCATCATACTCCGGTTCAGAATCTTTGTTCGGCGGCAAAAAATCCAGCGAACGCAAATCCGCCAAGTCCGGCGAGAGCGGCTGGTCGGTATAGAGAATGAATTGATTGTCCTTATCTAACTGAGCAAAATATTTAATCAAATAATAAGAGTACCATTCGGTGCCGGATTTATGGGTGCGGTTAGCTCGAGATGCATCTATTCCAATTAACATATGAGATTTGAGATTTGAGATTTGAGATTTGGAAGCGCAACGAATCTCCAATCTCAAATCTCCAATCTCTATTTTGTTGCCAAGATTGATCTCTTATATGAATCCAAATTATCCAATGCAATCCCTGTTCCCTTAGCGACGCAAAGCAACGGCTCGTCGGCGACATAAACCGGCACGCCGATGGTGCGGGAAACAAGCTGATCAATATTTCTTAATAGAGAACTGCCGCCGGCCATCACGATTCCTTTGTCCATAATATCGGCGGAGAGCTCCGGCGAAGTTTCGTTCAAAACTTTTTTAATAGCGATAATAATTGACTCCAATTCATTCTGGATCGCTTCCGTCACATCATCGCTGATGACATTGATACTGCGCGGCAAACCGGACACGACATCGCGGCCGCGCACTTCCATCGTCAATTTATTTTTTAAATATAAAGCGGCGCCGACATTTATTTTTATTTCTTCGGCCGTGCGCTCGCCAATCGATAAATTATATTTGCGGCGGATGTGCTCGGTAATGGCCGCGTCAAATTTATTGCCGCCGACTTTTACCGAGTTGACGCAAACAATGCCGCCCAAAGAAATGACGGCCATTTCCGCGGTACCGCCACCAATGTCCACAATCATGTGACCGGAAGACGAGCCGATGGGAATATCAGCGCCGATAGCTGCGGCAATTGGCTCTTTAATAATATAGGCGGCTTTGGCGCCGGCGGAAATCGTCGCTTCAATTACGGCGCGGCGTTCGGTGGAAGAAATTCCGGCCGGCACGGCGACCATAACTTCCGGACGAAATAATCTGAAATTTCCCAAAGTCTTATTAATAAAATAACGCAACATCGCTTCGGTCGTGCGATAATCGGCGATGACACCATCCTTCAGCGGTTTGACGGCAATAATATTGTCCGGTGTGCGCCCGAGCATTTCTTTCGCCTCGTTGCCGACCGCCAAAATTTTCCGGTCATCAATAGAGACCGCTACCACGCTCGGTTCATTAATTACAATACCCTTCCGGGGCAGATGCACCAAAGTATAGGTTGTTCCTAAGTCAATTCCGATACTTTTTATAAACATGATTATATTGCTATATTGCTATATTGTTATATTGCTATTTTAAATCGTTGCGCCAACAATATAGCAATATAACAATATAACAATCTTTTTCAATCAATCAATTAACGGTCCGATAACTTTCCGTTAAAATTAAAAATTTATATTAAATATCTTATCCGTATCCAAACTGAAATTCCAAGTAATATTGCTATTATCAACTTTCACGCCGTTAACAGGATTGTATGATTTTATCGCACTCAGCGCCATTACGTCAACTTTTAAGGAATTTATCATATTTCCGGGCTGTTTTTGCACTAAAAGCTGATAACTGCCCTGAGAAAATTGGTCATTCAGATAAGCCGGCAATTTGTAAGAAATTTCTAAATTAACGGTATGTCCGAGCGGCACTTGCAATAAACCCCCGACCACGGTCTTCCCCGCTTCTTGATAATTTGTGTTTTTGGCAAGTCCGGAAACATCTTTTATCTCACTGCCGGATGGCAAATAAATTCTAGTGTAGCTGCGATAATCAGTTGTTCGCCAATCCATTTTCAGCGCCGTGTTGGTGTAAGTTATTTTCAAATCAGCATAAAGTCCGTCGGATTTTTTCCGCACTTGATAGGAAATATTTTTTTGCATCACCGAATCGGTTTTGCGCGCGCCCAAATTGGCGTCCACCGCCATTAAATAATCACCGCTCGGATTTTCTATTTCGCCGCCGGCGTTCAAATTCTGGATCAAGCTTTCGTCATAATCATTCGGTGAATAAACTAAGATATTTTTTTCTTTTACCGCGTTATTAATTTTAGTCAAAGCATATGGCCAGACGCTATAATCCAAATTAAAAAGTTTGGCTTTCATCGCCGCTAAAATTTTGCCGACAATTTCTTTGCGCTGCCAGGAAGTAACGTTTTCCGACGCAGGATCCTGCTCGACTTTATATTCCAGTAAATCAGAAAAATTATCTTTATTAAATTGCTCGCCATTGACAGTGATCGGCCCGGTCAAATCCAAAAGTGAAGTGACAAAATCCGGCGTGACCGCGATGATGCCGGTAAAATCGCCGCTAAAATTATTAATCTGATTTTTCGGCGGCAAGAGCGCGTTCTCTTTATTATAAAACCAAATTATCTGCTTGGCCGAGGTCGGCCAATCCGGCGACCAATTCGCGTCGCGCAGATACCAATTTTTATTCAGATATTCCGCCAGCGGCGCGGGCGGCACGATGCGCAATAAACGCAGCGCTTCCATCGGCTGATCCATATGATAAATGTCATGCGAATCAAAACGCAGAACATCGCCGTTTTGTGTTTGTAAAATTCCGTAAGTTCCCAAGAAACCGCCAGTCGGCCGCAGTTCGGCATTATTTTCAAACAGCACCAAAAAAGTTGAAGTGGTCGGATAGCCGAAAAATTCCGGCGCCAATTGCGAAACGACCGACGCCTCGGACAAAAGATTGGAGGCTTGAATTAATTTATTTTTTGCGTCATCAATTTTATTTTTAAGCGGAGCCAAAAATCCGTCCGCTTCAACATTATTTAAGTTGGCGACAGCCAGATCCAAATCGGCTTTCAGGCCGTTAAGCTCGGGACCGGACTCAAAAATTGATTTTAACAAAGCTTGTTTTTGATTGCTGGAAATTGCGGAAAAATTCGTGCCGAATTTGCCGCCCATGATATCGTTCCACTGCGAACCGATAACGGCCGCTTGGTTTAGGGCGCGGCTCACTGTGCCGGCGCTTTGAATCAGTGAATCAATATCGGCTAACTCTTTCTGCCCGATATTTAAATTTTTCAGCACCGGCGAATTACGCAAAGCTTCCAGTTCGCGCGCCAAATCTGTGAAAGAATTTTCCGCCGTCAAAGTTTGGCCGCCCATGGCGCTGAAATTTTTGTCCTGCGCCGAGATTAAAGAATCTTGCAAATTATTTTTTCCTAAAATCGCCAGATCATAAAAACCTTTGAAGTGAAAAAATAGAATTCCGCCGGTAATCAAAATTATTATAAAAACCGCGAGCAAAAAAATTCCGAAATATTTTAAAATTTTCCGAATCGGATGCGGCCGCTTGGTTTGCAAATGCAAATGCAAAGACTCCGCCAAGCTTGCCATGTTATGGTGGCCTTGCAAAAAATCTATAGTTCTTTTTTTCTTTTTTCCAAACATAAAAAATAATCCGAACCCACGAAACATCCAAATACTACGAACGGCTACGAAACGAAAATGCTAATAAGCAAAGTTCGGATAAAAAATATTCGTTGTATTCGGGTATTTCGTAGGTTCGGATTATATGCGTTGTTAATCTTGAATTCTGATTTTGCTACTTCATTATACTTGTTTTTAGCGTTTTTGGCAAACGTTATTTTCTTTCCATCAGCCAAACGGCCGCGGAGCCGCTGCTCGCGTCCGGCCACTCGGCGGTTTTTACAAACCCTTGGCTTGCCAGCCAATCCTCGCTTATTTTAGGAACCGCCGAAAAAGCTCCGCCGCCGTTGAAGACAAGTAAAAAAATCCGATGAGTGCCTTGAATATAATTTTTCAGTTGGGTTATATTTTTTTCCGTGGTTGTCGGATACATATTGGTCTTGATTGCTGTCAGCAAAATATCATCGCCGCGATATTTTTCATCCAAGGGCGCCATTATCGGCAGAGATCCGTGATAATAAAAATCCATAGGCAATAAATCAAAATATAGCGCGCCGATAATTTTATCGCCCGGCCGTTCGTTTTGGCTGATAAAATCAGCGGCGCCTCGCCAATTTTCAATATTGACCGCCCGGCTGTTAAAATAATAAAATGACAAAACCGATAAAAACAAATATAAAAATAAAATAATTATTTTTAAAAAACGGCTGGCGCGGATAAAACCATAACCCGCGAGCAAAAAAAGGCCGATGGCCGGAATTATCGCGTAGCGCAAAACAAAAAGCTTGGCAATAAACAGGCCGGCAAAAGAAATAAAAAAAATCAGCAGCGAAAAAACAGCACCGCTCGCCCAAAAAAATTCAATTTTAAATTTTTCCTTCCAGCTTGCCCGAGCCATGCTGGAAAAGACCAGAATAACCAGTAAAGAAAGAGCTAAAACACTAAAAAGAAAATCATCAAATGGTGTTAAAAAATGCAAGGAATTATAAAAAAATGAAGAGAACGCTTTGAGTAAAAACGGAGATCCGCCCTGGCCGTTAAAATACCAAGCGTTGCCGGCCAATATTTTAAGGCGATGCTGACAAAAATACCAAAACCAAAAACCATAAAGCGCGATAATCACTATCGCCGGAATAATAAACTTTCTCGCCAGCTCCCGCAATTTATTTTGCTGGCTAAGAATTAAATAAATAAGATAACTCGCCTCAATCGCTAAAATTATTCCGGCGGTTAAATGAGAAAATAGCGCCGCCAAAGTGCAGAGAACAAAAAGCGTTCCAAATAAAATTATTTTTCGTCCACGCGCTGAAATTAATTTTAAAAAAAATAAAAAAGAAAGTGTGGCGAATAAAAATAGCATTGAATACATTCTTGCCCAAACTCCGTAAAAACAAAAAAGTGGCGAGAAAGCGTAAAGCGCGGCGGCGCTCAGTCCGGCCACGCCGGATTTAAAAATTTCTTTGCCCAAAAAATATAAAGCAATGATTGCCCAAACGCTCAAAAAAACCGAAGAAAGATGAGCGGAAATTTCCGTGGCGCCGAACAGCTGCAGCCAAAAATGCAGAAAATAATAATGCAGCGGCGGATGCATTTCCCATTTGACGTAAGACCAAATTTGCGCCAAAGGTTTGACCGCCACGGAGAAAGAAACGATCTCGTCAAAGGTCAGGCTTTTTAGCAAGCTTAAAATATAGAGCCGCCAAGCTAAGCCGCCGGCGGCGATGATGGATAGCCAAAATATATCTTTTTTGAATAAGTTTTTCATTTATTTTAAACCACCCCCAAACCCCTCCTTGATAGGAGGGGGGATATTCTTATGAAATTTTTTTAAATCGCAATAATAAAACGCGCCAAAGCGCTTCGAAAAATATTTTAAAATTAAATTTAGAATCGCCGGCGCGGCGCTCGGTAAAAATTATCGGAATTTCTTTGATGGCAAAACCGAGCTTAAGCGCCAGATAAGTCGTTTCAATTTGAAAAACATAACCGGCCGAATCCAGTTCGTCCAAATTTATTTTGGCCAAAACCGCGCGGCGATAGCATTTGAAGCCGCCGGTCAAATCATTTATGGGCGCGCCTAAAATCATTCGCGCGTAAAAATTACCCAGCGCGCTCACTGTTTTTCTCAGCCAATTCCAATTTTTTATCCCGCCGCCTTTGACATAGCGCGAACCGAGCACCAAATCGGCGGTCGCAATTTCACGCAAAAAATCCGGCAGATAGCGGCTGTCGTGGGAAAAATCCGCATCCATTTCCATAATATAATCGGCACCGCCGGCCAGCGCCATTTTAAATCCGGCAATATACGCTGAACCCAAACCGCTTTTGGCCGCGCGATGAATAACTTTGACGCCGGAAAAATTTTGCGCCAATTCATCAGCCAAAATTCCCGTGCCATCTGGCGAATTGTCATCAACAATAATAATTGACAAATTTCCAATCGCCAAAGCTAAAATTTCCTTAACCAATCCGGCTAAATTATTTTTTTCATTATAAGTTGGAATGACTATTATTGTTTTCATTTTTTTACAAATATTTCCGCCGTATTGTCGCGATAAACCGATTGCCATTTCGGCGAAGCGCGCAAATAATCCAGCAAGGCAAAACCGTCTTTAATATTTTTATTGAGCTGTTCCTGGCTAGCGCCGAGCAGCAACTTGTCCAGCCAATTGAGCTTAGGATAATTTTCTTGTGAATCAATCAATACTATGCCGATATTATATTTTTGCAATTGTGTGAGCATTTTATCGGCAACAAAAAAATCTTCAGATTCGTGCAAGGCGGTTTGACCGGCGAGCGGATATTGCGGCAACCGGCCGTCAAGGAATAATTGCCGACCCGGATTTTGCCAAAGCAGATAGCCGCCCCAAGCATATTCGTTAAAAATTTTTAAACTGTTCCATTCCGGGTGGGCCAGCAAAAAAACCGCGGCTTGATACGGATAGCCTTTTTGATAAGCTGTTTCCGGATGATTGGTAAAATTAATTTTCAGCGCAATAAGCGCTCCGGAAAAAATAATAACGACCGCCAGAAAAATATTCATTAAATTATTTATCCGCGCAGCCGGGCTGCCGGCCGGTTTAATTTCCGGCGCCTTCGCTTTCTTGGCGAAAAAATTAGCCGCGTAAAAATTCATAATCTGCCGAGCAATCATCGGCAGAGAAACGATAAAAAGCAGCGGAAAATGCCGGCGCGCTTTGATTGCCAAAACGACAAAAACGGCGGTCAGAATAAAATCATAAAGATCGATCCGGCGGCGGCGTTCGCCCTTAAAAACAAAGGTTGTAATCAGTATTAGCGCCAAAAAAATAATAACAATTTCAATATAGGCCAGCTGCGGATAAACCAGCGGGTAAAAATATTGCCCTTGCCACTCCGCCAAATGTGTTTGATAATAACCGCCGCCGTAAGCAAATAAAAATCCGTAAAGCCGCCAGCCGTACGGCGTCAATAAAGTTGAAGCGGTTGCCAAAACTGAAAATCCGGCAAAAATTCCAATCTCTTTTTTGCTTAAAACTCGACTGTAATCAAGGAGCGACAGCGGAAATTTTTTCGCGCTCCACAATTCCAGCGCCTTGGTAAAAATAAACATTCCTAAAACCGCCAAGCCAATCAGAAAACCGCCGTGCGCCGATGCCCAAATAATAAAAAGCGGAATCAGCCAAAAAAGTATTTTAAAATTTTTATTTTTATTATAAAGAAAAATTATTATGCCAAGCAGCAGCAAAAATAAAACCGAAATTTCCTGGATGCGGATTCCCATGTGCGGCAAAGAAGCGTAAAGACCGGCCAGTTGCAAAGCTAAAACCAAAATCAGTCCGCGATTGTTTGGCAAAAAATATTTTCTCGTGAATTGAAGTTGAATAATAAGCGCCACCAAAATTATTAAAGCGAAAAAAACACTCAGAACTATATAACCAAAATTATGATAAATCAAATAAATAAAAATATTCGCCAGCCATTCGTGGTCAACCCAATGCGTGCCGGACAAAGTATAGTCGTTTAAATTCAAATCGGGAACGGCATGAGTTGTGACAATCAGCTCGCCGGTTTTCATATGCCAGCCAAAATCCGGATCAAGATAGCTGAAAGAATTGTACAATAGCGTAACGAATATCAAAAAATAAAAAGCCGCCAGCAAAATATTAAGCCAAATTTTGGATGATTTCTTTTCTTCAATCATATTATTTTATTATAGCAAATTATGTCAGATAATCCGAACCTACGAAATATCCAAATACTACAAACAACCACGAAACGAAAACACTAAATAGCGGGTTCGAAAAAATATTCGCAGTATTCGGATATTTCGTAGGTTCGAATTATGTTTTCCACATTGACAAACTCACCTCGCTTTGCTATAATTATTACAGATGAGATAAAAATCTTATCAAAAAATCAAAATAAAAACAAAAAATGAAAAATTTGCAAAAACGGGCGAATTCACCGATTTCTCTTTTTTATTGCCTAAAATTAAACAAATTTATCTATGCGACTTCCCTTTTTGCCGTGGTGCTGGGGATTTTTTTATTGCCCAAAATGGCTTTCATGGCTTCAATTACGCCTGACAGGATCATTTCTCTGACCAATGACGAGCGGACTGCAGCCGGCCTGAATACCCTGACTATGAACGATCAGCTCACTGGCGCCGCCGAAGCCAAGGCGCAGGTAATCATCGCCAGCCAAACTTTTGACCATACCATTAACGGTCGTAAATTTTCCGGCTGGATTCGCGCGGCCGGCTATCAATATGAAATGGTTGGTGAAAATCTGGCAATTGATTTTGCCAGTTCGGAAGGAGTGGTGCGCGCCTGGATGAATTCGCCCGAACATCGCGCCAACCTGTTGGAAAACTCCTATGCCGATATCGGCGTCGGGATTGCCGAGGGAAAATTTCAAGGAGAGAACACTATTGTCGTCGCCGAACTTTTCGGCGACCCGCTTTATAAAAATCCGCCGATTCCGGAAAATATTTCTCGCCTGCACGAGCGCTTCTTGCCGTGGAACAATTCTGCGCCGGCAAATTATTTATCTTTTTACGACGGCCTTTTAGAAAAATTATCATTGCTCAGTGTCCGCCAAGTCGCCATGTTCTAAATGATTAAAAAAAATTACAAAAAATATCCGTATAGACCGGATATTTTTTAATTTTTAATTTTTCACTTTTAATTGATATCAGTCTTGTCCGTAAACTCCGTGGGAAAAATCCTGGTCATTTTTTATTTTCAAAATAAAGCGATTAATGCTCACCTTGCCGTCTTTGTCGCTAAAAACCATTTCCGCCAGATATTGGTCGGAATTCTCGTGATAAAAAACGAGCGCCCGGTTGATGTTGATGATATTGACGCTGTCAACAGTTGAGCCGCCGTCGCCGGCATTGTTGGCCGCGGCAATAGTTTTAATATTGTCCTGGATGTAATTACCGACCTGATCGGCTATTTGATTGAAGTCTAAAACATTATTTTTAACTTGTTTAACCTGAATTTTTGGCGCGGTTTTTTTTACGCCGCCAAAACCTTCGGCAATTAGCGTATTCTGGCTTAAAATACTGCCGATAAAAATCGCGGCCATTACCGCTACAAAAGTGTAAACTGCCACCCCGATAACAAAATTATCCTTTTGTTTGGCGGCCTTTTTCTTTTTTCTCATATGATTATAGATAAAAAATAAAAATGGTATGGAAGCAATCAGCCAAAATTTTAAAGCGGTAGAATGTTTTTTAGCATGGCCGGAACAAATCTTAAAAAAGACACTCTTGCGCGTGCCCAGGTATTTTTTCTTTGGCTGTAAAAATTTTAATTTCGCCATATTGTCCGTCAAAGCCGGGTTTAATTTCTAATTTTCCTTCTCGAACTCTTTTTATTCCCTCCGCGATAAGCGGCGATGTCTTGCCGACTAATTCCGCGAGCGGCAAATCCATCAAAATATATAATTCCGAACCGAAAATTTTGATTAATTTATCATACTCGGTCTGAACCTTTTTTGAGCTGCGCGATTTAACGCCAAATGCTGAGGCGATTATTTTGTCGAGTTCTACTAATTTCTGAAACGGATAAGATTTTTTGGGAATAATTCCCGCAGCGCGATCGGCTAATTCTTCCACACGATTCAAGACGCCGATGGTCAGCGGTTTTTTGCAGACCGGACAAATATTTTTATATTTTTTGGTCTGCTCCGGCGGACAAGAAAATTTACAAGTTAGGTGGCCGTCAAAATGATACATCCCTTCTTCCGGATAAAATTCAATCGTCTTAATTATTTTTTTTAAATCCTTCTTTTTTATTATATCATAAATTTCTTGATAGGAAAAATCATTTAGGTCAAACACGTTGCATTCGCGGCCAAGATTAGCCAAACTATGCGCGTCGGAATTGGAGAGCATTGTCAAATTGTCAAGCGCGGACAAGCGCCAATTCATTTCCGGGTCGCTTGACAAACCGGTTTCATAAGCGAAAATATTTTTTGTTTGCTCGCGAAAACATTCCTCCATTTTATCAAAACCGGATTTGGAACCGAAGACGGAAAACCACGGCGTCCAGATGTGCGCCGGAAATATTATAAATCGCGGATCAATGTCCAGACAAATTTTTACCAAATCCGGCGCGCTCATTCCCAGGATTGGCCGACCGTCGGAACGGATATTAAATTTTTTATCCAGATAATTATTTAATTTTCCCGCCGCCGCGATATTCGGCGCCATTATCACCAAATGGATTCTTCTGGCGTGCGGTCCGCCGTCTTTATAGATCAAAGCGACCTCGGTGGAAAGAATAAATCTTGTTTTGGTCCCGTCAGAATCTCCCGAAGGGGATTCTGACGACTTTAATCTATACAATCCTTTATTTTCAACCTCTTCCAATTCATTTTTTATCGCCTCAAACCACAGCGGATAGGTAAAATCTCCGGTGGCAATAATATCAATGCCCTTCGTCCGGCAAGCCGCGTCAATATTCGCCAAAGTCAACGCGCTCGAACAAGCGCGAGAATATTTGGAATGGATATGAAGGTCTAGTATCTGTTTCATATTAGTTATTTTATTTTAACATTACCTAAAAATTTTAGCAAAAGACAATAATTTGTTAATTAGTTGATTGGTTGTTTGGTTGAAAAATTTCAAGTTATCTGTGTACAAAAAATTAAAGAGGGAACGCCGAAGCGCTCCCCCAAATTTTAAAATTTACCGCTGCAAAAAATCGTTATCCCGATAAGCTCCGTTCCTGACCGGATAATTGTGGTCGATCTTGGAGCCGGCCGGAACATAAATTTTTTGGCCGCATGAATCGCGATAATAAAGTTTGAGACGATAATCGTATTTGACAGCGACGCAAGTCGGCAAGCCTTTTTCGTCGTTATAGCAATAATAATCGCTCGTATTGCAAAATTCAATATAGGCGCAACCGACTAAGAACAAAAAAAGGACAACCCCCAATGCCAAAAAAATCTTCCGTTTCATAAACCACCTCCTGTTTATGTTTTTTCAACATCGTTTAATCTGTTTTAATGATAGCAAAATTTATCACACTTGTAAAAAGCTCGTGCTTCAAACAAAAAATCTGCACGAGGCAGATTGATTGAATTTGATTGTATTATTCTGGCGGCGTCCTACTCTACCAGGGCTCAGGCCCAAGTACCATCGGAGCTGGCGGGCTTAACTTCTGAGATCGGGATGGGATCAGGTGTAACCCCGCCGCGATGCCACCAAAATACATGTCGAGTATAATGGTCTGGTAAATTTGGACAGGTGTTTAAGGTACCGCTACAATGGAAGATATGACCAATTCCAAGAAACACTACTCGCCGGAACGGAAAGCCAATCTGGCTATCCAGGCTATCAGGG
>Ga0182027_10004875_pt1 | contig 20592 bp, 19 predicted proteins | sample 712E1DmetaG_FD_121300 | JGI IMG/M metagenome (GOLD analysis project Ga0182027, IMG submission 121300) | Permafrost microbial communities from Stordalen Mire, Sweden - 712E1D metaG (Illumina Assembly) | ecosystem: Environmental > Terrestrial > Soil > Wetlands > Permafrost | place: Sweden...
CGTAGGCGGCGGCGAACGCCTTGCAGCCGGCGACCATGATGCCGGCCAGCAGCCCGGCCACGATGATGAAGGCCAGACGCGAGTCGCGGAGCGTCTTGGCGTAGACGCTGCCGAAGCCGTACAAGCGGCTCCACAGAGATGCCGTTGTGATCCGCCCGCCGAGCGCGGGACGGCCGGCTTCAACGGCCATCACTTCGCCTCGCCCGCAGGAGCCTCGCCCGCAGGAGCCTCGTCGGTCACGCGGCCGTACTGGGCCAGGAACGTCTCCTCGAGGCTGGGCTCGCGGCTCAGGAAATCGGTCACACCGAGACGAGCCGCGGCCTGGACCAGCGGCGTGATCGGCCCGAGCACCCGCAACCGCAGCAGGTGATCCTCGATCTGGATGTCACTTACGCCGGAGAGCTTCTCGAACTCGGCTGCCGGCGGATCGCCGGCGAACCGCAGCTCCACCTGGTGGTGGGCCAGGTCGCGGAGAGCGTCGACGCGGTCGACCCGGACCAGCATGCCCTCGCGGATGATCGCGACCCTGTCGCAGCTCCGCTCGACCTCGCTCAGGATGTGGCTGGAGAGGAAAACCGTTCGCCCCTCCTTGACCGCATCGCGCAGCAAGGAGAAGAAGGTCTGCTGGACGAGCGGGTCGAGCCCGGAGGTCGGTTCATCCAGGAGAAGCAACTCGGGTTTGTTCTGGAGCGCCGCGACCAGACCGACCTTCTGCTTGTTGCCTTTGGAGTACTCGCGGAAGCGTCGGCTCGGGTCCAGGTCGAAACGACCGATGAGCTCGGCCTGATAGGCCTTGTCGACGCCGCCGCGCAGATTGCCGAAATACTCGAGCGTCTGGCCGCCGGTCAGTCGGTCGTACAGCGCGAACTCGCCGGGCAGGTAGCCGAGCCGTCGATGGATGGCGGCCGGATTCTTCGAGCTTTCGATGTCGAAGACGAAGGCGTGGCCGCTGGTCGGTCGGATGAGGTCGAGGAGGAGCCGGATCGTCGTCGTCTTGCCGGCCCCGTTTGGTCCGAGGAAGCCGAATACCTCACCCTGCTGGACCTCGAGATCCACGTCGATGATCCCGCGGTGCGAGCCGTAGGATTTGGTCAGCTTCTCAGTCCGAATGATCGCGGCCATGCGGCTCCTTGGAAGGGGCGAATTCGACGTTCAGATTGTCGTCTCTTCAGGTTGTCCGGTCCACAGCCGGTCGACAGGAAACGGCCGATGAATCTGGCCCTTGCGGACCCCGTCAGCTGCCTGACAGCCGATACCCCAGGTGATGTCAGATTCAGTGCGCGCTCGAGTCCGAACCGCGGCCAGGCTGCTGGCCTGCATCGGTCTGATTGCCGTGGCTGGCTGCGCCAGCACCGCCGTGCCGACCTGTTCCGCCGGGTCCGGGAGTGGGGCCTGCACGCGGGTCCTGTTCCTGGGCAACAGCTACACGTACGTCAACGATCTGCCGTCGACCTTCGCTGCCCTCGCTCGGTCGGCCGGTCGTCAGATCGAGGTCGGCATGGTCGCGAACGGCGGCGAGACCCTGGCCCAGCACGAGGCTTCATCCCAATCGCGCGACAGGATCACTTCACAGGGCTGGACGTACGTGGTCCTCCAAGAACAGAGCGACACGCCATCCACCGCCTCCGGTCGCGACTACTCCATGTATCCAGCCGCGCGGGCACTGGCCCGCAACATCAAGGACGCGGGGGCCGTGCCGATGTTCTTCATGACCTGGGCTCACAAGGACGGCGAGCCTTCGGCCGGGCTGGCCTACGAGGGCATGCAGCAGCAGGTCGACGCCGCGTACGCGGGTATCGCCACCGAGCTCCACGTGCCGGTCGCGCCGGTCGGGTTCACCTGGTTCATCGTCCACGCCGATCATCCCGAGATGACGCTCTGGAGCGACGATGGCAGTCACCCCTCGATCGCCGGCACGTACCTCGCCGCCTGCGTCTTCTACGCCTCGATCTTCAAGCAGAGCCCGGTTGGGCTGAGCTTCCACGATGGCGTGCCCGATGACCAGGCCCGGATCCTCCAGGACGAGGCCGGCCGGCACGTCCTCGATCTGCAGGATCAGTGGGGTCTGCGGTAAGGCGGCCGACCCGTCGAGGCCGGCGGCCGCTCCGCGCCCCTCTCCTGTGACGTCATACGAGCCGACGAGGTGGAGTTGGCCGTGGCCCTGGCTGCTCTCGGCTGACGGACGCCCCGTCCGCTGTTGTACTCTGTCGGCCCGCCACTCTTGAGCGAATGGTGAAGGGCGGCAGGAGATTGCGTCCCATGGCCAGACTCGACATAGCCGCGCCCGATCCCATCCGCGACGACCTCTTCCCGGACACGTCGCACTCGCCATCGCTGGGCGAGCTCGTGGGCTATGAGCGCGCCGCGGATATCGTCGACTTCTGCTTCATCGCCAACCCCTACTACCCCACGCCCCAGATGATCGACGCGCTGCAAGAGGCACTCCCGACCCTCATCAAGTGCTACCCCTCGAGCAATCCGGCCACGAGCCAGCAGGCCCTGGCCGCGGCCATCGGCGTGGATCAGGCGGACCTCATCGTCGGCAACGGCGCCACCGAGTTGATCGTTTCGATCAACTCGATCCTCGTCGATCGCATCGGCGTGGCGGTGCCCACCTTCAGCGAATACATCGACAAGCTGCGCGACCCGAGGGCCGCCGAGCTGTTCGTGCTGGACCGCGAGCGCGACTATCGGCTGGACCTGCGCGAGTACCTGGCCTGGGGTCGAGAGCGTGGCGTGGGCGCTCTGCTGGTCATCAACCCGGGCAATCCGACCGGCCAGCTCCACTCGCTCGACGACATGCTCGACTTCATGGAGCAGGCCCGCGACCTCGATCTGGTCATCGTCGACGAGTCGTTCATCGACTTCGCGGGCGCCGCCGTCCCCAGCTTGCAGCCGCACGCCGATCGGTTCGAGAACCTCGTCATCGTGCGCAGCATGAGCAAGCACTACGGTGTGCCGGGGCTGCGACTCGGCTTCTGCTATAGCCGCAACCACCGGCTGCTCGAGAGCCTCAGGCGCCTGCTTCCGACCTGGAACCTGAACAGCGTGGCGGAGTACTTCCTGACGCTCCTGCCCGCGACGGTCGCCGCGTACGAGCAGTCGCTCCGCCGCGTCACGGCCGATGTGCGCAAGCTCCAGGACGACCTGGCGGCGATCGAGGGCCTGTTCGTCTACCCGACCGGATCGAACTTCGTCCTCGTCCGGATCGAAGGCGACATGACCGCGACCGAGCTGCAGGCGCGCCTTCTGGCCGATCATCAGATGTACGTGCGCGATTGCTCGAACAAGGTCGGCATGGACGACCGCCACGTCCGAGTGGCGTCGCAGGGACGCGTGGCCGATGCCCGCCTGGTGGAGGTGTTGCGCGACATGATGATGGCGCCCGGGGCGTCCGGCCTCGGGGCTTGACACTGACGTAACGTCAGGGTTCATTATGCGGCGGTGAACGACGGAGCCGTGAGTTACGAAGTCGGCGCGGTCGCTCGACTATCGGGCGTCACCGTGCGGACGTTGCACCACTACGATCAGATCGGGCTGCTGCGGCCGAGCGATCGGACGTCCGCGGGCTATCGGCGCTACGACGAGCGCGACCTGGAGCGGCTGCAGCGCATCCTCTTCTATCGGGAGCTCGGCTTCGATCTGGACCGAATCAAGCATCTGGTCGACGACGGCGCGACCGGCGGCCTGGCCCATCTGCGAGCCCAGCACCGGCTGCTCCGAGACCGAATCGCGCGTCTGGAGCACATGGTCGGAGCCGTCGAGAAGGCCATGGAGGCAAACACAATGGGAATCTCACTGACGCCCGAGGAGAAGCTCGAGGTCTTCGGCGACTTCGACCCCAACGCCCACGCCGCCGAAGCACAAGAGCGCTGGGGCGACACGGACGCCTATCGCGAGTCGGAGCGCCGCGTCGCCACTTATCGCAAGGAAGACTGGGCTCGGCAGAAGGCCGAGGGCGCTGCCGTCAACGAGCGCCTGGCGCGGGCGCTGGCCTCGGGGCTGCCGGCCGATGACCCGCAGGCGATGGACGCCGCCGAGGCTCATCGCCGGATGATCGGCGAGTGGTTCTACCCCTGCTCGTTCGAGATGCACCTCGGCCTGGCCGAGATGTACATCTCCGATCCGCGCTTCACCGCCAACTACGAGAAGGTCGCGCCGGGCCTGGCCCAGTATGTCCACGACGCCATCGTCGCCAACTCGAAGCGCTAGGACGGCGGTCCCGATCCGGCCTTCCGGCGTCGCACCGCATGGCACCGCATGGCACCGCGCCGCGCCGGACGCTTCAGGCAAGCCCGTGCGCGCGTCGATGTTGCCCATTTCCAGACACAGAGTCGACCAATACGTCTCACCTGGTCGTCCGCTACTCACAGGGTGAGCACATCGGACCGTGGTCGTGCCCATGCGAGGGTCTCGAGGTCCAGGTTGCTCGGATGCGGCCGCATCTTCGACCGCGCGGACCGGAAGGAGCAGGTCGAAGGATCGACTGGGCGTTGGGCGTGTATTCCGAACCGGGCAGGTCCGGCATCTTCACCGGACCCGTGGCCTCGCTGATGTCGCATGTGCTCACCCGTAGAGCAGCGAGGCGCCCGTGCAAGCGAATCGGGTGATACTTGCTCACCAGGCGAGCGGACTCGATCGTTGTTGCTGGGTGTCGCCATCGCCTACTCTCGACGAGGGCGCGTCGCCCGGTGGGACCAGGCGACGTCGACCCCGCAAGGAACCACCACATGCGCGTTCTCGTTGCCTACGCCAGCCGTCACGGCGCGACTCAGGGGATCGCCGAGCGGATCGCCGAGACGCTGCGGAAGGCCGGGCTCGAAGCCGAGGCACTCCCCGCGGCCTCGGTCAAGAACCTGGCGGCCTACGACGCGTTCGTGATCGGCGGCGCGGCCTACATGTTCCACTGGCTCAAGGACGCGACGAAGTTCGTGCGTCGCAACCGGGCGTTTCTGGCTACGAGACCGGTCTGGCTCTTCAGCAGCGGGCCGATCGGCACCGAGCCCATCGACGCCCAGGGCCGTGACCAGAAAGTGGGCGCGGTACCGCGCGAGTTCGCGGAGCTGGTCCCGGCCGTCAAGGCACGCGGCCAGGAGATCTTCTTCGGCGCCGTCGATTCCGGGCGCAAGCCGATCGGCTTCGCGGAGCGGATGATGTCGGTGATCCCGGCCGCGAAGGGGGCGTTGCCGGTGGGCGATTTCCGGGACTGGCCGGCTATCGAAGCGTGGGCCGCCACGATCGCGCGCGATCTCGCATAGGGCGCGGCCACCGTCGGCCGTGCCCCGATCTCACGGTAACGGCCGCCAGGCCTTGCCGAGCAGGGTCCCGATGCCGGCGATGAGGGCGCCGAGCCCCACGAAAACGAAGCTGACCTCGGTCACCTCGTGCTTCATGATCAGGTTCGTCGGCAGGCCCTGGAAGACCGAGTTCAGTTCGGTGGCAGTCGAAGCCGGGTGATACGTGGCGCCGGTCATCGCGGCGATCTGCTTGAGCGTGGCCTCGTCGATGCCGCGCGGGAAGTTGCCGCCACCGCCACCGCCACCGCCGCTGTAGCCGCCACCGCCACCGCCGAACCCGCCACCGCCGCCGCCGGCGCCCGGCTCGCGGCCCTGGAATTGCGGCCTGCACGTCGCGCTCATCGCCCCGCCGTCCGCGGTGCCAAAGCCGATGGTGTAGACCCGCACGCCCCTATCGGCCGCCTGCTGGGCGGCGACGAGTGGATCCGTGCCGGTGTTGTTCGCGCCGTCGGTGAGCAGGACGATGATGTCCGGCGCGTAGGCGCCCTTGACCACCGGCACCGGCGCGGTGCCGGTCGAGGTGCTCGACTGGCTCTTTGCGACCGCCGGGTCGACCTGGGAAATGGCGTCGATCGAGGCGAGGATGCCGTCGCCGATGCCGGTCCGCTGGCCGGTGGCGAGACTCTGGAGCGCGGCCAGCAGGGCGGCCTGGTCGTTGGTCGGCGCCTGGACCACCTGCGCGTAGCTGCTGAAGGCGACGATCCCGATCTGGGTCGATGAGGACTGCGCCTTGACGAACGCCTCGGCCGCGGCTTCGGCCGCTTCGAGGCGGCTCGGCGGAATGTCGGACGAGCACATGCTGCCCGAAACGTCGATCGTCAGGATGATCGTGGTCTGGTTCGACGGCACGGCCAGGATTACTACCGGTCGGGCCATGCCGATCACGAGGGCGGCTAGCGCGGCCACGAACAGCACGAACGGCAGGTGGCGGCGCAGGCGAGACGATCCGGGCATCGCGTCCCGGATCAGGGCCAGACTCGAGTACCGAACGCCGGAGCGGCGCCGCCGTCGCTGGCTCCAGATGTAGACGCCGATCAACGCCGGTACGACAAGGAGCAAGGCGAGCAAGCCCGACCAGAGGAAGTCCATCTATCGTCGTCCTTCCCGGCGTTTGAGACTCCGGCCCGCGGTCATGGCAGTCGACCGAGCCAGATGAGCGATGTCAGCGCACCCGTTAGCAGCATCAGGACGCTCACGCCCGCCAGGATGGACGTGACCTCCGTCAGCTGGGGCTGGAGGACGACCGCGGTGTCGATGTTGTCGTAGATCGAGAGCAGCTGCGCCGCATCGGTAGCGTTGTAGTAGGTGCCGCCGGTGGTCTGGGCGATCGACTGCAGGGTCGCCTCGTCGAGCTGGGTGAATTCCTGGAAGCCATTCACGGTCACCGTCGTTCCTGCCGCGCTGCCGATGCCGACGGTGTAGACGCGGACTCCCTGATCGGCCGCCGCCTGCGCGGCAGTGGCCGGATCGGGATTCTCGTTGTTCTCGCCGTCGCTCAACAGGACGATGACGGCCGGGGCGTGCACCCCGGAGGGCATCGGTGTTGGAGTGGGCGTCGGCGATGCGTCGGGCGATCGGTTGGAGTAGTAGTTGTTGGAGTAGGGCCCGGCTTCCGCGATCGCGATGGCCTTGAGCGAGGCATTGATGCCCTGGGCGAGCGAGGTGCCGCGTTGGGGCGTCAGGCGATCGATGGCCGACACGACGGTCGCCTGGTCGTTCGTGGGCGCCTGGACCGACACTCCTGAGTCGCTGAAGGCCACGACGCCGATCGAGATGGTGACCGGCTGCTTGGCGACGAAGTCCTTGGCCGCCACCTTGGCCGCCTCGATCCGGCTGGGGGCGAGGTCGTTGGCGGCCATGCTCGCGGAGATGTCGAAGGCGAGGATCACCGTGCCCTCCTCGCGCGGCAGGCTCACGACCGCCTGCGGTCGGCTGAGGGAGAACAGCATGACCGTCAGCCCGAGCAGCAACAGCGCCGTCGGGATCCGGCTGCGGATGCGTCCGGGACGGCCGCCGGCGCCCGCGGCGATCCCGAGCCCGCCGTAGGTGGCCAGACGGCGCCGCCGCCGCTTGTCCATGAACCAGAACAGCAGCAGCCCGAGCGGGATGAGGGCCAGCGAGGCCAGCATCGGGGGCCAGATGAACGACATCGACTACCTCCGCCTGCCGCGGCGGACCGTGGCCATGCGCACGATCGCACGGACGAGGTCCTCGTCCGTGGACAGTGACAGGGCCTCGACCCCGGCCCGTTTGAAGGCCCGGTTGACGTCTGCTTCCCGCCGGGCCGCGGCCTCGCCGAAGCGGCGACGGAAGCCCGCGTCGTGGGTGTCGACGAGCAGCTGCTCGCCGGTCTCGGCATCTTCCATGACCAGGTGGCCCACGTCGGGCAAATCGACCTCGCGCGGGTCGGTGAGGCGAACGGCGATCACCTCGTGGCGGTGGTTGAGCAGGTTGAGTGGCCGCTCCCAGCCGGGGGCGCTGATGAAGTCCGACACGATGAAGATCAGCGAGCGGCGCTTGATGATGCCCTGGCCGGCCTCGAGCAGAGTCGAGAGGTCGGTGAACGGGGCATGGGCGAGCCGCGGCTGGTTCTGCAGGTCGTCGATCAACCGCAGGACCTGATCCCGCCCGCCCCGGGCCGGGATCGTCCGATCCACGCTGCCGCCGTAGAACATCGCCCCGACCCTGTTGCCGTGCCGCGTCAGCAGCCGGGCCAGCGTGGCCACGAAGTCGATCAGCACGGTCCGCTTCATGCGGTCGCTGTCCACGGTCCCGAAGTCCACCGAGGGGCTGAGGTCGAGCAGGAACCAGGCCGTGATCTCGCGGTCCTCGACGTACTCGCGGATGTACGGCGTGTCCATCCGCGCGGTCACGTTCCAGTCGATGTAGCGGACATCGTCGCCCGGCTGGTACTCGCGCAGGTCCACGAGGTCCACCCCGTTGCCCCGGAAGAGGCTCCGGTAGTCGCCCTGCAGGACGCCGTCGAGCCGCCGGATGACCTTCCAGTCGAGCCGCTGGAGGACCTTCTCCGGTGCGGACATAGGCCTGGCGGGGCGCGTTTCCACGTCCGCGACCACGTCCGGCGAGGCGGCCCAGACGAGCGGTTCAGCCATTGGCGCGAGCGTGGGCGCGATCCCGCAGCGGCACGACGGGCACCGGGATCTTGGCGAGGATCGTGGTCAGCACGTCGTCGGCGGTGACATTGTCCGAGAGTGCCTCGAACGACAGGACGAGGCGATGGCGCATCACGTCGCGGGCCATGTCCAGCACGTCCTGGGGTAGCGCATAGTCGCGGCCGCGAACGAAAGCCAGCGCTCGTGCGGTGAGGATGAGGTTGATCGAGGCGCGGGGGCTCGCTCCGTAGGTGATGTACTTCTCGATCTCGGGCATGCCGTGCGCCTTCGTGGCGCGGGTAGACGTCGCCAGCCGGACGGCGTAGTCCATGAGCGCCGGGTCGACGTAGACTCGGTCGGCCTGCTTCTGGAGTTCGATCAAACCGTCGGTCGTGAGGACCTTCTGGACGGCGTCGAGCTTGCCGGTCATGCGCTCGACGATGACGAACTCCTCGGTCGGGCTGGGGTAGCCGATCAGGACCTTGAGCATGAAGCGGTCGATCTGGGCCTCGGGCAGGGCGTAGGTGCCCTCGGTCTCGATCGGGTTCTGAGTGGCGAGGACGAGGAACGGGTCGGGCACCTTGAACGAGTCGTGGCCGATCGTGACCTGGTGCTCCTGCATCACCTCGAGCAGGGCGCTCTGGACCTTGGCCGGGGCGCGGTTGATCTCGTCGGCGAGGAGCAGGTTGGTGAAGACCGGTCCCAGCGACGTGTTGAAGTCGCCCGTCTTCTGGTTGTAGATGCGCGTGCCCACGAGGTCCGCCGGCACGAGGTCGGGCGTGAACTGGACGCGCTTGAACTCGCCGCCGATCGCATCCGCGAGGGTCTTGATGGCCATGGTCTTGGCCAGGCCCGGCACGCCTTCGACCAGCAGATGGCCTCGCGCCAGCAGCGCAACGACCATGCGCTCCAGGAGGTGATCCTGGCCGACGATGACCTTCTTGACCTCGTACAGAAGGCGCTCCATCGGCAGACTCGTCGGCGTCGTGGTGTCGACCCGTTCAGCGACCTGGCTCAAATTGCACACCCTTCCTTCTTAGCGAGCCCGTGCCCGCGAGTCGGCGAACTTCAGGCCGAACGGCGGCCACGCCCGCAAGTTCAGTCCGGCGGCAGGCCCGAGCCTGTGCCAGCGGTCTCGATCGGCTGGGCGAGACCAATTCCGATGAACACGTCCTGGTTGGTCGGATTGACCAGGGCTTCGACGATGCCGACGACCTGGCCACTGCGATTGAGAAGCGGTCCGCCCGAGCTGCCAGGGTTGACCGCGGCGTCGAACTGGATCAAACCCTGGAGGTTGGGGCCGTCGTCGGGAAGCTGGAGCGAGCGGTTGAGCCCGGACACGACGCCGGCCGTCAGCGTGCCGTTCATACCGAAGGGGCCGCTGATGATGTAGGCGTCGCTGCCGACCTGCATGCTCCTCGAGCTGCCGAGAACCGCGGGGACGATCTTGGCGGGCGGATTCGTTGCCGTCAGGGTGGCGATGTCCCGGGTCGGGTCGGTCGATTTGACCTGGGCCGCGGACGCGCTCCCATCCGAGAAGACGACCTGGATGGCCGTGGCGTTAAGGATCACGTGCAGGCAGGTCATGATGTCGCCATTGGCGTTGATGATCACGCCGCTGCCGGTGCCTGTGGCGCTGTCGGAGGTGGGGGTGCCGAGACTCGGCACGGCGGAGGCGCTGGGCTGGGCGGTCGCCGCGGCGCTGGTTCCAGGCGCCGGGCTCATCCCGTACGGCAGGGGCGGGGATGTCGGGAGGGCCGTGGCCAGCACGATGACCTGGACCACGGACGGTGCGATGGCTCGATAGACCGCCTGCCCGGCCGGCGGAAGGGGAGTCTGCGAGGCCAGAGCCTTGGTGACGCTCTGGTTGATGTCCTGTTGGGTGAGCGGCTTGGGCCCCGGGTTCATCGCCCCGTAGATCAGAACGGCGATCAGCGCTGCCGCGATGCCCGACGCGAACGGCGCGGTCTGGCGAGCTCGGCTTCGCAGGCGCACCCGGGTCCGCACGCGGGCGAGCGGCCGCGACCAGCGATGGATCGCCGGCAGTGTCGGCTCGTCCTGCGGGGAATCCATGGGGCAGACCCAACTCCAGTCCGTGTCGCCGACCGCGTGCTACGGCCTGGCGTATGGTCCTTCAAGCTTCCATTCTGGGCTCGATTCTGTGGCATTCCTGAAAGCTGGTGAAAACGGTGCGCGATGCGAGCGGACTCCGAGCGGGCGTATCGCGATGACGCCGGGGCTTCGCATGGCAGCCAACGATTCGGCCCCGCCGCGTGTCTGGAATGGTGAGCGGAACTTGTAGGGGCGGTGCCAGACTTGGTTTCTTTGAGAGAGGGAGTGGACGGGATGCCAGCCGCGACGGAGTCGGACCGGCGTGACGTCTTCGCCAGACTGACCGCGACCGAGTTGAGCCGGACCTACCGGCTCGCTACACGGATCCTCGGCAACCGGGGGGATGCCGAGGATTGTGTGAACGAGGCGGTCCTGCGCGCCTGGGACTCGTTCGATGGCCTGCGCGACCTCGACAAGTTCGGGCCCTGGCTGATCCGCATCGTCGTCAACGTATGCCGCAACGACCTGCGCCGCCGGCGAGTAGTCCAGATCGAGCCACTGGCCGAGGACGATCTCCAGGCCGACGATCCCTTCGAGGGCGGCCTGTTGAGCGACGCCGTTGCGCACGCTCTGGACTGCCTGAGCCCGGACCAGAGAGTGGCTGTGGTCCTTCGTTTTTGGAACGATCTGCGGGTCGATGAAATAGCCCGGATCCTGAGAGTGCCTGGGGGAACGATCAAGTGGCGGCTGCACACGGCCAACCGACGTCTGAAGGCAGAACTGGGCCGATTGGGCTGGGAGGTGGAGCGATGAGCCGCCAAATCACTCAGAGCGATCTCGACGCCGCTATCCGCGACTACTTTGCAGGTAGCGCTCCAGAGCCGCCATCACTCGGGTCCGTTCTCCATGCGTTGCCGGAAGGGTTGGTCGCGCCTCGCCAGGCGGCCTTGCCTCTCCGGAAGCAGGCACGCCTGGCGATCGGCGGTCTCGTCGTCCTGCTGGCCATGGCCGTGGTCGTCTTGCCGCTGGCTTTGTCTCAGCAGGCTGGGGTGCCACGCCAGACGGCTGAGCCGTCGGGTGTGCCGGTTGGAGCCATCGCCGTGGTCAACGGCGAGGTCATCACCCCGGACGCCGTACGAGATCGCGTCAGGCTGCTGGCGGCTCTCGACGGCCGGCGCCAGCAGGATTACATGACCATGCGCAATCAGGGCATACTCGAAACCAACGACTTCACGGCCCTGCAAGCCGAGCTTGTCTCGAACCAGGATCAATCGACCGTCACCCGCGCCGCCCTCGACCAACTGATCGCCGAGGCCGAGATCCGTCAATATGCCGAGCAGAACGGCTTCTCGGTCGGCGACCAGCAGGTCTCGGACCAGATCAAAGCGGACGGCACGAGCCCCGCGATGCGCCATGTGAGGATCATCGCCGTTGCTTCTCAGCCGAGCGGCGCGGCCGGCTCACCGTCGGCAGCGGACCTGTCCGCGGCCGAAGCCGCGGCGAAGGGCTACCTGGCCGAGATCCAGGCCGGCACGGCCTGGGATACGGTTGCGGCCGAGTCGCGCTCGAACGTCACCAATTCCCTGGGGAGTGTCGGAGATCTCGGCCCGGTGACCAGAGCGTCGCTCAACGTCGAGACCGACCTGGCCGACGCCATCTTTGCCCTGCCCGGGCCCAACGACGTCACGGCGGTATTCAAGGGCAGCGACGGCGTCTACCGCTTCGCGATGGTCACTAGCATCGTGCCCGAGTACGTCGACAGCGACTGGGAGACCCAGGTCGCCGGCGCCTCGAGCCAGGACCTCTACCGTGCCTACGCGAAGGAGGAGGCGACCACAAAGGCCGTCCAGAGCGCCGTCGAGGCCAGGTACATCGGCGTCCCGACAGATCAACGCCATGTCCTTGAGATTGCGGTCGGTCCCGGATACGCGGGCTCGGGTGCCGGCGATCAGGTAAAGATCCGGGTTCTGGTCTTCTCTCCCAATCACAACCAGACCGGCGCCTCGAACGTTGCCCCGACCGATCCCGCCTGGGCGGCGGCCAAGGACCGAGCCGACGCTGCAGTGGCTGCGCTCCGGTCCGATCCCTCCCGATGGGACTCCATGGCGGCAGACGCGATCGTCAACGACGACATGCACTGGAACATGAGCGGCGGCTCGATCCCCTGGCTCCCGAGGGAGTTCTTCCAGGCGCAGACCCGCGACGGAGCCACGGGACTGGGAGTCGCCAATGTCGAGGCCGCCGTCTTCGCCGACGGCGTCACACCCGGGACGATCCTCGACCCGATCGAGGAGCCGAACGAGGGCTACTACGTGGTTCAGTTCCAGGGCCGGCGTGCCGCCCCCGAGCAACGCATCGCCGGCGCTCTACTCGAGATCAACGCCGGCACCGATTTCGCCGCAGAAGCCGCGAAAGTCTCTGAGGCGGCCGACGCTCAGTCCGGCGCAGATCTCGGCTGGGTGTCGCGGTACATGGTCGATGCCGCCCAGTGGGGCGCCATCTCGTCGACTTCGGTCGGCCACGTGACTGGAATCGTGACGGACAGCGGCTACTACCTCTTCAAGGTCGTCGACGAGCAGACCAGGACTGCAGATGCCGCCCAGCAGGCGCTGCTGAAGCGCGTGGTGTTCACGAACTGGCTGGTTGAGCTCCAGTCGTCCGCGAAGGTCAACAAGGACGAGGTCCAACTCTCACAGATAGCCCCGACCCCGCCCATCGAGGCTATTCCCGCGCCCACGGCTCCGTAGCCGGTAACGCTCCGCGCGACTAGGGCCAGCATGTGCCGAGCGGGCCACATGCTGGCCTCGCGGAGCCGGTGTTGCGCGCTTTCGGTCAAGGCGGCGATGATTGACCGGCGCGGGTAGCTCACCGGCCGCTGTCCCGGTGGTGCTTCGCCGCTCGGACTGACGGCAGCGCCAACCCAAAGGGGAACGAGATGCAGATCGGACTTGTCGGGCTGGGCAGGATGGGCGCCAACATGTCGCGCCGCTGGCTGCGCTCGGGCCACACGGTCGTGGGCTATGCCCGGCACGCCGAGACGGTCAATGGGCTGCTCGCCGACAAGGCGATCTCGGCCGGGGCCACGTCCCTGGCGGACCTCGTGGCGAAGCTCGACAAGCCGCGGGTCCTGTGGCTGATGGTGCCGGCAGCGTCCGTTGACGCGACTCTCGACGAGATATGCCCGCTCCTGTCGGCCGGTGATGTGGTCGTGGACGGCGGCAACTCCTATTACATCGACGACATCCGCCGCGGCAAGTCCCTCGCCGAGAACGGCATCCACTACCTCGACTGCGGGACCAGTGGCGGCGTGGCCGGCCTGGAGCGTGGCTACTGCCTGATGATCGGCGGAGCGGCCGAGGCGGTGGCGCGTCTCGACCCGATCTTCCGGGCCCTGGCGCCGGGCGTGGGTGCCGCGCCGCGGACCCCCGGCCGGAGCGGCGAGGCGTCCACGGCCGAGAACGGCTACCTGCACTGCGGGCCGAGTGGCGCGGGCCACTTCGTCAAGATGGTCCACAACGGCATCGAGTACGGGATCATGGCCGCCTACGCCGAGGGCCTCAACATCCTGCACCACGCCGACGCCGGGCTGCGCCAGCGCGAGGTCAGCGCCGAGATCAGTCCGCTGCGCGACCCGGACCACTACAAGTACGAGCTGGATCTGGCGGCGGTCAGCGAGCTGTGGCGGCGCGGCAGTGTGGTCGCGTCCTGGCTGCTCGACCTGACCGCGGAGGCGTTCCTCAAGAGTGGCGATCTGTCGAACTTCGAGGGCCGCGTCTCCGACTCCGGCGAGGGTCGCTGGACCAGCATCGCAGCCATAGACGTCAGCGCTCCGGCGCCGATCCTGACGACCGCGCTATACGAACGTTTCACGTCACGCGGCGAAGCGGACTTCGCCGATCGAGTCCTGTCGGCCATGCGCTGGGGCTTCGGCGGCCACGAGGAACCGAAGGCCTAGGGGTTTCGCCCTAGAGAACTATCGAGGTCGCGCGCCGGCGGCCGAAACCTTCACCAGCGAACGGGTATCGTCCTGTTCGCGAGCCGCCCACGAATAGGCAAACCCGCCGCGAGGCGGGGTCGCAAAGCCACGGGACTCGCATAGGAGTCGGCCGAGCTACCGAAGGGAGAGGCTATTGCCGTTGTCGACCGACGGCGGTCGGAAGCTGAGTCTTCTCCACCCCGCATGGGCGTCGCGTCGCTGCGGCCGTGGCCGCGCCGCTGTCGCCCTGCTGGTCTGCGGCCTCGTCGCGACCTCCATGCCCATCGCCTCGGTTGCGGCGCGGGTCGCAGCTCCTTCCGGCCCGGTCGTTGGCCAGGCCGTAGCGCATGGTCCGAGTTCCGCGCCGGCGCCCGAACTGGCGCCGGCAGGGACCATCTCGGCGCCCGCCCCGGCAGGCTCGCCGTCGACCGGCTCGACCGGCTCGACCGGCTCGATCGGGTCTACCGGACCCGCGGTCGGAACAAGGGCGGAAATGGTCGCGCCCCTCGAGTTGGGGCGCGGCGCGGCCCACTCCTGGGGGACCGCGTCCGTGTTCCGGCCGCCACAGGCCAACGCGGCATCGGCCGCGGCGGCGAGGGTGGCCTCGTCCGGGACGACCGTCGCTTCCGCGCCCGATCCCGGGGCGTCGCCGGCACCGACGACCGCGCCGGCACCGACGACCGCGCCTCGGCCTACGACCGCGCCGGGGCCGACGACCTGGACGTTCGACCTCTACGACTCCGGAGCCGAGCGCTGGCAGGATCCCGACTACACGGCCTGCACCGCCGCCGCGACGGAATCGATGCTGAACACGGTCGCCTCCGCCGGGTCGACCTCCGGTCTCGCTTGGACCCCCACGACCTCATATGACATGCAGGAGTCGATCCTGGCGTTCGAACGAGACAACATGACCATGCTGACCAGCTCGGCCGGAACGGACCCGCACGGCTGGCGCAACGCCCTCAACTACTTCGGCTGGGGCAGCCTCGGCGCCGACGTCTACCGCGACGCTTCCTACTCGTCGTTCGATGCGGCCGCGAAGGCCACCGTGTCCGCCATCGCAACGACCCACAAGCCGGTCGGGATTCTGGCCCATGCCGGTGGCCATGCCGAATTCGTCACCGGCTACCAGGTCACGGGCGACGATCCGGGCACGGGGTCATCGAACTTCGAGATCGTCGGCGTCTACCTCTCCGACCCGCTTCGATCCAACGGCCATCGCGACACCCTGATCACCTATGCGCAATGGAGTTCTGGAGGAACCTGGGTTCGGTTCTCGCCATACCTGGAGACGGACTCGCCCAATCCGGATCCGATCGACGGTCAGGTCGGCCTGGACGAGTGGTACGGCAACTGGGTCATCATCGATCCGGTCAGGTAGTCGCGGCCGAATGGGGGCCTGCGACCCGGCTACCTGGGCCCATGCCGTTCGAACTCCCGCTGCTCCTCGATAGCCCGCTCGGCAAGGGGTTCCGCCTCGAGTCGCTCGTCCGGGATCGCCATCCCGCTCTCGACCGATATGCCGTACGTGCCTCGTGAGATACGCTCTTCGGCCCGCCCGACGGCGTCCAACTGCTCGCGGAGGTCGGCCGTGATGGCGACGGCGACCGACTCCGCTTCGAGTCCGCTGCCGGCGTCTTCGTACTCTCCCGTCTGCTGGCGCTGAAGCGGCCCGTCGGAAAGGACCTGACCGCTGACCTCGGCGAGCATCGACTCAACTCGCGCCCGTTCCCCGGCGACCAGCTCGCGAGCCCGTGATTCATTCACGATCACCTCCGGGCCGGATCGAACCGGCCGAATGGAAGAACCGAACGATGTCCAGTCACAACATCATCCGATGTTCAGCGCCGACGCGCGGCGTCCTGTCGCCTTTGGTGCGCAAATCGCTCATCGCGGTGCTCCTCCAGCCATGCTCGGGAGATGGTCATGAATCCTCGAGTCGGACTTGAGTCTGGCCACGATCCCCGCCGGCCGCGAGGATGAGAACACTCCCGCTCCGGGCCGGCACAGCCTTCAGGCCGCGGTAGGTTCGCAATGCCGTCCGGTCTGTCGGCCGTTGCGGTTGGCGCCCCGGCGCGCATGTTTCGCTGCGGGAAATCGAGCGAGCTATCGGTCTTCGCGGGGGCCAGCCTTCAAGGGCTACCAGGCCGATGGCGCCCGTGGCGGCGCGACAGTCGGACGATCCTCATGGATCGAGTCGTCCATCCAGCCACCGCCGTTGCCGCCCAGATCCAGGACGCCGAAGCACGCACCTGGGTCGCCCGACTTGAACGGGCCGCAGGTGTTGATGCCCGCGGCGCCGACATTGCGAGCAACGACGTTCTGAAATGAAGCGGACCCCGCGACCCGGGCACTCAGCACGGATGTGCCGGTGCCGTCCACCTTGATGTCTTTGAAGTGGACGTTGACAATCGAGTACCGGTCCCTATCCGGCGGGTCGACCACGAACATGATCGCGTTGTACGTGTTGTCCAGGTAACGGTCGCCGGTGACCTCGATGACGGCCTCCATCGATCCCTCCTGCGCGTAGAACCAGATCGCGCCGAGCCCGAAGCCCCATCTCATCTCGAAGGTGCCGGCGCGGACGGTGGTGTTGTTCGTGAAGGCCAGGTGCCCGGCGAACGGCGTGCTGCGGAAGCGCTGACCCGCGTGCAGGCCGCTGCCCTCGCGGATTGGGTCGGCGGCGACGTTGTTCGAGACCTGGTTGTCGCGGCCGCCGTAGATGGCGATGCAGTTGGCCAGCACCGGCGTCTGGATCGTGTTGTGGTCGAAGACGTTGCCGGAATTCTCGACGGCAAGGGGGTTGTGCGGATTGGCGCTGCGCGACCACATGGCCATGCCGTCGTCGCCGTTGTTGCGGAAGAAGCAGTTGGTCACATGCGAGTTGGTGACGCCGGAGCAGAAGTTGAGCCCGTCGGCCATCGTGTCCACGACGATCAGGTTGGCCACGGTGAGGTTGTTCATCGGTCCGTCTAGCCACAGACCAACTTTTGTGTGGTGGATGTACAGGCCGTCGATGGTGGAATCGCTGAGCGCGCCTCCAACGCCGTTGACCTGGTCGCGGTCGATTCGCTCGCGAACGTCGCCCTCGATCGCGAAGCCGGACATGTGTACGTTGGCGCTGCCGCCGTCTCGGGCGTATTTGCCATAGAAGCCGACACCGGTGTGGGTCGACCCGTCCCGAAGCGGCGAGCCGAGAGCCACGGAATTGCCGCGAATGATGGTCCACCAGCTGCCCGCGCCCTGGATCGTGACGTCGTCGACGATGATGTGGCGGTTGACCTGGAAGGTGCCGGTGGGGATGAAGACGGTCGCGTGGCGGGCGTTCGCTGTGGCGATCGCGGCGTCGAACGCGTCCGAAGATTCGGCTGCGCCCGTCGGGTCGGCGCCAAAGTCGACCACGGAGAGCGAGCCGTGCGGCGCCCTCGTCGGCGGACCGACCAGCTCGAAGTCCATCAGGTCGATCACGTACCACGACGCATCTGTTACCTCGGGCACCGTGAGTCGGATAACGTCGCCGGCGCGGTAGGTGTGGCCGAGCATGACGCGCAACTCATCGTAGAAGTGGTTCGGACGGAATGGCTTCGCGACGGGGTCCGGCTCGGGCTTCCAGGGACCGGGGTCCGGCTCGACTCCCGGGTCGTTGGAGAACGGGTACACGCCGTAGAACCAGGAGTACTTCGACGTCAGCGTCAGCGTTCTGGCCTCGACGCCGGCGAGAACGGGTCCCTCCCGCCGCGTGGCCGTCAGCTCGATCGGGGCGTCGATCCCACCCCCGGTCGGTGAGTCCGGGATGCTGTATCGAACCGTGATGGCGTTGGCCTCGCGCGTGAGCGTGAACTCGACGTATTGGCCCGCCGTGGTGAGCATCACCGCCATCCGGCCGGAGGCCTCGGCTGCCAGCGTGTATGCGGAGGTGTCCGGGCCGATGATCTCGCCGGTGGTGGCGGCGTTCTCGGCCTCCTGCTCGACGAAGCCCACGCCGGCGCCCCGACCGGCGGTCAGAGCCGGATCAAGCGCTGCGACCGTCTCACGCGGCGCGGGAGCGGCCACGATGCGCCGGCTACCGACCGTCCGGCGCGTGAGGGGTTCCGCCGAGCTGGGTCGACAGGCTCTCGGTGGTGGCCACCAGCGTCGGCCGCAGCGAGTCGAGGTACTCGACCGTGAAGCGGTTGTCCGGGCCGGAGATGCTGATGCCCATCCTGACCCGTGTGTCGCGTTCGAAGATGGGAGCGGCGATACACCGCATGTGGTCCGACAGCTCGTGGTCGTCGATGGCGTAGCCGCGCGCGCCGATGACCTCGAGCTCGGCCTTGAGTGCCGCCGGATCCACGATGGTACCCATCGCGTGTCTCTCGAGCGGGCCGTGCAGAACCTCGTCGATGAACTCTGGGGCCTGCCAGGCCAGGACGGCCTTGCCGATGGAAGTGCAGTAGAGCGGGCTCCGGTCGCCGACGCTGAAGTCGACCCCGAGCAGCTGGCTACCCTCGACCCGCTGGATCACCACCGTCTCGTGGCCGTCGAAAATCGATACGGCTGCGTTCTCGCCCATTAGCGGGAGCATAGGCGATCCAGGAGCCGCTCATGGCCCTGGTCGACGTGCTGATCACGACGGAGGAAGACGCCGAGGTTGTGTTCGGAATCAGCGGCACGGACTACCGCGAGGTGGCTCGGAAGCTGGCGGACCGTTTCGGCTTCAAGGTCGTCACCATCACCATCCGGGGCGACCTTTCGGTGCTGCACAATACCTGGACGGCCATCGCCTACGCCGACGGCACGATTGTCGACGACCGCGTCTACGACCTCGAACTCGTCGACCGGGTCGGCGGCGGCGGCCTACACCGCGGGCTTCCTGTATGGGATGCTCACCGGCGATGTCAGCCGCGGAGTCCGCTACGGGAATGCGTTCAGCGCCCTGAAGCAGGCCTCCTGGGATGATTTCAACTTCACTACTCTTGCCGAAGTCGAAGCACAGCTGAGCGGCGCGGGCTCCAGGATCGTAAGGTAGTCGGCGGGGCAGTCCGCCAGGTCGGGGGTTCCGGATCGCCTCCCTGCAGGAGAAGCACGTGCGCCTTATCTCGTTCCAGCTCGAAGGCGAAGCCAGGCTCGGTGTCGAAGTCCGGGGCAGGGTCATGCCGGCGACAGAGTTGCTCGACGATGGCCCCGGGACAATGGCCGAGCTTCTCGAGCGCGGAGCGGCTGGACTTGCGGAACTTCGAGGCAAGGCACGTTCGGCCCGGACCGAAGACCGCGGCGTCGCGCTCGGCGACCTGACGCTCCTGGCACCGGTCCCCCGACCGGGCAAGGTTGTCGCGATCGCACGCAACTACTCCGATCACGCCGCGGAGGAGGGTTCGGCTCCGCCGGCGGAGCCTGCGATCTTCGCCAAGTGGCCCACTGCCGTGGTAGGGCCCGGCGCCGAGATCCGCTGGGACCCGGAGTTGACGTCACAGGTGGACTACGAGGCGGAGCTGGCCGTCGTGATCGGCCGCCTGGCCAGACGCGTGTCGGTGGCCGACGCACTCGACTACGTGCTGGGCTACACCTGCCTGAACGACGTCTCGGCACGGGACCTGCAGTTCGGCGACGCGCAATGGATGCGGGGCAAGTCGCTCGACACCTTCTGCCCGATGGGGCCGGCAGTCGTAACGGCGGACGAACTCGCAAGTCCGGACGGCCTGGCGATCACCTGCCGGGTCAACGGCGCCTTCGTGCAGGCGGCTCAGACCTCCGACATGTACTTTCGCGTAGCGGAGCTGATCAGCTTCTGCTCCCGCTCCTTCACCCTCGAGCCGGGCGACGTCATCGCCACGGGCACGCCGGGCGGGGTAGGCCACAATCGCAAGCCGCCGGTCTATCTGACCGATGGGGACGTGGTCGTGGTGGCGATCGAGGGCATCGGCGAACTCGTGAATACCTGCCGCTTCGAACGGCCGAGCGCGTGAGGCCCGGACCAGCGGCCGCAAACGAAAACGGGGCGAGCGTCCGAAGACGCCCGCCCCGTCGCTGAGTGGCGGTCTAGATGCCGCGAACCTGGAACTCCCAGAGGGAGTATCCGTACTGCAACGCCCGGGCGGTGCCGTACATCCGAACGTAGCGACCGCTGCCGGAGACGTTGAGCGTCTGCACGCCGCCCGTACCAGTCGTGGTCGAG
>Ga0182027_10004876_pt1 | contig 20592 bp, 19 predicted proteins | sample 712E1DmetaG_FD_121300 | JGI IMG/M metagenome (GOLD analysis project Ga0182027, IMG submission 121300) | Permafrost microbial communities from Stordalen Mire, Sweden - 712E1D metaG (Illumina Assembly) | ecosystem: Environmental > Terrestrial > Soil > Wetlands > Permafrost | place: Sweden...
ATTATCATTATTCCTGCCAGTGCACCGATTAAGGCTATACCGCCTGCAATCACGCCGAATTCAGGAACGTCATGTGAACAGTTTGGATCTCCTAAATGGAGCCAATCAATCTTCTTATCATCATATCTTTGATTATTCAATGATGTTAAGACTGGTCCACAGAATGAATCTATCTGATATCTGCATTCTGGCAAATCTACAGATAATGTAACATCTTCATGCGCGCCTACTATTCCTGTTGATGAATCGAATAATTCTTGATCATCAATAACATCCACGCCATTCTTGTCTTGGTCGAATACTTTGTATACTGCAAGACCAACAAGTTGCGGATTGTTGCCGCTATTATGTATTGTTATAGAACCATCATTAATGGTTCCAGTCAGGTGCGAATTAGCTGCATTTGTGCAGGTTACTGCTGTTGCGCTAACGACCATAGAAAGCGCTATTGCCATTAAGGCAAAAATACTTACTAACATTAATTTTTTCATCCTTAACCCCCCAACCTTATGTAATGGTTGACTATTGAAATTCTTTTCCATTTTTAAATGTTTTGATAAAATAGTGTAAATGTGTCGTCACGATAATAGGACAATAAATATAATTACTTTTTTCTATAAAGTATAATTCCTATACCTGCAACAATCGCCAATAATGTTGCAATAACTCCAAATTCTGGAACCTCAACATCATCATTGATTTTTTGACCTAAGTCTACATCACTAATATTATCACTAATATTATTATTTAATTCATTATTAGATAATGTCAAGGCAGCTCTATGATGATGCGAACCATCAACGCTATTAAGTGCATAGATCATGAATGCTGGAACATTATTATTTGTATTATCTGTTGCATCCATGAGTATCTTTCCATGCATATCAAAATCATTATTATCTAAATTAATTATTAATCCATCATTTCCTGACCATATCCTGAAATCATCTAATCTATTATCATCCAAATATAAGTCTTTGAATAATACTGAATTCCCACCATATATTGATGTCTTGCCTGTTATTAACAGTCTTCCAGCATTAGCATCCAAATTATCTAGCTGAAATATCTTGTTATCAAGCTGAAATATTAACTTATTATTTATAGAATCATATTTTAATGAGAAATCTGCCTCTGTGTTAGATTGCCAATCAAAATTATTTGATACAATATTTATCCCATTTTGCCCGATTGAAGTCGCGCCACCATATATTGATTGGACATAATACAATGATTCGTTGGTTGAGCAATCTGTGACACAATATTCTGTACTTACTGCGAGTACGTTAGCTGAATAAAGAATGAATATTATCATGATTGCAAACATCATCATGGTTACAATCATCACAGTAAAAATTTTCATAATATCCCCCAATAATGTTATTATAGGGAAGTGAATACACTCTGATATATAAATGTTCTTATTTTGTTACCATTATAGAATCATAAATAATCTTTTATTGACCTTAAATATTATAAAAATCAAAAAAAAAATATTAAAAAAAATTATTTTCTACTATAAGCAACCATGCCTACACCAGCTAGCACGACCAACATTGCACCTAATAAACCAAATTCGGGAATCTGAATATTTATTATAGCAATAGGGATAAAGCATGATTCGCTATCGCACATAACTCCAGAATTCATCCCAGAAAGTCCATCTATAGATGCCATGACCCAAACCTTATCATTGTAATCACAATCTGTAGAATTGATTATCACATTATAGCTGCCGTCTAACATACTCGTGCCTTCAACTGAATCATTAACCCCGCCATGTTCGCATGTAACCTTCACAATCGCTCCATCGACTACAGTACCATTAGACCACGTCACATTGCCAGTCACAGATGAAGGAGTTATTGCTGAAACAACCATCGCTAACGATATCAAAATAGTTAAAAAAACTGTGACTAGAATTAATTTATTCATTTTAACCCCTCCTACTATTAAAAAAAAAAATATTCTCTTTTATAAATAGTATTTGATATAAAAATTATATCAACTATAAATATGAAACCATAACTTGTATATAAATTTTATGGACAAAAGAATAAAAAAGCCATTACATGCACTATCATAAAAATCAAAGAAAAAACAAAAAAACACTAAATTAAATAATACAAAATATTACACAAACTCTATACCAAGCACATCCTCCATCTCAGACCTTCCCTCCTTTTTCTCAACCATACTCTTACCAGATATTTGAGGACTTTTAACACCAGTAACTATAAGCATCACTTTCACAGCACCATCCAAATCTTCAGAAATTTGAGCACCCCATATCAATCTTGCATCCTCATCAAGTTTAACTGAAATAGCTTCAACAATTTTCTTAGCCTCATTCAATGTAAGATCTGTTCCACCACAAACATTTATCAAAGCCCCTGTAGCCCCTGATATCTCAACATCAAGCAACGGATTATGAATAGCCTTTTCAACAGCCTCCATAGCCCTATTATCAGTATCACTCTCACCAATACCTATCAATGCCACACCACCATTCCCCATAACAGCCTTCACATCCGCAAAATCCAAATTAACAAGACCAGCCCTAGTAATCAATTCTGCAATCCCCTTAACTGCATTAGTCAATATCTCATCAGCTACCTTAAATGCGGTATGCAATGGAAGATCTGGAGCTAATTCTATAAGCTTATCATTAGGTATAACAATCAATGTATCAACACTTTTTTCAAGATTATCAAGCCCAAACATAGCATTCTCATATCGTCTATGACCTTCCATAGCAAAAGGTATTGTCACAATCGCAACAGTCAACGAACCCTGTTTTTTAGCAATCTCAGCAACTACAGACACAGAACCAGTACCTGTACCTCCTCCTAAACCACATGTCAAAAAAACCATGTCAGCACCTTGCAAAGCATTCTTAATCTCATGCTCCTGCTCCCTTGCTGCATCCTCACCAATCTTAGGAATTCCTCCAGCACCTAATCCTTTAGTCAACTCTTTTCCGATTAAGATTTTCTTGTCAGCCGTAGTATATAATAAGTCCTGAGCATCAGTATTTATAGCAATAGTTTCAGCACCGACAACTCCAACTTCAGAAATCCTATTAATAGTATTGTTACCAGCCCCACCACAACCAACAACTTTAATAGACGCCTTCTGCTTTGATAACATCTCTTCAAGCTCGGCATCCAAAGCATTCTTCTCATTCGGCTCTTTAACTAATTTAGGGTTTAAGCCTTGATGAATCTTATCCATAATAACACCTCAATGCATAAAACTATAATCTTAGAGTACTGTCTGTGTTTAAAAAATTTACTAAAAAAAAAAATTAAAATAGGATTCAGGAACTAAAGATCATGTACACTTATATATTCTAGATGCTCGAGTTATTTGAACACAATATCCCTTATCCCTACAAGCCTAACTATCTCGTCTGCTATAGGTTTTGTAATCTCTTGAGGCATCTCGACGCCAAATTCTATAATTACCTTGCCTTCTGAAACTTCAACACTCTTTATAGGGATCTTGAATAAGTTAAGTAATGCCTCAATCCTTCTCTTATCATCTGTTATAATATTTTTTATCACAACATCATAATTTACTTCTTGGGATGATAAAGGATGATTGAAGTCAACTATCACTCTTCCACCGTTTACAGTCCGAATTATTCCTCTCTGCCCATCCAATTCGACTTCTAGGCCAGGCATTGCCTGAATATTATGTTTTTTGAACTCGCCTAATGATATTAGCCTCAATAATTTTGCATCCTTTTTGCCAAACGCCTTTTCTGCAGGTATCTTAACATGATATTCTCCAAGCTCTTTTCCTTCAACAAATTCGTCTAAGCCTTTCAATAAGTGCCCTTCCCCTACTGTAACAATCAATGGATTATAAGTATAATCTTTACTGTATATATTATTGTCCTTAGCTACCTGCTCTAATGTAGTATCATACACCATATCATTGCTTGTAAGCTTTGCAGTAAAATCTAGCTCTATAAAATCTCCTTTCTTGATCTTGTCCATTTTATCACCTAATATAATATAATTATAGAAGGATTTTTAGATGGTTTAAAAATGTTATGCGTAGATGAAATAGTTTCGAAAAAAATTTTATTTAATTAAATATTTCGACTTAAGATAATCCATTATCTTATCCACATTCTTCTCTATATCATGTTCATAAGTCGTGTCGACAATCAAATCATAATACTTAAGGTCTGCAAAGTTTTCTATACCATAATATTTTTTGTATCTCCGAACATCAGAAGCATTCCTTTCTTTAGCAAGCATCATTTGCTCTAATATATTATTGGCTTTTTGTTGTGTATCCCTGATTGCAGTCTTATCTTTCAATAATCTCTCAGCAGCCACCTCATCTGATACTGTGAGAAACACTTTAAATGATTTTGGGATGAAATAATATGCAATCCTTCCCTGGATGACAAAATTATCCTCGGTCTCTGCAAGCCTTTTAGTCAATTCATCTGCTTCGACATCAGTAGAGCTATCATTCTCGCCTAAATCATTTAATTCTTCTATTGTCATCCCTTTTTTTTTGGCCATCTGCCGTCGCAAGTCTCCAATATCATAATATTTATATCCAAGTTTTATTGCCAACGCCCTGCCTATTGTGCTCTTGCCAGAGCCGGCAGAACCTGAAATAGTTATTATCATAAGTTCATACCTTTTAGAGTCATATAAAAATGTTGTTGTTATAACATTTGCAGAATCAATTTTTATTGTCTCTATAATAATTTCCTTTAGGAATGCTGGTTTTAAGGATTACATTTTTATAATGTTCTAGAGGAGTATTAATTTCGTGAATCAATTGGTTGGGCAAGTTCTTATCATGGAATGATGATGGCGAAATATATTTATTATCGGTAGCAAATGAGTTATGATCGATGATTTGCGCATATGGAATGATAGAATATTTTCCTCGTCTTTTAGTATTTTTAGCGATTTTGGAGAGTTCTTCACATAATGTATTAAGATTATTCTCATCTTCAATCTCGAATTTGCTTTTATGTATGATCGGCGTATATCCTTTTTTTATCGCAAAATGTTTTGTTAGTCCCTCATATAATTGTCCTATAGCCTGTCCGAATATTATTCCGAAAGCGGTTAAAAATGTTGTTATATTTTTATCTCCCACTCCATAATTCTCAAGGCTTATACCAGTAATCAATCCTAATCCTGCACCGATACTCGCTCCTATCGCAGATGATTGCCATATTCCATACATTTCTGGTTTTGATAAATCCTTATCGAAATCTTCTTGATAATAACCATCATATAGTTTATTTGCCAGTTCATGAAACTTTCTGGCATAGGTCATGATAACTTTTTCCTCTTCATGATTCAAAACATAACGTCTTATCATATTGTCTATATCGTGAAAATCTATTTTATGAGAATCATTATTGGCAGGATTCGCATCTTCAGAATCTATCGATGCCCTATGATCACTATTTTGATTTATATTATCTTCAATTTCTAAAACTATTACATATTTGACCTTATCTAGCAAGGTTTTGATGTGTTCATTATGGTTATTTATTCCCATAATTGTATATCTGAGCATGATTTATATATAAATGTTACTATGTATTACTTATAAATGACTAAATATACCTTATTTAAAATATTATATTAAGTATTAAAATGTTAGATGTTTTTCTTAATTAAATTTATAAATTAGCAGAAATTCACTTGATTCTATCAAATAATTATTTTCAATAATGAAACTAATTAAATAATTAGAAAACCTTAAATGAATAGTAAAATTATGGGGTGATTTTATGTCTAAAGATATACAGCCAATATTTATTATGCCAGAAAATACTCAAAGAAGCACTGGCAAGAATGCTCAACGCAACAATATCCTTGCTGCAAAAACAGTCGCTGATATAGTAAGGACTACACTTGGTCCAAAAGGCATGGATAAGATGATTGTAGATAATCTTGGCGAAATAACTATAACAAATGATGGAGTCACAATATTAAGGCAGATGAGTATTGAGCATCCTGCAGCAAAAATGCTTGTAGAGATCGCCAAAACTCAAGAGGCAGAAGTAGGCGATGGAACAACCACAGTAGTCGTGCTTGCAGGAGAATTATTGAAGCATGCAGAATATTTACTAGACCAAAACGTCCATCCTACAGTCATTGCAAAAGGTTACAGGATCGCATCTGAAAAGGCTATGCAAATACTTGATGCAATGTCAAAACCTATCGTAGACACTGATATTGATCTATTGAAAAATTTAGCCATAACAGCCATAACTGGTAAAGAGGCAGAATCATCAAAAGAAGTCTTATCAGACCTTATAGTCAATGCATGCCTTAGCGTGCTTGATAAGAAAAAAGACAACAATAAGACAACATTGCATATAGATAAGGAAGATATCAAGATAGAAAAAAATGTTGGAGGAGCTGTCAATGAGTCTGAACTCATCGAAGGCATTGTATTAGACAAGGAAAAAGTGCATCCGAGCATGCCATCATCAGTAAAGGATGCAAAGATTGCATTGCTCGACGGCGCAATAGAGATAAAAAATACTGAGATCGATGCAAAAATACAGATTACAGATCCAGAAAAGATGCAAGCATTCTTGGATATGGAAGAGAGGATGCTTAGGAGCATGGTGGATAAGATAGTATCTTCAGGAGCGAATGTTGTAATATGCCAAAAAGGCATTGATGATCTAGCACAACATTTTCTTGCAAAAAAAAATATTTATGCAGTAAGAAGGGTTAAGAAAAGCGATATGGAGAAGCTCGCGAAAGCTACAGGCGCAAAAATAATAACAGACATTAAAGAGCTTAATTCAACTGATCTCGGATATGCTGGTTTTGTAGAAGAAGTTAATAACAAGAACGAAAACATGACTTATGTAAGAAAATGCAAGAATGCAAAGGCTGTCACAATACTTGTGAAAGGCAGCAGCGAACATGTAGTCGCTGAAGTAGAGCGTGCATTAGAAGACGGGATAGGCGTAGTCATATCAGCACTAAAAAAAGGCAAGATTGTTGCCGGCGCAGGAGCTTGCGAAGTAGAGCTTTCTAAGCAGCTTAGGGAATTCTCTGAATCATTGTCAGGAAAAGAGCAGCTTGCTGTAAAGGCATTCGCTGATGCAATGGATATAATACCAAAGACTCTCGCAGAAAATGCAGGCCTTGATCCAATAGATATTATAGTATTGCTAAAAGCAGCCCATGACAAGAAACAAGTCACTGCAGGCATCGACGTATTTACAGGAAAAGTCATCGATGCATATAAAGAAGGCATCATTGAACCATTGAAGATAAAGACTCAAGCTGTCAGATCAGCTGCGGAGGTTGCGACAATGATACTTAGGATAGATGATGTTATAGCAGGAGGATCAAGCCAACAAATGCCTCCTGGAATGGGCGGACAAGGAATGCCTGAATATTAGGTCGATGATCATGAATAGGATAGTTGCGTGTTATGGCCCAAACAGGTCAAATTCATATATTGATAATAAGTTATTAGAATATCTTGAAATGATCCAAAGATATGCGCCTATGCAACATGATGAGAATCATTTATCATTTCCGATATATACAAGATTCCATTTTACGGCACAATACCTCAATTCACATAAAAATTAATCACGATTATATTTTCTAATATTTATTCCAATACATGATTAAAAAAATATACTAAATATTGTTACTATTTAGTTATAACAAAACGCAAAGTTTATAAATACTGATAATTCCTTTGTCTAATGGATAAATATCCTGGAGAATCACCAAAATGACTTATGAATATGGTCCAAGCGATATGAATGCTGCACAAATGCCGTCTACAAAATTTCCAATTATGGAACCGCCATGTGAAGAATACATCGATACTTTCATGGGAACATCTCATGCTGCATGGAGAAATGGTTTAAGGAAAATTCCAGGATGGGTTTCTAGAGAAGGGAATACGGCACAACATGATGAAATACATGCGAAAGCACAACGGATAGTCGCCTCATATAAGGCAAAAAAGATCACACCGTATCAGCTTGAAAGAGCATTATCAGCATTGTTTAATAAAGATACAGAAGCTTCAGACCTGGAAAAAGAGGCTTTATTCTTATTTGAAGCTGCAGAGAGACCTAAAACAAAATTGACAACGTATAATAGACCTGATGTCACAGATGTTGATACGAAGTATATAGACACTCTTGCTGGTGAAGCAAAAAACATAGAAGAAGAAAACATTATGTCCCGATGCCTTGATGAAGAGATCCTAACATGCAATCCATTGGCTGATACGATATCCTCAAAAAATATTGCAAAATTATCAAAAATAAAACCCGGACCTGATGCATACAATCAAAGGCTCGAGCATATGAAAGAATCATTAACAGATCACCAGAACTGGGCGTTTCATTATAATGAGCATAATGTTTTAGCTTCAGAGCTAGAATATTTAAGAGGCTTAACATCACAGAAATTGAAATGACAAAAAAGCTTGCTGCTTATGATTAATCTTATTCTTTCTTTATTATCCCATAACCTATAAGCCTGAATCGTGTACCAACTCGACGAGAAATTGTGACCTTGCTTCCTGCATCAGCACATACTGGCAATTTCAATTTACATTTAACCTTATTCTTTGATATACCTTGAACAAATCCTACTGTTGCAGCACTATTAACATTAAGCATAAGTATCTCATTAGGTTTTATCGGCTCAACTTTCAAATCCTCCTTAGCCCCGACAACCCTTTCCAGCAAATGACATTCTAACTCGAGATTATACCAAATCTTCGGCAATTTCCCCGGATATCCTACAATATTACCTGTAAGCTTATCAGAATTCACAACACTCGGATCAAGATCTGTCATCACAGCAACAGACCCTCCTGGATGAAGTTCTTCAACAGGAGTCGAGCCAGTCATAGCAGAAATGATAGTCGTGAACAATGGTTTTGCAACTATCTGATTAGCCTCTTCCACAATATTTCCAGGCCTTATCTCCACCTTATCACCAACCTTAAGTATACCCCTCATTATAGCCCCGCCAAGAATCCCTCCACGCATATTCTCTGGACTCGTACCAGGCTTATTAATATCAAAACTTCTTGCAATGAACAGCAATGGCTCCTCAGTCTCCTTTCTTTCCGGAGTCTTAATTATCTCTTCTATAGTCTTTATCAACAAATCTATATTAACATTATGCTGCGCACTAATAGGTATTATTGGCACATCCTCATATTTCGTACCTTTAAGAAAATCCTTTATCTGCTGATAATTCCTTAATGCACGCTCTTCAGTCACCAAATCTATTTTATTCTGAACAACAATCACCTTATCAATACCAGACATCTCAAGAGCCATAAGATGCTCCCTAGTCTGAGGCTGAGGACACACTTCATTAGCTGCTACAAGAAGCAAAGCCCCATCTATAATAGCCGCTCCAGACAACATTGTAGCCATAAGCGACTCATGCCCAGGCGCATCAACAAAAGATACTTTTCTTAAAAATTCTGTCGGAACATTATGTATCAGACAAGTCTTACCTGTAGAATAACATTCTGGCTCACCACATTGAGGACATTTGCGAAAAGTTATATCAGCATAACCGAGCCTGATAGTAATCCCTCTCTTAATCTCCTCAGAATGCGTATCAGTCCATTTTCCAGTCAACTTCTCAGTGAGCGTGGTCTTACCATGATCTACATGCCCAACAAGACCTATATTTATTAAAGGCTGCACAGGCTCTGCTGCAACAGATTCTGCAGACTCAATCTTTTTTAACTTCATCTGCTGCTTAACTTTTTCCTTGAGCTCTAAAACTTCACGCTCTTTTTTCAAATCATACTCGTCCTTTTGCCTCTTGGCTTTATCAACACGTTCCATCTAATCAAAAAGAAAATATGCGCTATTTATAAAATATATTGTTTTCAATAAATTGTTTGAAGAAATCCATTAAATATTTTTTTAATATATTTCTCTACCAGCACCCGCATCATAAATTTGCATCATATTATTTATTTGCAAAATCTTTTTTTATGTCCGAATCCTTTTTCTTTATTATCGCATCATCTTTCCTAATCTGATCTGTTATTTCAGAAATCTTCTTCCTATCATTTTCTATCTTCTCTTGAATTGAAGAGGAATCATCCTTTGACGTCTCCTCTCTTTTGCCGCTCATCGTCTTCAATGCACCCTGCTTATAATACTCTAAAGACTTTTTCTCATACAACTGCCTTTCATTCTTTTTTACAGGATCGATCGTCTTTCTCTTTTCTACCTTAGAATCTTGTTTGTATGGAGAATTTATAGGATGATACACGCCGACAATCTCTATATTTGAGCCAAAATGCGGCGTTATTGATATCACGTTATGGAAAAATCCTCTCCCAGGCATATCCACTTCTACCATCCTTGCCTCACGAACTTTCTTTATCATGATGGCTGTAGAAAGCAGCCTCAACAATCCTGTCAACAAAAAGATGCATGGGATAGCGGAAACTATCCATATAGGCAATACTGCAAAAAGATAACCTCCTAACGCAGCACCTAAGAATATTGCGATGCCAACCAAAAAATTATAATAACCTATGAATTTTATCCTCTCATCCTTATATGTAGCATCAAACAAAAAGCTTGAAGTCGAGAGATTGAATGCGGCCCAAGCCATTCCTGAGAATAATTCTTCCACAAAAAGGAATATGAATGCATATATTGGATTGTGGATATAGATTGCTAGTATCAATAGCATCGGGCTCAGAGGAACCAGAAAACCTGCTATGGTGAGCACGTACTTGCTTCCATGCTTATCTATACGCTTTCCCCAAAAATTCATCGAAAGAAAGCTTGCAACGATTGATGCCCCCATAATTAAAGTATAATAAATGTAGCTCATATGCATATCCTTAAGAAGATATAATGCAAAGAACGGCGCTGAGATGGATGCAGCAAACTTGAAAAGGAATACATATAGTACAAAGATGCCATAATTATGTTTTGTCATATCCCTTACAAATTTGAAAAATGATACTTTCGTAGGTGATGGTCTGAAAGAAGGATCATATACCTTGCTCTTGAAATATGACGCTGTAGCCCTGCATGCAAATGCGAATAAGAACAGTATGGCATACCCGAAGAATATATAATGCACATTTCCATTAATGTCAAGGTTCTTAAAATAACTTAATGCAAATCCTGCAGCTAAGGTGCTGATGAAATTCATTAGGTTAGTCACGCTGTTGCGCTTGCCGAAAAAATCTCCTCGCTTATCTTCAGGCACAGTATCTCCGATTATACTATTATATATAGGTCCTTGGAATGTGCCGAGCGTTGCTTCAAGTGTCGCGAACAGTACGACTAGCCAGACAGCGTCCTTGGCAAAGAATGGAATAAATATCAATGGAAGCCACATGAGCGACTGCACGAATGCGGTCCATACTATAAGCCTGCTCCTTGTCTTGAATAGCTTAAGGGATTCTAGCGCAAACAGTTGAAAGAATGATGCCACGAGCTGTGGCACAGAGGCTAGTATCGAAAGCACTCCAGTAGATGCATTCAATGAGATGGCAAATGGCATGATATAAGAATCTGTAAGCCCTGACTTTATTGAGCTGAAAAATCCGTCTCTTACAATATTGTTGACACTCTTCTCTTTCTTTAAATATTCAGGCTCTTCCTTTTCCTTAGGCTTTTTCTTTATTATGGACTGCTGATGGATATACTCTGGCCAGCTGGTTAACTTCATAGGCTTTGGATTCATGATCTCACAAACAAGAAAATTCTAGGACATATTGTTTATAAATTTTATTACGAGAAGATGATATGCATTATCTATACTTTGAATGTTCTGATAATGTTTAGATTATTTGCAAAAGATATTTATATATTATTCAGTTCTTTGGCAGATTGCTTTGTAACATGCCTTCCAGCTTTTTACGTGTATCATCGCTTATCGTTTCTGTTTTGCTTGTAAGCAAATCTTTGATCATTTTTATACGCCGTGCAGACATTGGGGTCGATATGTCTTCAAGAAAATTTAGTGAATTCTGGATATCATGATAGGCATATGATTCTTTGAAAGTGCCAGCATCAAGGGCACGAATTGTATCATCCATAAGTCTCATAGCTTCTTTGAATGCTGCAGCAGCATCAATTCCTGCCTTGCGGCTCTGTGAATATGAATATGATCCATGAGACATTAACATGACAGTTTCAACTTTTATGACATTTTCAAGCATTGACTCATATAATGGATTACCTTCCGGAACCTGCGGGATAAGGGCATTGTATAATCGAACCCTTAGTTCTTCTATTGATGGATATTTATGTGCTTGAAAGAGCTGCCAATACTCTTCATGGTATATAACGCATTGATTATGCTTTAAGAGATTGGAATCATCGCCAATGTTTTCCATATCATAGAGGATTCCTAGAGTATATATAAATATTATCCTGCAATAAATATGCTATCAATAATCTTAGAAATCATCGAGAGATATCTTGACTAAGAGAAGATGCACAAACGAAAATCTTTATAAATACTCTAAAATTCCCTCTCTAATAAGATATTTATTGTATAATAATCATATTGTATAATATTATATTGAGGTAATTAAATGGACAAGATTTTAGCATTCAACAAATGGGACTGTTCCCAGATAAAGGTTGATGACCCTGGTGTCGCGCCTTACATAAATACTAATCCTATGATTGTCTCAAAGACAGGAGCCAGATATGCTGGCAAACAATTCTATAAGTCGAAGATATTTATTGTCGAGAGGCTTATCAACAAGATGATGATTCCTGGCCATAGGGCAAAAAAGCATAAGATAACAAGCAGGCAATGCACAGGAAAGACATTGACAAACTATAAATTAGTTGTCGATGCATTCAATCTGATCGAAGATAGGCTCAAGAAAAATCCTGTAGAAGTATTTGTCAAGGCATTAGAGAATTCTGCCCCTAGAGAAGAAGTGATTGCCATAGAATACGGCGGAGCAAGATATCCTAAGGCTCTAGAATGCGCTCCTCAGCGAAGGATCGATCTTGCATTGAGGCAGATGACACAGGGAGCGTTTTCCAAGACATTCAATGCCAAGAGAGGAGCTGCTGAATCATTGGCATCAGAGATCATCTCAGCATATCAATTGCAGGCAACATCTTCTGCAATCTCAAAAAAGCTCGAATTAGAAAGGCAGGCAGACGCTGCAAGATAAATAATTATTTTCTTTTTAATTCATTATATTTCTATTGTGTAAAATCATAATCCATGAATCTATTTTTAATAAATTATATAAAACCATCATCATATACTATATTATGGACATCAAAGATATAAAGGCAAATTCAGAATTCTCAAGAAGAGTTTATGAGATAGTCTATAAAATACCAAAAGGCAAGACAATGACCTATGGAGAGATCGCAAGGATGCTAAATTCTTCTCCAAGAGCAGTAGGCCAGGCATTGAAAAGGAATCCTAATGCTCCATGGGTGCCCTGCCATCGAGTAATCAAGAGCGACGATAGCATGGGCGGATACAATGGGATGCATGGTGTTGCGCAGAAGATAGACATGCTAAGAAAGGAAGGGATCAGAATTGTTGATGGAGTCAAATCCCAAGAGCGATAATATAAATACATAAACATTATAAATATAAGGCTTTTTATACCTAATGCAATGATGGAAATAAAAAACATCACAACAAAGAACATAATCAACAAATATAATAATTCTCAGTTCAATGAAGATGCTGATGAAGAGTTCGTGATGATGGTAAATATCTGCAACGCTTCATAAGAGTATTTTGTTAATTTAAGCCTTATGGAAAAAATTACTGATAATTTACTGTCTCAACTCGACCTTCTGCCCGTCATTCAATGCACCCATGAGTATTTTTCCTTGCGATGCTTGCTTATTGATTTTCACGATAGCTTTCATCGAGCTCTTTACAGTCAATAAATATTCTTCGTTGACATAGATATCTGTATCCTTGTTCGCATCATGGTGGCTCAGCATGAATGTGATGTTCTTCTTGTCTATCTTCACCTGATAGTTCGAAGTGTTCTGCCTATCTTGCTTTTTATCATTGATCTCTCGAACATCAATGCTTAATCCTAACTTCTTTTCTATCATATCAATATTTGATCCCTGCTTTCCTATTATTGATGCCTTCTTATCATTCGGCACAAATACTACTGCCTTATTGTTTGATATCATATCAACCCTTACATAATCAGAATATTTCAAGAATTCCTGCTTCACGACTTTTGCAGCAAGCTCTGCAGCAGGGCTTATAGTATCTTTAGACACTGGAATCACGACAGTCTCTTCGCCATAACTATATATCTCAAACTCTAATTTACCTGACTCAAAATCATTGACCACGACAACAGGCCTTGCAAGATCTGCTTCAATCATCCCTGAAGGGACTTTGACTTCCATTGCTACAGAAAATACTTTTTCCACAGCCCCATTCTTGATAAATATCACAGTATCCATGACATGAGGGATGACTCCTAACTCAATCCTTCCGATAAATCTCTGTATCGCATCTATTGGATTGGTCGCATGCACTATGCCTATCATCCCGACGCCTGCAAGCCTCAAGTCTGTGAATAATTCAAAATCATGAGTATTTCTCATCTCATCAAATAATGTATAATCAGGCCTTGACAATAATAATATGTCATGTATCTCCTCGTATGTCCCATGGCTTATCGCATACTGAGTCACTTCATCTTTCAAAATCAGATCTCTTGGAGCCTCTATTGTCTTGACTACCTTGTTTTTTGTAAGATAATATTCTGCGAGTGCCTGAGCAAATGTAGATTTTCCATGTCCTGGAGCTCCAGCTATAAGCACTCCTTCTGCCTGGGCTTCAATCCTCTGCCTAAGCTTTTCAGACATTACATAATCTGAGAAATCCAGTTTCTTGACAGGCCTAACCACTGTTATCTCATATCCGTCTGCAAATGGAGGCCGTGTTATCACAATCCTAAATTTCCCTAATTGTATTATTGTAGAGTGTTTTCTTTCTATCTCGATAAACCCGTCAGGCCTTATGGCAACCTCTTCGACAATGTCTTTCGCTATCGTCTTCATCATCTCTTTATCGAGCCTTTCCTGCGATACCTCGACATATTCCCAGTTTCCAGGCACGCCCTTTTTTGCCTTTGGAATGCAATTCTCCTTGAGATGTATGCTCATGGTCTGGTCATCAAAATATTTCTCGATCATTAACGGCTTTAATGAAGTCTCAAGCTTGACCAGGATCACATCAATACCTTTTGCCTCTGCAGTAAGCGCCTGGACTTTATCGACTGTCACAAGCGTCGCATTCAATTCATATGCAAGATTCCTTATTATAGAATCGATCCCGCCCTTTTTTGCCCTCGCAATATCATCTTCTGTAGGCTTATCGCCCATGAATCTCACTAAGAATTTCTTTTCCTTTGAAAGCACGAGCAATCTTTTGACTTCTTCCAATCCTAGGTATCCTATCTCTTTTCCAGTGTTTGCCTGCGCCTCAAGTTCAGAAAGCGACGCCTCATGAATTATTATCTCTTTAGGCTGAATCTCTTCTGACTCGATCCTTTTTGAAAGCAATCCTTCAATCAGCACGCTAGTGTCTGGAACCAACTTATCAACCATATCATCACCTGAGAAATAATATAACATATTTGTTTAAAAATTTGATGAATTGATGATCTAAATCAAATCATAATATTCAAAGACTTTCTATCCAATGCCCTATGACATTGAACCATAATGCGATGCTCTGCACAAAGTTGGCATTTGATTTTATTATGATCGATTCTTCTATAGAATACTTCTTTGCCTGGTCGTCCTCGTATGTTATCGTGATATTGTATGGGTTCAATCCAGGCCGAAGAGAGCGGCCGTTGCTCTCTATCGTGAAAGACCTCTCGTCACTCAATTCTTCAAAATTCCATTCGTGCTCGAATATCGGGCTCTGCACTTTGATGTAGACATTTTTAGGATTAGAGCCTGAGACTTTCAGAACATTGAATTTTATTGCAAAGGTGTCATCAAAATTCACGCTGTCAGGATATATTATCTTTGTTATATTGACAATCGGCCTGTCAAGTACATTGACACTGACGTATGTCGTCTTCGAAAAATCCTTTTCATCAAGTTTCACTGCAATATTCTTGAGCCCAAGTGTTGAAAACGTCTTGTTGAATGCAAGATCAAGATCCTCTATTGCCAAGCCTCTTAAGCTGCATTGCTCGTCTATGCAGACACTGACATTGGAAAAGACTTCATCACCCTTGTTGCTTACAAGACATTCAATCTTTAACGACTCATCTAAATATAGCTCATTCTTGTCAGGGGTGCATGTCAATGAGATGTGGCTTGAATATGATTTCGACTGTTCTGTCACCTTGGAACTTATTATATTTTGGGCATAATCCTTATCAAGAGAATCATAATCATTCCTTGAGAACATGTTGACAACAGATGACTCATTGTATGAATCATATACTGCTATCGGGAATGTATAGACATATCTGCGGTCCAGATCTGGCGAGACCCTGATGATCCAATAGACAGTCTCTGAAGACTTAGGCTTGAGCAACACCTCTTTTCGATGTATAGTCTTATTCAATACCTTTTCTAAAGATTCCTCGATAATACTGATGCTCTCTGTGTCAGCAAGATAGATGTCTGCCACTTGATAGAACGATTGAGGATTATTCAATTGCACCTCGACGATGTTGTATGATCCAAAGCCGACATCAGGCTTGTATAATGTCGCTGTAAAATCATATTTAGCCTTCTCATTGGCGCCATAGCTCAGAACCGTAACATCGGTCTTCAATTCATTTGGCTCAAGGTTAATATTGTTTCCGACATATTCATACTTCACATTGGATCCTTTTGCATCGAATGAGTCTCCGAACTTTATATGCCCGGCATCTATTGATCCATACTGTCCATAGGTCACATCATATGGTACCCATCCATATCCTGGAAAATACACTTCAGCCCATGCATGGGGCACAAAATGGCTCTCAAAAATATCAAGATTGGTATAGGCTACACCTGATACAAACCTTACAGGGACCCCGACTGCCCTGTTGAGCGATATGAATAGGTTGGTGATCTCATCGCACACTCCTCTCTTATTTGCCAGGACCCATGAACTTTTCTGGTCAGCGCCAGTAGCGAGCGTAGATAGATCATAATTCACGTTTTTCCTCACGTATTCGGCAAATGTATACTCTAGATCATAAAGGTCGTCTTTCCCGTATGCAAGATCTGATGCAAGCGCTTTTATGTCTGGAGTCACATCTATAGTGGCAGTGGGTTGAGTGTATGAATAAAAACTATTGTCTAATGATGTTATCGGGAATCCTGTCTTTTGAGTGATCTCTGAGACGCTTGAGCTTGTCTGAACCTCTGATAATATGCTGAATTCATAGTTTCTCTGGGTGGGATTGCGCCAAGTAAAATACGCCAGGCCTTTATTGCTATCTATGACGCCGCTGCTCGGGTCGAGAATTATAGAATTGACTTGCTGCCTATAATCTGTCTTTGGATAGGAGCCGAGCGCCAGGCTTACATTTGTGACATAACTGTCAGGGCCTGTCTCAATGATGTCGAATTGGTCGCTTACTCGAACACTGCTTATCAATACCTTTTTATCGCTATAGTCCATTCCATAAGAAAAAGATGCAGACAATATTATTGACAATAATATAATCGAGGATAATACTATAATTAAGAATGATAAAGGATATATTTTGCATGACCCATGATTGATCATATATGATTTATTATTATGGTATTATATAAAATTATCTAAAATAGTTAGAGATGATAGTATATAATAAAGGATTACAATAAAAGATTACAATAAAGCATCATCATGAACAATGATTAGGAATGCCTGCCTAAAGGCCTGAAAAAATATATGTTTATCTCACCAGAATAATTTCCAAGCGCAGTACCTTCAGGTATATTTATGTCTGCCACTATTTGTTTAGTATCATCTTTTGCTAGAAAAAAATTATAATCAGATAAAGAAAAAAACCTTACCATATCTCCACTCGGCACAATCTTGACAACCGCATCCTCATTTGTATGGACAATAAAATATCTCTCGCCACTGCTACCTACAGGAACACTTCCAAACCTCAATGCGTCCTTGTCTGTATTGAATCCTCCTACTCCAGGAGAGATAACCTTCACATATGTATCCACAACTTTATAGTCTAAGATATAATAATTATAATATATCATAATTGTACCAAATATCCCTAATAGCAACACCGCTACAAGGATCAGGACCAACCTTAGCCTCTTCCTTCCATTATCGGAAACCTTAAGATCAGATTTTTTTTCCTTATTCTTGCCTTTATTATCGATTTGCTTATTCATAAATTATCACATGGATCAAAATTTTTAGATGACAACTTAGCTATCGTCTGACTCTATAATCTTGGAGGCTTTATTGATTGATTTGCAGCAGGTTCTGCGGATTTTTTCCTGATAAATAAAAAATATAGATTTACAAGTATCAATAGTATCATCGATATAATAACAATAGTGGTCGTATTCAATGTTATGCTAAAGCCCTGATTTTTTGGCTTTTCTATGATAGGAGCAACACCTTCTGCCACATCCACTTGCAATACTTGGCTTGTTGACTTTCCATCATAAAATATCTCAACAGGCAGATCATAGGTCTTCAGATCCAATCCATCAGTCTCCCAATATGTCTCGAGTGTCGATTGCTGAAACGTACTGACATCAAGGTTGGGAGTCTTTATTATACCATGGTTTGGAGTCGTGATCTTTGCATAGACATTTTCTATCGGGCTCACCCAATCACTCTCTATTGTTAACTTGAAGCTGTTTGTGGCATTTATTATAACCTTTTTTGTCCAATCATCAATCTTGATCAATAATGATCCTATACGGAAACTTCCTGCCTGTGATTCAGGGAGCACTGCTCCATCATAATATAATTTCGCTGATGCATTATATATCCCTGGCTTCAGGCTGTAGAGTGAAGGCTTGAATACTGCATGCAATTGGACTGACGTTGATGTCGACATCTTTGAATCCACAGGCTTCGAATCAGTAGTAAGGGTAGTGATTTTATTACCATCAACATCAAAGACTTCGATAACTCCATAAGCTGCGTCTATCTTCTCTGTGCCATAATTATCGACATTTAATGTCATATTGCCGCTCCCATTGACAGCAATATCCTCTGATCCAAATGTAAATTGCGGATCTTTTCCAGGATATAATGATAGGATCTCGATCTTTGATTGTATAGCAGCTACAGCACCGATTGTTCCTTGGTTCTCAGCCAATTCAGATCCCCCAATAAAAATATCATATCTTCCAGGAGCCAGCGTCTCAGGCAACCTGATTGTGGCTGTGATGCCTCTTGGCCCTGTATCCTGGGCAGGATCATCGAGCTCTACATAATTATATAGTGACTCATCTGCACTAAACACATATGAATGTATGCGCGGGGCATTCACAAGAGTGAATCCATATGTCTTCACAAGATTCGGCTGGAATATTATAAGCCTCTCCTCTGAAGGTGGCTGCTGTATTCCTACTGAAATAATATTGCTAGAACTAACTATGATTATGCAAAGAAAAAATAAAGAAAATAACCATTTATTCATTTTCTATGTCTATGTTGATGCTGTGGCAATCAATGTGTTCGACTTAATGCCTGATGATACTGTATACGGGATATTAATCCATAAGCCTATCTTAAGCGAATCATTCCCATCAGTATAATCCAAGTACGGACAAATGAGAGTGCCAGGAGATGAAAGATTCACATCTGTCCAAGCCGCAGGCACAGGATCACCACACGAATTAATCTCATTAACAGTCACATTATACATGAACTCAGGACCACCACCAACAAGAGTGCCACCAATAAAAGTACTGTTGGACGAAGTTGCCCTCAAAGACACATTGACAGGAACATTACCATCATTCTCCAAAATCAATGGTTGAGTCACAGAATGAAAACCAATACATCCTGAACTCAAATCACCAACAGTATCCATAGTACAATTAATATATGAACTATTCACAGACCCAGAAGTCCAATTGACAGTAGCAACAGCAAACTTGATAGACGATGTAGTATTTATCTGCACCTCAGCAATGCCAGTTGGACTTGATGCATAGCCAATTGTCGGTTGCTGCTTGACAACATTGATCTTACCTAATCTATCGACGCTTAATATTGTCCCGAATAAGGATATTGCTACTGCAAGCACAAGGATGCTTGCCAATGTTTTGTTTGATATTTCCATTTTTTATCACACTTCCATTTATTGATCTTTTATATTTTTATTGATCTTTATGTTGATGCTGTGGCAGTCAATGTTTGTTGCTTAATGCCTGATGATGCTGTATACGGGATATTAATCCATAAGCCTATCTTAAGCGAATCATTCCCATCAGTATAATCCAAGTACGGGCAAATGAGAGTGCCAGGAGATGAAAGATTCACATCTGTCCAAGCCGCAGGCACAGGAGCACCACACGAATTAGTCTCATTAACAGTCACATTATACATAAACTCAGGACCACCACCAACAAGAGTGCCA
>Ga0182027_10004877_pt1 | contig 20590 bp, 16 predicted proteins | sample 712E1DmetaG_FD_121300 | JGI IMG/M metagenome (GOLD analysis project Ga0182027, IMG submission 121300) | Permafrost microbial communities from Stordalen Mire, Sweden - 712E1D metaG (Illumina Assembly) | ecosystem: Environmental > Terrestrial > Soil > Wetlands > Permafrost | place: Sweden...
AGACGTTGTCGTCGTGATCGGAGAGGCGTTTGAAGTCCGCGCCGAATTTGAAGGTATGCGCGTGGCGGGTCCACGTGACGTTGTCCAGGAGCTGGATGATTTCGCCGCGCTGCATTCCCGGATTGCCCGCGCCGGTGGACATGAAGCCGTTGATGAGAACCTGCGGGGCCTCGGACCATTGCGTGTCCGGCTGCGGGACGACCGAGGCGAATCCGGTTTGGGCAAGGAGGTCCGCGGTCGAGTAGCTCTGCGTCTCCGAAGTGTGCTGGGCATTGAAGCCGCCGCGAAACTCATTCAGCAGGCTCTGATTGAAGATGTAATTGTGCGCGAAGGTCAGCCCTTCGTCGATCTCCGGCGTGTTGTATGCGCCTTGCAGCGGGCTGCCCGCCTCGGCGCAATATGTGTACGTGCACGCCGCCGAGGGCGCAGTCAGCACCTGGCGATTCTTGTAGGAGAAGCGCGCGAAGACCGATTGGTGCGTTGAAATTGTCTGGTCGAGGCGAAAATCGCCCTGGTTGGCGGAGATCGGCGAGGGAAAGTTGATCTGATAATTATTCGCGTAGGAGTCGGGCGAGCCGTAGTTGGGCGCCGGAAACAGGGTTTTCAGCACGGCGGCGGCAACCGGACCCGGCGTCACCTGCGATGGATCGAGCGACGTTCCATCCGGCATGGAAATGGAACTCACGCCCTGGCCGGCGAGATAGCTGGTCAGATCGCCGTTGCGCATGGCCGCCGAGGGCACGCTGAGCAGCATGGGCGTTTCGCGCGGCAAGCGCAGGCCTTCGTAACTCGCGAAGAAGAACGTGCGGTCGGACTTCAATGCAAGAATCGGAATGCTCAGCGGACCGCCCAGCATGCCGCCAAAATCGTTCATGATGATTCGCGGCTTGGTGAGCGCAAAAGGATCGTTCGAGTTGAAGACGGTGTTTTCGTTGTTCTCGAAGAGGCCGCCGTGGTAGCGGATGGTGCCTGCCTTGGAGACGGTGGTGATGTCGGCTACGCCGGAAAACTCGGCGCCGTTGTTCGATTCCGAGACGCGAATCTCCTCAATGGAGTTGAAGGACGGGAACATCTCGTTCACCGGGCCCGAATATTCGACGCCCACTGACGAGATGCCGTCGATGGTCACGCTGAGCAGGGCGGGCGTGGCGCCCATCACCGCCAGGTCGCCGCTATCGTCGGTCTGCACGCCCGATTCCGTGGTCAGCGTGGAGATGGGGCTGGTCGATCCGGTGGAGCGCGAGTAGATGGCGACGGGAAGATCCACGAGCTCGTCGCCGAGCTTGGTCTGGGCGAGGTTCGAGACGTCGGTGGTGATCACCGGCACCGCGTCTTCTCTCACCTCGACGGTCTCGCTTTGGGCGCCCGGCCGCAGCGTCGCATCGATGCGCCTCGTTTCGCGCGCGGCAAGTGCGATCTGCGGCAGCGATTCGGTGGCAAAGCCCGGCGCGGCAATGACCAGTTTGTAGGAGCCCACGTCGACGTTTCGGAAGGCGTAGTTGCCGCTTGTGTCGGCCATCGCCACCAGCGTGGTCTGGGTTCCGGTGTTCTCGAGCGTCACCTGCGCATCCTGAATGCTCGCGCCCGTCGAGTCGCGCACGATGCCCAGGATGGCGCCGAACGTGGATTGTGCCGCAAGACGGCCCGCAGCCATCGCCGCCAGCCAACAGACGAGAAACAACCTCCAGGCAAGGCGCCCTCGGGACCGCGCAGAGCGGGAGAGACTTTCCATCGACTCACCTTTCGAGCAAACTCGCGAGAAACGATCTCTTTCGCTGCTTTTTTGAAGATTGAATTAAATTCAATGTAATGCAGATTGATCGCTGTGGAAATCTGTTACGCCCTGCCGCGGATATTTCTTGTGGAAAACTCAGACGCGGCTTTGGCGTCGGGCTCCGAGGTGTCCTGCGAGCCGGTTTTTGCGATTGTTCAGCGCAGAGTGAAGAGAGGGTTAGGGAGTGTGAAGGTCGGCTTCGGTTGTCAGTGCGGCGTACGCGGCAATCGTCACGCTCTGCGCCGTGCCGCTTCCTCGTACACGCGGACGTATTCCTTTGCCGGGCCGGTCCAACTGTAGTCCCGCGCCATGCCGTTGCGCATCAGGCGCGTCCAGCTCTCTTTGTCCTGGAAGGCCTCGATGGCGCGGTCGATCTCAGCCAGCAGCGCCTCGGGATCGAAGCCGGCGAACTTGAAGCCCGTGCCGGTTTCCTTCTTGGCGTCCCATTGCTCGATGGTGTCGTCGAGGCCGCCTGTTGCGCGCACAATGGGGACCGTTCCGTATTTGAGCGAGTAAATCTGGTTCAGGCCACAGGGCTCATAGCGCGATGGCATCAGGAAGAGGTCGGCGCCGGCCTCGATCTTGTGCGACAGGGCTTCGTCGTAACCGATGCGCACGCCCACCTTGGCCGGATAGCGAAAGGCCCAGTCGCGGAAGAGATTTTCGTAGTACGGGTCTCCGGCGCCCAGCGCGGCGACGGCCACATCGCGCTCGGCGATCTCGTCAGCGACTTGCACCACGATGTCGAAGCCCTTCTGCGTGGCCAGCCGCGATACGATGCCGATGACCGGAGTGGTCTCCGCCACCTTTTCCAGCCCGAAGGCATGCAGCAGATCGGCGCGGCAGGCGCGTTTGCCGTCGAGCTGGTCGGGCGTGTAGTGCGAGGCCAGATTGCCGTCGGTAGCCGGATTCCAGAGGGCGTAGTCCACGCCGTTCAGGATGCCGCGCAGGTCGGCCGTGCGCTTGAGGAAAATGCCGTCGAGCTGCTCGCCGAACTCCGGCGTCTCGATCTCCTCAGCGTAGCGGCGGCTCACGGTGGTCAGCAGATCGGAAAAAACCACGCCGCCCTTGAGGAAGTTGAAGCGGTCGTACAGCTCCACCTTGTCCATGGTGAAAAGCTCCCATGGAAACAGGAGCTCCTCGGTGGTTTCGGGCGGAAACTTGCCCTGGTAGGCGGCGTTATGGATGGTGAGCACCGTGGCCGCGCTGCGCAGCATGGGATCGGCGGCGTAGGTGGTGCGCAGATACACCGGAATGAGCGCGGCCTGCCAGTCGTGGACGTGGAAGACGCGCGGCACGCCGAGTTGCTTCGCTGCCTCCAGCACGGCGCGGCAGAACAGGCCGAAGCGTTCGGCATTGTCCGCATAGTCGCCGCCACCGTCGCCATAAGGATCTTTCCGGTCAAACAATTCCGGACAATCGATAAAGTAATGCTGCACCCCATCGCGCTGCCCTGCGTCGATGACCCCGGCGAAGCGGTTGTAGTGGCGAAAGGGGATGGTCAGGGAGCGAATCGCGTACTGCGGCTCGCCTTCGATGTGGCGGCGCACGCTCGGGTAAAAAGGCAGATAGACCGACACGTGGTGCCCGAGCCGAACCAGTTCGCGCGGCAATGAGCCCACCACATCGGCCAAACCGCCGGTCTTGGCAAACGGCGTGCACTCCGAGGCGGCAAACGCGATCTGCATTCAGGAATCCCCCTCTGCCGGGATCAAGGCCAGTCTACTACGCGAAACATCGGCGCACTGAGCCCCCCAGGCTGCAACGCCAAAGCGGCTGGTCCCCTAACCGTAGGTTGAGCGGCCGCGACCATTGCCTGTTGGACGGATCGTCCGTTGGCTTGGCAAGGTGAAGGCTGTTCCTGTTCCGAACGCTAAACCGGCTTCGGAAATGGTGAATCCGTATTCAGATCAGCCAAATCGTCGCGGCCCCAAGGAGCAGCGACCTTGAATGTCGCCATGACCGGACACGGTATTTCCAAAACAGTCGTAGCGCGAATGAGGCTTCGTTCTGTCTTGCTGGCAACTGGTACCATACGATTGCGGCGGTATTTCGAGTGAAGATCAACATGGTCCAGGGAGGTCCTCAAGAGATCTCAGTTGCGCCGGTGCGCGAAAAGAGCTGGCTGCGACAGCTTCTTCCTGTCTTCGCAGTTGCCATGGCCGTTCGCTTGATCGTGGTGGTGCTCACCTATCGCGATCTGCCCGATGCGGACAAGCACTATGAAGCATTCGGCTGGGAGATGGGTTGGATCGCGCGTGCGCTGGCCAGCGGACACGGCTTCTCCTCGCCTTACTATCCCTGGAGCGGACCAACCGCCATCATGGCGCCGCTCTATCCCGGCCTGCTCTCGCTCGTCTTCCGGGCATTTGGCATCTATTCCCTCACTTCGGCGTTTGTCATTCTCACCATCAACAGCATCCTCTCGACGCTTACCTGCATTCCCGTCTATTTCAGCGCCAAGTACTCCCTTGGGCTTCGCGGCGCCAAGGTTGCCGCCTGGGTTTGGGCCCTTTATCCATTTGCCATTTACTTCTCCGCCACCCGGGTTTGGGAGTATGCGCTGACCGGCTTGCTGTTCACCACCTGCTTCTGCATTGCTCAGCGCATTCATCAATCGGCAAAACCGCTGGCGTGGATCGGATTCGGCGCGCTCTACGGGATTACCGCGCACTCCAACGCATCCATCATGTCCACCTTGCCGTTCCTGCTCGGATTTGCGCTGTATCAGGCGCACAAGGCCGGCAAGCGCTGGGTGCTCAACGGCGCGCTCACCTTGCTCACTTTTTTCGCCGTGCTTACACCGTGGACCATCCGGAACTATCGCGCCCTCGGCGTCATTGTGCCCATCCGCGACAACATCTGGCTGGAGTTGTATGCCGACAACTTCGGCAACGCACCCAACGACCGCACTTCGCCGCCCACTGCCGGCGACCGCGGGTATCCGGCTGACAGCCCGCGGGAGTTGCAGAAATATCTCACCATGGGCGAGATTCGCTATCTTGCGGAAAAGCGCGCTATGTCGCTCGACGATCTCAGGAATCATCCTCACTACGTTTTTCTGGTGGTCAAGACGTTGCGCCGCATTGTTTACTACTGGACCGGCTTCTGGAGTTTTTCGGCGGAAGAGTTGCGCGACCAACCAGCCACTCCCGGCAATGTCTTTTATGTCTCCAGCGTTACGCTGTTCATGCTGCTCGGTATCCGCAGCTTGTGGCGCACGAATCGCACTGCGGCCATGCCGTATTTATTGCTCATCGGCTCTTTTCCCATCACCTACTACCTGACGCATCCCATGATGGACTACCGCCAGCCGATTGAACCGGCTGTGATTGTCCTTGCGGTTGCCGGGGCCCTGTCGCTCATGCCCGTCAGGGCCCGTGGCTTCACCGGCGCCCGCAACAGCCTGGCCCCCAAAGCCAAGTAGCCCGCAACGTTTCAGTTTGCGGTCTTCCTGTCAGGGCTTTAGCTTTAGCCCCTGCCATGGCGCGTGTTTTGTAACAAGGGCACGGCTTTAGCCGGGCCGCAACAGTGGTGAAAAGGAGAAGCGGGCTTTAGCCCCTGAGGGATGTCCTTCGCATACTGAACCTCTGCCCAATGGCCCGCACCATCGCCACAAGGCGCCGCCAGGCGATACCATCAAGGTCGATGGCTCCAACCGGCGAGAAACCGCTGAACCCGTCCTCTCGTTATCTCAGACCCCGGCCAGATCCGGCTCTCCTGTCCATCGTCGTTCCCTGCTACAACGAGCAGCAGAGCCTGCCGCTGTTTTCCGCCGAGATGACCCGCTTCATCGACGCATCGCCGTATCCGTGTGAAGTGGTCCTGGTGAACGACGGCAGCACAGACCGCACCATCGAACTGCTGGCCGAGTGGAGCGCGCGCGACAGCCGCATCAAGGTGCTGAGCCTCTCGAGAAACTTCGGCCACCAGCTTGCGGCGACAGCCGGGGTGGACCACGCCATCGGCGACGCGGTGGTCCTCATCGATGCCGATTTGCAGGACCCGCTCGACGTGATTCACGAGATGGTGGCGCAGTATCGCAATGGCTTCGATGTGGTCAGCGGCCAGCGGACTTTCCGGGCCGGCGAGAATGCCTTCAAGCGTGCCACCGCGTGGCTCTTTTACCGCATCATGCAACTCTTCTTCCTCAAGTCGCTCCCGCGCGATGTCGGCGATTTTCGTCTCATGTCGCGCCGTTGCGTTGACAGCCTGCGCTCCATGCGCGAGCTGCATCGCTTTCTGCGCGGCATGGTGGCCTGGGTCGGCTATCCGCAAATCTGCGTGCGCTATGAGCGCCAGGCGCGGGTGGCCGGGACGACGAAATACCCGCTCAACCGGATGATCCGGCTGGCCTGGACCGCCGCTGTCTCCTTTTCTCCCTTGCCGCTGCGCATGAGTTTTTTCGCAGGCGGATTGATGGCGCTGCTGGCCATTGAAGAGGCCGTCCGGGCCCTCGTTGCGCATCTCTCCGGTCGAACCGTGGCGGGATGGACCTCGCTCATGATCGTGCTCTGCATGAGCAACGCCGCTTTGCTGATCACTGTCGGCATTCTGGGAGAGTATGTCGGCAAGATCTTCGAGGAAAGCAAAGGGCGGCCGCTTTATATCATTGCGGACACCTGGAACGTTGCGCCCCGATCCGAAGCAGAAGCGTCAGCACGTCAGGCTCAAACTGATCGCGAACCCGCCGCGTCGGAGCGGCGCTAGCCCCAATCCGCTCATCCGCTATTCTGTCGTTGTACCCCGGAGGTCCCCCGATGCTTTCCCCCGCCGTCATTGCGCCCGCCACACCCACACCCGTTGAAGAGATCGCTGCCGCCATTGAACACATCGGCCTCCTGCACGACCTGCCCTTCGAAGACCGCGTCTGGCTGGCCCGGCATGGACAGGAGTATGTGGCGAACCCGGGCGACATTTTGTTTGAGGAAGGCGCTCCGGCTGAGCACATGGTGCTGATCCTCAAAGGCGAGATCCATGTGCGCCGCCAGCACGGAGGCCCGATGGCGCTGTTTATCGGCCGCACCGGGCAAATGACCGGCTTGCTGCCTTTTTCGCGCATGAAGGCCTATGGCGGCCAGGGATTTGCCGTTTCTCCCGTGTGGACGCTGCTGATTCACCGCTCGCTTTTTCCTGAGATGCTGGCGGCTATTCCGTCGATGGCGCAGCGCGTGGTCTCCACGCTGCTCGACCGCGTGCGCGAGGTCACGCGCATCGAGCAGCAGGCGGAGAAGCTTACGGCTCTGGGACAATTGGCCGGCAATCTGGCGCACGAGTTGAACAACCCCGCTTCGGCCGCGCAACGCGCCTCGGCAACCCTTCTCACTGCACTGCGCGCCAACCGAAGCAATCGCATCAAGCTGATCACGCTGCGCCTCAGCGAAGAGCAGATGGAGAGGACCGTGGCATGGGAGGAGAAGATCTTCTCGCGCACCGGCGAGTCTCTCGATCCGCCTGCTGAGGCCGATGCTCTGGGCTTCATTACCCGCGAGGAATCGCTGCGCGCCTGGCTGAACGGCGCCGGATGCGGCGACGCCTGGGAAGTGGCGGCCCAATTGGCCGAGCAGCGCGCGACCACGGCGGATCTCGACGAGCTGCGCGGATTTCTCTCGCCGGCCGAGTGCTGCGTCGCCTTGCAATACTTCGCGCGCTACCTGCGCTCCGCGCGCGCGGCCGAGACCATCGTGAATTCCACGGCCCGCATCTTCGACCTGATCGGCGCCGTCAAGGACTACTCCAACATGGACCGCGCGCCGATTCTCGAGGTGGATGTGCCGGCAGGGCTCGACGCGACTCTGCAGATGCTCCGCTCGCGCATGGACAACGTGGAGATCGAGCGCGATTACGAGCCGAACCTGCCGCGCATCAGCGCCTATGGCGGCGAACTGAACCAGGTGTGGACAGCGCTGATTGAAAACGCGCTCGACGCCCTCGGCAACCAGGGGCGCCTGCGCGTGGCCTGCAAGCTTGAGGCCGAGATGCTGCTGGTGGAGATTTGGGACACCGGCCCCGGCATTCCTCTCGAACTGCAGGAGCGCATCTTCGAGCCGTTCTTCACTACAAAGTCGCCCGGCAACGGGCTTGGCCTGGGCCTCGACAACGCCATGCGCATCGTGCGCAAGCACCGCGGCCATTTGAGCGTGAAGTCCGAGCCGGGATCTACGAGCTTCAGCGTGCGGCTGCCGCTGGACCAGTTGCAAGCATACTAGCGGCCGCTTTCAGCTTCTTCGGCGCCAGATTCAGCCGGTACAGCTTGCATTGGCAGCACGGAGCTGAAGGCTGTTCGCGGAAAGCGAAAAGCTCAGGGCTGAGAGCTCCTTCTTAAAACGAAACGCCTGCTCCGCATCGTTTTTCATTGAATTATGCGCAATAGTGTGATATACCGTCTGCGTCTTTCCACTCAATCCGTCTAGGGCCCCCAACATCGGGTCACGAGTGAACGAAAGGAGTTCTGTCGTGCGTACTTCCCTGGGTGTTGCGGTACTATCATGCGTTCTACTTCTGCTTTCCGGCTGCGCTGGCGTGCCGGGAATCACTTCAACCGGCACCACTTCGAATTCCGTTCCGGGCACGGCTCTTAGGGGAATGGTGCACGGTGGCCGGCAACCCATCGTCGGCGCACACGTGTATCTCCTTGCACTCAACGCAACCGGCTACGGAGGTCCTGGTATCCCCGCGTCCAGCAGCAATGCGTCTGTGTCGCTGCTCACCAGCGCCAGCGGCACGGCCCAGGACGGCAGCGGCAACTACTACGTAACTACCGACGCGAATGGCAATTTCACAATTACCGGCGATTACAGTTGCCCTCCTGACGCGTCCGACAGTACCTACTACTACTCGACGGGCGGCAATCCGGGCTCGGGCGCGAACACGGCCGCAACCCTGGTGGGCCCTGCACCCGCTTGCAATAGTTCCAAATTCACCGTTGTCAACGAGGTATCAACCATCGTGTCTTTGTATGCTTTCGCCGGCTTCATCAGCGATCCACTGCACGTAGGGAGTTCCGGCAGCACGTTGGCTCTAACAGCCCTGAGCAATGCAGGTCAAACACTAAACAATCTGTACTCGCAGACCACTGGCGCGGCTCTCGCCACGACTCAGGCGGGCAACGGGACGGTGCCGCAGCCCGAGATCAACACCCTCGCCAACATTTTGGCGGCGTGTGTCAATTCCACCGGGCCGGGCTCTACCCCATGCACAACATTGTTCAGCAATGCAAAAAACGGCAGCACTGCACCCACCGACACGGCGACGGCAGCCGTAAACATCGCGCATAATCCCGGCGCGAACATCTCCAACCTGTATGGCCTGCAAACAGCAAATTCGCCCTTCCAGCCTGCGCTCACCTCGGCGCCGAATGACTTCACCATCGCCATTGTTTACACGGGTGGGGGGCTGTATTCTCCGGAAGGTGTGGCAATTGACGCGTCGGGCAACGTATGGGTAGCAAGTTCCAGCTTAGGGGGATCGATCAATGAGTTCAGCCCCGCCGGGGCGGCAATTTCCGGATCTGCCGGCTACACCGGAGGCGGCCTGAGTGCACCGTATGGCATTCTCATCGACACCTCGGGCAACGTGTGGGCATCAAACCTGAATGGCAACAGCCTAAGCGAGTTTAACCCCACGACCGGCGCGCCGATGAATTCCACCGGATTCAAGGGCGCAGGGCTGAATGAACCCGAAGAGATCACGATTGACCCCTCAGGCCACATCTGGGCGGCAAACTTCGGCGGCAATAGCCTCAGCGAGTTCAATTCCTCCGACGGTTCGCCGGTCAACGCCACTGCTTTCACCGGCGGCGGGCTCTATGCGCCCTTGGGTCTCGCCGTCGACACTGGGGGCCATGTGTGGATCGCGAACACTGACGGCAACGTACTGAGTGAATTCAATACTTCGAACGGTCAGGCTGTCAGCGCCACCGGCTACACGGGCAGTCTCAGTTATCCCTTCGGCGTCGCCGTTGACGGCTCAGGAAATATCTGGGTCGCTAATGAGGGCATCCTCTCGAGCAGCATCTCGGAGTTCAGTTCTACCGGCACTGTCAGCTCCAACTCCCCCATAACTGGCGGTGGATTGAATGGAACCGTTGGCCTTGCCATCGACGGCTCTGGTAACGTGTGGACCGCAAACCTGTTGGGCAACACAATAAGCGAGTTTAGCCCAGCGGGCGCGGCCATCTCTCCATCAACCGGATACGGATACCTGGCCGCCGGGTTGAATGACCCGTTCTGGATCGCCATCGACGGCTCGGGAAATGTCTGGGTGACAAATTCAAGCACCGGCGCCAAGAGCTTGACGGAGTTCGTCGGCGCGGCAGCGCCGGTGGTCACGCCCATCGTTGCCAACCTTAAGAGCCCATACGGCTCGCACGCTGTCAACAAACCCTGATTTGGCCAGGCCGGGCGCACCTTCACCCTGCCATCCACCACGTACTTCGCATCGCGCGATTTTAGAGAACACCACAGACAGGAATTCGAGGACGCCATGAACCTGAAAAAGACGCTTCTTGCCGTTGGCTTCGCGCTGATGATCGCGGTGGCTCTTCCGTTGCGCGCGCAGACAGGCTGCGACGACTCGCCCGAAGATCCCACGATTGTGCTGGCCTTGGTGGGCGGCGTAGGCGCGTTTGCCGCAGGCGTGTGGAGAACTCGCAGCCGCAAGCGGTAGTGTAAGCGGGCGCGAACTTTTCGCTTCCGGTGTTCCGTTCTTAGCGATCGGTAGCCAGTTCCAGCCCGCTCCCTATTCCTTGCCCTCTGGGTTGACCTTGCCCTCTGGATTCGCCTTGACCTCTGGATTCACCACTTCCACGCCCCGCCAGAAAGCCACATACCCCCTGATCATGCGCGCGACAGGCTTGGGATCGGGGTAGTACCAGGCTGCATCCTGGTTATCTTGCCCGTCGATCACGATGGTCATGTACCGCGCCTGGCCCTTCGCGGGATCGGTGGACGTGGTGGTGCTGGGCCGAAAGTACTCGCGCTTGAGGCTGGATTCGGGGAAGTATACGGTGCCCTCAACTTCCAAGGTCCGATCGCTTTCGGCAATCACTCTGCCGTTCCAAATTGCTCGCGCCATGTTTGTCCGGTCGCTTCCAGTCGTTGCTGTTTTCCCTTCCGGGCACAGCGCGAAACCGGCCCGGCAAGGGGAACCGATACGACACTACCAAAGTTTGCGCGGCGTGGCCAGTACCAATCAGGTTCTCGAGCGCCCGATTGCCTTACTTCGCTGCGGCAACCGAGTCGATATGCATGCTCTTGGCCGCTGCATCCTCGGTCGCCGTCACGGTCACGTGAGCACCGTAAAAACTGCTCGCCACCGCATCCGGGTTGTCGATGCTCCAGACCTGCTTGCTGGAGTCGACAAACACAGGCTTCATCCCGCCTTCAATGCACTTCTTTACGCAGTCCGCGCCTGTGCCCGCGTGCTTGGCGCCGCACATCGAGTCGGAAATCCATCCGGTGCTCGTGGTTGAACCTGCAGCCTGCGCCATCATGACGGCCATCGAAAAAACGGCCGCCAGCAAGGAGAAACTACGCTTCATGGAAAAACCTCCGGAGGAATTGAAAGCTTCGGCCCGCTCTTATCATGCTCTAACGACCCGGCGCTCGACAAGTGGCGTCTGCTGGCGGCGCCAGTCTGCCGCCCCTGTCCGCCCATTTCGATGCGCGCGTGCTTCGCGCCGCGTCCACGCGCTTCAGGGTCGCATCATAGCGCTGCGCCGCGGCGGAGAAGCGGTTGATCAACTCAGAGGTCTTGTTGAAGAAAGTCGGGTTCTTCTCCCGGATCGCCTCCAGGATGTGCGAGAACTTTGCCATCAGAAAAAAGCCCTCGCCGTTGCAGTCGACAAACAGCTCGGCTGAAACCGCGCCGTGCAAAACCATCGCCGCCGCCATCTCCCAGTAGGTGAGCACCTGTCTGAGCCACGGATTGTGCGGGTCTGCGGGGTTGTCGTACACCGCAAAGAACTCGTCCGCCGTTTTGGGCCAGAACTCGCCGCTGATCCACGCGCGCGCCTGGCGCATCACTGCCTCGGTGCGCAGTTCATAAAGTCTCAGAATGATTTCGGCATCGGCCGGTGAGGCCAGCATTCGTTCCATTGAGCATCTCCGCTGCTCATACTACAGGATCGGCCGAAATCCTGTCGTGGTAATTCGCGCTGGCGAAAAAGGCGCGCCAGGTCGGCGCGCCCCTATTTCCTACTCCCTATTCCCTACTCCCTGTCTTCCTTACGCCGGCTGCAGCTCCCGCTTTTCGTCCTTCTTCTCGACCACCGGCCCGTGCGTCTCCGCCGTGGGTGGGGGAGGCGCATCGCCAATCCGCTTCGAATAGGTGCACACAGCCTTCGCGCCCTCTTCAGCCACCGCTGGCTTCTTTCCCCGCTTCTTCGGCGCTGCCGCTTCTTCGGCGGACTTCTTCTTGTTCGGGCATTCGAGATAGACGCCCGACCTGAGCGTCTTCTCCACGAGGTACGGGCTACCGCACTCGGGGCACTTCTTCGCCACGGGTTTCAGATTCGAGGTGAAATCGCACTTGGGATAGTTCGTGCATCCCCAGAACACGTTGCCACGCCGCGCGCGCCGCTCAGCCAGGTCGCCCAAGCCGCACTTGGGGCACTTCATCCCTTCGATCAGGTTCTGCTTCACGTATTTGCACTTGGGATAGCCGGAGCAGGAAACAAACTCGCCGTATGCTCCCTGGCGAAGCACCAGAGGCTTGCCGCATACCGGGCAGTTCTCGCCGGTGGGTTCAGGCGGCTTTTGCTGCTGCTTCTGGCTCAGCTTGCGGAAGGTCTTGCACGGCGGATCGGCGTTGTAGTCCGGACAGGCCATGAACGGTCCGAAGAGCCCGCGCCGCATCACCATCACCTTGCCGCAGTTCTCGCAATACTCTTCGGTATCGCCGGCCTCCTGCGCTTCGGGCGTGTTCAGGTCGGGCTTCGAGGCAATGTTCTCCTTGGTGAAGGTGCAGCTTGCCGGATCCTTTTTGTTGTAGGCCGAACAGGCATAGAAGGTGCCGAACTTGCCCCACCTGAGCACCAGAGGCGAGCCGCATAGGTCGCACTTTTCCTGGGTCACCTGCTCCATGCGCTTGATGTTGCGCATCTTTTTGCCAGCGTCCTTCAATTCGCCTTCAAAGTGGTCGTAAAAGGCGTTGAGCAGATCGGTCCACTTCTCCGTGCCTTCTTCGATGTCGTCCAGTTCGGTTTCAAGTTTGGCCGTGTATGCAGTGTCGAAGATATACGGGAAGTTCTCCACGAGCAGTTCGCACACCACGACGCCGATCTCAGTGGGATAGAACCGCCCACGCGAGCCGCCGTGCTTGACCACATACTCGCGGTCCTGGATGGTCGAGATGATCGAAGCGTAGGTCGACGGCCGGCCGATGCCGCGCTCCTCCAGCTCCTTCACCAGCGAGGCTTCGTTGTAGCGTGGAGGCGGTTGCGTAAAGTGGTCCTCTGGCAGCAGCTCGTCGAGCCCCAGCGTTTTCACGCCGTCCAGGCTGGGCAGCCGGTTGGCTGTCTCGTCGTCTTCGTCCTTCTTGTCCTCGGAAATCTCGTAGACCTTCAGGAATCCATCAAAGCGCAGCACCGAGCCGCTTACGCGAAAGTCATAGGTCCTGCCGGTTTTGGCTGACGCCGCGGCGATATTCGCCGTGGTCACGTCATACACTGCGGGGACCATCTGCGAGGCGACAAAGCGTTTCCAGATGAGCGTGTACAGCTTGAGTTGCTCGTCGCTCAGGTAGCGCGCGATCGATTCCGGCGTGTGCGCAGCGTCGGTAGGCCGGATGGCCTCGTGCGCATCCTGTGCGTCCTTCTTGCCCTTGTACACATTCGGTGAATCGGGCAGATACTTCGCGCCGAGCTGCTTCGCGACCCACTCGCGCGCCGCGGTAATCGCCTCCGGTGCCACGCGCGGCGAGTCGGTTCGCATGTACGTGATGAGGCCCGTGGTGCCCTCGTCGCCGATGTCGACGCCCTCATAGAGCCGCTGCGCCACGCCCATGGTGCGGCGCACGTTGAAGCCCAGCTTGTTGGCCGCATCGCGTTGCAGTTGGCTGGTGATGAAGGGCGCGAACGGCCTGCGCTGCTGCTCGCGAGACTGCACGCTGGTGATCGACCAGTCCGCCTTTTCGAGCGCGGCCAGCACCTCGTCCATTTGCTTCTTGTCGGGCAGCGCGCTTGCGATGAACTGCTCTTTGCCGTCCTTGTCCGTGCCGTTCGCCACGCGCGCCGGCTCGCCGGCGATGCCGATGAACTTTGCCTTGAACTTCTGATCGACCTGTTTTTCGGGATGGAGCAGCGCTTCCAGCGTCCAATACTCGACTGGCTGAAACGCGCGAATCTCGCGCTCACGCTCGACGATCAGACGCAGCGCCACTGTCTGCACGCGTCCTGCCGATAGCCCGCGCCGCACTTTGTCCCAAAGCAGTGGCGAGATCTGGTAGCCCACAAGGCGGTCGAGCACGCGACGCGTCTGCTGCGCGTCCACAAGATGCTGATCGATGTCCCGTGCGTGTTTGAACGCTTCCTGAACGGCCTTCTTCGTGATCTCGTTGAAGGTGACGCGGCGAATCTTCTTTCTCTCTTTGGCGTTGGTTCCCAACTGCAGCGCGAGGTGGTACGCAATCGCCTCGCCCTCGCGGTCCGGGTCGGGCGCAAGATAGACCTCGTCTGCCTTGGCCGCCGCTTTCTTGAGCTGCTCAACGACCTTCTCTTTGCCCGGAGACACAATCAGCTCCGGCTCAAAGGTCCGTTTCTCCAGCTCCACGCCCAACTCGTTCTTGGGCAGGTCCATGATGTGGCCGATCGAGGCGCGCACATCGAAGCCCTTGCCCAGATATTTTTCGATCGTTCGCGCCTTGGCCGGCGACTCAACGATCACCAGTGATTTGCTTGTTGCCATCCTGTGACCCTGTTCCTTTTCTCTCTATCCTTCTGGCCTGTTTGACTCACAAACAGGAATTCCGTTCCGGTCGAGCGATCGCGTTGTCTTCCCTGCGGCCCTCGTCGCTTCCTGACCTCAACCGAAGAAAATCAGCCGCAAGTGTTGCACCCTACCACGGAACACCGTCTCATTTCCACTCGCAAGGCAAGATTTTCTTCGTCTGCTGTCCCATTTTCGAGTGCAGGAAATCCCATTTGCGGCCCGCAAACCGCCGCAAATTCATCCTTTTGCATCCATATACGGAGGCGCATCCGGAAAGTAACTTCCACAATTCGGGAGCTAACCGCCGGAATGAGGCTTCGGCGGCTTTTCAACTCTCAGCCGCTCGATGTTCCTCTAATTTCTAATCCCTGTTCCCTATTCCCTACTCCCTGCTCTTACATCGTCCGCACGTAATTCTTGCCCGGCAGTTGCCGCACGCGGCCCGCCATCTCCAGCTCGAAAAGTGCTGTAAATACCTCAGAAGAAGTAAGTTGCGTCTCAAGCAGGTCGAGAATCTCGTCGATCTGCAAGCTCTCGTCGGTGCGCAGGACCTCAAGCACCATGGCCTCCTGGGGCCGCAGTACCGGGTCCGGCAATAAAGATGCGCCAGGCTCCGCTTTGGATGCAGCCGGCGCCTCCGCCTCCAATTCCAGCCGCACCTGCGAGGGCAGGTCCTCCCACACGTCCTCCCAAGTGGCCACAAGCTTAGCACCCTGTTTTATCAACGTGTTAGGCGTCCATGAGCCCTTGTTGGTCACGTTGCCCGGCACCGCAAACAAGTCCCGGTTCTGCTCAGCAGCGCACCGGGCGGTCACGCGCGTTCCCGAGTTCTCGCATGCCTCCACCACCAGCACGGCCACAGACAACCCGCTCAGGATGCGATTCCGCCGGGGAAAGTTCTGCGGTGCCGGGAACGTCCCCATCGACACTTCGCTTACAATCGCCCCGCCTGTGGCCAATATGTCCTCGGCCAGCTTCTTGTTCTCCCTGGGATACACGACATCAATCCCGGTGCCCCACACGGCCACGGTCGGCATGCGTGCTGCCAGCGCTCCTTTGTGGGCGCAGGAATCGATGCCCCGCGCCATCCCGCTCACAATCAGCAGCCGCCGCGCAGCCAAATCTCGCGCCAGCATCTCCGCCACGCCCGTTCCGTAGGGCGTGGGATGCCGCGTTCCCACAATGGCGATCGCCGGCCTGCTCAACAGTTTGACCTCACCGTGCACCCACAGCACCGGCGGCGGATCGTAGATCTCGCGCAGCCGCTCCGGATACTCCGGGCTCGAATAGCTGACCAGCGTGGCGCCCTGCGCGGCTACCCGTGCCCACTCATCTTCCGCCGCGCGGCGCGCCTTGCCGTCGAAGAGGAACTGCGCCGCTTCGGCGGGAAACCTGAGTCCTTCGAGCGCGGTGAGCGGCAGCGTGAAGATCTGGCTCGGCGATTCGAGCTGCCCGACGGCATCCAGAATCCGCTTGGGCCCCAGCCCCGGCGCCAGCACTAGCGCCAGCCACGCCAGGCGATCCTCGTCCAATTGCGGGGCCTGCGGCGGTTTGGCGCTCTTCGGCTGCGCCGCCATTGCGGCCACGCCACTGTCTGAAGCTACGGCGCTGTCTGAAATCGGTACAGTGTCCAAAATTCGCACACTCCGGCTCTTGCCTGAGAAACTTCAAAGGCAGATCGAAGGGATGTGGCTGACGTTACAGGCATGCGACCCGGAAGTCAAGGCCGGGGCCCCAATGAATGCGCAATTCGAAGCGCAGCCCGCAGCAGCGGGCGAAAGAAAATGACAATCGCGGCTTCACCCGCGCCTATTCCCTATTGGCTACTCCCTATTCCCTGCCTCTCACCAAGCCGCTCTCGCAGCCATTCCTGCATCGTCGGCGACACGCGCTCCATCGACGCCAGACGAAACGTAATCTCCTCCACGTCGATGATGTGATCGTGCCCGGCCAACTCAACCATCGCGTCCATGCGCTGCTGCACAAGCTCGTACGAGGGCTTGTGCTCTCCCTTGAGGCTTGAAGCGGCGGCAAGGCAAAGATCGGGGCGCAGGCAACGCAAGACGCTGTTCGACTCAAAGATCGCTCCCGCTGGCGGCGGACACTCCCGCAAAACCTGCTCCACAATCGGTCCAAGCGTGTCGTCGCCCGGTCCCAGCGCATCTTCGCTCGCGGTCACCAGCAGCGCGCGCCGCGCTCCGGCGGCCAGATAGCGTGCCGTGTCGGACTCGTCTCCGGCCACGGTCTCTTGCCAAATCGGCGTGGGCTTAACGTGTGCGTGGCTCGTGATCTTGATCGCGGTCCAGGAAATCTCCGGCAGAGCGCGGACGATTCCGCAGATCAGCGCGGTCTTTCCCGCGCCGCGCCCGCCGCCGCCCACCACGATGATCGCCATTCCACCAGCCCAATCCGAGCTTCTAGCTTCTAGCCCCTAGCTTTTTCTTGCGAGAATCGATATCGCCGGTTCAACCGCGGCAGAGCTAGAAGCTAGAGGCTAGGAGCTAGTGGCTGTTCTTCTGCCTCTTCGCCAGCCTCGCCAACGTTGCCTGCTCGCGCAACACCTGTTGCAGCGGCCGCGCCGGCGTGCCCCAGTGCACCGTTCCCGGCTTCAGGCCCTCGTTGGTCACCGTCTTGCCGCTAAAGACGCCAGCCTGCCCGCCGAGAATGACTCCCGGCCCCACATGCACGTGGTCCCCGATGCCGACCTGTCCCGCCAGAACCGCACCCTTGCCAATCGTGCTCGAGCCGGAGATTCCTGTGAGTGCAACAAGGATTGCGTCCTCGCCGATGTCGCAGTTGTGCCCCACGTGCACAAGGTTGTCGAACTTAGCGCCGCGGCGGACGCGAGTCGCTCCCAAGGCGCCCCGATCGATAGTCGAGTTGGCGCCGATCTCCACGTCGTCTTCAATCACCAGCCCGCCCTGCTGCGGGAACTGCGTGTATGCGCCGGTCGCCGCATCGCGCACGTAGCCGAATCCGTCCGCGCCAAGGATCACGCCGGCGTGGACGATGACGCGGTTCCCGATGTAGGTTCCGGGATAGATCACGACGCGCGGATAAATGCGGCAATGGTCGCCGATGCGCACGCCCTCGCCGACGACCGCGCCGGCCTCGATCCGTGTCCACTCGCCAATCAGCGCGTCCTTACCGATCACCGCATGCGGGCCCACCGTCACCCATCCGCCCAGCACGGCCCCCTCGCCGATCACCGCCGTTTCATGGATTCGCTCGCACTTCAGCTCGGGCTTCAGCAGTTTCGCCGCGCGCGCAAACCACAGCCGCGGCTGGTCCGACTCAATCACCGCAATGTCAGGGTTGGTCGCGTAGCTCGCAACGACGCCGGGTTTGAGCACAACCGCTCCGGCGGGGCTCACGAGCGCTGCGGCTGCAGATGCTGCGTCTTCGGCGAAAAGCAACTCCGTCATCGTCACGCGCTCGCGCCCGTTCACGCCGGTGATCTCCGTCTCCGGCCGGCCCTGCGCGAGCTTGCCGCCTAGCGCGTCAATCAGTTTTGCCAGCGTCATGCGTCGTCCCCAATCTGCAACATCTTGCCCGGCGCATCAAGCAGTGCGCCAACCGATGGAACCATCGGCTTGTTCAGTCAGAAGGATACGATCCCCAGCCCCGGAATTGCTTGGAAATGACGCAGGTTGGCCGTCGCTACCTTATAGCCGAGTTCGAGAGCCGTGACGCCAATGAGCAGGTCGGAGAGCGGCAACCGGACGCCACGCGCGGTATTCTCGCCGTCAATCTGGCCGGCCAGTAGCGCTATAGAAGCCGTAACAGGGTATATCGGGGCCGCGACCATCAACTCATTCAAGTACTGGCGCCGCATAGCGGACCGTTGCGGCGTATCGGCGCGGACGGCTATATGGGCCAGTTCGGTCAGGGTAACGACCGAGACGGCAAACCGCTCTCCGGCAGAGCGGGACGCGATCGAGGCCAACGTCTCATGGGCGTTCAACCCCCTGCGCTCTGCGGCAATCAAGACGGTGGAATCCAGGACGAGTCCCACTTGATCAATCCCAATCTGGCGGGTTCAGCGGCTCACGGTGCGCGGCGATCGCAGCTTCGACATCTCTGGCAAAGCTCTCGTCCATGACTGCCGGCGAATCCTTCGGCAACAAGGCGATGACCTCCTCGAGCGTGCGGCTGGGCGGGATTGGGCTGTGCATGACCGCGACCGGGCGCGAATCGGACTCGATCACGACTTCCGCACCTGCACGCACACGAGCCAGCAGGCCCGCAAAATCGCGGGCAGCCTCGGCTTCGGAGATGCGAAAGGTGGCCACGTTTCCATGATACCCCGATTTCGATTGAAACCCTGCGCCAACTTTCCGCCGAGCTTTTCAACCAATTCCCCAATCGTCATCGCTGGACACTCGCACTCTGTTCACTTCTTCACTTATTCACTTCTTCTCTGTTCCCTGTTCGCGATTCACGATCCACGACTCACGAATCACGGTCCACTTTACCCTGTTCACTTCCCGTACAGCCCCTTCTCCCCCGCCGGCCGCGTCTTCCATCTCCGGTGAATCCACAACCACTGGTCAGGATAGCGCCGAATCCATGACTCAAGGACTGCGGTGCACCGTTCGGTGCCTTCAAGAATATCCGCGGCACGGTCGGCGGTGTGGGGAATCTCAACCTCAGGGCCGAAGTGCAGTACATAGCGGCGCTCGCCCGGCTCCCACAGCATGAAGCCCGGCAGCACGGCTGCTCCGGTCTGCCGCGCCACGTGCGCCAGGCCTGTCCCGGTGCAGGCATCGATCGAAAAAAACTTCACGAACTCGCCCTGCGGCGGAGTCATGTTTGTGTCCATCAGGATGCCGACCGTTTGGCCCGAGTGCATGGCCTTCAACAGTCCTCGGCCAAAGTCATCTTTCGACAGAACAAAATTGCCGTGAAGGCCGCGGATGCCGTTCACGTACTCATCCAGGCGGCGGTTATCGAGCCTCCGGATGACCATGCCCATGGGATAGCCCATCAGCGAGTGATAAAAGCTCGAAAGTTCCCACGCGCCCAAGTGCCCGGTGAGGATGAGCACGCCTTTGCCGCGGGCCTGCGCCGCCCGGCAGTGTTCCAGTCCCTCGGTCCGCATCCAGTCCCGCGTGTTCTCCGGCGTGTAGCGGGTCATGCGGCAGAACTCGACAAGCTGCCAGCCGAGATGAATGTAGACGCGCCGCAGAATTTTTTCCCTGGCTTTGGATGAAAGCTCCGGGAGAGCCATCTCGAGGTTGCGCGCGCCCACGCGGCGCAGCCTGCCAAAGCACCAGAAGACGTCAAAGGCTAGCAAGCCGGCGAAGCCGCGCGCGACTCCCCGAGGCATGCGCCCCAGGCAGCGCGCGATGGCTACGACGAATCCATACTCAAGGAATTCCCACATCGTTCGATGCCATCGCAAAACCAGGGTCGATGTGTCCCGGAGGCGCAAGACTCAAGCGGACGCGACTGCGAGACAGCGGCGACCCCGGAGAGATCTGAACCGGGCGCGGCAACCCTGGTTTTGTCAAAGAAACAGTGTAGACGTTCGACGCGGCCCTGGCAGCCACAGAGACACTACACCGGTTCCAGAGTCACCGTATTCCGAAGCCAATTCAGTCAAGTGGCTCTTTCCTCAAAAAAGAGCCACCTTGCACAACGCCGGAAAAGGCGACACCAACTCTGGAACCGGTCTAGCCCCGCTCCCCATCCTTCCCGCGCGCTGGGGCGGAAAGGACGTGCGAGCAAGCTCGGAGTTATCGCGAAAGGCCGGGACGCCCCTATTAGAGCATTTCTCCTGATGGTGTATAGTATTGATGGCGATGGTCCGCGCACATGCAATGGCGCGACCCTATTCGGATGATTTGCGACGGAAGCTGCTGGTGGCCTACGACCAGGGCAAGGG
>Ga0182027_10004878_pt1 | contig 20586 bp, 21 predicted proteins | sample 712E1DmetaG_FD_121300 | JGI IMG/M metagenome (GOLD analysis project Ga0182027, IMG submission 121300) | Permafrost microbial communities from Stordalen Mire, Sweden - 712E1D metaG (Illumina Assembly) | ecosystem: Environmental > Terrestrial > Soil > Wetlands > Permafrost | place: Sweden...
CGAAGATTTGGGACCACATGCAAAGGTAGCTTCAGGAGTTATTGCAACTTCGGTAATCGGAGCTTCTATCTCAACCCTGATTATGGGTAAAATACAGGCTGTAACAGGCTCGGTAATAATAGCTGTAAGCCTGATGTTCATTTATTACCTTTATCTTGTCTTTTTTGCCACAAAAGGCTCAAAATTAAGATGATCTGATTTTTCAGGATATACTTGAATAGTTATATTTTTGCAGAAACAAATTCGTGAAAACCCGATACTTCATATTTATCTCATACAATGGCACTTCCTATCATGGCTGGCAGGTACAGCCCAATTCAGTCACTGTTCAGAAGATACTGGATGAAGCATTGAGTGTTGTACTTAACGAAGAAATATCGACTATTGGTGCAGGAAGAACAGATACCGGAGTTCATGCTACATTCTTCTGTGCTCATTTTGACAGTATTTCACCCGATCTTTTGACAATAGGAAATCTGATTTTCCGGCTTAACCAATATCTGCCCGCCGATATATCCGTTTTCTCATTAAAAAAAGTGGCCCCCGATGCAAACGCAAGATACAGCGCTGTTTCAAGGACTTACAAATATTATATATCAAGGATAAAGGACCCGTTTTCACTTCATTCAAGCTGGTACCTTCACGGCAGTATTTATATTGACACAATGAATGAGGCATGTAATCTGCTGTTGCAGCATTCCGACTTTACAAGCTTCAGCCGGCTTCATTCAGGTGCAAAATCTAATATCTGCAAGATATACAATGCAGTATGGCAGGAAGCAGATAACCGTCTTGTATTTACAATTAAAGCCGATCGGTTTCTCAGGAACATGGTAAGAGCAATTGTCGGAACTATGGTAGAAGTCGGCTTTGGGAAAATGGATATTAAAGAATTTGAAGATATTATCTTTGCGAAGGACCGTTGCAAAGCCGGCAAATCGGCTCCTGCTAAGGGGCTGTTTCTGACTGATATTGAGTATCCGGTGGAGATATTTGCAAATGATCAATATTCATCCGGCAGCTCTTTCAGCTGCGCCAATGTAAATACAGGACCATCCTTGCAAACATAAACTTTACCTACGTTGCAACGACCACATTTTCCAAAACCACATTTCATACGATTTTCAAGAGTTGTGTAAATATTTTCATCTGCAAAACCTAGTTTTGCAAGTACAGGAAAAGTATATTTTATCATAACCGGAGGTCCGCAAACTATGGCAACTGTATCTTTTGATGAAGGGGCAATTTTCTCAACTATAGTGGGAACAAAACCAATCTCTCCCCGCCAGTCCGGTGATTCGCCACCGGGATCGACAGTTGTAATAAGCTTAACATCTTTTCTAAGCTCCCAGTCTTTAAGCTCCTCTTTATAAACAAGATCTTTAACGGTTCTGGCGCCATAAATAATAGTGACATCTTTGAAATTATCCCTCAGATCGAGTGCATTCCAGATTACGCAGCGCATAGGGGGCAATGCAATGCCACCGGCAATAAAAAGAAGGTTCTTACCTTTCCATTCTTCAATAGGAAAAACATTGCCGTAGGGCCCTCTAAAACCAATTATACTCCCTTCTTCGCAACCTGAAAGGGCATTGGTAACCTTGCCGGTCTGCCTGAAAGTACACTCAATATATCCTTTCCTTGTAGGCGGGGATGCAATACAAAAAGTCGATTCACCAATGCCGTAAACAGAATATTCTCCAAACTGTCCGGCTTTATAAGAAAACTTTTCCTGGTCAGCTTCATTAACAAATCTCAGCATGAAAGTTTTTACTCCGGGTGCCTCATAAGTGATTCTCTCGATCCTCATAAGGTATGGCATATACAAATTATCCATCATACTGTAACCTCCTGAATAGAAATTAAATGTTCGAGTATATTCATATCAACCGGACATGCCCTTGAACAACGGCCACAACCGGTACAGCCATAAACTGACAACCTCTCCGGCATGTAAGAAAATTTATGCATGATCCTCTGTCTCCATCTTGCGGACTGCACATCTCGCGGGTTATGTCCCGAAGTATGGAGTGTGAAATGTGAAAACCCGCAGGAATCCCAGCATCTTACACGTGAACCTTTCTTTCCATGCGCTTCATCCTGGATATCAAAACATGCACAGGTAGGACAAACATAGGCACATGCCCCGCAACCCAGGCATCTCAGGGATTGTTCAATCCACTCTTTACTTTCAAAAAACTTATCAAGTTTCGTCCTGATTTCTTCATGGTTAAATCTTACCGGCACTTCTGCAAGAAATTTCTCTTTCCCGGGAGTATCTGATTTTTCGAAGAGAGCCGATGCAAGAGTAACAACAGTTTGCCCTTTTTCAGTTAAAATTTCAGCAAGATAATCACCATCTTCTCCCAAACGGGTGAATAATATATCGCTTCCTGCTGTATTTCCAGGATTGCCGCCAACGGATGTACAGAAACAGTATTCATCTGATTTGATGCAGCTGAATCCAAAAACTGTAACCTTCGATAAACGGTTATTGTAAATTTCGTCTTTATAATCCCAGTTAAAAATTGAACTCAGCTCTCCTATTCCTATTGCATCACAGGGTCTGACTCCCCAGAGTACCACTTCCGGAATATCTTTAAGATCTATTCCCTTGACAGACATCCCCTCTTTGCTCTTCGAATAATCGAGGATCTTTTCGGCACGGGGAAAGGCAATATCTTTCGATGACTTCGAAGTCTGAATATACCCGGTTGAAATCCCGGCAAAGCTTTCTGCATCCCTGAAAGTGGTTTTCCCGTTTTTTGAAAAAGGAGCATAGATTGTTTTACTGTTCTGCTTTAAGATATCGAAAAGCTTTTCCAGTGAGTCTTTCCTGACCAATCGCTTATCAATATTCATATCTTAATGTATAAAATTTTCTTTATCATCAGGTTTATAAGTTGACATGAGATGATCGCCTTTAAGAGCAGGCTGATAACCGCCAAAGTGCTCCTTTGCGTCTTCCAGCATCTTCTTGGTCAGCAGGTTAATCGGAATAGAAAGCGGGCACGCATTATAACATGCGTCACAATCTATGCAGCGGCCTGTAAGATGGATCGCCCGCATGATATGCCATTCAAGGTTACCAAGTTCGTGCGACGGAACCGGTATCCACTGAGGCTGGTTAAAATCAACGGTGCACTGGTGACAGTAGCACATTGGACATGCGGCACGGCAGGCATAACACTTAAAGCATGGAGCCAATTCATCGATCCAGAATTTCCAGCGTTCAGCCTGGGTCATCTTTGCCAGTTTGTCAAGCATCTCTTTGTTGCGTGCATCGATTTCAATTGTATATTGATGGACAAACGTTTCAACCTCAACAAGATTCCCGAATTCTATTAATTTGCTTTCGGGTGTTATTCCCAGCACCAGTAGATTATTGTCATTTACCTGGAACTCGGATGCAAGCTGAATTATGCTGCGCATTACAGGTAAAGTGGCTGCAATAGCCATTTTTCCCTTTTCTTTTACTTCCTTTTTGGTAACATAGGCTGCAAGGTTCTGAACACAACGACTATCAAATATCAGTTTATCAGCATCCTCAGATTTTTCGACAAAAAGAGCCCTTGTTTTATTCCCGGTACCCTGCTCATAACCAATCACTACCTTTACTGCAGAGGTTTCTATAAGCTCTTTCGCACGTTTTATTAAATCATCCATGGCTCACCTCCTTTTCAGGGTATTTAGCAACTTTTTTATATTCGGTATAAGGTCCCAGCTCACGAACTGATGCAACAGTGGCGTTGACAATATCAGCCCATTTGGCTCCTTCTGCTGCCGATACCCATGAGAATTTAATGCGTTCCGTATCTATTCCGGTGAAATCGCATAACGATCTGAACATTATCCATCTTCGCCTTGCATGAAAGTTTCCTGAGGTATAATGACAATCATTGGGATGACATCCTGAAACGATAATACCATCGGCACCTTCATCAAAGGCTTTCAATAATAACATATAATCAATGCGCCCAGTACAGGGGAACCTGATAATGCGAACATTTGAAGCATATTTGATACGGCTGGTGCCGGTAAGGTCTGCTCCGGCATAAGTACACCAGTTACAGACGAAAGCAACAATTTTTGGTTCAAATTCAGCCATTAACACTATATATTAATATTCATTTAATAAAGCCATAACTTCGGTATACATCTGCTCATGTGTATAACCCTGTATATCAATTGATTTTGTCCGGCAAAAAGCGACACATGTACCACATCCCTGACAGAGACCCGGATTAACTTTTGCCATCGATTTGATAACTTCACCGTTTCTATTCTTTATCTCTTCCTTCTCAATGGCCTGATAAGGGCAGGTTGAGATACAAAGGAAACATCCCACACATGATGAATAAACAGGAGGAGCCTGACGGTTTACAACGGCAATAATCGGCTCACGTGTAAGTTCGTCCTGGGAGAATAACCCGGCGACTTTAACCGCAGCACCAGAAGCCATAGCCACTGATTCTGGAATGTCGCGCGGTGCCTGACAAGCACCTGCCAGAAAGATGCCTGCTGTATTTGTTTCCACAGGTTTCAGTTTGGGATGAGCCTCAGCAAAGAATTTATAAGGATCATAAGAAATATGCAATTTCTGAGCAAGCTCTTCAGCACCTTCATTGGCAACACCTGCAGTAGCCAGGACAACCATATCGGCTTCAATTTCAACCGGCATTGCATTCAGTAAAGTATCTGCTCCGTCAACTATGAGTTTACCGTTCTTTTCATAAATCCTTGAAACTCTGCCCCGAATATAGTTAACACCATCGTCTTCAATAGCCCTTCTGACAAATTCCTCATACATCTTGCCTCCTGCCCTAATATCCATGTAGAAGACATATGATTTCCCTCCATGTACTTTATGCTGATACAACATGGCATGTTTTGCAATATACATACAGCATATTTTAGAGCAGTAAGGAATACCTTTAGCAGGGTCTCGCGATCCTGCACATGCAAGGAATACGATTTTCTCCGGTATCTTGCCATCAGATGGTCTCCGGATCTCTCCCAGAGTAGGACCGGAAGCCGATGCGAGACGCTCGAACTGAAGTCCGGTGATAACATCAGGATATTTGCCAAAGCCATATTCCGGAAAGAAATCAGGTTGCTTCACAGTGAATCCGGTTGCAATAACAATAGCTCCGACTTCAACCTCCATAATCTGATCTTCCTGATCGAATCGTATGGCACCAGTCGGGCAAACTATTTCGCAAATTTTGCACTTACCTTTAATATAATATGTACAATTAATCCTGTCAATTACAGGTTTATTTGGAACAGCCTGTGGAAAAGGTACATATATAGCAGTTCGTTTGCCGAGGCCTTCATTGAATTCACTCGGTATTTTCTTTGCCGGACATTTAGTTGTACAGAGGCCGCAACCGGTACAAAGTTTTTCATCGAGGCTTTTTGATTTTCTCCTTATTTTGGCTTTGAAATTACCAATGAATCCTTCGAGACTTTCAAGTTCAGCATATGTATATAATGTAATATTCGGATGTTGAGCCACTTCTACCATCCTAGGAGTAAGGATACATTGCGAACAGTCGAGTGTGGGGAATGTTTCCGACAACTGCGACATATGGCCACCAATTGAAGGATCTCTCTCAATCAGGATTACTTTATGACCGGTGTTGGCTATATCGAGACTTGCCTGAATTCCGGCTATTCCACCTCCAATTACAAGAGCGGTCTTTGTGACCGGTACTTTTATTTCACTAAGTGAATGATTATACTTTACTTTTTCAACGAGAATCCTGACCAGATCAATTGCTTTTTCAGTAGTGGCTTCACCTTTTTCATGAACCCAGGAACAATGTTCCCGAAGGTTAGCCATTTCGCACATAAATGGATTCAATCCTGCTTCAGCGCAGGCTTTTCTGAAGGTAGGTTCATGCATCCTTGGTGAGCAGGAGGCCACAACTACCCCGGTAAGCCCCTTCTCTTTAATTGCGCTTTTAATAAGATTCTGCCCGGGGTCGGAACACATATATTTATAATCTACGCTATAGGCTACACCATCATAATTGCCAGCTGTTTCAGCAACTTTAGCGCAATCGACAGTAGCACTTATGTTTTCACCGCAATGACAGACAAATACTCCAATTTTTGACATATAATTGTATACTTGTTATTTCTAAAAACTATATTTTATCTGAATATAACAATCGCTATTTAGATGCTTTTTACCCCCTACCCAGCCTTCCCCCACGGGGGAAGGAGAAAAATCATTTCCCCCTTGGGGGAAACAGGAAAGGGGGTTAAATAAAACTATCGATTTAGCTGAATTCATCATAATCAAACTGATACTTTAACAAAATGCCTTTGAAGACCAAGGGCTTTCCTGTCGAGTCCAAGGGCAAGACCAATAGCCTGTGTAATATAAAGGACAGGAATATCAATTTTTTCGCCCAGGTAAGAGTTAATTGCATCACGGCGCATATCGAGATTCGAATGGCACATCGGGCAGGCAACTATCACAGCTTCAGCGCCGCGATCTTTGGCGTCACCGATTATCTTACCCGAGAGTCTGCCCACTGAGCTGGTTCTTGAAACAGACAAACCTGCCCCGCAACATTCCGTTTTAAAGGCCCAGTCAATAGGAGTTGCTCCTGCCTTAAGCATCAGCACGTCCAGAGACTGAGGATCTTCCTCCCTGTCAAATTTTAGTATCTCATGCGGCCTAACTAGCAGACAACCGTAATAACATGCAACTTTATGATCAAATGGCTTTACAACCCGTCCCTCGAGGTTTGGTGTAATATATTTGTCGAGCATCTGGACGATATTTAAAACGCTTACCGATCCGGTATATTCAAGACCATTTGCGTCAGTTACTGCAGTCTTAAGTGCCGGGTCTTTCGATAGCTCATATTTTGTGACCGTCAACCTGCTGTAACAGGCTGCACACGGAACAACTATTTCAGTTAATCCCTGCTTTTCAGCAAGAGACAGAATTCTTGCCGGAAGCGCCAGAGAAAGTTCTTTATTCATGTTATGGGCGGCTGTTGCCCCGCAGCAATTCCAATCATTTATTTCCTCCATATTGATATCGAAGGCTTTTGCAACGGCAAGGACCGACTCAGCGTATTCGCGCGAGGATCCTTTCAGGGAACAACCTGGATAAAATCCGAGAGTCATATATTTAGTTTTTATTCTTTTTGTTAGATTTTCTGAAGATTGCAGCTACACCTGAACGGTCTTTTATCAGCTCAGGAATTATATTTAATTTACCACGTTTCATCATTTTGGGTGCCAGGGCAAGATCGTCAAGAATTTTTAATGTCCTGGTTTTATAGTCAACAAATAATCCGATTTCATAAAGTCTTCCTGTAAACCTAATCGAGTCGAGAAAAGATTTATGAAAGGCAACAATCTCTTTTGCTTTTGGATTTGCTTTTTTCTCATTTAATGATTTCTCTCTCAGGAAATCCATCATTTTAGGAATATCGATACTCATAGGACAACGGGCAAAACACATCTCGCATGTGAGGCATACCCATATAGAGAAAGAGCGCAAGACTTTATCTTCAAGGTCGGGGTTGCCTGTCTGCAACATCCTCATAATTACACTCGGGGGATAATCCATCTCTTCTGAAAGGGGACAGCCGGCAGAGCATTTTCCGCATTGATAGCACTGACTAACTTTAACTTCTGTATGTCCCAACACCTCCTCGCCAAGTCCGGATATTCCGGAATGATGTGTATCTGAACTCATAATATTCTAATTAGTGCTGAATATGAATGACATTTATGATAACCCTCAAAAGTAACTATTATTACAGCTCTAATAACATGAAAAAAGTCATATTAAGGATTTCATTATAATCCTGAAAAACCTCTGATCCTCTTTTCAGGCTGTAACTTTCATCTAATCTGTGAAATAAATAACAGTGTATTTTTCAGCAATGTGATAAATATCACTTATATCATATGTTAATCATTTCACAAAACAAAAAAAAAATCTATTTTTGTGCGGCTTAAACCAAACCAATACCATATTCCATGAATAATGAATGGTTAATTTTATTTTTCCTTGTAGGAGCCATTTTTGTAGGATTGGTTCTGATCTTTTCAGGAATCGTAGCTCCAAAATCAATAAATCCCCAGAAATTTGACCCGTATGAGTGTGGCATCCCTACCGAGGGCATTACATGGCTGCAGTTTAATGTCGGGTATTATCTTTTTGCCATTCTCTTTCTGGTATTCGATGTTGAGACAGTCCTTGTATTTCCATGGGCAGTGGTAATGAAGGAAACAGGTATGGCTGCATTTATTGAAATAGTTATTTTCTTCTTCATACTGGGCTTAGGATTATTATATGCCTGGAAAAAACATGCTCTTATATGGGAATAAAAGGAATGAAGAGAGAAGAATTCGGGGATAATGAAAGCCTTGATCTTCTTAATGAATCCGGATCCAATGTTCTTTTAACCACAATCGATGATGTAATAAACTGGGGCAGGAAGAACTCATTATGGCCTCTCACCTTTGCAACAAGCTGTTGCGGCATTGAAATGATGGCTGCAGGCGCTCCAAGGCATGACTTTGCAAGATTCGGGATGGAAGTTTACAGAGCCAGTCCCCGTCAGGCTGATGTTATTGTTGTTGCCGGAACTATTGTTATTAAAATGGCACCGGTATTAAAACGGCTCTACAACCAGATGTCAGAACCAAAGTATGTTGTTGCAATGGGTGCATGTGCAATTTCAGGAGGTCCGTTTTTCCTAAATTCTTATTGTGTTGTAAAAGGAGTTGAACACGTGATACCTGTTGATGTATATGTTCCGGGATGCCCTCCCCGTCCGGAAGCATTATTATATGGTATGCTTCAGCTCCAGCGAATGATTGAAACACAAACTATGAAATCTAGGAAGATTAGGAATACTTCACATGATTCAAAATAAATACCCGAAATATTCAGAAATCTGATTATCAATGGATAAAATACAACTTGGAGAATTTATTAAATCAATCGATCAGGATCTCGAAATCGAAGAAGGTAAGCAATACGTAGAGGTAACAGTCCCACCTTTAAAATTGTATTTATTAGCGAAACAGCTCCGGGATAAAAAAGAAGCACAATTTGATTTCCTGTTTTGTCTGAGTGGTGTGGATTATGGTCAGGATTTGGGAGTAGTTTATCACCTTCGTTCTACAATCTATGATCATACAATTGTGTTAAAGACCCGTACTTCTGACAGGGAACATCCTCAATTCGATTCTGTATCTGATATCTGGAAGACTGCTGATTTTCATGAAAGAGAAGCATTCGATCTTCTTGGGATCAGATTTACAAATCATCCTGATTTGAGAAGACTCTTTCTTGACAGTTCATGGGGTTACCCGTTAAGGAAAGATTATGTTGATGATATTAATATTGTTACCAAGTAATTTATGGAAGAAGAGGTAAAAAATATTACCCCTGATGAGCGGCAGGAATATGTTATTAACATGGGACCGCAGCATCCATCAACTCATGGTGTGTTAAGGCTCGTGGTATCACTTAAAGGTGAGATTGTTAAAAACATTGAGCCTCATATCGGATATATTCACAGGGGCATTGAAAAGATGTGCGAGAGTATCACATATCCACAGATTATACATCTCACCGACAGGATGGATTACCTTTCTGCCCATATAAATAATGAAGCAGTTTGTCTGAATGTTGAAAAAGCTCTTGAGGTTGATATTCCCGACAGGATAAAAGTAATACGTACAATAATGTCCGAACTCACACGCATCCAGTCACATCAACTTTGGTGGGCTTCATTCGGCATGGATCTGGGAGGCTTAACCTGTTTCTTTTACGGATTACGCGACAGGGAGAAAATTCTCGACATTTTTGAAGAGACTTGCGGGGGACGTATGTTAGTCAGCTATAATTGCCCGGGAGGTGTTATGTATGATATCCATCCGAACTTTCAGAAAAGAGTAAAAGATTTTATAAAATATTTCAGAAAGATTTTACCCGAATATGATCAACTTCTCTCCGGGAATGTGATTTTTCATGAACGTAGTAAAGGTATTGGAAAATTATCACTTGAAGATGCTATCTCTTATGGCGTCACAGGACCTACGGGCAGGGCGTCAGGTTTTTCATGCGATGTACGGAAGCATGAGCCATACAGTGCATACGACAGAATAACCTTCAAGGAAATACTCCATACCGAAGGGGACACATACAGCCGTTATATTGCAAGGATAGATGAGATGTGGGAATCGATGAATATTATTGAGCAACTGATTGATAATATTCCTGAAGGTCCATTTGCAGTGAAAATGAAACCAATTATCAAACTTCCCGAAGGTGAGTATTACCAGAGAGTAGAAACAGCACGAGGAGAATTGGGAGTATATATTATCAGTGACGGGAACAAGAACCCATATCGGGTAAAGTTCAGATCTCCGAATTTTGTGAACTTATCCGTATTTAATCATATTGTGAAAGGTTTCAAGATAGCTGACCTCGTAGCAATCGGAGGCTCCTTGGATTTAGTGATACCGGATATAGACAGGTAGGGCTCAGGGCTCAGGGCGCAGGGCAAAAGGCAAAAAAAAGTAGAAAGGCAAAAGTTAATAGTTAAAAAATAAAAACATGCTGCTCGATATAATAACAAATAACTCCATAACAGCACCTTCGGAACCATGGTGGAAAGTTGTTTATGATTTTTCCTCGCTGACAAAATGGGTCGATACCAGCCTTCATAGTTCTATGTCATCATTTTGGGCCACTATAACTGAAATGTTAATCATTGGTGTACTAATCTTGCTCTTCTATGCGCTCGTTGGCCTGTTTCTGGTCTATGCAGAAAGGAAAGTATGTGCCTTTATGCAGAACAGGCTAGGACCTAACAGAGTCGGACCATTCGGGATCTTCCAGACGATTGCTGATCTTTTCAAATTACTATTTAAGGAGCTGGTCCCAATCAAGAATGCCGATGGATTTCTCTTTAACCTAGCTCCTTTTATTGTTATCATAGCATCATTTATGGCGATAGCTGCTATCCCATTTGCCAAGGGGCTGCATGCCATCGATCTCAATATCGGGGTATTATATGTTATTGCTGTTTCAGCCATGGGAGTCATCGGAGTGCTGCTAGCCGGCTGGTCAAGTAATAATAAATACTCATTGATTGGTGCTATGCGCAGCGGTGCCCAGATTGTAAGCTATGAATTGTCCGTAGGTCTGGCATTAATTACTATTGTTATTATGGCAGGATCAATGCAGTTGTCGGTGATTGTTGAAGCTCAAAGAGATGGCTGGTTTATTTTTAAAGGTCATATCCCGGCATTTATTGCTTTCATAGTTTTTCTGATTTCCAGTACTGCAGAAACGAATCGCGGGCCGTTTGACCTTGCGGAAGCTGAATCTGAACTGACAGCAGGTTATCATACTGAATATTCCGGCATAAAATTCGCTTTCTTCTTCCTTGCTGAATACATCAATATGTTTATCGTTGCATCAATAGCTGCAACAGTTTTCCTCGGAGGATGGATGCCATTTCATGTTGGTTACTGGGAAGGTTTTAACCATATAATGGATTTCATTCCACCTTTTATATGGTATATAGGAAAAACATTTTTTGTAATCTTCCTGATGATGTGGTTCAAATGGACATTCCCCCGATTGAGAATTGATCAGTTGCTTACACTTGAATGGAAATATTTATTGCCGATCAATCTGGTTAATGTATTGATTATGGCGTTTATCGTCCTCATGGGCTGGCATTTTTAATAGTAAACAACTATAAATATATATCTCTGGATGAGAAGTATAATAAATTATCTGAAGGAAATAATATTGGGTGTATGGTCGCTGCTTAAAGGTATGAAAGTTACAGGATCATACTTTTTCAGGCCGAGCACAATCGTGACTCAAAAATACCCGAGCAACAGGAAAGATCTTGTGATGTTCGACCGTTTCAAAGGTGAGGTGGTGATGCCACATAATGAAAAAAATGAACATAAGTGCACTGGTTGCGGGATTTGCGAACTGAATTGTCCGAATGGTACAATCGAAGTAATCTCTAAGACAATTATTTCTGAGGATGGAAAGAAAAAACGGGCTATTGACAAGCACATCTACAGGTTAGGTATGTGTACTTTCTGTGCTTTATGCGTTAAAACATGTCCATCAAATGCTCTGGCCTTCTCACAGAAATTTGAACATGCCGTCTTTAACAGGGCGCTTCTTATCAAAACTTTAAATAAACCAGGTTCACAATTAATGAAAGGAGTTGAGTGATGGCCTCGATTATGTTTATTCTTTTTTCTGCGATGATAGTTATATTTTCAATTTTGACGGTCACGAGTCGCAAAATCCTGAGAGCTGCAGTATTTCTACTGTTTGTCCTGGTGTCAACTTCAGGGCTATATTTCTTGCTGAATTACCAGTTTCTTGCAGCTGTCCAGCTTACACTTTACGCAGGCGGGATTGTAGTTCTTATCATCTTTTCAATCCTGTTGACAAGTCATATAAGTCAGAAGTTCGAATCTTCAGGTTGGAAGAAGAACATTTTTTCTGCAATTGCGGCGCTGACCGGTGCTATATTATGTGTTATAACGATTCTCGATTACAAATTTTCAGCCACCAGCCAGGCAGCACAGGAGGTAAATATGAGATTAATTGGAAAAAGCCTTTTATCGGTTGATTATGACGGATATGTACTTCCATTTGAGGTGATATCGGTATTACTTCTTGCAGCGATGGTTGCAGCAATCGTGATCGCAAAAAAAGGAGCTCCAAAAACGATAGGATCACCAACATTAAATCAGGAATAAGATGAACTCAGGAATACCAATACAATACTTTTTAATCCTTGCAACTATGATGTTCTTTGCAGGAGTTTACGGCTTTCTGACACGCCGGAATCTGATCACAATACTCATGTCAGTGGAATTAATTTTAAATTCAGTAAATATAAATTTTCTGGCTTTCAACCGGTATCTCTATCCACATAAGCTGGAAGGGATGTTTTTCAGTCTGTTTATAATTGCCGTTGCAGCTTCTGAGGCCGCAGTTGCAATTGCTATAATAATTAATATCTACAGGCGGTTTACAACCATAAATGTGGAAGACGTTAATGAAATGAAATACTGAAATCGATATGCGGTATGAGGTGTGCGGTGCGCGGTCATTATAACATTACAACTTTAAAACTTTAAAACTTTAGGAAACTCTTAATATGATAAATTTCAGTTATACAATTTGGATTCCTCTGCTGCCTTTCTTAATGTTTATTCTGCTGGGACTGGCAGGACATAAGCTTAAACCTAAGCTCTCGGGGTTACTTGGAACCGGTGGATTGGGTATAATTACAATATTATCCTATATAACAGCCTTCAAATATTTTTTTACTAGTGAAAAGGTAGATGGAGCATATCAGAAAATCACGGCTTTGAATTTTACGTGGCTCCAGTTCACCGATAAGCTCCACATAGATTTGGGCGTGTTGCTTGACCCTATTTCAGTTATGATGCTGGTTGTTATAACTACAGTTTCATTCATGGTTCATATATACAGCCTTGGATATATGAAGGGTGAAAAAGGTTTCGAACGATTCTTTTCGTTTCTGTCCCTTTTCAGTTTCTCAATGCTGGGATTGGTTCTGGCTACAAATATTTTCCAGATGTATATCTTCTGGGAACTTGTTGGCGTCTCTTCTTTCCTTCTGATAGGATTTTATTATCAGAAACCATCAGCTGTAAGAGCTTCAAAAAAAGCATTTATCGTTACACGATTTGCAGATCTCGGATTTCTTATAGGCATTCTGATTTTATCATTTAATACTAAAACATTTGATTTTATAACCCTGACTAACCCGACAGGATCAGCCATTGCACAGGGTGGAGGTATAGCATTCCTTGGCCTTTCAGTAATGACATGGTCGATGATCTTTGTGTTTATGGGAGGTGTCGGTAAATCAGCGATGTTCCCGTTCCATATATGGCTTCCTGATGCTATGGAGGGCCCGACGCCTGTTTCGGCTCTTATCCATGCTGCAACTATGGTTGTCGCAGGTGTTTATCTTGTTGCAAGAATGTTTCCTATATATGCTTTATCAGCACCTGTGGCACTCAAGGTAGTTGCCTATGTAGGGGCTTTTTCTTCTCTCTTCGCGGCAATTATTGCCTGTACACAAACAGACATTAAAAGAGTTTTGGCATATTCCACTATGTCGCAGATAGGATATATGATGCTTGCACTTGGCGTAGCAGGTTATGGAGGACACGAGGGTTTAGGATATATGGCTTCGATGTTCCATCTCTTTACACATGCAATGTTTAAGGCATTGCTGTTCCTCGGAGCAGGTGCAATAATACACGCTGTTCACAGTAATTATATGACTGAAATGGGCGGACTTCGTAAATATCTGCCTGTCACTCACATTACTTTTTTAATAGCATGTCTCACTATTGCAGGAATTCCTCCATTATCAGGGTTTTTTAGTAAAGATGAAATACTCGCAGCCGCATTCCACAGTAATAAGATCCTCTTCGCAGTTGAGTATGCCGTTGCAGGTCTTACTGCATTTTACATGTTCAGGCTTTACTTTAGTATTTTCTGGGGAAAAGATACTCACTATCACCATACACTACATGAGGCTCCTGCAACTATGACCATACCATTAATTGTTCTGGCAATTGGATGTATAATCACAGGATTTATTCCTTTTAATAAGCTGGTTACTTCAGATGGCAGAATCCTGGAAAGTGAAATTGAACTGATGATAGCAATACCATCGGTGCTGATTGGCTTACTCGGGATAGGAATAGCATATATAATGTACAGGAAGGAAAGTACAATACCTGATAGGCTGGCCGCAACATTCAAGTATAGTTATAAATGGGCTTACAATAAGTTTTATATTGATGAACTGTATTTGTTTGTTACAAAAAAGATCATCTTCAGGTACATATCAGACCCGGTAGCGTGGTTCGACCGCCATATTGTTGATGGCACAATGAATGCAATTGCCAGTGTAACTCAAAGTGTCTCTTTCAGGATAAGAGGATTTCAATCGGGCCAGTTGCAGAAATATGCTTTTGTGTTCGTTACGGGGGCGATCATGCTTGCGATATTATTTATATACCTGTGGAAATAACTGATAATTTAGAAAAAGACTTTTAATTATGGATATTTTATCTCTGTTTGTAGTAATTCCGGTCTTAACAATCACCGCTATTCTGCTCTTAAAAGATACACATCAGGTTCGCATGGTATCGGCTTTCGGAATGGGCCTGCAATTATTAATGGCCGCAAGCCTTGTTTTCCTGTATCTTACTGCGCGTCATGCAGGGAATAACGATGAGATGTTATTTGTGAAAGATTATTTATGGTATAAAAGTCTTAATATTCATTATGCCGTTGGTGTTGATGGGATATCCGTTGCGATGATAACACTGACCTCACTGGTTGTTTTTGCCGGGATCTTTGCCTCATGGGAAGTTGAGTTTCTCAGAAAAGAATTTTTTGTTTCCCTGATTCTCCTGGCTACAGGGGTTTTCGGATTTTTTATCTCGATCGATCTCTTTACCATGTTCCTGTTTTACGAACTTGCAGTTATACCAATGTACCTGTTAATAGGAATATGGGGTACCGGTCCAAAAGAGTATTCGGCAATGAAACTGACCCTCATGCTCATGGGTGGATCAGCACTTCTTCTGGTAGGTTTACTCGGAATCTATTTTAATTCTTCCCCTGATGGAAGCCGGCTCACATTTAACATTCTGGAAATCTCAAAAGTAGTCATTCCCCTGCCTGCCCAGAGAATTTTTTTCCCTCTGACATTTGTAGGATTTGGAGTTCTTGGAGCATTATTCCCTTTTCATACATGGTCACCCGATGGACATGCTTCAGCTCCTACTGCCGTTTCAATGTTACACGCAGGCGTTCTGATGAAACTTGGAGGTTACGGCGCTTTCAGGGTAGCTATTTTTCTTATGCCTGAAGCTGCCCATGAATTATCCTGGATATTTATTATACTTACTTCAATCAGTGTCATTTACGGAGCTTTCGGGGCAATTGCCCAGAAGGACCTGAAATATATCAATGCCTACTCCTCAGTGAGTCACTGCGGTCTCGTGCTTTTTGCTGTACTTATGATGAATCAGACAGCAATGAACGGTGCAATAATCCAAATGATCTCACATGGTTTGATGACAGCTTTGTTCTTTGCTCTTATTGGCATGGTTTATGGTCGCACACATACCAGAATGATATATGAGATGGGAGGATTGATGAAGGTTATTCCGTTCCTGTCTGTTTGTTATGTAATTGCGGGGCTGGCTTCACTGGGACTCCCGGGACTAAGTGGTTTTGTTGCGGAGATGACAATATTCGTCGGTGCTTTCCAGCATCCTGAGCTCTTTTACAGGATCGTGACCATACTGGCGGTATCTTCCATAGTTATAACTTCAGTATATATCCTGAGGGTAGTCGCAATTTTATTACTCGGCCCAACTACAAATGAGCATTTTGAACATCTGCCCGATGCAAAATGGTTTGAAAAGATTTCAGTAGTAACATTGATAGGGTCAGTAGCTGCAATTGGATTGGCACCATTCTGGCTCTCAACAATGATTGGAACAAGTCTTCATCCTATTATTGAAAAGATTATCTCACTCAACCCATTTTGAACTGTATATATAAATGTTTTGGATAATATTATGATATGAGCTTAGGTACTTTTTTAATAATGCGTCATGAACTGCTGCTGATTGCTGCAGCTCTTTCAGTATTGATTGCCGAAATATTCCGGAATCCGGATAAAAAGAGAAGCATAAGTCTTTTTTCAATAATCCTTTTCGGAGTCATAACGATAATAGGCTTCCTGCCTTCCCCTGCAGGATCACTCTTTGGAGGTATGTATATTTCATCGGGCACCAGTCTTCTTATGAAGAATATCCTGAATATAGGTGTGTTAATCGTATTTATTCAGTCGGCTACATGGCTAAAGAAAGAAGAGAATTCAGAAAAAATAAGTGAGTATTTTCTATTACTCATTTCGACTCTGGTCGGAATGAATTTCATGATTTCAGCGGGTCATTTTTTAATTTTTTACATAGGAATTGAACTTGCTACAATTCCTATAGCAGCGCTTGCTGCATACGACCGTTACAAAAATAAATCAGCTGAAGCAGGTATTAAACTCATTTTGTCATCTGCATTATCGTCCGGTATTCTGCTGTATGGATTATCAATGATCTATGGAACCACAGGAACCTTGTACTTCAGTGAGGTTGCTAAACTTTTTGGTAATACTAATCTTCAGATACTCGGGTTTATCTTCTTTTTTGCCGGAATGTCTTTTAAAATATCAATCGTCCCTTTCCATCTCTGGACTGCCGATGTATATGAAGGCTCACCAGTAAACATAACATCATATCTTTCTGTTATCTCGAAAGGTGCCGCAGTGTTTATTTTAATAATTATCCTCTTCACAGTATTTCCTGTTATAATTGCAACCTGGCAGAAAACGATTTTTGTTACATCTATATTGACAATGACTATTGGTAATCTTTTTGCCATCCGTCAGCAGAACCTGAAACGATTCCTTGCATTTTCATCTATATCTCAGGCGGGATATATCCTCTTAGGCCTGATTGGCGGAAATCAGCTTGGAATGGCTTCAGTAATTTATTATATACTGGTATACATTTTTTCAAATCTGGGTGCTTTCGGTGTAGTGATTGCCATATCCAATGCAACCGGGAAGGAAAATATTGATGACTATAATGGCCTTTATCAGACAAACCCGAAACTCAGCCTGATAATGACTCTGGCATTGTTTTCTCTTGCGGGGATACCGCCCGTTGCAGGATTTTTCGGCAAATTCTTCTTATTCACTGCAGCTGCACAGAAAGGATTTTATCTTCTTGTACTTATTGCCGTTCTTAATACAATAATTTCCTTGTTTTATTACCTGCTTGTTGTCAAGGCAATGTTCATCACAAAAAGCGAAACCCCGGTTGAATCGTTCAGAAGCGACTTTTCTACACGATTTGCACTGGGAATCTGTATAGCTGGTATAGTGGTTACAGGTTTTGCCAGCATTATTTTTGAGGTGATAAGAAATTTAAGTTTCGGAGTATAAAGCACAGAGCACAGCTGAGTGAAGACTAGAAGACTGCAAGACTGCAAGACCGCAAGACCATAAGATATAAGGACAAAAAGTTAAAGACTAAAAGATATGGCTATAAATAATGCAAAACATATTATAGGTGAGATAGATGGCATTCGCTGTACGATTATTGAGACAGGTGCTACACTCGAGCGCTGTGCTTTCCTGAGCGATCTTTTAAGTTTCAACAACATGGAAGTAAAAGAGATGCAGGAAACATCAGAGGTTCCGGGTGAAGAATTAAAATATACAATTGGCGTAACAGATCTTATTTTTAATCCTGTTTTTGCTGTTTATGAAAGACAATTGAAAACCAGGGAAGGAACATTTGTTACTCCCGGTTACTGGAAACAGGAATGTATTGAATGTGATCCCCGATACTGGATGAGAAGAAAATCCGTAACAAAAAATTTAGAATAGTAATCCTCATATATTTTTTTGATATTTGTCCCTGATTTAAATCATTATAAGGATTTTTTCAGCTCATTAATTACATGAAACTATCTAAACGGTTTCTTTTTGTACCAGTATTACTTGCAATATTTGCTTACCTTTTCTATTCAGCATATAAGGATGTCAAGGATAGAACTCTAAATGAATTTAACTATCAGCAGTTTGCCCTTGCTAACCAGGCTTCGATAGGTATAGAAAACTTTTTCAGTTACTTCCAGAGTGAACTTACGGGTCTATCAAAACTTAGTTTCATTTCTGATTTAAACGATCTGGGAAGGAATTTGCTGACAGACTTTTATAATAACCACTCTGATCAGATAGAAGCTATAACGGTGGTAGATGCAAATGGAATCCTGAAATTTACTTTTCCGTATAATCAATCTGTTATTGGGCAGGACATTTCAAATCAGAAGCATGTAAAGGCTGTTATAGAAACCCATAAACCCATTGTAAGTGATGTATTTACATCGGTTCAGGGAGGCAGGGCAATTGCATATCATATTCCGATAATTTCAGGAAATGAATATAAGGGAAGTTTGGCAATTTTGATACCTATTGATAAACTTGGTAAACGGTTCATTGAAACTATAAAAACCGGGGAAACCGGCTATGGATGGATGATAAGTGAAACTGGCATTGAACTATTCGACCCGAGACCCGGTCATACGGGAAAATCTATAAAGGAAACATATAATAAAAACCAGTCTGTCCTGGATCTTTTCGATAAAACACTCATTGAAAAAAAAGGTACAACTATTTGTTACATTAAAGATACTACTGCTGTTCATGAAGAAACAATAAAATCATTTGCCTCATATTTCAGGGTTCCTCTTGGGAATACATTCTGGACAATACTGATCTTTACACCTGAGATGGAAGCTTTTGCAACACTAGCGTCATTCCGTAATCGGCTTCTGATTCTTTTTTCTCTGATTTTTATAGTAATCGGTACTTATTTTTACTTTGCGCTCAAAGCAAGTTCTATCCTGACGGAAGAGAAAAAAAGAAAGACAGTTGAAAAAATACTTCGTGAAAGTGAGAATCGTTTCAGGACAATATTCGAATTGTCACCTGCCGGCATGATCCTTATTGACAAAAAAGGTACCATAATCGAGGTTAATACTTCATTTTGTGAAATCCTGGGTTATTCAAGAAAGGAAATTATCGGGGAAAATATAAGACTATTTGCTTCACCAGAGACAGACAATGAAATAGAAAATAATATCTCAGCAATTCTGTCGGGGAAAACAATTATACATGAAGTTAAGAATATCAGAAAAGACGGAACCTTTTGTTTAGTAGAACTGTATGAAACCAAGATCAATTTGCCCAATGGTACTCCAGGGATACTTTCTGTATCGAACGACATCACTGAAAAGAAGCGTTCACAGATGGAACTTATTGATGCAAAAGAAAAAGCAGAAGAAAGTGACAAACTTAAATCGTCTTTTCTGGCAAATATGTCTCATGAACTCAGAACGCCATTGAATGCCATAATTGGTTTCTCCGGTTTCATGATTGATTCGGGTCCTGATGAGAATACAATCTTATATTCCCAGACTATTTTAAAAAGTGGCCAGCATCTTCTGTGTCTGGTCGAAGATATTTTTGATACAGCTATAATCGAAACAGGACAGATAAAGATTAATATTGAAAAAGCCGATATAGTATCTGTATTGGAGGAAGTCAAAGATATTATTCATGGTGAAAAACTGAGGGAGAACAAAACAGGAGTCGAATTAATCCTTAATTTAGATAGAGTAGTGAACCAGAACCATTTGATGACTGATATCCGGAAATTAAAACAGGTTTTACTGAATTTGTTGAGGAATGCGCTTAAGTTCACCGATAAAGGATATATTGAATTTGGTTTTACTGAAATTAAAGATGCCGTGAATAATTGTTTTCAATTCTATGTTAAGGATACGGGTATCGGTATAGATAAGAAGTATCATGATGCAATTTTTACTATATTCCGACAAATTGATGATACACATAC
>Ga0182027_10004881_pt1 | contig 20583 bp, 16 predicted proteins | sample 712E1DmetaG_FD_121300 | JGI IMG/M metagenome (GOLD analysis project Ga0182027, IMG submission 121300) | Permafrost microbial communities from Stordalen Mire, Sweden - 712E1D metaG (Illumina Assembly) | ecosystem: Environmental > Terrestrial > Soil > Wetlands > Permafrost | place: Sweden...
GAAGGTTTTTCCATGATGATCCCGAACTCCGCGGTACTGTTATACAGCGTCTTTCCCCGCCAAATAAATATTATCAAGCAATTTATCAAGCAAATCAAAGGGGGTCGAGGAAAACGCGATCCGGATGATATCACCTTGGGCAATAATGCCGGTATCATATTTCGCAAGCAATATCTGCCTGACCTGTTCGGCATTGCCGCTGGAAAGCCGTACGCACATGAAATACCCGGAATTGAAGGGAAGCGGACGGAATATTTCTTCATATTCCTTGTGTTCGGCGAAAATGTCGCGGATTTTTTCGTACCTACGGCGCAAAACATCAAATCGTTCGTTTTTTTCGGCATTATAACTTTCGTTTTGATAGGCATTCAACAAAAGCGACTGCCCGAGGTTCGATGCGTTCGAAATGCTCCCCCGTATAGCACCCGCAATTTTCGATTCGAGGGCGCTATAGAGTTGCCCATTGCCGCCTTTTATGCCGAATGTCACGAACCCGACGCGGAAGCCCCACACATAGTCTTCTTTTGTCGGGCCGTCGAATTTGACGCAAAGGATGCGTTCATGCGCCTTGGCAAGCAAACCAAACAATGATTCACGCAATATGCCTTTTTCGAACACTAACCCGAAATAAGCATCATCGATGAAAACAACCAGGTCATTGCCATTATTTGCAGCATCAACAAGAACATCCTTGATTTCCTGCGCTTCCTGTTCAGTCACCGTGTAACCTGTCGGATTATTGGGGAAATTCAGCAATACGATTTTTTTACCTTTTGGCAAGGCATCGATCTGCTGCTTCAGGCCCATAACATTATAACCTTGCCCTTTGAATGTCTCATATGTTGCCATTTTCGAACCATAGGCATGCGTAAAGACCAGATCATAATTTTCCCAGTATAAATCAGGGATAATGATTTCATCATTTTCCCTGCAGAACAGATACCCTGCCATGGAAAGCCCGTGCGTCAAGGCGCTTGTCACAACCGGAAGGCTGACAATAGTGCCTTCCAAAGACGGATTTTTCTTGAAAAGCATGGAATTCCAATGTGAGCGGATTTCGGGCCTGCCGAAACTTGGCGCATAGGAAAAAATGTTTTTCTTGTTTTCGGCTATTTGCCTCCATAGCGAAGGCAGGCACATCGGAGAACCGCTGTCTTCAAGTGCTGTACCGATTGTTGCATTGATTTGTTTTCCTAATGCCTGGGACGATTGGGCCAAAATACCCTGTTTCGGGAAAAAAATCGTTTTGCCTTTTTCCGAAAGCATGTTGAAAACATGCTGGTTGTTTGTCTTTATTTGATCATTCAGTTCAATCGCCTGCGAATCGATATTCATTGAAATCGCCCCCTACAAAAAAAACCCTTTTTTGAAAAAAAAACCAAAGATCCATTGCAATGTATGTGACCTTCGGCTAATCCGGTATAAAATAATTTCCACCACTTTTTACATTTTAAAAAAACACTCAATTGAAAATTTTCTTTGGAACATATAATTTCACAGGATGGTAACAATCGCATTTTTTAACCAGGATTTCCTTATGCAAAGGGAAATCATATCCGCCTTACGACAAACAAATGGCGTTCGCCTCATTGTGGTTTCAATACCCGACATTCCAAATCCTGAACAGGCCAACCAGGCATGCGATGCATTATTTCAACAACATTGCACGATGCTGTTTACCGTCAACGATTGGGGGCTTGATGACAAAGGAATAATAAGGGATTTCTGTATTTCTCGAAGCATACTTCATTGCAACTGGTGCGCCGATGATCCGTTTTATCATCATGTATTTCACGGCAGCGGTTTCAAACCGGTTTCCAATAGAATAGATTTTGTTACCGACCGTTCGTATGTCGGACAGCTGCGACGCCTTGGGTTCAACGCGCATTTCTGTCCGCTTGCAACAGACCCTGCCTTGTTTTTTCCTTTGCAAAACATTTCGATTAAGCGTACGGCATGTTTTGTGGGGAATTCCTATAACCGACAGATTGATGGGTTTACTAAAGGTAATGAGCAATTCGTCGACGCCATGATCCCGTTTGTTTCGTCCGTGCTTTTGGAATATCAAACCGACCAAACCATTGATTTGTCCCAGCGGATCGCAAACCATTTTGTTTTTTCGCCTCCGCCTTCATACTTGTCAATTGAAAAGGCCGTTTTTATAGTCAAGCACATTGTCAGCTATTTCCACCGGAAGCGCCTGATTATTTCCTTATGCAAACAATACCCCGATTTCATGATCTTTGGCGACGAATGGTGGCTTGTCGACTGCGAACGAGAGCGCATTTCGACTGCGGTAGGGTACTATGTCAATTTGAACCTGACCTACCAGGAAACCAAAATCAATATCGACGTTAACCGCGTTGTCATCCGAGAAGGGCTTACTCAGCGCGTTTTCGACTGCCTTGCCGCAGGTGCGTTTGTCATAACCAGCCAAAAACCGATAGTCGGGGAATTCTTTGAAACAAGCGGGGGCAGCGCCGAAGTCCTGATGTTCGAAAATGAGCGTCACCTTCGGGAACTCATTGATTATTATGCAGTACACGACGAGGAACGGTTGGCAATTGCCAAAAGAGGCAGGGCACGCGCACTTTCACAACATACGTATGCACACAGGATTGCAGAAATTTTTTCAAAAATCGGACAGGAGTTATAAACTCATTGCAATCCGCCCTTGAAATTGAAAAGGCAACTGCCGGGATATTTGGTCTTTTCCCGGTATGCGGCCAGTATGGTTTTGAGCAATTCGACGTCCGGATCCAAAAAGCTCAAATCAATGACAAAAGAACTGATGCCGAATTCTTCAAGGTAGTCACGTTTGTTAAACAGGCAAAAAAGCTCGCTTGCCAGACTGTAATACAGGCCGTGCTTTTCCCTGACAACGATTTTCCGACCAAGCCTGTCGGCAATCACGCTGCCATTTTGAGCGGCAGGCTTCATGCGCGACACGAAAAGCTGTGCATGGCCGAACAAATACACCATTCCTTTTTGTGAATATATGTCCTTGATGTTCATCGCATCGTCTTCGGGCGAATAGGCGAATCGACTTAGATTTAAAGTCGAATATGCATGAACGCTCACCTTGTTTGTCGCATAGAGCAAATAATCCGCGCGCATTCGCTTGACCCCGCTTTCGAGCATGATATGGGAAAGGTTCTGGCATAATAACCCGCATTGCCCGTTTTTACATAAGGTCTGGATTATTCTTCTCCATTCGCCAAGCTCGCCTTCGGCAATAAACGGCGGCGGCTCGATATATGCCGAACGGCCGAGGCGCTGCCGGTGAAGGCCGGCGTCGAGGGCAAATTCGTGCATATCCGCTTTATCAAATGCGCATATCACGCCGCCGATGGTAGGATCGGCGAGAAGATCCAGCCAGTCAAGGGAATCGATTTTAACGAAAAGGCGGCGGTCCCGGTTTTTATCGAACTTTTCCGCATCGCGGAAGCTGCGCAACAAAGAATAGACATTTTTATACTGGTCGTCAAACCGTACCGGATGCACATCAAGTTTGGCCTCGCCTTTCGACGCATGATTTGCCCGTCCAATGCAAAACAGCGAGTCGTTGGCCAAACATTCAACGGGTTTGTCGAGCTTGACAGTCATGGTATCGTTTGACTTTACGCACGATTGCACCTGGGCCACGATTCCTTCCCCGCCGCTCTGGGGCTGAATTCTCACAAGGTCCTTGTCTGAAAGGGTTTCCTTCGAGACAATCCGTATTTCGCGCTTCTTCCCGTCAATCGATTCGATTTTCCCGATGTAAATACCTGTGCCGGCAGGATTAACTGCATCGATGATGCCGGTTTGTTGCACACCGCGCAAAAACAATTGGGTTTTCCGTCTGCCCAGATCATGGCGAAGCATTTCCTTGGCAGCCTGGGTTTTATGCGGATCATCGATGGCCATTCTATACGCGGCAACAACAGTCGACACATAATTCGCGCTTTTCATCCTGCCTTCGATTTTAAGGCTTTTAACACCGGCAGCAATGAACTGCGGCAGCAGATCTATGCCGCTCAAATCGTTCGGCGAGAAAAAATACCCCTTGTTGTCCTGCGCCTGCGGATCAACATTGTCAAACGAGCGCCTGCAAACCTGGGTGCATCGCCCGCGGTTCCCGCTCGCGCCCCCGAAAAAACTCGACGCCAGGCACATGCCCGAAAAACAGTAGCACAAAGCGCCATGGACGAATATCTCGATTTCACATGATTTGACTGCGCAAACTTTGGTAATTTCTTCCAAAGTCAATTCCCGCGCCACCACGACGCGTTTCATGCCGAGCTTTTCGCATGCAAGGACGCCGGCACTGTTATGCACAGCCATCTGGGTACTGGCATGCAATTGCAATGCAGGAAACGCCGAGCGGACAATGGCGGCTATTCCTATGTCCTGGACAATCACGCCGTCTACTCCGATTTGCTCCAATTGATACAGCAAATGCACGGCATTTTCGAGTTCCGATTGCTTTACAAGCGTATTAAACGCGACATAGACTTTCACGTTTCTGCTATGCGCATAAGGAACCGCATACGCCAATGTTTTTGTGGTAAAATTCCGGGCGCGCATACGCGCGCTGAAAGAAACAAGCCCTACATATACGGCATCGGCGCCTGCGTTGATAGCGTCGATAAAGCTTTCCATGGTACCGGCAGGGGCCAGCAATTCGATTCGTTTATTCTTATGGATGGATTTCATATGCGGGTAAAATACTAACCCCGCGCTTCGCTGCGGGATAAGTTTTAGCTGTGATTTTATACACTCGGCGAACCTCGGTACCATGGTCTACGCTTTTCGCGTAGATAATTTATATCTAGTTACGAACCCCATGCTTCCCACTTGCTAACGCTTCGGGGACATGTCGCATGGGATAAGTTTATTTTATATATTATATACGCAAAAGGCGTATATACTCCAGATATAGGTACTAACTCGTATACCACCTTTTTCTTCTTAAATTTATCAAACAACATGTATGCTTTTTATTGCCATCTCCTTGCTCAAGTATTTATATTGTATGTACAAATGGAATCAATAAAATTCAATTGAGATCCTGTAAAAGCGCAACGAAACATCATAGTGCATTCAATCCGCTTTGAGGAAGCACGTACTGTATTTGCGGATGAAAATGGTATTTTGATTTCAGATCCCGAACATTCTTTCCATGAAGATAGGTTTTTATTGATTGGCATGAGTTCCCATTTACGTTTATTGGTCGTTGTTCATTGTTTCCGTGAATCTGAAACTGTTATAAGGCTTATTTCAGCTCGCAAAGCTACAAAGCAAGAAGCAATAACCTATGCAAGAAGGTGGCTATGAAAAAAGAATATGATTTCTCAAAAGGGATTCGAAATCCCTATGCAAAAAAGCTGAACAAACCAATTACAATCAGAGTTGAACTCGATACGCTTGACTATTTTCAAAAAACTGCTTCAGAAATCGGGTTACCCTACCAGAAATTAATTAACCTATTTCTTAGGGACTGTGCAGTTTCTGGGAAAAAGCCGGCCTTGAAATGGAGCGTCCCTGCACATTAATTATAAATTGTCAAAAAACCAATTTGATTAAACGCCCCGAGCATGCTTTTCGGGCCATTCTTTATCCTGAGAATCTTTTAATCAGCGTTCCGTATCAAACAGCCAATTAGCGATTTTTTAATATGAACTGTCAGTAATATTTATTCCATAAAGTGTTCGTACTTCGTTACCTTTATATCCTTTTTTATCGGATCCGAGAACATCTTTATTTAATAACGAGCAATTCAATAGTAGCGAAATAATAATACTAATGGCTACCCTAAACATAAATGCACCATTAAAAATATAATACGAAATGTTTTTTAATGAATCATTGTGAGAAATTCTCTTATTCCAAAGATTTTTATTTTGATATTTCGGCGTTATCGCCACCATCCAAAATGGCAAGACACCCTTTCGCACCACAACAAATTCCCCACTATTTTTTTCCTTTCCGGGTCGCCCATAAATTTCAATCGGTATATTTCTTTTACTAGTTGTAAAACTTATTACTTTTACCCATCCATCTTTATTCAGGTTTACATGGTCCGGATTCATATTCAAATAATAGGATTGCGCGCATAGGCCTAAAAAAGCCAATGCCGGGACTCCCACAAGCACTATCAAAATTATCAATACGATTTTCTTAACTTTTTTTTCAATTTCGCATCTTTCTTTGTGGTGCGGTATAAAGACCTTGACCAGGAATTCAGGAGTTTTAATCATCCTACTCATTTAATCATATGAATCAGCGGTTCAGACAATGTATTATCCCGCCTTCATCCTGTAAATCCTGACCATCCTGATTCAGACAGTCTTTTCACTACCCATTTTCCGCATGTGAATAAAAATTCAGACAGGAGATGGGGATGCCCAAAAGCAATAAATTTCAACAATTATGATACTCAGGGCACAGCTTCGTTAATCCTGCATATCAATAATTCTAAATAAAATAAAACTTTTATAGGACATAATCTTCGAGGAACGTCTCTCCCTAAACCATTCCTCAAAATCAAAATTAAGAATTTAATATAAATATCAAAAATAAATTTGCCAAGTTATTTTTTTTGCTAAAATTTCATTTCAAAATAAGGCATGGAATAATACGTCGGTTAGCAACTATATAGAAATTATACACACGGTAAATCTCGGTATAATGATCTCATACGGAGTTGCATTCAAGATGATTGTACGCAAATGTCATGCTGAGCGTTGTCGAAGCATGAATTGGTCTATGAGATGCAAACCCTTCGTCAAGCTCAGGGTGACATTATATGGTCATTTTGAAAGCAATTCGTATCAGCTACAGCTATCCAGGTGCGGAGCAACGGATTAGTTTTCGATTCAGCAGAGTTTCACATACAAGAGTGAACGAACCCGCCCGCTTTTTACATGCATAGCTACAGCTACCCGCTCGAAGCAGGTGGGTTTGTGTAGACCATAGAAAGCAAAAAGGCCCTGAAAATCCAGGGCCTTTTTATAAACAATGTAAACGTATGTATCAGAATATGGGGAACCGAACACCAATGCGGATACCTAAATTTGATCCTGGCGTTTCAGGAGGTGTTGAACGGTCGGTCGCATCTTTCTCATAATTGATCACCTTTGTCGCATAGGGGGTCCCGGTAGGAAAATTCGAATCGGAAATTTCCTGCTTCGAGGTCATGAAACTCATTGATTCACAGTAAATTTCTCCGTACAATATCATGCTGGTGCCAAGCGGATAATCTGCGCCGAGTGCTCCGATAAATACGATAGCCGGCCAATTGCTGTCCTTGATTGTCGCATGGTATTCTCCGACGCCGGTGTTATTTTGCGTTACTTGTACGGACGAAAATGCGAAATCCAAGCCTATGCCGAAATTGGTATAAACATCAATAAGATCCAAAACTTGAAATGACGGTTTTAATAAGGCTTTTACCCCGAGCGTTGAAAAAGAATATTCCTGAGTAAGCGAATTCGTGGCCGCACCAATTGAGGTGATTGTCTCTTGTTTGATCCCAGGCACTCCAAAATTATAGCAAACCGACGCTTGACCAGCCAGATGATCCATCAAGCGATAGCTTGCTCCGCCTTCCAGTTTTATTCCTCTGCCGAAATTAAGAAAATTGTCATCTTTGTTTACAATACTTCCATTGGTGGTTGTTATTGTCGGGCCAACGTCTCTGCCGCCGATCCCAATACCGTATCCTGTGGTTGCAAACAAATCAAACGTTTCCTTGTCCCCCTTATTTGCAAAGGCAAGACTGCAACATGCAAAGGCAATAACGATCACGGTCATGTTTTTTTTCATTTCATCTCCTTACCTGAGAATTAAGCGTAAACCCTGTAATTGATTTTAGGAAATATGTTATTATGTGACTCGAGGAGCGCCAAAAAATTCTCGTCGATAGCGTCGGAGAGGACTTCCTCATATAACCTGTTGAAATTTGCGATATGCTCTTTTGAGCGGCGCACCGCGTATTGTACCATGGTGCCGGTTTTCATGATAAATGCCCAGTCGCTGGATTGGGCGAGCAGGAGTTCACGCGCCATTTGATTGAGCGCGCGGCGTAATTTCTCGGCAGCATCAGGGTATTTTTGCGCAAGTGCGGCCATTCGTTCTTCCATTTTGTGAAGATGGCGGTACAGCCAATCGTTGCTGCCTTCGAGCCAGACCTCCGAATATCCTTTGTGGCCCCAACTCGAAAACGAAGGGCTGCATATCTGGTTCCGGGCGTTTTCGGCCAAATAATCGGACGGGCTGCACAGGGCAATAGTGCTTTGGTCGAATGCGATTTTCCGGATAAGATAATTGAGCCAGTCCGGCCCCTCGTACCACCAATGGCCGAATAGCTCGGCATCGTAGGGCGCGACAATGATGGGACGCCTGTCCATGATCGATGCAAGGTATTCAACCTGTTTTTCCCTGTTGAACATGAAATTTCCGGCATGCAATGCCGCCTTTTCCTGCGCAGCAATATGATTATACGGTTCCTTATTGTCGGTCTTGCCCGTAATACGGTAATATTTCACGCCCGTGTTGATGCGGATCCCAATAGGGTCTATATACGGTTTTATATAATCGATGTCAAGATCGAACCCGATGTCGCGGTAGAATTCCCTGTAATCAACGTCGCCGGGATAGCCCTCTTTCGAACTCCACACGGATTTCGACGATTCGATGTCGCGCCCGAACGCCGCGACATGCGTTCCCTTGCAATAGACCGGTGCAAATACGCCGTATTTTGGCCGGGGCTCCGCAAAGAGGATGCCATGCGCGTCGCTGAAGAAATAGAGAATTCCCGCATCCTCCAAAAACTTTTCGACCCCGGGAAAATAGCCGCATTCCGGGAGCCAAATGCCGATAGGGCGCCTGCCGAAAAAATCATTATACGACTCGACCGCGACGTTGATTTGTGCGCGGACCGCATTCGGGTTGAATTGCATGGTCGGCAAAAAGCCGTGCGTAGCGCCACAGGTAATGATTTCCAAAACCCCCAGATCCTGCAATCGCCTGAAATTGGTGATAATATCGCATTGATTGACATCAACGAAAACGTTTTTGCAAAGCCGGAACTTGTCGCGGTACATTTTGGCCGTGGCATACATGGCGGCGTCGTTTTTGGTCCGGACGCATTCCTTTTCCGACAATTCGATAAGCTTGGTGATGTGCTTGACATAACGCTCCTGCAACAGGCCATCGGTAAGCATGGAGGCCAAGGGCGGCGTTATAGACATGGTCAATTTGAACGGAACACCGTCGCTCACGAGGTTTTCCAATATGACAAGCAACGGAATATAGGTTTCGGTCATGGCCTCAAAAAGCCAGTTTTCCTCAAGGAAATATTCGCATTCCTGATGCCGCACATAAGGCAAATGCGCATGCAACACCAAACATACATACCCTTTGGGCCCGCTTTTTTGTTGCACGATATCGTCCATCGTATTCCTTATCAAAATTGAATAAGATATTTACCCCGCGCTTCGCAGCGGGATACGTTGTAGCTGTAATTTTATCTACGCAAAATGCGTAGATAATTTCTATATAGCTACTATGCGACTGCGCCGGAACCTGAGCCTGATCCCAGGCCGCTATCACCGCCGGAAATTGCGTTTTGCAATAAATCGGTTTCTTCCAGGCGTTCGCTTGCGCCAAAGCTTCGTCGAAGCGATTGCGCTGAAATACGGATGAGTTCATTGCTGCCGGCAGTTGTCCATTCTTCGTCGGTGACTGCCGAGACGCCGGTACGCGGCATTTGTATGTGGTTCGAACGCAAGGCTTCAAAAAACGCCCCGTTTTGCAAGAGAAGCCCAACCTGGATCAAATAAAGCCTGGCCGGTTCCCAAACCTTGACATACCAATTGTCGGCACTGAACGGAATGTCGATGTCTATTGCTCGCCATGCATTGTTGCCGTCGAATTCAATATCGGTAATATCGGAAACGCGCAACGCCCACCTTGCGGAAGAATAAGCCCGTTCCCCAAGGGTCGTTTTAATCCCTTTGATTGTTTGCGGCGAAAATTCCCAAAAAGCAAATATCCAGAACGGGTCACGGGGCAAAGCGCACATGTATGTTTCATGATAGCGGTCCGGTATTTCGGTGGAAAAGAAATATTTAGGGCCAATACCGGACTTTGTAGACAAAGGAGAAATCGGCCTTTTGACTGTTCTAATTTGGTCAGCCGAGGCGGCTTTGGAAAATTGTTTCTTCAACCTCGCAACAACACCCCGTTTATTCGAAGTTGCGCGTTTTGCGGCAGAGGCAATTCGTACTGGTGCGGATTTCCTTAATTGTATCCGCGCCTTTTTACGGGCAACCAACGGCGCTTTCGACGCAACCTTTTTTTTGACGGCTGCGTTTTGTCCGGCAATGTGCTTGACAACAGGTTTCTTGGCAGCGACCTTTTTCTTTGCCAATACCGGTTTCGTTGTTTTGGCTTCGTTCTTTACTTTTGCCTTTGCCTGCACCATGACCTCGTTTTGAATACGATTAATAATTGCTTCTGGAAGACTTATTCCACTTCCTGCCGCCATTAAAACCTATGCCAAAGCGAACAACATCCTCTTTCAAGTTCGGATACACTCCGCTGGCACGGCGTCCGATTTCAACACCAACATCCAGCATTCCCGAACCTTTACCAATTGGAAGACCTGCGCCAAGGGAAAGCATGGCCTCATACGCCTGGTCTGCAGGGAGCTGCGTATACCGCAAACCGGCCCTGTACCGTACAATTTCATAATATTTCGGCGTCAGGATATTTGGCGCCGGAATATATTGCGCGCCGACGGAAACCCCTGTCAACGTAGAAACATCGATGGCGTTTTCGGTTTGTGCGTGATCCCAATATGTCAAAGAAACATCGGCGGCAGCAAGCCATTCCGCCGAGAAATCGTATGCGCATCCGATAAAAAGCGAAGGGGGCATTTTCAGGGTAATGGTCCGCTGCCCGATTGTGTTCGGGGTTGGGACGATACTGTTGCTGGGATAAACGGCGGAATCGGCCGTTGCATTGCTTTTTAAGAAGTATTCGCCGCTCAGGCCCAATCGCAGTTTTTTAAGCGAGATCGTGACGCCGCCCCTGAATCCATCGAATGTGCTTCGTATTTTAGTGCTGTCTCTTGACGGATTATCGGGATACGCGCCGGTATTGTCGTATATCGATTCCACCGTGCTTATCTCGGACGAATAATACGCATGCTCATACGACGCGCCCACCTGCAAAATCTTTTGTATCGAATATCCATACCCTAATTGCCAAACAGAAATGCCGCCGAGTTTTGCCATGCCTTTATAAAAGGACAATGGCGTGCCGTCGTAGGAGAATGACGTATCGTAGCGCACGGACAATCGCTCGTTTTCGCGCTGATTGTAAGCCAATCCCATTGTTCCGAATTTGCCAAGCGGGATGCCCACGGCGATTTGCTGGGGCAATACAGTGGTCACATTAGTATGGTCCGACGGTTCGGACAACCTCATAAACTCCGCGGTCACCAACGCCGAAAACACGGTTTTATCCAAACATGCCAAATTGGCCGGATTTGTCAGCATCCCGTTGTAATCGGGCGCCACTGCACACGACGTCCCGCCCATTGCAAACGACATACCGGAATTAGGCTGCACTTGATTTCCAAAAGGAAATGTTGCGCCGATGATCGACTGTCCGAAAACAGGGACCAATAAACCTGTGCAAATACAAAAGAGTGCTGATTTGATCTTCATTGCATCCTGCTAGTTGTGTGGATTGGAGAATAATGACCTGAAATGTATTGTCGTTTGCGTTTTATTAAATCCTATGCGCGACCACCGTTGATCCGGTTTGACGAATAAATACAGATATGCAATGTCGGGCATACCGTTGTCCATCCAATCCTGAAAATACGGTTTCAGTGCAAGATTGATTTTCTGTGATTTTAGGTCTAATTCAACGGTTTTCATGTTTATCAATGAATCAACCTGTTCTTTTGATTCAAGTTCCGACAAAACCATTTTGTATTCGAGTATACGCAAGGTATCGGTGGTATCAGGAACTTCCAATAGAGGCTTATTTACCCAGAGTGAGCATGCGGCATCCTGGCTTATGGTAAACCTTTTTCCCAAAGAAGGCGCAAGCGAGTCCCGCAAGGGTTTCATATTGATGGGGATTTCAACGAAACGGCCGGCTTCCCATGAAGCAACAAGGGAATCATCGCTTTGGTTTTGTTCGAACACCGACAAATCGTTATAAGGATTGACTAATGCGGTTGAATCGCGACCCGACGTATCGGTCTTGCTCGTGTGATATTTCAATACGAATTGTGGGCTGGTGAACCGCACCAAACCGTGGCCGGCGCTTGCTTTAATGCAATAAGCCCGCTTTAAGTACGTCGTCGAATCGGTGGACGTATCGCGCACTGCATCACGGAGCTCTGCAAAAATCGCCGCAGGCAGGTGGACTATCAACACGGAGTCGACTGTTGGTTTGAATGTAATCGTCGTATCCAATTTTGGAACCGTTTCCTGTATCGTATCAAAACGGAGAATGTTGTCTGCGCCCCTTGTCGAATCAACGACAAGTACGGGTGCGCCCGGCGAAGCAATTTTAGCAGGATCGAACTTCGACCCGTGTTGCTTAATGGGGCAGGAATACACGGAAAAGGTTATGGTCAAATTGCTATCGGAAAATGCAACGGAATCGGCATGCGACCAAACATGATATAATCGTAAAAACCCATCGTATGCGCTGCTGTCGTACGATCCGGTAAATCTGTTTTTCCCACCATTTTTTACAATATCATACATGTTTAGTTCGATATAACCGATGGAAGATTCATTATATAATGAGCCAATGGTAAGGTTCGACCTTTGTACGCCGGAAACAAGCGAATCGATGGAAACACCTTTACCGTCAATGATAATGCTTCTCGTATTGGAAACAGATAAATCAACATACACTTGCTTGAATCCGTTTTTCAAATCCGTGATCGTTGGATCAACATCCGTGATCACATCTTTCCCAACACTTGTGTAAGGCTGAAAAAGATTTGAGCACGAAAATGAAGAAACAAGAATTGCCGTAACCGCAACAGCAACCGACAAACCGAACGCATTGTTTTTTTTCATTAATATTGGCCGATAGAAAGATTTTGAAAGATAAAAATGGTATAAACAGTTTGATAATATAGATTAGCTATGGAAAAATGTCAAACCTTTATGATGTGAATTTGTCCCTGATAATTCTCACACTACGTGCATTGTAATTACTATATTTTATAAAAAAGAAATTACAGGAAACCCCTTTGTATGGCTTCTTTGGTAAAACATGCTGTAGATTGCAAAGTCCTTGTTGTTGATGATGAAGAAGTCATGTGCAGGCTTTTTCAGTCTGCACTCAAAGACTTGTGCAATGTGCAAACGTGTCTGTCGGGCGCCCAAGCATTGGAATTGATTCGGAAAAACGATTTTGACGTTGTGGTGTCGGATCTGTTGCTTGGCGACATCGAAGGCATAGAAGTTTTACGCGCAGCACGACAAAAAGACAATTTTACCGAACTTATGGTCATTACCGGACATGCCTCCCTTGAAAGCGCTTCCAAGGCGATTGAAATTGGCGTTTCATCTTATTTAATGAAACCCGTTTCCATTTTCGATATAAAAATCCAAATCGAGAAAGCGCTCGCAACCAGGCTTTTTCATTTAAAAAGCGTCATGCTCATGAAACATTCGGATTCCATTGCGCCGGACATCAAGGGCCATATTCATGATATTACCTCATTGTTCAATTTTTCCCGGAAACTCATGCTTTCTCTTGAAATTCCGGAAATCATGCGGGTGATACTCGATGAAATAAATTCCCGTTTTGACACTATTTTCTGCGTCATGGCAATACATTGTCACGATGTCGTGGAAATCCATGCAATGCCCAAAACCGGAATTATGGACCAAGCAATGCTTCGGGCCAGCCTTTTTGAACATTGGGACAAGGCGTGCAATGTTTTCGACAGGATTCTGTTTGACAAAGACGAAATTCCGGTCGCATTGTACAGCGGAAGGCAAGACGCCGAGTTTGCATTTGAAAACACAAATCCGATTTGCATCCAATTATCGGTCATGAGCAATACCATCGGAACACTGAGCATATTCGGGAAAAAGGATTTTATTCCATCGCCCGATGAACTCCAGTTTCTGTACGTCTTTACATCATTAGTTTCGTCGATCGTCGAGCACGGGTGCGTTGACATGCGCGCAAGGCTGCAGGCCCGAACCGATGGGCTTACGGGTATAGCAAACCACCGGTCTTTTCACGAATCGCTTTCCCGTGAAATAGCGCGCGCCGATCGTACGCTCGGGACATTCGGCCTTATCCTTATAGATATAGACGATTTCAAGAAAATCAACGATACCTACGGCCATTTGGTTGGCGACGCGGTAATCCGGAACCTTGTCGACCGCGTGAGCGTAATGACGCGAAGGGCCGACACGTTTGCCCGATACGGCGGCGAGGAGTTCGGCATTATTTTGGTCGATACCGGCATCGACGGCACGCGCGTCCTTGCACAGCGTATTTGTAAAGAAATAGCAGGCACGCCCTATATGCATCCCAAAAACCCGATCCGGTATACGATCAGTTTGGGCCTGTCGTTATACGACGGAAAAAAACCGAGGCAGAAAAACGCCTTAATTGCGGCTGCGGACAAGGCTTTATATAAATCAAAAGCCGACGGCAAAAGCAGGATTTCGGAAAATTAACACCGCTATGACAACCTTGCTTTTTCGTATTATAATTTCCCTGTACAGTTTCGTTTTTCTCTGCGGCGCGTTGCTTGCGAAGTGGACGCTGTCGGTGCTGCCGTTTGCCGCGTCATGGGACATTGACAAGAGGTGGAGAGGGCCGATTCCCTTTGGAGAGGTTTTAGGGCCGGTCACATGGCTCCATGCCGCGTCACTTGGCGAATGCAAGGTTCTTGTCCGGCTTCTTGGCATCTTGCGGGAAAAGAATACTATCGGGTCATATCTTCTTACCGCCACGACAAAAACAGGGCATTCCTACTTGGCCGGACACAAAGCGCCCGACATTGTTTCCATAGGATACTTGCCTATGGACACAATTGGACATATGAAAAAAACGCTGCAAACGTTTGGCGTAAAAAGGTTGTGGCTCGTTGAAACCGAATTATGGCCATGCATGATTTGGGCCTGCAAATCAATGAATATTCCTATAGGACTTATCAATGCCCGTATCGAACAGCAATCATTTTCCGCTTACAAACGTCTGGGCCCCCTTCTGTCACCGCTGCTCACCTATCCCGACATCGTGCTTGCCCAAAACGAAATTTACGCCAAGCGTTTTGAACAACTGCAAATACCTGCCCGTTCCATTCATGTCACCGGAAATATAAAATCATATGTTACCATACATCAATGTGCTTCCAAAGACCGCTCTTCAATGCGCGCGGCGCTCCATCTTTCCGATTCAGACATTTGCATAACATTCGGTTGCCTTCATATGGACGAGGCGAACCACATTAAAGCCACAATTGACAAGCTTGAGGATTCGGGGTATCATATTAAAGGCATAATTGTTCCCAGGTATTTGCGCGAATCCTCTGCGATTGCAAAAGAATTCGGCCCAAAGACGCTTGTTCTTTCCGAAATTGGTACGCATGAACCATGGGACATTTGCGTTATAAGCAAAATAGGAATTTTAGAGGGGATGTATAAAATTGCGGATGCGGCATTCATCGGCGGCACTTTCGATAAAACCGGTGCGCATAATATGTGGGACGCAGCCCAATTCGGTCTTCCGGTTTTCTTTGGGCCCGATGTCCATACGCAACAGGAAAGCGCGAAAACGCTTTTGGATGCCGGCGTCGGCTTTGCCGCACAATCGCCGACAGACCTGGCAAAATTAATCATATCGATTTTAAGCGATACTCACAATACATTTTTAAACAACCTGGACATTTTCATGAAAAAAACAAATGCGAAAAGCAATACAATCAAAGACCTTATTCCATGACAACGAAACACATCACTTGCGGGTTTACGCTTTTATGCGGCGATGATGCGGTTTTGCGTGAGCATGTGCGCAGCGAAATCATCCAGGCCGTAAAATCCTCGCAACCAGAAGCACTTGTCGAACGATATAATCCCGGCGACGGCGATTTCAGCTCGTTTGGCGAAAGCATAATCACGCCGTCGCTCTTGACGCCCATGAGGATTTTTCTGATTTCCGAATTGCATTTACTGGGCGATAAAGACCTCGATGCCTTATCAGGGCTGTTTGCCTACGACCTGCCCGATGCCTGTGTCATCATGGAAACCGACAAAACAACGTCGAAAAAATCAAAAGATGTTGCTTCTTCGAAGAAATTCCTCCTATTTATCGACCGGTTCTCCGCATGGATTAAAAAAGAGCCTTCGCGGTTTGCGATTCAGGAATTCGTATGCCCTCCGGATTATAAAATGATAGACTGGGTCGAAACGCATGTCCCGACATTATGCAAACGCACAATTTCGAAGTCTGCGGCAGGGTATTTGGTTGAGATGGTTGGCGCCGACACATCGCTTTTGTATTCGGAATTGCAAAAAATAGACCTTTTCCTCGACGACAAGGCAGTAATCGACAAAAAAGTAATCGACACGGTATGCGGCGCAACGCGTGCCATGACACCGTTCGAACTCGCCGCAGCGCTTGGCAAAAAAGACCTGGGCCGCGCCATTGAAATCATAGACTCGGTTTACTCCCAAAATGTGTATCTGCCGCTTTTCGTGTCGGCAATTTTCAGACAGTTCTGGTCGATGTTTCGCATTAGTGAATTTGCAAAATCAAATGCCGACATTGTTAATAAATTCAAAGCATCGCTTAAATCATATAACAAGTCGGTCCAGGAGGAATGCGGTGTTTTGATAGGCGCTGCGGCCGGTTTGTTTTCCGAAAAGCAGGCAAGAAGCGTGTACCCGGTCCTTGTAAAATCCGGCATCGTCGACCATGCCATGGGATTCGAACGAAACCATTACCGCATGATTTTTTCAATGCTTAGGGATTATGACATCGGGCTAAAAACCGGTAAAGCCGACAATTCCAAAACCGGGTTCGAACTTTTCTGCTATGCCCTTGTAAGAGTAGAAACAGCGTGCATGAAGCCGGTTTGGGGACCGCCACCATGAGATACTTTTTCAGGGTCGAATACGACGGTACGCATTATAGCGGTTGGCAAACACAAACCAATAAGACGACCATCCAACACGAATTGTCCCAGGCCTTCCGTATTGTGACCCGGCAACAATGCAGCGTGGTTGGCGCAGGACGAACAGATGCCGGCGTACACGCCCGTTGCCAGGGGGCGCACATAGACCTTACCCCGGTAGACAGAATCGGCCGTCTCGAACATTCGGTGAATGCGGTCCTGCCGAAAGACATTTGCATTTACAATATGCAAGCGGTCCCCGATTCTTTTCATGCGCGGTTCAGCGCCAAACAGCGGTCTTACAATTTTTTCATGACCACCCGCCGCAGGCGCCCGCTTCTTTACAAAAGAGTTTGGACGATCGTCCATGAAATTAATTGGGACAACGTGCAGCAAAACATTCCCCATTGCATTGGCCCCCACGATTTCACGGCTTTTTGCTCATCAAGAACTTCCACCGATAACATGGACTGCACTGTGTCAAGCGCATCGCTTTCATGCTGCGACGACGTGCGCGTTTTTTCAATCAGCGCAGACCGGTTTATTTACAAAATGGTACGTTCGATCGTCGGGACCCTCATCGATATAGGCAAGGGGAAAATCATAGTGGGTCTGGATGCAATCATTAAAAGCAAAAATAGAAAACTTGCGGGCGAAACCGCCCCGGCATGCGGATTGATCCTCGATTATGTAAAATATGATGAAATCGACCCGTCGCTTCGCTGACGGATTTATGAATTAATGAATACGGGAGTATATTTTTTTACGCAAGGATAATGATACAATGAAAGATTATCGAGCAAGCACAAACCGCGAAAGCGGCAAGGCGACCCTGACCATAGTTCTTGTCGTGTCCTGCCTCATCATAGGGGCAATTGTCGGCGGCGAAATAATTCGCCGAATGTATACCGGTACATTCCTGCCGTATCAACCGTCGCAAAACGCCGACAGTATGGGCGCCTCGCAGGATCAACCGCAGCAACAACGCATCGACGATGTCGGCCTGAGCCGCAACAATTCGATTGTCCGGGCAACATCAAAGGCCGCCCCGAGCGTCGTCGGCATTGTGGTGACGCAATTACAGGTTGTCAATAAGTCGTATTCATCCGACGACTTTTTCGATTTCTTCTTCGGCCCGGAGCAGGCGCCCAAGGTACGGGAGGTCGAGCGTATGGGTTCCGGCTTTATATTCAGTAAAGAAGGCCGTATCCTGACCAATTACCATGTCGTGGAGGGCGCGCAGAAGTTGTTTGTCACCCTTGCAAACGGTACGCAGCTTGAGGGCAAAATCATCGGCGTTGACCCGCAAACCGACCTTGCGGTCATCTCCGTCGACGCCCCGAACCTCCCTTGCTCAAAACTCGGGGATTCCGACAAACTCATGATCGGCGAATGGGCAATCGCCATCGGAAACCCTTTTGGCTTTTTCATCAACGATGCCCGCCCGACGGTCACGGTCGGCGTCATTTCGGCGGTGGACAGGAATTTTGCGCCCTCTGAAGGCGTCTATTATCAGGGAATGATCCAGACCGATGCGGCCATAAACCAGGGAAATTCCGGCGGACCACTTGTCAATGCTCTCGGCGAAGTCATCGGCATCAACGCCTTTATTTTCACCGGTTCCGACAATTACCGCGGATCAATAGGCATGGGGTTCGCCATCCCGGTCGAACGGGCCAAGCGTGTTGTCAAGGAACTTTTGACATTCGGTAAACGGCGCATGATTTACACCGGGATATCCGTCCAAGACCTCACCCATAGCGTTGCCGCCGCGCTTGGATACGGAAAAAACGAAGGAGTTGTCATTTCAGACATAGCCCATGGAAGCACCGGGGAGGCGGCAAAGCTTTTGCGCGGAGACATAATCATTCAAATGGGCAACCGCACCATTTATTCATCCAAAGACATCGGCGGTTTTTTCCTGGACTATTTCGTTGGCGACACCGTGACTATAACGTTTATCAGAAAAAGCAAGAGAATGGAAACAACAATAGTTTTGGGCCAATATAAAGGCCAGCCTTAAGCGGCAATCGCATCAAATAACTATATTTAAGTTGTAACAAATTTCGTCGCATTAGCTTGCATAGAAGAAAAGGAAGGTTTTATGGCGGTAAGTTTGAAGGAGAGGAATTTTTGGACATTGGTGCTTGTCGTCATTGTCGGAATATTAATCGGCTCCTATCTTGGCACACTTTTTTCCCTGATTCCCGGCGGCAGCAATGTTGTTAAAACGTTTTTCACCTATAATTTCATTTCATTCGGCATAGGTTACCCGCATCCGTGGTATGTTGACCTTGCAGCAGTCAAATTCCAACTCGGTTTTGAAATTAAATTCAACTTGCTGTCGGTTATCGGCGTTTTCGTAAGTCTTTACTTTTTTAGATGGTATAAGTAAAAAAAAGGACGATCCATGAGGTTTTTCGACACTCCTGTTTCAGCTGTGGTTTCGCTTTGTCAAAATGGAAACCGAAAAGTGCTCGACATTGTAGAGCAATCACTCGCACAAATAAAAATGCAAGACCCCGCTTTGCACGCTTTTATTTCCATTCAGCCGGAAACAGCATTGGCCCGCGCAAAAGAGCTTGATGCGTTACCAATAGATTCAAGAAACAATCTTCCGCTTTTCGGCATGCCCGTTGCCATAAAAGACAATATCTGCACCAAAGGCATAGCCACGACCTGTGCTTCACGAATGCTTGAAAATTTTGTGCCGCCATACGATGCCTCTGTCGTCGAGGCATTAAACAAGGCCGGCGCCATTATTGTAGGAAAAACAAATCTCGATGAATTTGCCATGGGAGGCAGCACCGAGACTTCCGCCTTCGGCATAAGCCGTAACCCGCACGACCCAAATCGTATCCCCGGCGGGTCGAGCGGCGGAAGCGCTGTCGCGGTTTCCGCTGGTATGACGCCCCTTGCTCTCGGATCCGATACCGGCGGTTCCATTCGTCAACCAAGCAGCCATTGCGGCATTTGCGGACTTAAACCAACCTATGGCCGGGTCTCGCGTTACGGTCTTGTCGCGTTCGCTTCGTCACTCGACCAAATAGGCCCCATGGCCGCCGATATCCGCGACATCGGGCTCATGCTGTCGGTCATTTCCGCACCAGACAAACGGGATTCCACCAATGCCCAGAAACAATTTGTCAATAGCGCAGACCTGTACACCGGCAACCTGAACGGGCTTACCGTCGGCATTCCCAGGGAATACTTCAGTGAAGGCCTTTCCCGTGAGGTACAAAGCGCAATTCATAAAACCATCGACACAATGAAATCGGCGGGATGCCGCTTTGTCGATGTTTCGCTCCCCAATTTGGGATATGGCATTGCGACATATTACATCATTTGCACTGCCGAAGCATCGTCGAACCTTGCCCGATACGACGGCGTCAAATACGGGTACAGAAGCAAAAACC
>Ga0182027_10004882_pt1 | contig 20579 bp, 20 predicted proteins | sample 712E1DmetaG_FD_121300 | JGI IMG/M metagenome (GOLD analysis project Ga0182027, IMG submission 121300) | Permafrost microbial communities from Stordalen Mire, Sweden - 712E1D metaG (Illumina Assembly) | ecosystem: Environmental > Terrestrial > Soil > Wetlands > Permafrost | place: Sweden...
CTGGCAAAATGCAAACCGGATGCGCTGATCATGCACCCCGGCCCGATCAATCGCGGCGTGGAAATTGACAGTGAAATCGCCGATTGCGGGCGTTCGCTGATTTTGGAGCAGGTGACCAACGGCCTCGCCGTGCGCATGGCCGTCCTGTTTCTGTTGAACGGCGGCAAAGGGCCGCAGGAAATCGCGGCGGGTTAGATTTGCAGCAATTTTATTTGTTCGTTGTCCTTCTTGACAGCTTCACCGAGCGTTTGTGCTAGGCGGCGGCGGCGTTCGATGATGTGTTTTTCAAACGCAGGGTCGTAGGGCACGGGATAGTGGCCGTCGTAACAAGCCATGCAGAACGATTCCTTCGCAAGCCCGGTGGCCTTGACCATGCCCTCCAGCGAAAGGTAGTGCACCGAGTCGGCGTTCAGGTAACGGCGGATTTCATCCAGACTGTGGTTTGCGGCCATGAGCTTGCTGCGGTCTGGAAAATCAATTCCATAAACGCAGGGGTTCATGTGCGGCGGACAACTCACCAGCGCGTGAACCTCCTTCGCGCCGGCTTCCTTGAGTGTTTTGACGCGCGCTTTGCAAGTCGTGCCACGCACGATGGAATCGTCTATGATGACAACGCGCTTGTTTTTCACGAGTGACGCAATGAGATTCAGCTTTACGCGCACATCGAAGTCGCGAATCAACTGTGTCGGTTGCAAAAAACTGCGTCCGACGTAGTGATTGCGAATGAATGCCATCTCGAATGGCACGCCGGATTGCTCCGAATAACCGAGTGCCGCACACACACCGCTGTCGGGCACGGGAACAATGAGATCGGCGGCAATGGGATATTCGCGCGCGAGCTGGCGGCCCATTTCCTTGCGAACTGCATAAACGCTCCGCCCGGCAATCGTGCTGTCCGGTCGCGCAAAATAAACGTATTCAAAAATGCAAAATGCCCGGCGCGTATGCTCGGGAAACGCCTGGATGCTAACCAGCCCTTTTTCATTGATGATGACAATTTCGCCTGGCTCCACGTCACGGACAAATTCCGCGCGAATCTGGTCGAACGCAACCGATTCACTCGCCAGCACCCAGGAACCGTTGAGGCGGCCGAGCGCAAGTGGGCGGAAACCGAACGGGTCGCGCGCGCCGATTAATTCCTTTTCGGTCATGATAATGAGCGAGTAGGCGCCTTCGATGCGGCGGAGGGTCTGGACAATCGTGTTTTCGACGCCGCCGAGGGTCGGTTGCGCGAGCATCATGATGATGATTTCGCTGTCCACGGACGTTTGGAACACCAGGCCATGCTCTTCGAGTTCATCCCGCAGCTTGGCGGCATTGGTAAGATTACCGTTGTGAGCAACGGCGATTTGGCCGCGCATGCAATCCACCGTAAGCGGCTGCGCGTTGCGGATGTGAGAGGAGCCCGTCGTGGAATAACGCGTGTGGCCTATGGCCATGTTGCCAACGAGGTCGTGCAAAATCTGCGGATTAAAAACCTGCGGCACAAGCCCCATGCCGTGGTGCTTGAAAAATTTCCCGTCGTGGCAGGTGACAATGCCGGCGCTCTCCTGTCCGCGGTGTTGGAGCGCGTAAAGACCGTAGTAGGTGAGTTCAGCGGCATTCGGATGCCCGAAAATGCCGAATACGCCACAATAATGTTTGGGATAGTTTTGCTGTTGCATCGCCCGCGCCGCTGCATTGTCGCAAAGACAAACCCTGCGCGCAAGTCGGAACAAAACCTCCAATCTTTAGCTGGCCGCTGTTCCAACACTTAAATACGGCGCCAGTTTTGCAGCCAACTCCTCCGGCACGCGCTTCGGTTTTTCCTTCAAGTCGGTGCAAACGTGGAACGTTTCGGCTTCCAGGATGAGTTTGTCATTCTGGTTCACAATCCGATGGGCAAAATTCAGCCGCACACGCTCAATGGCTGTCGGCCAGACTTCAATGGCCAGCATGTCGTCATAACGCGCAGGTGATTTGTAGCGCAAGAAGGCTTCAATGACCGGGAAAATGAGGCCGCGTTCCTGCCATTCCAGAACCGTCGGACCCAGCTTCCGAAGAAATTCCCCCCGCGCCGCTTCAAGCCAATCGAGGTAGCGCGAGTGATAAACGTGGTTGCCGACAGTACACTCGGCATAAGTGACGCGATGCGTGTGACGGAACGTTTCAACACTCATGACGCGAGGTTAGGTTGGCGAAAACAAAGTTCAAGGCCGAAACAAGGGCAAAGCGCGCCACTCATTTTTTGTTTGAAGAAAGACAAAAAAACCACGTTGCATGAACCGCTTTTAGGGTTATGTTGGCAGTGCGGGCTGGCGGTGGATGGTTACCCACCCGCATGGCTCTGTATTCAAGTTGTGCGGTATTGTCACTTTCAATCATGGCCTTAACGAAAGTCAGTTCTGTGGCACATTTTGTTTCGCGCGGCGCAACGGTCGGCGGGCGCGGCAGCGTGGTCAGCGGACGCTGGGCGCCGAACACGGATGTATACGCCACTGACAGCGGCCTTGTGATCAAGGTGGAAATGGCCGGCATGAAAAGTGACAGTCTTGAAATTACCGTCGAAGGCAATCGCCTGCGCATCACCGGTAACCGCCCGGACGGTTGCCGGGCAGACAAGTGCAATTTTCTTGTGATGGAAATCAGTTACGGGCCGTTTGAGAGCATGCTTGAACTGCCTCCGGATTATGACTTAAGCCGTGCCAAGGCGGTTTATCTCAATGGTTTTCTGCGGATTGACGTGCCGATGGCACCCCGACCGCACTCCAAGATGACCAAGGTGCCAATTGCCGAAGGAAATTAGCCGCGTATAAATCTTTTCCTGCGCGGCGGTATCTAATAACCTAGGAACGACGATGGCCTCGCCGGAGACAGAATATGTCAGCATCCTTGGCGCCGAAAGTTCAGAGACGCCGCCGAAGATTTCTTCCCATTCCCTTCCGGAAACCTTGCCGATCCTCGGTCTGTCCGACATTGTCATTTTCCCCGGCACACTTGTGCCGTTGCTTGTGGAAACAGGCTCCAGCCTCCGGCTGATTGATGACATCGTGGCGGGCGACCGGTTGCTGGGCGTTGTGCTGCAGCGCAAGCCTGAAATCGTCGAACCGAAACCCGAAGATCTCTACGAAGTCGGTTGTGTCTCGCGACTGGTGAAAATGATGAAATTCCCCGACGGCACCGCGCGCGTGCTGGTTGAGGGATTGTGGCGCATTCGCATCAAGGATTATTCGCAATTGACGCCGTATTTGCACGCGCACCACGAACTGCTCCGGGACGAGACGGAGGATTCCATTGAGTTGCAGGCGATGCTGCGCAACGCCCACAAGCAATTCGAGGACATTACAAAAATGTCACCGGCGCTCACGGATCAGGTCAAAATTGCCGCGTTGAACACCGACCATCCCGGACATTTCGCCGATCTCATCGCCAGCAATTTGAACTTGAGCCTTGATGACCGGCAGAAGTTGTTGGAGACGGTTTCAGTTCGCGAGCGCCTGCAAAAGTTGCTGCCCATGCTTAATCGCGAGCATGAGGTGCTGACACTCAGCTCAAAAATTCAAAACGATGTTGCGTCTTCCATCGCCAAGACGCAGCGCGATTTCTTTCTGCGTGAACAATTGCGCGCCATCCAGCGTGAATTGAACGAAGGCGATCCGGCCACGAGCGAAATCAAGTCCCTGCGTGAAAAAATTGAGCAGACGCCCATGACCGCCGAGGCGCGCAAAGCCGCCGAGCAGGAGCTCGAACGCCTTCAGCAAACACCGCCCGCCGCCGCCGAATACGCCGTCTCGCGGAACTATCTCGACTGGATTTTGAATCTGCCGTGGGAAAAGGAAACCGAGGACAAACTGGATTTGAAGGCGGCGGAAAAAATTTTAAATGAGCAGCATTTCGGTCTGGAAAAAGTCAAGGATCGTCTGCTCGAATTCATCGCCGTCATCAAACGCCGCAAACAGATCAAGGGGCCCATTCTTTGCCTCGTCGGGCCGCCCGGTGTGGGCAAGACGTCGCTTGGCAAAAGCGTGGCCGAGGCGCTTGGCCGGAAATTTGCGCGCATTTCGCTTGGCGGCATGCGCGATGAAGCTGAGATTCGCGGCCACCGGCGCACTTACGTCGGCTCGATGCCCGGGCGAATCATTCAGATGCTGCGCCGCATCGAGAGCCGCAATCCGGTCATTTTGTTCGATGAATTGGACAAGGTCGGCGCGGATTTTCGCGGCGACCCGGCGTCGGCGTTGCTGGAAGTGCTCGACCCGGCGCAAAACCACACGTTCACCGACCATTACCTCGATTTACAGTTCGACCTTTCGCGCGTTTTGTTCATCACCACGGCAAACTGGCTTGAGCCGGTTCATCCCGCATTGCGCGACCGGCTCGAAGTCATTGAACTGCCCAGTTACACCGAGTCTGAAAAACTACAAATCGCCAAACGTTACCTTGTTCCGCGCCAAATCGAGGAGCACGGCCTCACGCAGCAGGACATAAAATTCACCGACGCCGCCATCCGCAAACTCATCCGCGAATACACGCGCGAAGCCGGTGTGCGGCAGTTGGAACGCGAACTCGCGGCGCTCGCGCGCAAGGCCGCCCGGAAAATTATTTCCCGCACCGGAACAGCCAGGACGATCAAGCTCGATGCGGGTGGATTGAAAAGTTATCTGGGCCATGCGCCATTTATTTCTGAAACGGCGGAGAAAATCACCGAATACGGCATCGCCACCGGCCTCGCCTGGACGCCGGTGGGCGGCGATATTTTATTCATTGAAGCAACGCGGATGCACGGCAGGGGCAATTTGCTTTTGACCGGCTCACTCGGTGAAGTCATGAAGGAAAGCGCGCAAACGGCGGTGAGTTATTTGCGAAGCCAGGCCCAATCGCTCGGCTTGGATTTGAGCAATTACAACAAGTTTGACATCCATATTCACGTGCCTGCCGGCGCGACGCCGAAAGACGGGCCCAGCGCGGGCGTGGCCATCGTCGCGGCGCTGGCGTCACTGCTCACCAAACGGCGCGTGCGTTTTCGGATGGCGATGACCGGCGAAATCAGCCTGCGCGGCCGGGTGTTGCGTGTCGGCGGCATCAAGGAAAAAGTGCTGGCCGCGTCGCGATTTGGAATCAAGGAAGTCCTTTTGCCGGAGCAAAACAAATCGGACTGGCTGGACGTGCCGGCGGAAGTGCGCGCCAAACTCAAGGCGCATTTCGTCCGGCACATTTCGGACGTGATGCGGCTGGCGCTGGAGCCGAAATGAAATTTCCCAAGCGACATTGCACTCATTCCAGTTCCGAAGGAACGCCGGAAATTAGCCAGCCACAAAGTGGCTGGCGTCCCGCCCCGAAAAATCTTCAAGTCCCGCAGGGACGCCGGAATTCCATCGTCCTTTCAGGACGAAATTTTAGGGAAATGCAATCCCAGCCACTGCGTGGCTGGCTAATTTCCGGCCGTCGCTCCGCGACACAATTTATGCTGGCCGCACTGGTCTTGTTTTTTGCTGTCGGCGCGGCGGCGGAGACGACAAACACTTTGTCCGACGCGGAAATTCAAGGTCGTAATCTTGCCCAGCAACTTGTAGAACAGCATCCGGTTCAAAACTTCAAAAATACCGGCGTATTGAAAATACGCGATGGAAGCGGCAAAACGGTTGAGATTCCAATCGGCTTTCGCATCACTGTCACAGAAACAAATTGGCAATGCGTTTATAACATTCACAAGATTTTCGGCTCAAAAGAAGATCATCCCGGCTGGACTTCGCTTATTGTCTTACACGATGGCGGCAACCCAAACCGTTATCAATTCTATGAACTGCCTGTTGAACTGGAAAAATTTGATTCTGTTGAAAAGGATCTTGCCGGCGATCAAACAGCAATTTCCTTGGCCGGCTCTGATTTCTGGATTTCCGACCTTGGCTTGGAATTTTTTCACTGGCCGGATCAGAAAATTTTGAAGAGCGAAATGCGCCGGGGCCGTTCGTGCAAGGTTTTGGAAAGCACAAACCCGAGCCCGTCCACCAACGGCTACTCGCGCGTGGTTTCGTGGATTGACAACGAGAGCGACGGCATCGTCCACGCCGAGGCTTACGATGCGAACGGCAGGTTGCTGAAGGAATTCGACCCGAAATCGTTCAAAAAAGTGAACGGGCAATGGGAATTGCAGGACATGGAAATCCGCAACGTGCAAACCGGCTCGCGCACACGGTTGGAGTTTGACTTGAAAGTGCATTGATGTTGCGCAGCGCGCTTGACATCGGAAGCCCGGCGAGACAGGCTCACCGCCCAAAACGGATATGAATGCAGTATTTCGTGTAAATTCTTTGATTGTTTGCGCGTGTTTTATTTTTGGTTCAGGGCATCGTGTTTTTGCCGCTGAAACCGCTTCGACCGCGGTTTCCCCGCCTCAAATCACCGACACCGCAGAGGGTTCATCGAACGCTTACGTTCAGATTCAGGAACAACTTTATGCCACGCAGCTGGCCATCGAAAGCAATCGTCAGGAGGCCTCGGCCGAGGCGAAACACAACACCGAAGAAATGGCTAGGCGCATTCAGCTTCTCGGACAAGCCATTATAGCCCAGCGCGCCAGCGAAACCGAAGCCACAAAAAAAGCGCAACGATTCACACTGATTCTGGCCGGGACATGCGGGGCGGTCGGGTTGGCGGCCATGCTGTTGATGGCCTTTTTGCAGTGGCGCGCCGTCATGCGGCCTGTTGAATTGTCCTCGATTCATTCACCGGCAACCGCCTTGGGAAGCGGTCATTCGTTGCCCATGCTGCGGGTGGGTGCAGGACACGGGGCACCGGGACACGCCACAGTGCAATTGTCAAACACGCGCCTGCTCAACGTCGTTGAAAACCTCGAAAAACGCATTTTTGAACTGGAAAAAATGACTCATGTTCCGCTGGAAGAGTTTACCTCGCCCGGCGCTTATGAACAGAATGGAGCAACGACAGCTTTAAGTGATCATGATGAGCGTATTGCAAATCTGCTTGCCGAGGGTCAATTGTTGCTCGATAAAAACGAGCCGGAAAACGCCTTGGCTTGTTTTGATCAAGCCCTCGCGCTTCAGCCAAAACACATCGAGACATTGATTAAAAAGGGCGGTGTGCTGGAAAAGTTGAACCGGGTCGATGAAGCCGTCACGTGCTACGATCGCGCCATCGAGGCGGACAACTCCATGACCATCGCCTATCTTCACAAGGGCGGTTTGTTCAATCGCATGTCGCGCTATGAGGAGGCGTTGCAGTGTTACGAGCATGCGTTGCACGCGCACCAGAAAAAAACGCCGGGCGAAAAAATTGCCGCCCAATCTTAATTGAAATCCACCCGATTGCGGGTGCGCTCGGCTTCAAGCTGGCGGCGAATCATTTCAATTTTGAGCTTCAGCAATTCCCTATTCTCCTCGTTTCGCACCGCCAGCTCTTTTTCAAGTTCCTGAATGCGGGTTTCATACAAGTGCAATCGCTCCCGCACTGGCGCCTGCGCCGAGTCCAACCGGCGGATCATCGCGGCGATTTCCACGGTGGCCTCTTCTTGAACCATGAGCAATTCACGGCGCTGCGCGGCCAGCGCCTGAACCACCGCTTCCTTGAGCGTTTGCGCGAGATAGGGTGCCAAATTGGCCGGGAACATGAGCTGACCTCTTTCCGCAGTCCCCGCCTCCACCAACAATGCGCGCGACGGAAGCAGTGATGCGCGACGCCGATGCCGTGCCGCCTCCCATAGCGCCAGCAAGGCCAGCGCGGAAACGCCCAACAGCGCGATTATCAGCCATTGGTTGCGTGCGCGGATGGCCAATGCCTGGCTCTGCGTGTTTCGGGCTTGTTCGCGTGCTTGTTGCGCCTGATCGCGCGCGGCGGCGATTTGCCGGCCAAGTTGGCCGGGGGCGGTCTTGCCGTATAATTGGTCGAACGCAGCCTTGATTTTTGCGTCAATCGTCTGACCGCGCCGGACGACGATTTCCCCGGCGTCGTAATGAGCAATGACAGCCAGCCGGGCGATTTGCCGCGCGCAAGCTTGCTGCGTCAGATTTTCGTCAAGGGCGCAATTGGGCTTGAGAAACGCCCCCAACGCGCGGGCCACAGGTTGTTGGTCCTTGGGAAATTCCTCATAAAGCAGGCCGCGCAACTGCGAAATTGTTGTCACGCTTGTTTGCAGGACAAGCCGGCCATGCCGTTCGGCATCGTCCAATGTCAGTTTTTCCTTCGGATCGTTCACCGGCACAAGGCGCAAAGTTTCGCCAGGGACAAATCCATCGGGCAGATCGTCGGGGCGAACAGGCCGCTGCATCATCTGAAGCAACGATTTGCGGAGCTTGTCGTCAATGGCCGCCCCCGTGCTGCCGGGCGCCCACTCCGCGGCCAGTTCACTGGTGATTGGAAAACTTTTGTTCTGGGCGTTGAAAGCCGCGATGAAGTGTTCGAAATCAGGTGAAGCAACCGTCGCCTTGTCAAGGATTGGCCTGTGAAAAGTATTCTGGACGGCGGCGACAAAACTCGTGTGCGCCCCGGCAAATGCGGCGAGAAATTCATTTTCCACCTGCGCGGCTGTATCGGGATAGCTGCGAAAAATCGCAGGCGTCTTCAACGCTTCTTCCGCTTTGCGGGCAGCGGTCGCATCGGGGTCAATCACGTCAAGCTGAACGGGCGTGGTGACGTCTTCCTCGGCGGTGTCACCGATACGATAGGCTGCGAGCTCTTTGGCGTGAAGAATGAAAGTGGAGAACAGCGCGATGGCGCAAGCGAGCCGCAGCTGATGCGCGGCCTTCACCATAAAAATGACTTCTGTTCGCCAAGCAACTGGTCGCCCGACCATAGTGTGACGCGCCATGCGATAAGTTCGCCAAAATTTTTGTAGTCTTCGCCGCCAAGTGTCACCGAAGTCCAGCGGCGGAAGAAACCGGGCCTCACGACCTGGTTGAGCGTGACCTGACGCGGCAATCCGTTCTGGCCGATACCACGAAGTTCAACCCGCAATTTCAACTCCGCATTGCCGGTCTTTGACGCTTTCCACAGAACATCAAACCGGATGGCGGAACGTTGATCACGATGCTGGCGGAGATAAACCTGGTAGGCGTCGCGGTCGTAAAGGCTCGGCGACACCGCGTCATGGCCCTTGAGGTCGAGAAAGAGCGGCAAGGCCTTGATGACACGACCGGCGGCGGCTTCATCCGCAAAAGCCATCGAAAGCGAACCGAGCAAAATCAAGCCCATCAAAAACCGGCGCATGACGAAACGATAACGAGCGGCGGCGCGAACTCAACAAAGATTTGCACAGATGGACGTGAATAGAAAATGTAGGAGTCGAGGCCTGCCGGGTCGTAGCCTTCGGCGCGAAGACCGGTGACGAGACTCTAATTTTCAGTCAGAGACTCCTTACGTCGTCTCCTACAATCATTTTGAAGGATAACGCCAGACCCAATCGTCCTTCGTTATATCCACCGAGCCGCCTTCGGTGAGGCCAACCACTCCACCGTCATCTTTTTCATTCCAACCGACGGAATAGAGCACGAATTGGCCGTCGGCCGTGCGGCGATAATGCAGCGACTGGCCGTTAATGATGTCGCGCGGCAGTTTGGCGATGAACTGCGGCTCAAGTGCATCGAGCGATTTTGGATATTCACCATGCGCAAGCCGATAACGTTCCAACGCAATGGCTACGCGTGCCAAATCAACAGACTCTTGCATATAGGCAAATTTTTGCGACAGCATCCATTGCAGGAAGCAACATTTTTTCAGAAAAATTGCAAGAGCTCCAATGACTGGTGTCAGCTTTAAACCTATCACTAGCAAGTTTCACAGTTTTGGGGGTAACAATTTCGAGATCTACATCTGCCGTCGGCAAATAGTACTGAACAAACAAACAGCCAATTCGTAGTTTGTTTTGCTCAATCCATCCGCTCGGCCCGAAATAAAAACCCAGTCCATCGCTGATTTTAAAGATATTGTCACTAGCCTTGGTCAAACTAAAAATGTCGCGGATTTTACAAATCGGGCGCATATGCGCATGTTGCAGATATTCAATTATTTTAATGTCCATTGCGCATTCGGAACGCATCGCAAATTTATAATCAGCTAAAAAATCCGACTTGGCCAATTCCCGATCAAGTTCAGCGAGTTGCACGTCCGACCATTTATGCTCTGCCAAACCTTCCCAAATTGGTTGAAGCGCGATGTTCAACAGTGCAATCCGAACCAGTTGCGAAATCAAAATCGGCTCTGTGCGAATGGAATCCGCCAAATACAATGAGAGTTTTACGTCTTCCAGTGCTTTTGGGTTTTGGCCATTTTGCAATTCGGCAATTGCACGTAATTGCAGCAGATTAGCAGGTCTTTTCATTCCAGCCAAATGAGGTAACAAAATCGCGGCAGGACATTCAGTGTCATAATCAATCGGGAACCGGGAATACGGTAATAGGCTTGCCTGACGTAATTCTTCAATCGCCGAAGCGTATTTGCTCAAGGCCAGCAATACGTCGGCAGCGGGTGTTTGAGGTTTCGACGCAATCGGAAACTCGTTGGTCTTTGCCGCCAGCGCCCGATAATAACTTTGCCAGGCTTTCAGGTCACTCATGGTTGACTTCTGCCAGATGCCAGCACCGTTGGTAGGCCGGTTGTCATTCTGTGCAACGGCCATTTTCAGTCGGTCAACAAAATTGGTATCACGGTTTTTATTTGGAATCACTTTCCCATTGCGGGTTAACATTGAGCCGTAACTTGTGAAGACAATCGGCGTCATGGCAAAATTTTGGTCGTCCGGCACCATCGGTGGAACGAAGCTGGCAAAATCAAACCGTTCACCTTTGGCTTCCCATTCGTGTTTGAACTTTTGCCACGCATGCCAGCCCCGCCAGTCCTCCTCGGCGTAAAACAGCGCAATCAGCACAGCCAAACCAGCCAGCCCCAAAAGAAACCGGCGCAGGTTGCGCCAGCAACAGAGCCAGCGGATAAAAAGGAACAGCAATGCGCCCGCCACACCAACGGCAGTAACGACGGCAACGATTCCCCAATCTTTTTTCATCCACACGCCATCCACGATCAAAGCGCCCAGCAACGAGACGAAGAAGGCAATGCCGGTCACCAAAACCAGCCAGCCGAGAAATGAGCCCGGCAGTCTCCATGATTTTTTCCAGATGCTTTTGGGAGCTTTATCAGTGTTTTTTATAAGATTTTGGCAAAAAGGTCTGCGGCTGATTTAACTGGCATGAGGCGTCCGGCGGCGAAAATTGTCCAGCCCGAATTTTTTTACAGAACTATTGTTTCCAGTAAAAGCTCAAGACTTGGATGTCCGTGCTGGAATTGCGAAAGAGGACGGCGATGTATTCGCGTTTGGAATCACCGACCCGGGCGGTCACGTGAACTTCAAACGTGGAACTGCGCACAGTGCAAATTCCGCTCAACTGGGAAATGAGATTCGGATTCAATTCCGCCATGGCGAGTTGGTTGACGCTGGTAAAAGGCGTGTCGCCTGTGCCATCCGGCCCGGCGCGCACTTTGATGATATTTTGCGCGGTGGCTTCATCCACGCCCGGCATCATCTGCAAAACGTTCGCGTCGGCGGTGTTGATGTTGATGCGTCCGCTTGAAAGAGGCGTAAAAACATCCACCAATCCAAATGGATAATCCGGCGCTTGACTGAATGAAGTTCCGAACCCGAGTTTGTGCTGAAACACCGCCGGCGGATGGTTGGAGGCGCTGCCGCCCCAATAAATTTCCGGGTGCTCGGAAATCCCCCTCACCAGCAGCAACTCGGACAAGTCGTCCATCGGCGCGTTCTTGGCATAGTAAGGCGGAGTCAATCTTTGATAATAATCGCTCTCCGCACCGGAAAGACGCGGACCATTGACAGGACCAATCCAATCCAAAATCGAATCGGAGATGATGGCCATGCTGTCCACACTCACACCCATCAAATTGAGTGCTTGCTGCAACGTCGCAGGGCTGGCTGTGTTGATGTTTACCTTGCGTTCGAGATCAATGATTTTGACCGAGACCGTTCCGTCGCCGATCTGATAATTGTCCAGCGACATTCCGGCCAGGGGGCCGTTGGTCTCGCAATCTGCCCCCGGCCCGCCCGCCCAGATTTGGTTCAAGGAATCATACGGACACTTTTCCTGCGCCAAAACCCAGCGCGCCAATTCCACCCCCGAACGGCCAAGCCAGAATAATTGCTCCTCGTTTCCGGCATTTTGCGCCAGCTTGGTCTCAACTTTCATTGAATAGGCGAATCCCGCCGCCATGACGGACAGCACGAAAATGGCAATCATCACTATGATGATCGCAATGCCATCGGAGTTGCGGCGAGGGGTCGCTTTCATCAAGGATGCCCTCCTTGTCCACTACCACCGCCACCACCATGAGTACCACTACTGTTGCCACTACTATTACGACGACTACCACCACCACCAGCGGCTGATAGCGTTTGTGCCGCCAACGGCACCGTACCCGACGGAAAGGCGACGACGCGCGTGACGACTGACTCCAGGCTGGTGTCGCCGAAACCATTGCCATTCTTATTCCCGCCGAGAACGAGCGTAAAACGCACCATCGGTGGAAGTTGATTTGTGTAATCCCATTCATCCACCCAGTCCACACTGTTTGTATCCCAGCATTCAACGGCGAAACTTTTCACGTTTCGCGCCAGCACCAGCGGGTAATTTTGCTCGTCCTTATCCATGTCCATGAGAATCGGGTTTTGCCGCAGGACCAAATCCTTTTCCGAATCCGGTCCGGCTTCAACCGTGACCGTCACGCGCCGCGAGTTAAAACCGCCGAACCGGCCATTGCGCGGAAAATCGTCCGGCAACCGCGCTGCAAAACTGAGCAACGGTTCGCTGCCGTTTTGCGCGATGAAGGTGTAATACTGGATGGATGCTTGAAACGACTCGGCGCACGTGAGCGCATCTTCAATCGTCCGCAGGGCCATGCGCTGGCGCTGAACTTGCGCCGTGGCTTCCTGTCCGACCTTTGTGGCGCGCAGGATGAGCATCCACGATGAATAAATCGCCGTCAGCAAAAAAGCCAAAATCGTGATGGCGACCATGATTTCAATCAACGTGAATGCGGTCGCGTGACACGAATATGCTGTGCGCGGCACGGCCCTCTTCTTGTCATCTGCCTGCCGTGCCGAAGCATCACGAAGGCTGGCCACCTGCCACATGTCATTTGTCACTTTCATCTGGCCACCGTTGCCCCATCGAGGCTGCCCGCCGGTGAAGTCGGGCGGAAAAGTAAAATGCTCATTTTGGAAACGACCGGCTTGTCGCCCGAAGCGCCTTGAATGATGAAATCCACCTGAAAGAGTCTGTTGGTTTGCACTTCCCGAATCTCGCGCGCCCACGTGTAGCCTTGATACGTATCGCCGAGCAAATGGTTGAGGCCACCCGACCCGATGCCTTCAACAAGCTGGTTGGTTTGTGATAGTTCGCCCGCCAAGGCTCCTGCGTCCACCATCGGTCGCTGCAACCGGCGCGCGTTGCTTAGCGAATTTGAAACCAGCGCCAGAATCGCAAACGTCGCCATGCAAAAGGCGGTAACCGCGAACATGACTTCCAAAAGTGTAAACGCGCGATGCGCCATTCGCGCCCCGGTCATTTGACTTTTCATTGCATTACCTCCACGGACGCCAGGCCGGTGGTGACTTCCAGTGTAATTTTCAGGTATTGATCTTTGGAATGCAGTATGAGTGTCATTTCATCACTCGTGCCGTTCGGGAAAAAGCGCACGCGCGCCTCGTCCGCATCCTTGTATTCCAGCAAATTGATATCGAGCATATCAAGGGTGATGCTGTCGGCGAACTGCGCGGAGTTCAACGACGAAACACTGGTATCCGGAGGCTTGCTGTCACCCGCCGGAACATTTGTTTGGGCTGAATCATCCGTCGGACCGGCGGATTCAAGCGCAACCTGCCCGGACTGCGGGTGAAAAACGACAGCCATTGTCACACCGTGCAAAATTGCCTGGGCGCGTGCGTGGCTGCAAATTTGCATCACGTCATCAACCGCCTTGCGCATCGGCTCCTGCCGCGTCGCCCGCAAAATCGAGGGCACGCCCATGGTCATCACCAAGCCGATGATGGCCACGACCATCATGATTTCAATGAGCGTGAACGCCCCTGGACTGGCACGGCGACACGGCATCACTTTCCTCCCATCGAACCGCCGATGCTGGAAATCATCGAGAACATCGCACCGAGTACGGCCACGAGCAAAAAACCAACCACCGCCGCCATGGCAATGATCAACACCGGTTCAATCATATTGGTCATCACGCGCAAGGCGATGTTCAGTTCATTTTCATAAGTTTCGGCAACGTTGTTCAATGCGCCGGGCACATCGCCCGTTTCCTCGCCGATCTTCACCAAGTCCACCATCAATTGTGGAAACACCTTGCTCTGCGCCAAAGGTTGGGCGAGCGTCTTGCCATCCGTCACTGCCTCGCGTGTTTTGGCCGCCGCTTCCCGGATAATGCGGTTGGGAATGACCTGTTCAGTGATCTTCAACGCCGTGAGCACCGGCACGCCGTTTTGAAGCAGGGTGCAAAGCGTGCGCGCAAACTGGCTGTAAAGATTCAGGCACACGACATGTCCGAAGATTGGGGCTCTCATCTTCCACCCGTCAATCCGGCGCCGCCCGGACTCCGTGGCTTGAAATCGTCTGAATAAAATAACCGCGACAATCGCCACCAGCAGCATCAGCCACCAGTAATGTTTAAACACGTTGCTGGTATTGATCAAAATCACCGTCGTCGTCGGCAACCGGTTAAACCCAACCTCACCAAAGAGGGACATGAATCTGGGCAGCATGACCGTCAGGAAAAAAATGACCATGCCCACGCCCACACAACACACCAGGGCCGGATAAATCAGCGCCGACGCGAATTTCGCCTGCACTTGGGCGAATTTATCGAAGTGATCGGCCATGCGCCTGAGCACGTCCACCAGCGCGCCGCTTTGTTCGCCCGCACGCACCATGTTCACATACAAATCCGAAAAAATCCGCGGCTGCCCGGCCATCGCATCGGACAAACTTCTGCCCTCGGTCACTTCCTGCCGGAGTTGGCGGCTCACATCCGACGGAATGCCCTTCGTCTCCAGATACGTCATGCTGTTGAGCGCCGTCGCCACCGGCATCCCCGCATGAAGCAAATTAGCCAGTTGTTGGGTGAACGTCGCCAGCTCCTGCAACTTCGGTTTGCGCTTCTGCCGGAATTGCGCGCGCAGCGCCGGAGGCAGGAACACCGTCAAATCCATTTTCTGCCCGGCGCGCCTGTCATTGGCCGTCGGCCCGCCTTTAGTGGCATCCACAGCGATTGGGAAAAGTCCGAGACGCTCAATTTGCGACACCGCCGCCGAACGGTCGGCCACATCCAAAACGCCTTCGACCAATTCACCGCCGCGGCGTCGCGCTCGATATGAAAACTGCGGCATAACTTCCTCTATCTAAAACCGTTGGAGACAAAAAGTTTCAACTGTGCCGGCCGGGCAGCTCATTCGCGCCGCCGCGGCGATAGCCTTGCAGGTCCAACGCCACATGCGCGTAACCGATTTCCTTCAACGCGCCAGCCACCTTTATTGAAATGCCATCTTCGAGAAAACGCCTGATTTCCGACGGCGCAACCTCGATTCGGGCGAGATGGATGGAAGTCCAAGGTCCAAGGTCCAAAGTCCCAGGTTTGGACCCGCCCGCTGGCGACTTTGGACATTGGACGTTGGACGTTGGACGTTGGACATTGGACATTGGACGTTGGACGTTGGACATTGGCCTTAATTCATGGTGCCTGACGCGCACATCGTGAAAGTTCAAACTGCGCAAAACATTTTCCGCTGCTTCTATCATCGCCAGTTTTTCCGGTGTGACCGGTTCACCATGGGGAATGCGTGAACTCAAGCACGCCATTTGCGGCTTGTCCGCCGTCGGCAGGCCGAGTTGGACTGATAACTCGCGAATTTCGGATTTCGTCAAACCCACCTCCTTGAGCGGGGCGCGCACTTGAAATTCCGCCGCCGCCTGCGCACCGGGACGAAAATCGCCGGTGTCACTGGCATTTTCGCCATAGGCAATCACGGTGAAGTTTTCCGCGCGGGCGATGGCCGCCAGTTGCCCGAATAATTCGTGTTTGCAGAAGTAGCAGCGGTTCACCGGATTCGAAAGATAATCTGGATTTTTAAATTCGCCCGTCTGGATCACGCGCACATGAAATCGGAATCGTTTGGCGATTTCAATCGCCTCCCGCAATTCGCCCCGCGGCAGGCTCGGTGAATCGGCAATGACAGCCAGCATGCGGTCGCCAAGGACTTCGTGCGCGACGCGCGCAAGCAACACAGAGTCCACGCCGCCGGAATAGGCCACGAGGCACGAGCCGTAATCGCGCAACACGGCGCGCAGTTGTTCGAGTTTGCTTGCAGCCACGGTGTAACACTGGCACTTGCCCTCGCGCTTGTCCAGCCGCCCCATTGCGAATCATGCTTGACGTGCGCCGGGGTTCTGGTTGCATGGGCGTATGATGAAAACGAAATTTTTTGTAGCACTCGCAGGAATTGCCGTCGCCACCGCCGGTTGCATCACCACCGTCAGCGGCACAAAAACCGCCGCCGTGCCCTTTGTGAGAGACAGCGTGGAAGGCCGTTATGAACGGTCGGTGGACGAGGTTTACCGCGCAGCGGTACAGGTCATGAACAGCAATGGTGTGATGCTCACCGAGTACATTCCGCACGACAGCACCAATGCCGCGCGCGCGTTGAAAGGCCGCGTGAATCAAAACACCGTTTGGATTCGCGCCCAACAAACTGTGGATCCTAAAATCACCGAGGTGTCGGTGGAGGCTCGCACCAAATGGGGCGGGCGCGACCTCGACATGGTGCATGAACTGGAAAAGGAAATCGCGTTACAACTGGCGCGGTGAGCCGTATTTCAACCCGATATTTTGTTCATAAACGCCGAGCTTCACGCCCGGCGTTTCTTTTTGCCCTTTCACCTCCAGTTTCAAGCGATCCAGCCGTGTTCGCGCCATTTCTGCGGCTGACAAGCCGGGAAATCGTTCCACTATTTTTTCCAAAGTCGGGCGTATCGTCTCGTAATCGGCGCCAAGCCGGATCTGTAAATCCGCCAGCAAATTCAGCCAGTGCACCACGTGCCTGGCCGGTTGATTCGGCTGCTCAATCAATTGATTCAATTCGAGCGTCGCCAAATCGAGACGCTTGTAATGATCTGCGTAAATGACGGCCAGTTTTTCGCGCACCTCCGTGTCCAGTGGATGCTGCTCCAAGTGTTTCACATAAACGGCCGCGAGTTGCTCCGGATCCGCTTCAGCCGGACGCAAATGCTCGGACGATTTTAACAGCCCGATATTTTTGACGCCTTCCGGCACGGCCATCGGCTGGCGGTCGAACGACGCCAATAACTGTTTTTCCGTACCGCTCAAATGGGCGATGCGTTGCGCGGCCTGCAATGACAATTCCGTGTCGGGAAAACGCGCGACAATTTTTTCAAATGCGGCGCTGGCCGAACCAAAGTCCTGCGCCAGCCTGATATGCCAGTCAGCGAGTTGATTCATCGCGGCGGCGACCTGCCTGGGCGGCGCGTCAGGCCGGTCGCAAAAATGGTTCAATGTCATTTCCGCCGCCGGCAAATCCTTCAAATCCTCCGCTTGAATGGCAGCAAGCAGCATCACACCCTCCATGTCGTTTGGAAAGAGCGCAAGCTGCTCGCGAACCGCCACAATGGCTTCAAGAAATTCCCGGCGCATCCTTTTGGCTTGTGCACCGGAATAACATGGTTTCGGTTCCGGCGGTTCGTTGCCGCCGGTGTATAGCGAGGCTATGGGGTTGGCAACTATGTCAATGACGCTGTTCCTCCAAATAATGGCCATTAGGATGCCGAAAACAACCGCCAGCACCATTCCAACAATCGCGTTCAATCCTCCGTTTCGGAACATCGGCATAACGACCCACACATAACAAGCAATCACCGGTATCGTAACCACCCATTTAAAAATGAGACGCGCCGGCTCATCACTGCGCTTGAGCGCGCGCCAGAACAGCCAGCCCACGAAACCAAGAAGGAAACCGAATAGAATAAAACTGCCAATAGTTTCGAGAATCCGGCTCATGACTGATTAAGACAAACCTCATCCCGCTTGCCATTGGGCGCAAGCAGTTTTTCAACCGTAACGAAACGGTTTTGCCATCGCGAACGCATTCGGCAAGTGCCGCACTTCACGAACCTTGCCGTCCATCAGTAGAACCTCAACGATGTCGAAACGGATTTTTACCGCCGGATTTTTCAGCAATCGCAAATAATCCAATGCCGTTCGCGAAAGCCGGCGGCGCCTGACCGCGTTCACGGCCGCCGCCGGCCGGGTCCATTCCTCGGATGAACGGGTCTTGACCTCGATGAACGCAAGGCAATCGCCGTCGCGGAAAATCAAATCCATCTCGCCGTGCCTTGAACGAAAATTGGCCGCAAGAAATTTCAACCCCTGCCGCTGCAGGAACTTTTTGGCTGTGCGTTCGCCGAGTGCGCCACGTCGCAAATGTTCCGCCTGTTCTTTGCCAGTGAACTGCGCCTTCAATTTTTCCAGGAGTTTTTTAACCACGGATGAACACGGATTGACACGGATAAAGAATCCACGAATTAGCACGGACCCAATTAGTAAAATCGGGTTTCCTGAATCCGTGTTTATCTGTGTTCATCCGTGGTAAAAAGTTCGATTGCTTTCGGCTTGAGCGGCGCGAAGCTGCGCCGATGAATCGGACAAGCGCCATGCGCCGCAATCGCGGCGAAATGACGCGCAGTGCCATAGCCCTTGTGCTCGGCAAACCCGTAAACCGGCCAGCGCCGGTCAAACTCCAGCATCAGCCGGTCGCGCGTGACCTTGGCCACCACGCTCGCGGCGGCGATGGAATAACTGCGCGCGTCGCCCTTCACAATTGCCGTCTGTGGAATGCGCATCGTTTTGACCGCGAGTCCATCCACGAGCACGTGCTGCGGCTCTGGATTTAATTTCGCCAGCGCCGCATTCATGGCGTAATGCGTGGCGCGAAGAATGTTCAATTCGTCAATTTGCGCGGCGTCTGTTCGCGCCACGGCAAATTCCACTTCACCGCAGGTCGTAAGAAATGCGAAGAACTTTTCGCGCTGTATCCGGGTGAGTTGCTTGGAATCGTTGAGGCCTTCAAGTTCGCGCGGCAAACCGGATTCCCCCCATTTTGCCGGCAGAACCGCCGCGGCAGCAACGACTGGTCCGGCAAGAGGGCCGCGCCCGGCTTCGTCCACGCCCGCGACGCGCGTCACGCCATTGTTCCACAATGCGCGTTCGAACTCGAAACGATCCGTTTGTATTGCGCGAGCCATTGTTTTACAGAATGCCCACCTGCGTTGCTGACGATCTTTCTGGCCTGCCAGCCGTAGCTCGCCGCTCTGCGGCGAGCGAAGGATGGTGCGCGCTGCAGGTTTTGAACCTGCGACCCCCAGTGTGTGATACTGGTGCTCTACCACTGAGCTAAGCGCGCCACAAACACAGCCTATCCGCCGCCAGCGCTGTTTCAAGATTTTCTTAGAACCGTGTCGCGCTGCGCCCATTCGGGGTTCGTATCCGGATAATCCAGATTGTAATGCAGTCCCCGACTCTCGGGCCGCATCAACGCACTGCGCACAATCAATTCCGCCACCGTCGCGATGTCGCGCAATTCCAGCAGGTCGCTCGTCACAATGAAGTTCCAATAATATTCGCGGATTTCCTCCTGCAAATTCGCAATGCGTTTGGCCGCGCGCTGCAGCCGCTTGTTCGTGCGGACGATGCCGACATAATCCCACATGCATCGCCGGATTTCGTCCCAGTTGTGCGAGACAACGACGAGTTCGTCAGGGTCGGTCGCCTTGCCCGGCTGCCACGCGGGGATTTTTACATCCACCTTTTTGGGCGGCCCGGAAAGAACTTTCTGCGCCGCACGATGAGCGCAAACCAGCGCCTCCAAAAGTGAATTGCTCGCCAGCCGGTTCGCACCGTGCAATCCAGTGCACGCGACTTCGCCGACAGCGTAAAGTCCGGCAATGTCCGTCTCGCCATCCACATTCGCCATCACACCACCGCATTGATAATGCGCAGCCGGCACGACCGGAATCGGCTCCTTGGTGATGTCAATGCCATAGCGCAGGCACGTCTGGTAAATGTTCGGAAACCGGTCAATGATGAACCGCGCCGGTTTGTGCGTGATGTCGAGCCACACGTGTTCCGCGCCGCTCTTTTTCATCTCGCTGTCAATCGCCCGGGCCACCACGTCGCGCGGAGCGAGCGATTTCATGGGGTGGTAATGCTCCATGAACTTGACGCCGTCGAGCGTTTTGAGCACGCCGCCCTCGCCGCGCACGGCTTCGCTGATAAGAAACGATTTCGCCTCCGGATGATACAGACAGGTTGGATGAAACTGGATGAACTCCATGTTCGCAATCGCCGCGCCCGCGCGATAGGCCATCGCTACGCCATCGCCGGTCGCAATGTCGGGGTTCGTCGTGTAAAGATAAACCTTGCCGCAACCGCCCGTCGCCAAAATCGTCACTGGCGCGGAAAATGTTTCAACCCGGCCGGACTTCCCGTCGAACACATAC
>Ga0182027_10004883_pt1 | contig 20578 bp, 26 predicted proteins | sample 712E1DmetaG_FD_121300 | JGI IMG/M metagenome (GOLD analysis project Ga0182027, IMG submission 121300) | Permafrost microbial communities from Stordalen Mire, Sweden - 712E1D metaG (Illumina Assembly) | ecosystem: Environmental > Terrestrial > Soil > Wetlands > Permafrost | place: Sweden...
ATAGAAAAGCTGCGGGACATGGATTCGAACCATGATAAACGGATCCAAAGTCCGCTGTACTACCATTATACGATCCCGCATTGAATATAACCTTACTTGGCGGGGAAGTACCCTTGAGGTACGATCCCGCATTGAATATAACCTTACTTGGCGGGGAAGTACCCTTGAGGTACGATCCCGCATTGATTAGGTTCCTAATTCAATTATACCAGAGTTACCGGGTTTATTTAAGATCAGACATTATTTACTACTTCGACAATCTGATATAATTCAGGCGTGGAATTTAAAGACAAAGTATTTTCAGCAGAAGAAATAAAAGGACAGGAGTTTGCAAACTGCAAATTTATTAATTGCAAATTTTTAAACACCAACTTGCGTTTTACCTCTTTTAATAAATGCGAATTTATAACTTGCGATTTATCCTCGGTATTATTTGATTTAACTTCTTTTATTAACTGTAGTTTTCCCGAAAGCAAACTAAGCAATTTAGATTTTTCGCAGACGCAAATTAAAGCGTGCGATTTTACTAAGAGCATTATGCGTAACTGCGTTTTCCAGCAACTTAAAGTTGGCAGCAAAAACGAGAAAAGAAAATTTGATTTAACTCAGTCAAAATTTTATCAAGCCAATTTAGCAGGTAGCGTATTTTTTCTTTGCACGCTCACAAAAGTTAATTTTGGAATGGCAGATTTGGAACGGGTTATTTTTGATAAATGCAATTTGTCTGAAGCTAATTTAATAAATGTTAATTTAAGCGGAACCAGTTTTAATGACTGTAAAACCGAAAACACTATTTTAGATATTGAGGGATTTTTAAGCTTTGGAAACTCAAAAGGCTTTGTCCTAAAACCCCCAACTATCTGACAAAATATTTAAGCTCTTCATTTTGTAACTAAAAGCATAAAAGATTGAAATAACAAACTAAATGAGCTATAGTGCTCACTTAATGCGGAAAGAATTTAGCAATCCTGATTTAAACTTGCACCCTCTACCATCTTTAGGACTGGCTGGACAAGATGGAACACTTTCAATTGGAGATGATGGAGTAAAGCAAGAGACTACTATTATCGATTGGAATAGCGATAATCATATCGTAAGGCGGGAAATTGAACGAGTCGCTAATTTAGTATTAATTCATTGGGACAGCGCTTCTGTTATTGTAAGACAAGAAGTAGTTGACGGAATGACGTATGAATTTCATTATATACCGACTCTAGCAAACAAAATCGGAATTAGGAAACACGGAGACACTTCTAGCGAATGCTTCCTTTGCGATGATGCTTCTCCTGAAGCTTTCCAAATTGAAAATCCTGTAAACCGCGCTCTTAAAGTTAATAATTATCCATTTATGGATAACAGTGTGCTTACTTCTGAGTTAGACCATTCCCAAACACTATCCGAAGAGCATTTACAAGCTAGCGTTAAAATCGCCAATAGATATGGACTTAATCTTGCTTATTCCGGAGCCAATTCCGGAGCATCATCTCCAGATCACGCCCATATTCATTTATTCACAACTCACATCCCTCTTTATGATATGGAGCCCTCATGGATATTTTCTTCTGATACCCTACAACAAGGATACTTACCGGATTATCCGGCGGGTGTTTTAGTTCTTGAATCCGAAAGACCGGACATATTAGCTAAACAGGCTATCTATCTCATGAGACGTTTGGGAAAGCTTGTCGTTAATTTTAATCTTCAATATTCATTCTCAAACAATCGGTTATTCATTTTCCCCAGAAAAAGCACAACTGCTGAAGCATTAGGCGGCATAGAACTCGGAGCCACTTCTGTTTCCGGAGTATTTCAACCCGACGCGCGGGGGTACACGGGATCTGATATAGCAGAAGCCTTAGAAATAATTGATGCAAGATTTAAGAACATTAATGGTGAGACTATGAAAAAAGCTATTGAAGAAATGGTTACTTCCAAAGAATTTTTATTTAAATGCATAATGCCACTATTAGAAAGCACCATTTAAGCACTAAAACCGAAAACACTATTTTAGATATTGAGGGATTTTTAAGCTTTGGAAACTCAAAAGGCTTTGTTTTAAAAACCGCTGAATAAAGATATTCACTTCTGATATAATTTGGCGATGGGTAAATTTTTTGCCAATAACGCCAAACTTGTTTTTATCTTGGTAACAATGTTCCTCAACTTTTTAGGGTTTAGTATTCTTTTTCCGATTTTGCCCTTTATGGTAGGAAAGTACATCCATGATCCGCAACAAATCGCTTTCTACGTAGGTTTAATCCTATCTATTTTTGCGCTTTGTCAATTTTTTACAGCTCCCGGTTTTGGAACACTCAGTGACCGCTTCGGCCGGAAACCGATTCTTCTTATCAGCATGTTTGGCTCGGTAATCGGCTATTTATTTTTAGGGCTTGCCGGCGCTTTGTGGATGATTGTGTTAGGACGGATTATTGACGGATTAACCGGCGGAAACGTTAGCACGATTTACGCTTACATGGCAGATATTACCGAACCACAGCATAGAGGAAAGTCTTTTGGGCTGTTGGGAGCCGCTGCCGGGTTTGGCATGATTATCGGCCCTGTAATCGGCGGATTTTTAGGAACAATTTATTTGCCGTTGCCGCTTTTTATTGCCGCAGGAATTACTCTAATTGCAATTTTTTTAGGATATTTTATTTTACCGGAAAGTTTGCACAAAGATCACCGTTTGACGCATTTTGACTTTAAACATTTAAATCCATTCCAGAATTTTGCCCACATTTTTTCGGTTCCCATTCTAAAACGTCTATTTATTTCAGGCTTTATATTTTTTGTCGCCATGAACGGACTTTATGCTACCAACGCCATTTTTTTTAAAGACACTTTTTCTTGGAACCCGGCACAAATCGGGCTGATTCTTTTTGTAATCGGTTTCGTGGATATATTTTCCCAAGGATTTTTAATTAATAAGTTATTGCCGAAATTTGGCGAGATTAAAGTTTCAACTTTAGGATTAATTTTAACAGCAGTTGGATTTTTTATGGTTACATTAACTGCGCTTTTGCCCTCTGTATTTTTAATTTACTTTGCCTTAATTGTTTTAAATATTGGTGATGGGTTATTTGAACCAAGCCAAGCGGGACTCATTTCTAAATCCGTCGGACCTAAGATGCAAGGAAGGGTCCAGGGAGCAAGTCAGGGCATACAATCTATCGCCAGAATAGCCGGTCCTATTTTAGGTACTGTTGTTTACGGATTTGGTAGGGGACTACCTTATTTTTCCGAGGGGATTTTAGTAATTATTTCGCTAGTTATTTTATGGATGTCTATTTCGATTATTAAATCCCACACAGTTGATGAAAAAATCTAAAACCTTATTTTACGTTTATATTTTGCGAACCTCGGGCAATACTTTGTATACAGGCCAAACTAATAATTTGGAAAGGCGGATGAAAGAACACAAATCCAAAAACTCCCAGTCTGCCAAATACACCCGTAATTTTGATTCTTTCGAGCTAGTCTACTCGGAAGAATATAAAACCAGAAAATCTGCGATGCAAAGAGAATTCCAGCTTAAGCAATGGACCCGCACGAAAAAGGAGAATTTGATTTTGGGAAAACTTGCTATAGCCCTGAGCGAGGGAACCGAGTCGAAGGGGACAAAAATTAGAAAAGAATTACTTATCAAACAATCCAATATTCATTAATATTTCTTCCGGTCCCGAAAATATTCCACTTGTTGTAACCGCTTTCTGGCTTCATCTTCAGTTTTATAGGTACCTAAACTACGCCCTTTTTCCGAAAATACTTTATACTCTACTTTTATTTTTTGTATCATAAGTATCACGCTACCTCCTTATGTAAATTTATAAAACATATAATAAACAACTTTATATTTCTTGCCTGTAATTTGTCTTACAATAAATATGTAAGCCAAACGGAAAGTAAACATCAAAAGTATAATTGTGATAAATTATAAGTAAGATATGAAATTTGAATATTTTCTTTGCTTATTGGCACTTCTTCTAATTGGCCTTTTTCTTAAATTTAAATATAGAATTACAATTTTTAGCTCATTAAAACAAACTCTCGTATTTTATTTTGTCGTTTTTGTTATCGGTACAATATGGGATAACTTTGCGGTATGGAGAGGGCATTGGTATTATCCGGGTAAGGGAATCGTGGGAATATTTATCGGGTTTATTCCAATTGAAGATTATTTTTTTGCAATAGTAACTACTTTTACGGTTTTGGTTTTATATAAAGTCGTTCAAAAGGTTATTAAATAATTTCTACTCAACATATCTGGTTTAAATAGGACTATACTTGTATCCGTGGTAAATACTAGTCTCCCAGGTTTAATCCTCTTAACTTATAAAGGCAAAGTGCTTTTAATGCATAAAGAGAAAAGCGTTATTGATGAAGAAAAACATCCATGGTGCACAATTGGGGGAATTAGACACGCCAAAGAATCGTTTGAGCAAACTCTAAGTAGGAGGGTGGAAAACGAAACAGGGATTAAAATCGGGAAAGTTGAACATGTATCCGAACTTTACTATCATGCCCATTTAACCGATGACAATGTTAATAAAATGCAAAGAAAAGAGCATCAACTGCTGGATTTTTTTACACCCAGGGAACTCAGCAAACTTTTCATAGCTAATTCTACTCAAGCGCTTATAGCCAAACATAGCGACTTAATTACCCTATAGTCTTATTGACATCAACTCTTGCAACTGGTATAATTAATATAAGTAAAGGCAGATTGAAGTAATACATCTGCTTTAAATATTTTCGATTAGCATAAAAGATAAGTAACCATAACATAAGTTTTATAAATCAGTATCTTTCCCCTAATCCGCATTTTTTAAGCAGCTTTATTTTTTCAATCCAATTTAATTCATATGTACAACAAAAGATTCAATTCAAGAAATAGTCTTAACCGTTCAAACAATCACCGACGTTTTGCACCAAAACAACTACCAACCGGGGAGCTGATGCAAGCTATTAGGGCTGTTGAAATCATTAGCGATGCCAGAAATAGTCAACCTGAGGAAGCTTATGCTCCCAAAAATGGTTTTTTGGATTTTGAAATAGTCCAACAGCTTAAGGATAATATTGCGGCTAAAGAATACCTTATCCCGACTCCAATCCAAGACCAGACAATCGAGCATATTCTAAATGGCCAAGATGTTATTGGCATTGCCAATACCGGCACGGGCAAAACCGCTGCTTTTTTAATCCCGCTTATTAATAAAGTATTTTTGAATAAGAATGAACGCGTATTGATTGTTGCACCAACCCGCGAATTAGCATTGCAAACCCAGGAAGAGCTGCGTGATTTTTCCAAAGGCTTAGGGATAAGATCGGTTTTATGCATTGGCGGCATGAGCATGTGGATGCAAAAAAACGAACTTAAGCAAAACGTCAACTTTGTAATCGGCACACCGGGTAGACTTAAGGATTTAATTGGGGAACGGAGTTTAAATTTGTCTTTATTTCACAACGTTGTTTTAGATGAAGCCGACCGGATGGTGGATATTGGTTTTATTAACGATATTAAATATTTTATCTCACTGCTTCCTCAAAATAGGCAATCATTGTTTTTCTCCGCCACGATTTCGGGCAAAGTTAAGGAGATTTTAAACGCTTTTGTTAAAAATCCAATTACGGTGTCCGTAGAAAAACAGGCGACTGCCGAAAACGTTGAGCAAAGAGTAATTAAAGTTGAAAAACATTTAAAAATAGACAAACTGCACGATTTATTAGCCCAAGAGGGATTTGAAAAAGTACTGGTTTTCGGCAGAACCAAATGGGGAATGCAAAAATTAACCGATGAATTGGTAAGACGGGGGATTAGGGCCGCCGTAATCCATGGCAATAAAAGTCAGGGGCAAAGGCAAAGAGCTTTGGAACAATTTAAAAATAACCAAATTTCGGTTTTAATTGCCACAGACGTTGCATCAAGAGGACTAGACATCCCCGATGTCAGTCATGTGATAAACTATGATATGCCGGCAACTATTGAAGACTATACTCATAGGATTGGTCGAACCGGTAGGGCAGGCAAAAGCGGCGTGGCTTTAACATTTGTTGAGTAAATATGAATGTACTGTTTGTAGCTTGGGAAAACGACCCTTTTTTTAAATTCGGAGGATTAGGCGACATTGCCAGATCACTTCCCGGATCGCTGCAAAGTATGAATGTTGATATCCGCGTTATCATTCCTTACTACAAAGTTGTCAAGTTTGGCAGAAATAAAAAAACCAAAATTGGAATCTATAATTTTTTCTATGGAGGCAAAAATGCCAAAGTAGAAGTGTGGCAAGCATTAAACCCTTATACAAAAGTTGTTTGTTATTTCTTAAAGAACACTAAATACCTCGACATGGAATCTTCTATCGAAACTTGGGGATTTTTTGACAAGGCAGTCGTTGAGCTCATTAAAAGTAATCTTTTAAACTGGACTCCTGATATTGTGCATATTAATGATTATCATGGTGGCCTTATTCCACTCTTACTAAAACAGGAAAAATTACCAATGAAAACCATGCTTACGATCCATAATTTGGCGTTTCAGGGCAGGGCAGCTGTTGAAATTATTCAAAGAATGGGAATTGACCTTAATTTATGCAAGATACTGCAATGGGAAGTTAAAAGTAAACAAATTAATTTTTTGCAGGAAGCGATTATTCATTCCGATATCGTTACAACCGTCAGCCCGACCTATGCCAAAGAAATTATGACTGAGGAATTCGGTTGCGGATTACATGAAATTTTAAGAGGCAAAGAAGGACTTATTTACGGAATTTTAAATGGGATAGATATTGATTGGAGACACACCACGCGCGACAGAGCTATTAAATTTCCCTATGGTCCAAATGAAAAACGCGTTGGAGAAAAAATTGAATATTATGACTGGAAAATGGGAAAAGCATTGGATAAAGAATTTTTGCAAAAAAAATTGGGGCTAAAAGTTGGAGCTGAAATTCCGATGTTTTGCTTTGTCGGCAGAATTTCCGGAGGACAAAAGGGCTTAGATATTTTACATAGGTTACTTAGACGTATCGATCAAACCAAACTACAATTTGTTCTTTTGGGAACAGGAGAAAAAGAATGGGAAGAAAGATTTCAATGGCTGACTACTTTTTATCCCAAAAATATCTCTTGCACTTTTAAATTTGACGATACTTTGGCGCACCAAATATATGCTGCATCCGATTTTATTGTTATTCCATCCCTGTATGAGCCATGCGGTCTAATCCAAATGATTGCAATGCTTTTTGGCACAATACCAATTGCGCATAAAACCGGTGGCTTAAAAGATTCGATTAAAGATGGTTATAATGGATTTTTGTTTTCAGGATATAGCTCTGAATCTTTGGAAGAAAAAGTTGTAAAAGCAACTTTGATGTGGCAAAATGATAGACCCGCTTACGAAACAATGGTTGAACATGCGCTCTCTGCTGACTTTTCCTGGAAGAAAAATGCCGAGGAATATTTAAAACTCTACGAAAAACTTCTACAAAATTAGTAATTTACTCAATTGTTTGTTGTCCAAGTGACCTTCTAATTGCGGAATCAATCACGCGTTGCCCGACAATAATATCCTGTTTAACGCTAATAGGTATATGTAATTTTTGGATTTCCTTAAACGTAAACCAGGCATAAGTAAATTTTTTGCTGTTGTCGAATTTTTCCAATTTTCTAACCTTGGCATAATGCACAAAACTGTCTTTGTGTTTTTCGTCGTGGAAATAATTATATATTTGGCTAATTGCATTTAACTTAAGATCCAATTTTAAAGCTTGTTTAATAATTCTTCTAAAAGCTTCTTCTGAGGTTTCACCATTCAAACTATCCCCTCCGAACAATGACCATGTCGGTTCTATATCGGCAGTGTTTTCCTGTTGCAAGAGAATTTGCTGAGTCTTGGGGTGATAAAGAAATCCACTTGCATAAAAATCCTTATGCATTTGCTGTACTATTATACTACTTTTAGGATAAAATTGCTCGACCAATTGTAGTAGAATTATAATTGTCACATCATGAAAAAAGTTTTATTGTTATTTTGCGCTATTTTACTTGCCGCGGTAATCACCGAATCTTTATATATTTTTGACGGAGGATTTTTTACAAAGGTTATAAAAATAGAACAAACTCCAAAACCTCTTTTAGCTTACACTTTTGAAAATTTGAAGAAAACAAATTTCCCTAAAAGCAGCATTACTTTAGGTAAAGTTGTCAGTGAAAACGATAATTCTGTTTCACGGATATTTTACTATTCTGTTCCGGAAAAACCAAACAGTAAGGTAATGGAAAAGGTCAGCGGGCTAATGAATATTCCTAAAAAATCCGGAAACTATCCGGTGATCGTAATGTTTAGGGGTTTTGTGCCGGATGACATGTACAAACCGGGAATCGGAACTCAACCCGCGGCTTCGGTTTTCGTAAGTCGCGGTTTTATTACTATGGCACCTGATTTCTTAGGTTACGGTGAGTCAGCCAGCCCCTCTGCCGATCCGTTTGAGAACCGCTTTCAGACCTATACAACCGCCCTGGCGCTTCTTTCTTCGCTTCCAAGTCTTAATCTAAGTCTTAAGCCTAACTATTTGGGAACAATATCCGCAGATTTAAGCAAAATCGGCATCTGGGGACATAGTAACGGCGGACATATTGCGCTTTCAGCACTAGCTATCAGTGGAGTAACTTATCCGACGGTTTTGTGGGCACCGGTTTCAACATCTTTTCCTTATTCCATTCTTTATTACACCGACGAATCCGACGACCAGGGAAAAGCTTTACGCCAAACGCTTAGTGGTTTTGAAAAAATTTATAATACCGATCTTTTCTCACCAACTAATTATTACAACTTAATTAAAGCACCCATTGAAATTAACCAGGGAACTGCAGACCAAGAAGTGCCGGTGTGGTGGTCTGATAATTTAGTAACAACGCTAAAAAAAGATGGCGACTCTGTTCAATATATTACTTACCCGGGTGCCGATCATAATTTATTACCATTGGGGTGGTCAGACGCCGTTTTAAACAGCATTGATTTTTACAATCAGCAGTTTTCCAAACTTTAAACTACAAAGCTTTTATTTTCCCGGTTATCGCATTATCATCAAAAACATATTTCTGCCCCGCTGTTAAGGAAACAACATTAGTGTTATTGTCGCTATCGTTAAACGCCGCACTTGCCGAACCGGTTTTAACACTTACTGTTACCAAAGCATTGTCTTTGTCGACAAAAATTGAACACTCCCCGGAATCAATGTTTATTAGTAAATCCAAAGCAACAATGCTAAGTGGATTTGCTCCGGATTTTAAATAGTCGGCAACTCCTTGTTTTTGCAATACTACAAAATTCTGGGGAAGAGTTTGAATAAAACTAATCTGTGTATTTGAAGCTTCCGTAATCGTTCCTACTTTTGCAAAACCGATTAAGGCATTTCCATCATTATATGTATCCACTTCTTCTCCCTGCGAAAGCCTAGTCGGTAAATTTATCAATATTGCTACCGGAGCAATTCTTGATTGCCAAGCGACTTTTCCGGAAATTGACGCAACCTCACCCGATAGCGAATCTGTTGGCGCTTTTTCCAAAGAAAAAAACGATTTTGGCAGAATAATTTTAAGCACTTGCGTACTTCTCGGGGAAACCCATAAAAATCCCGCAACAATTATGATGATTCCCGCTATTATTGAGATAATTAACAACAGTAAATTTTTAAGCATATTATTTCCCGATATATTTTTCTAAAGGATTTAGAATCGAGCTCCCCTCATATCCTAATGCCCAAAGCGCTAAACCGTTCAGCTCAAGTTTATTGGCCAAATTTATTTTTGCTTGGGTTGACGAAATGTCCGGGTAAAAAATTGTTTTATAATCATTAACATCTGACTGATAACTCGAAATAAATTTTTCGTTTGCTTCGCGATCTAAACTAACGCTGCAATCGGCACAACTCGATAAAAGCTCTTCTGCAGTCCGGTTACTTACAGCCAGTCCGGTATTCGGAATTACTGCCGAACGGGGAATTTGGTTAAGCGACTCCCATCCATATCCATAAAGTGGAATTCCCAAGGTTAATTTTATGGCAGGAATTAAATCCAAAGTTTTTTCAACAGCGGAAGTTACGTCATATTCGGAGGATATGCCGGCGCCTGAAATAGGTGCCACCGGACCGGTAACATAAGAACTGGTGGAATGATAATCGTAAGCCATCAAAACTACATTATTGGCAATTTGTCCAATTGCCTTAGGCTCGATCAGATTATTGCTGATAACATGGGTCGGACTAATTTCTACTGCGAGATTTTTATTTTTACCTAATTCTTTTCCAACTTCTTGAACAAACTGAGTAAAGTGTAGGCGAGCCGGAGGTGTGGCAGTTTGAGTTGATTCAATATCTAAGTTTAAATCGGAAAACTGATATTTTGCCATTATTGGTTTTAAGTCGGCAATTAAATTTTTAGCGTGCGCTATTGGATCACTTACTAAAGCATTTATAGCCTCTTGGTCTCCGCTGGCAACAGTTAAAGAAAGTGTCTCATTGTTTTTTGAAGCACCATGAAAAAATGCATTCAATTTTCCTGATTCCAATGCATACCATCCCGGTTCTTCCTGTTGTTCGTTTAATAATTTTTGAATATCACCGTTTCCGTCCACTCTTAAACTAAAATAGGCGAGCGTTGTAATCTGCTTTGAGTAATCCGTTGCAGCTTTATCTAAAAGCCAATATGGTAAAAATCCGATCACGGTTTTTTTAGGAGATAGTGGATTAATTAAAATCGTTCCTGAATTATTCATACTGAACGGAAACAGGGAAGTATAAAAAAGAAGATAAATACCTACAACTACTCCCATTAAAATTCCCGTCAGCATTATGAAGAACTTTTTGACCATACTGTATTTTAACACGCCGGCAGGTTTTTAAAGCTGAGAAATAATTATTTTTTGTACTTTTACTTACAAACAATTATTTTTTAAATTGCTATAATTTAAAAAAATGAAAGAATATACCACTACCACCTGGGAGGGGAAATTTATTCTTTTGGCAACAATTTTGGCCAGCGGCATGGCTTTTCTGGATGGATCGGTTGTGGGAATTGCTATTCCGACAATCCAAGCTAAATTTCATGCTACAATCACCGGAATCCAGTGGGTTGTTAATGCTTACGCTTTAATGCTTTGTGCCTTAATTTTAATAAGCGGTGCACTGGGGGACAGATTCGGCCGGAAAAAAATCTTTATTTACGGAATTGCACTTTTTATTTTTTCTTCATTCCTTTGCAGCGTTTCCAATTCAATTGCTCAACTTGCAATATTTAGAGGCTTACAGGGCATTGGAGGCGCAATGATGGTACCGGGCAGCTTAAGCATTATTAATGTTTCTTTTAATGAAAAAGTCAGGGGTCGGGCAATTGGTTTATGGTCAGGATTTGCCGGCGGCGTATCTGCACTTGGCCCATTCTTAGGCGGGGCGCTAGTGCAATTTTTTGGTTGGCCATCAATTTTTTATATCAATATTCCCTTAGGCCTAGTTGCGTTATTTTTGGCTTTCCGCTATATTCCCGAGAGCCGCAACGCCGAATCGTCTAAAATTGACATTATCGGGGCAATCCTGATTTTTATTTCTCTTTTAGGAATATCCTACGGACTAATTTCTGTTTCCGATTTGGGTTGGTCTAATCCACTGATTTTAAGCAGTCTTTCTACCGGCATTTTAACGTTTATTCTGTTCATTATTGCGGAAACAAAAATTAAACAACCGCTGGTGCCATTTACAATTTTTAAATCCTCTTTGGTAACCGGTGCAAACCTAGCGACGCTTTTTCTCTATTTTGCCTTAAGCGGAGTCATTTTTTTTCTGGTTTTGAATTTCCAGCAAATTCAGCATTATTCACCAATTCTAGCAGGCTTAGGAATGCTTCCGACAATTTTACTTATTACTTTCTTATCGGGACGCGGCGGGACAATTGCCGACAAATTTGGCCCAAGATTACCAATGATTATCGGCCCTCTAATTGTTTCCCTTGGAATGTTCCTGTTAGTTTTGCCGGGCAAAAATGCCAATTATTTTTTACAATTTCTCCCGGGGCTAATTTTATTTGGACTCGGAATGTCTTTGGTAATTGCGCCTCTCACAAAATCAGCGCTTAGTGTTGAAAGTAAATATTCGGGATCCGCGTCCGGCGTAAACAATGCTGTTGCCAGAGTAGCCGGTCTTTTGGCAGTGGCGCTCTTAGGAATAGTAGTGCTGTCATTTTTTAAATTTCAAATAAACAACAAGATCTCTACATCTAATTTGAGCAGTGACCAAAAACAACAAATTTTAACACAGGAAAACAAATTAGGCGGCATCCAGATTCCCAAGAATTTTAGCAGTACTTCTTTAGTAATTGCCCAAAATTCGATTGATGATTCTTTTATCTTTGGGTTTAGATGGGCAATGGGAATTAACGCGTTTCTGGCATTTCTAAGTGCGTGCATTGCCTATTCTACAATCCACAATAATCTGCCGGCCAAAAACAAACTATACGGCCAGAAGCGGAAGAACAATTCCTAAATCATTTTCTTTTTTCATCTTTTCTAATTCTTTTTTAAATTTCTTATCAACCGTACCTAATCTGATTAATTGGTCATTTTTCAAAAATAGGGGATCGACATGGCGGAATTTTTTATGCGCAATATTTTTACTTTTTGGTAGACTAGCAAGCGATTTACGTCTTAGAATTACCAATGTTTCCAATGTCTCTTTGTCTTTTGATGCAATTAACTTGCTCAAAATATAAACATCATCTTGCAAAAAATCCTGCATTTTAATCGTTTTTTTCTTTAAAGCTTTTTTCAAAATCTTGGCCAAAATTGCATAACGCACCACTGCTTCGTATCCACCCCAATGCTCCATTTGTCTTTTTAAATAGTTTTCGGAAAACTCCAACGCATTTTTCTGATGTTTAAAAACTATTTGATTACGATGTACCGTTAATTCCTTTAAACATCTCTTGGCTATCATCGGCGGAAATTCCCGCAAGGAATAATCAACTCTATCCGCGCAAAGGTCCGGAATATCCTTTTCCAAAAGCGGAAAATATTTATGGTAATTTGCGATTCTTTCAACATTGATCTTGTATTTCTTAAGGATTTTAGAAATTTTTGTGGAGTGAATAATTTCGCTGTGGTGTTCATCTTGATAATCTTCTGTTTTACCCGTTCCAACAACCCAATCAATCACGTGCGAAAAAGCAGTATGAGAAACATCATGCAAAAGGCCGGCTACTTGTTCTTCTTCCGATGCGCCAAGTTTTTTTAGAAGTAGCATTACGCCGACGCAGTGATCAAAACGGTTGCCGCCCTTGATGTGATAATATTCATCCGGCAAGCCATGCTGGGCAATTTTTTTTAAGCGCTGCATTGGTTCTGATTTAATTAACTCAATTAAGACGGGTGAGGTAATTTTTACTCTTCCATAAACTTTATCGTTAATAATCATGGGGACATTATAGCAAAAGACAAATTTTATTCCACTTGCTATAATCGTTGTATGAAATTAATCAGTCTAAATATTTGGGGAGGACAAAAACACAAAGAGCTTTTAGAGTTTATTGAAAAAATAAACGGGCAAATCGATATCATTTGTTTACAGGAAGTTTTTAAATCCGACGTTAATACTTTTTCCAGAGGATCAAAAATGAATATTTATTCCGACCTGGAAAAGATTTTAATAGACTACAAAATAGTCTATGCGCCAACTTTTACCAACTATGATTTAATCACAAAAACCGATTTCGACACGTCTTTTGGCCAAGCAACTTTTGTCAAAAAAAACATTGACCTCATTTCCGAGGGAACGGTTTTTACTTACAAAAACTTTGATAAGAAAGAAATTCTTTACGTTGATGAATCGGGAGAATATTGGGATTTGCCGAGAAATTTTCATTACATCATAGCCGGAGAAAACGGAAAAGAATTTTTAATTGCCAACGTGCATGGGTTTTGGAAACGGGGGGCTAAAAAAGACACATCCCAAAGTTTAGCACAGTCGGACAAAATTCTTGAACTTTTAGATACATTCAACGGCCCAAAAATTCTTTGCGGGGATTTTAATTTGGCGCCCGAGACTCAGAGCATGAGAAAGCTTGAGAAAAATTTGATAAATTTAATAACCAAAAATAATGTGCAAAATACCCGGAGCAAATTCTATACCAGAAACGAAAAGTTTGCGGATTACATTTTAGTTTCCCCCGATGTTAAGGTCGAAAAATTTGAAGTAATTAATGAGCATGTTTCCGACCACTTACCGCTTTATCTGGAATTTGCGTAAAAATTCTTGGCAACCACTAAGTCCAAACCCATTTGCTCTTTTAATTCTTTTTCCGATTTAAATTTAATATTCCCCCTGATTTTTTTAAATAGTCTAACCGTAATCCATTTGCCGTAGACATTTTGATCAAAATTTAGAATATAACTTTCCACTTTTTTATTTTTTCCGCCGAATGTTTTTGCCACGCCGACAAAAGTTAAAGACGGATAGCAAGACCCATCAATTTTTACTTGCGAGATATAAACTCCCTCAATAATATTTTTATGAAGAGCAATATTTACTGTCGGAAAACCCAATAGTTTTCCTCTTTTACTGCCGGTCTTAACTTTTCCCCAAACTATGTTTTGTACTTTCATACTTGCATATAATAGCAAATTGACGTGAGGGATGGTATTGTGAGATGCTATCTACATGGAACAAACCACTTGTAAGTTCTGCGGACAGACTGTTTTTACTAATTATTATTTTTGCCCATATTGCGGTAAAAAATTAATTGAGCCTCCAATAACCGCCATTAAAGAAATCGGTGTTTACTTGTTGAGTGCTTTTCTACCGCCCTTGGGACTCTGGCCCGGCGTTAAATATTTGCTCCAAAAAAACTCAAGAGCCAAACGGGTAGGCACAGTTGCAATCGTAATCACCATTATTTCTACTATTATCACACTTTGGTTAAGCGTTGCTGCTTTTGGTGGCTTGAGCAAATCATTAAACTCGCAGCTTAATGAATATAATCTAGAAAATCCAACCGGTTATTAAAGTGCTATAATAATTTTATGCTTAAGTTGAATAAGATTCAGAACAATATTTTAAGATCTTGGTTAACCTTAGCGGTTGTTATCACATGCCTATCAGGATTAATTTATTTAACAACCCAGCAAAATATCCGGATCAGCGCAAATGACCCACAAATTCAAATTGCCGAGGACATAACGGCTCAACTCGCACAAGGCCAAAATCCCCAATATTTTATTCCTTCAACCAAAGTAGAACTTTCTAAAAGTCTGGCAACCTACATTATGATTTTTGATAAAAACGGAAAAATGATTGGATCTTCCGTTAGTCTTAACGGAAAAGATCCGGTCGTACCACAGGGAGTCTTTGCATCAGTTAAAAAAAGCCAGACAAATGAAAGCCGGTTTACTTGGCAACCCCAAAGCGGAGTGCGAAGCGCAGTCGTGCTCGATTATTATAAAGGGCCAATGCCGGGATTTGTTTTAATCGGCAGGTCAATTAAAGAGATTGAAATAAGAGAGGCTCAACAGGAATATATTGTTTTGGCCGGCTGGGCTGTAACCATGCTAGCCAGCTTCCTTACGATTTTTGCTCTCAGCAAAATTAAGTTGTAAATCACATCAATGACAGCTACAGACGTAATCAAAGATTTAAATTATTACGCTAACAAAGGAAAAGCACAACTTTTACAAAGATTTTTTAAAACCGGAAAGGGCGAATACGGCGAGGGTGACATTTTTATCGGCATTGTCGTCCCAAATCAAAGAACTGTGGCTAAAAAATACAAAGATTTACCGTTACCGGAAATACAAAAACTTTTGAATAGTAAAATTCACGAACACCGTTTAACCGCATTGTTTATTTTAACTTATAAATTTCCAAAAGCCGACGAAAAATTGAAAAAGGAAATTGTCGATTTTTACTTAAAAAATACACGACATATTAACAATTGGGATCTTATTGATTTATCATCAGTTGAAATACTTGGAGAATATTTTTTAGAACATCCGGGGTATAAAAAAATTCTTTCTAAATTTTCTAAGTCCAATAACCTTTGGGAAAGAAGAATCTCAATCATTTCGACTTTTACACTAATCAGAAACCATAAATTCCAAGACTCTTTAAAAATAGCCGAAACGCTATTGAATGATAACCATGATTTAATCCATAAAGCTGTTGGCTGGATGTTAAGGGAAATTGGAAAAAGAGACCCAAAGACCGAAGAAGAATTTTTAGATAAACACTATAAAACTATGCCAAGAACAATGCTTCGATATGCTATTGAAAAGTTTCCTGAGAAAAAAAGACAATTTTACATGACAAAGTAAATAAATCTTGATATAATTTTTATATGCCAATAAAAAAAGAAACTTATAAAAAACTTTACCGGTCGCAAACAAACCGTGTCCTGGCAGGAGTTGCCGGAGGACTAGGGGAATATTTTGAAATAGATCCAATACTAATAAGATTAATTTTAGTTTTAGCAACAATCTTTGGCGGCAGCGGAATTCTTATCTACATTATCCTTTGGATTATAATTCCTAACGAAAACGATATTAATAAAGATTCCAAAGACACCATGAAAAAAAATGCCGAAGAATTTAAAACCAAAGCCCAAAATTTTGCACAAGGATTTAAAGGAATGCCGTCAGGTGACCATCCCAAGCATTGGTTCGGTTTTATAATCATTATTATAGGGCTATTGTTTTTGCTTGATAATTTAGGTTTTCTAAGATTCCACTTATTTTGGCCAATACTTTTAATTACCTTTGGTTTATATCTTTTATTTAAATCAAAATGATAAAGGCGGAAAAAATTTCAGAAGAAGAAACCCCGGTTTACCCATATTACTATCACCATAGAAAACATGGTGATGGATTATTCGGCGGCCTTTTTTTAGTTTTCCTGGGTGTTGTTTTTTTATTAACTAATTTGGGACTGGTTCCCTCGAGTGTCTGGGCAGAATTATGGAAATTTTGGCCAGTCTTAGTAATTCTTTTGGGAATGCGCTTACTGGTTGGAAGAAATATTATCTCAAGAATAATTATTACTTTAATTACGCTATTTGTTTTTACCGGAGTTTTAGCTTACATTTTTTATTACTATGGCGTCTTAAGAATCTTCGGACTTTAAAAATTTTAGTGGGCGCTGGAAGAAGCTTCGGGATTACTTATTTTTAAACCTTCCAATTGATTTCTAATTTGCACAACATCTTGATAAACTGCTTTTAAGTCGGTAACCACAACTTTTAATTTAGCCCTGGCATCGGTGAGAGTCACTTTATTCCCGGGATACCCTCCTGCAGTTAAGGGCGCTAATTCTGTTTGCATAGCTGTAAGTTGAGTTTTCGCGTCGGTCAATTTAACATTTATATCCGAAAGAATAGCATTAAGACCTGTTACGTCGTTGCCAGCCGCTTGAGCTTGATTAATTCTGGTTTGTAACTTCGTGTAAATAGCGCTTGAATTATCTACGGTTGCCAACGACCTATCTGCCGCAATTAAAAGATTAACCTGTACCCTAAAGAATAGAAAAATATAATAATTGCTAATTATTGATTTAACGTCTGCCTTTAAAGTTGTGTTATCGGTATCACCATTAATCTTTGTTTGTAAAGCATTTAATCCATCAATTTGAGTTTGAATTTGACTCTGTAAACTTGCTTTCTCGACGGAAGAAAGTTTTTTAATGCCATTAAGATTTGTAATTAACTGGTTTAGATAGCTTAGTCTCCTGGTAATTTCTTTTTCTGCCCGTAGCTTTAAATCCTGGGAAATATTGGCCTGAACTTGAGTTATTTTTGCTTCTCTTGTAGCAATCCTATTTTCCCTTTGGAGAAGCGGAACGGCCGTAGCTCTTTCTTGAGTAGGATTTCCAACAGCAGCATGAGCAACACCGGTTGAAAGAATAATTCCTAAGAAAATTATCAAAAATATTTTTTTCATTTATTGTAAATTCGTTTGCTGGTCATTAAAACTTTGGTCAACATTATTTATGTCCGTATTTAGATTATTTAAGCTTTGATCGGTTGCTTGAGTATCCTGATTAATTGCGTTATCGCTTGTATCTTTAGCATTTACTTGGTAAACCGAGGGAGTTGGAGTAACGGTTGGACTTACGACTACTACTGGCTGACTATAAACCTGAGCGGTATAAGTCTTTTTCTTAGCGCTTCCCATGAGCATTAGATATCCCGTCCCAACTAGAATAACAATAATTAAAACTGCCGAAATAGCCACAATTAAATTTCTCCCCATGTTTGATTTTGCCTGGGGCATTTGAGGTAAAGGTGGAATCGATTGTGGAACTACCACATTGTTATCCATATTTAAAATTTTACTCCCCACGGAAAGTTTTTGTCAACCAATAAAAATACTATATTTGCTATAATAAATGTATGCCCAGGTGGCGAAATTGGTAGACGCGCACGCTTCAGGTGCGTGTTCCCGTAAGGGAATGGGAGTTCGACTCTCCCCCCGGGCACAATTTTTGATATAATTCAGGTTCAGGCGGATGTGGTGAAATGGTATACACGCTACCTTGAGGTGGTAGTGCTCGCAAGGGCGTGGAGGTTCAACTCCTCTCATCCGCACAAGATCAAACCCTCACCTTAAAATAAGTCTTTTCATGAGTGGTATAATACAGTCGTAAAGAATTTTTGAATATGGATATTTTAGCTACAGTAACAATATTTGTAATCGTTGTTTTGGTCGTTTTATTTTTCTTAAGCGTTAGAATTGTTCAAGAATATGATAGGGGAGTAATTTTCCGCTTAGGAAGATATACAGGTGTCAGAGGACCGGGGCTAATTATTTTAATTCCGCTTGTTGAAGCCATGATCAAGGTAACACTCCGCACCATTACCATGGCTATTCCCTCACAAAAAATAATCACTAAAGATAATGTTTCAATCGATATTGCCGCCGTGGCTTATTATCACATTGTAGACCCAAAAAAATCCGTCATTGCAGTTGAAAATGTTTACGAAGCAGTAAATCAGATTAGCCAAACGACAGTTAGAAATGTAGTTGGACAATTTGTTTTGGACCAACTGTTATCAAAGACAGCCGACATCAATACTAAAATAAAAAATGTGATTGATGCCCACACCGAACCGTGGGGAGTTCAAGTAACGGCAGTCGAAATAAAAGATATTATTTTGCCGGATAATATGCAAAGAGCGATGGCCAAAGAAGCTGAAGCGGAGCGCGAAAGACGGGCTAAAATCGTGGCCGCCGAGGGAGAATTCCAGGCATCGCAAAAACTTGGACAAGCAGCCGAAATAATCGCCAAACATCCGGTTGCATTGCAACTTAGAACTTTGCAAACCATGGCCGAAATTGCCACTGAAAAAAATTCGACCATTATTTTTCCGGCCCAGTTTATGACCACAGTCCAAGAAGCAATTAAAACCATCGGCAAAGATTTACTGAATAAATAGCATTCCCTCAAATATCTACAGTTTGATTACAAAGCTAAATTCGTTTATAATTTGAAATGAAATTAGAGTACTAAACTGGAGTTGTAGCTCAGCGGTAGATTATAATCCTTTAATTGGATCCTTAGCTCAGCGGTAGAGCGCTGCGTTTACATCGCAGATGTCGCAAGTCCGAATCTTGCAGGATCCACAAAACTTTCTTCTCAGCTTGACGAAACCTATAGTTTTTGATATCATATTCTCCTTATGCACGAAACAGTAGGACCAACGCTGCCGGATGCAGAAAATCTACCACCACAACCATTAGAAGTTGTCGTTAACTTAGGAATTCCTTTCTTTTTATTTCCCTCCGAAATACTTGATCACGCAGAAACAGAAAATTCACCAATAGAGGGAAAAACGACCGAACTTTTTTCTGCCGTAGTTATTTATGACCCGATCCGTGAGCTCCATTTTCCTTTTTCAATCCATGGCGTTCATCATGTTGAAACTGTAGAGCAAAGAGAAAATTTACAGAACGATGAACAAGATCAGGAGGACGGACCGGATATTGAAATTAACGAAATTAATCAAGAGGAACTTGAAAGAAACGGGATGCTGGGCATACAAATCCAAACACGCCCATTGGGTCAAGATCTATTAACAACAAATGGAGAGCTTAGAAAAAAGATTCTTCCAGTCGTAGCTAATTTACGGATAAGATTAACGCTTGGGAATAAAAGAATTGTTGATGATTTAATACCGGATATAAATACCGAAGAATTAAAAGGCTTTTCATTCCTAACCGAGGATCCGCTAAGACGGATCGAAAAGAAAGACTTAGGAAAAATTCAGGGACAATTGATTTCCATCGCTTAAGCAAATCCATGTCGAAGATATTTACTTTAAACCCCAAAATTGATATCATTCTCTGTAGCGAAAATCGCTTCTCGCTGAAGTAGCTCGAAGATGGTTCGAAGATCCTGAGCGAGAGCGAAGGACAAGGTACCAATTCTTGCTGAGGTAGTTCGAAAAGTCAGCGAGAAATGTGATACAATAAGTATAGGTAACCTTAATTTTCCTCAGGTGCGGTGATTTTTTCCCACATGAGACTCAAAGGAGTTCATGTTATGGGAAA
>Ga0182027_10004885_pt1 | contig 20575 bp, 17 predicted proteins | sample 712E1DmetaG_FD_121300 | JGI IMG/M metagenome (GOLD analysis project Ga0182027, IMG submission 121300) | Permafrost microbial communities from Stordalen Mire, Sweden - 712E1D metaG (Illumina Assembly) | ecosystem: Environmental > Terrestrial > Soil > Wetlands > Permafrost | place: Sweden...
TCGTCGAGAAAGCCCTTGGCCGCCATGACGAATCCCGAGGTGCAGTAGCCGCACTGCTGGCCGTCGTGGGTAACGAAAGCGGCCGACACCGGATGCAGGCTGTTGCCGGTGGCCAGGCCTTCGATGGTTTCGATGTTCTTGCCCTGTGCGTCGATGGCCAGAACCGTGCACGCGTAGACGGTCTTGCCCGCCAGGATTACGGTGCAGGCGCCGCACGTGGCGCGGTCGCAGACTCGCTTGGCGCCGGTCATGCCGATATAGTTGCGCAGAGCGTCGAGCAGCGTGACGCGCGGCTCGAGTTTCAGGGCTACCGGCTTTCCGTTGATGGTCAGCGTGACAGGCGCCGGCCCCGGCCCAGCCAGGTTGGCGCCGGGAGGCGCGGCGTTGGCGGTCTCGTTCGCCAACAAGCCGGTCCCCAACGCGCCGCCGCCGATTCCCACCCCGCCTAGGAAGCCTCGGCGCGATACGCCTTTGGGCTTGGCGGACAACTCGGGTTCTCTTCTTGACATCCCCAGGACCCTCCTCTCATTCGACGCGAAATCCCTCTCGTTGGTCGCGAAAATCGCGCCGGCCGTTTCGCAGTCTAGCCGAGTAAACTATACCAAAGAAAAGAGATGGCTGGTGTAACCGTGATAAACAGGTGTCTTGGTCGGAAATTGACGCGGGCTTGGTTCTCCCGCCCATGGCATACTGGCAACTGATGTCCACGGTCTTAATTGCCGGCGGCGGTCTGGCTGGATTATCCGCGGCGGCCGCTCTCGGTGGCGCGGGGTTCGAGGTCGATCTCTTCGAATCGCGTCCATTTCTCGGCGGACGCGCCACATCGTATCAAATGGGCGAAGAGACCATCGATAACTGCCAGCACATCCTGCTGCGCTGCTGCGTCAACCTGCTGGATTTTTATCGCCGCATGGGGGTGGCGGACCGTATCCGCTTCTACCGCGAGTTCTATTTCATCGAGCCGGGCGGGCGCATTTCCGCGCTGCGCCGCGGGCGGCTGCCGGCGCCGTTCCATTTCGCGGGATCGTTCCTGGGGTTGAAGTGCCTGGGACGCGCCGACAAGCTGGCCATCGCGCGCGCCCTGGCGGCCATGCGCCGCGAACGCGGGCGGCGGGCGGACCTCGATCGCATCAGCATGCTCGATTGGCTTTTGCAGAAGCGCCAGACGCCGCGCGCCATCGATCGCTTCTGGCGGCAGGTGCTGGTCGGCGCCATCAACGAAGACCTCGACCGCATGGCCGCCGTCCACGGCTTCAAGGTCTTCTGGGTGGCGTTCCTGGCGCGGCCCGACTCCTACCAGATGGGTGTGCCGGCCGTTCCGCTCGGCGAGCTATACGCGGCCGAGGCTTGGCGGCGTCTGGGGAATGTGCGCCTCCATTTGCGAAGCTCCGTGGAGCGCATCGACGCCGGCGGCTTCGTGGTGAACGGCGAGCGGCGCACCGCCGAGCGCTATATCTGCGCGCTGCCTTTCGAGCGCCTGGAATCCGTGGGCTTGCCGGCGCCGCGCTTCGAGCACTCCCCCATCACCGGCGTGCACCTGTGGTTCGACCGCGAAATCACCACCCTGCCCCACGCCACGCTGCTCGACCGCACCATGCAATGGATGTTCAACAAGGACCGCGGGCGCTACCTGCAACTGGTGGTGAGCGCTTCCCGCGACCTGACCAGCTTGTCGCGCGCCGAGATTATCGATCTGGCCGTCGGCGACCTGCGCTTGTTCTTCCCGCGCGTATTGGACGCCAACCTGGTGAAGGCGCAGGTCGTCAAGGAGATGCACGCGACGTTCTCGGCCGCCCCGGGAACCGAGGCGTTGCGCCCTGGCCCGCAATCCGCCGTGCCCAACGTCTTCCTGGCGGGGGATTGGACGCGCACCGGCTGGCCCGCCACCATGGAAGGCGCCGTGCGCAGCGGCTATGCGGCCGCCGAAGAGGTTGCCAAGGCCGCCGGAAGGACCGCGCGTTTCCTGTTGCCGGATATCGCCTGACGGGCGCGAGCGCCTTACCGCTTTACCAGGCGGATCTCGAACAGCTTGGGCCAGTTCTTGCCGGTGACGAACAGGCGGCCGGTCTTGGCGTCGTAGGCGATGCCGTTCAGCACGTCCTCCTGGCCGGTGCGGTCGGCCGCGGCGAGAAGCCCCGTGCAATCGATCCAGCCGGCGACCTTGCCGCTGACGGGATCGATGCGGGCGATGCGGTCGGTCTGCCAGACGTTGGCGTAAATCTCGCCGTTGACCCACTCGAGCTCATTCAGGTTCTTCACCGGCGCCCCATCCGCCGTCACCGTGATTCGGCCCGTCTCGCGCAAGCTCTGGGGGTCCCAGAAGCGCAGTTGGGAAGTGCCGTCGCTCATGATGATGCGCTTGCCGTCCTGGGTGAGGCCCCAACCCTCGCCGGCGTACTGAAATTCGCGCTCGAGACCGAAGCTGGCAAGGTCGTAGACGAAGCCCGCCTGGGTGGTCCACGTGATCTCGATCAGGTGGTCCCGCCAGTTCACGATGCCTTCGCCGAAGTACGCCTCGGGGATTTCGCGCTTCTGCAGCACCTCGCCCGTTTCGAGACGCGCTTTGCGGATAGAGGATTGGTTGTAAAGGCCGGTGCTCTCGTACAGGAAGCCGTTCAGGTAGAGCAGGCCTTGCGTAAAAGCGTAGCGGTCGTGCGGATACGCGTGGACCACGGTGTAGCCGTACTCCGGGACGCCGCCCGCCCGCGAAGGTCCGCACGCGCAAGCGGCCAAGGCCGCGGCTACAACGAGGAATGGCTTGGTCAAGGCGGTATCAGAACGGGAAGTCGTTCTTCGAAGCCGTATAGAAGATCGGGGACTTCATGAAATTATACGGGTTCACGGGGCTTCCGCCAATGTGGACTTCGTAGTGCAGGTGCGGCGCGGTGACGCGGCCGGTACTGCCTACCGCGCCCACCGTCTCTCCCCGGCGCACGCCCTGACCCACTTGGACGAAGATGCGCGAAAGGTGCGCGTAGTACGTTTCGACGCCGCCGCCGTGTTCCACGATCACCATGCGCCCGTAGCCCCCCGCGGTGAACTGGGCGAGCGTGACGATGCCATCGGCGGTAACTTTCACGGCCGTGCCGCTAGCGGCGCTGATGTCCACGCCCTTGTGGAACTCGCGCTCGCCTTCACCCGAGAACGGGTCCATGCGCCTTCCGAATCCGTCCATCAGACGGCCCACCACGGGCCACACCGAAGGACGCGAAACGACGGGCTGCAAACGACGCGCGGCGCGGTGCTTCAACGAAATCTGGTCGGCGCTGCGCAGAAAGCTGAAATCCTGAATGCTCTCCGGGAAGCTCGGAACCAGCGCCCCTTCGGCCGAAATATCCGCCGGGCCTTCGAGCTTCTGCTTGATGCCGTATGCCACGGAGACTTCCTTGGCGTACATTTCGAGGGTGGCGAGCTGCGTGTCTTTCTCGGACACTTGCTTCTGCAGATCCTGGTACCGAACCCGGATATTATCGGCTTCCCGCCGCAGGGAATTGTAGTTGCCCACCTTCCAAACCATGCGGGCGTAGCTCGCGACAAACCCGAAAACCGAGACGCAGCCAAACAGCGCCAAGGCTAGAATGACGTAGACTGCCTGATGCGGAATATGAATACGCCGGAGCCGGCCCTGTATGGAGTGGGCCAGTACTACGACGAAGTACCCCTGATTCATAGGCTTCTTCCGCCGGAACCTCAAAGATTCGGGTCGATAACCGAGGAAATCGGTCTCGCATTCCCTTGGTCCCGGTGGGGCTGTTTAATACATCGACTGGTGAAGCTAGAACTGTATCAAGATGCATATTTCGTGTCAAGCCTGATTTTTTGTTGCAAGTTATTGATAGAATTGGTATTTTCAAACTCAACGTGGCGAAACGGATTCCAGGAACCCTATTTTTGCGGAATTTGGTAGAGCGGCGCAGCCTGCTTTTCCAGCTCGTGCGGCGGGATTTCGAGCAGCGTTACGTCGGTTCAGCCATGGGGTGGATCTGGGGATTGATCCAACCACTAGTACTATTACTGAGTTGGACCCTGGTGTTTCAGGTCTTTCTCAAGCAGCCTCCCCCAGCCGGCGTTAAGAGCTATTCCCTGTTCCTTTTCGCGGGGATGCTGCCGTGGATGCTCTTCAGCGAGACCTTGCAGCGCTCCGCATCGAGCTTGGTGGAGCAGGCGAACTTGATCACCAAGACGGTCTTCCCGGCCGAAATCGTGCCGGTATCGATCTTCTGCTCCGTCCTGGTTGGCCACGCCCTGGGGCTGCTTCTGCTGGTGGTGGTGGCGGGAGTCTGGCAGAACCAGATCAGCGGCTTCCTGCTCCTGCTGCCGCTTTACGCCTTCGCCATCGGGTTGATGGCGGTGGGCCTCGGATGGATCGCCGCCAGCCTGCACGTCTTCCTGCGCGACACCTCGCAGGTTCTGAGCGTGATCCTGACCTTCTGGTTCTGGGTCACGCCCATCTTCCTAGCCGAAAGTCATTACCAGGAGCGGACGTGGACGCGATACCTGCTGGCAGCCAACCCGATGGCGTACGCGGTGCGTGGCTATCGGGCGATGCTCATCTCAACCGATGCGCCCAGAGCCGCGGATCTGGGGGTCGCCTTGGCTTTCGGAGCGGTGGCGTTCGTGGCCGGCGGACTATTCTTCCGCCACATGAAGAAGGGCTTCGCGGACGTACTTTGAGAATGACGGACGTAGGAAGAATTGGAGCGCATCGCTCGGCTGCGCCGACCCCCGTTATTGACCCACGTTTGTAAACGGGGCGGGTTGTCCGCCGAGCGCCTTCAGGCTTCTCCCTTGCGAAGACCTTTGAAATCCCCGCCGGGAGCTTGCTCACCAGCGCGCAGTGATCGAGTCGGACTCCCTATTTTGATAATGTTGGATCAAAATAGGTGGACCGGCGATGCGTTGCAAATACGCTCCTGTGCCAATGGTAGCATGGGCGCGGATGGGCCCACGGCGCGCCGGAAGGTCCGCCCGCCCCCAGACCCCGCGAAATTCCTTGGCAAACCGGCGCCGCCCGCTTGAAATTGGACGCTAATGGACATAGCATTGTGTCAAAGGTCAATTCAGATGAAAATATCTTTGGTCGCGTTGGTCGCGGTAGCCGCTTGCCTGGCGGGCTACGCTCAACAAGCTTCGCCGTCAATCGACGCGGTCGATCCGCCGAACGGTAAGGTGGGAACGGTGATCACCGCCACGGGCCAGAATCTGCAAAAGGCAACAGTCGCCAAACTGTACCTCACCGACGACAAGACCGACATTGAAGTGAATGTCACCGAACAGACCGCCACTACCATCAAGTTCAAGATCCCCGAGAAGGCCGCGGGCCGCATGTCGCTCATGGTTCTCACCACGGACAAGGAGCCGAAGTTGATGGTCTTGCCGGTCAAAGTCGCCATCGACGAATAGCCGCCCGGACCGCTACATGCGGCGGTAGGGCGTCGCGAGGTATTTCTTGGACTCCTGCGCGGCTTCCGCGTCCGGCGCATAGGCGATGGCGTTGCGATAGGCCGCCAAGGCCAGGGACCGGCGGTTCGTCAGGTCGTAGATCTGCCCCATGCGCAGGTACGCCGACGCGCCCATGTTGAGGTCCAGTTCCTGGGTTGCGGTCACCTTCTTCATGTTCTCCAGGGCGCCGTCCAGATCCCGGTACCAGAACTGGACGCTGCCTTGTTGGAAGTAGATCTTCTCCCACGGGACGCGGTCATAGCCGGGGGCGTGGCGCGTCTTCATGGCCGCGACTTCGCCCAGAACGCTTAGGGCGCGCGCCCCGTCGCCCCCCACGCTGTACATCTGCGCCAGCTCCAACCGAAGCAGGTAATTGCGCGGGTAGCGGCGGATCAGGTCCTGGACCAATGGGATAGCCTTGCCGGGCTGGTTCTCCCGGCGGTAGAGCGCGCACAGGAAGATCTGGGCGTCGATGCGGTTGTCGGCGCCGTTCTGAGCCACGTCCTGAACCTCGCGGATGCCCTTCTCCTTGTCGCCGTGGATACCGGCCAGGAAGCCCACCATGCGGAACACCAGCGGCAGGCTCCCGACGATGTAATCGTGCAGACCCTGCACCAGGCGCGCGTCGACGTTGCCGGGCTCTATCTCCGACACGCGATTGTGCAGCCGGCGCGCGCTGGTGGCGTCCCGCAGCGAATCGCGCCAGGCCTTCTTCACAATCCAGTAGTAGTCCGAGCGGAGACCGTAGGAAATCCCCTCGGCGTAGAGGGCCCCGGCGTCGTTGGGATTCGCGCGCAGGCGCGCTTCCGAGAGCGCCATGGCGCGGGCCACCTCATCCAGAAACCATTTCTCGGTCTCCGGCGTGGGATTCAGTTTGGGACGCCGCAGGAAGGAGTTGTTCCCGGAAACCAGCTCGCTTTCGAGAGCGCCGTCGCGCAGCATCTCGCGGAATACGATGCTCTCGGCTACATGGTTGTGGGGGTCCGGCGATTTCGGGTCCAGGGCGATGGCGCGCTGAAAATCCTGGATGGCTTCGTCGAATTCCAGATTGTAGAAGTGGTCGTAGGCCCGAAGAGCCGTAGCGTCCTGCGCCGCGGCCGGTCCCAAAAGCGCGGCCAGCGCCAGGATGAGAGCACGCACGCCTTTATGGTAACGCAGCATGGCGCCGGCCACGGCCCGGCGCATCCTGATATCCTCCGCATTGTGCTGCTTGATGGATTGAAGCTACTGGTGGACGTGTGGCGGCGGCCCGCCGCGGCCATGGGCGCCGTCTTGGACCGCGGCAGCGCCTTGTTCGCCCTGCTGGCGGCGCTGGCCGCCTCCTGGCTGCTGGCGAGCTTGACGCCTCCCATGCTGGGCGTTTTCATGCCCGTGATCGTGCTGGCGCTGGCCTACGTCCCCGGAACGCTCATGCTGGGCGTTCTACTCGGTCGCCTGGGTGGCTTGGGAGCGGTCTTCGGGCGCGACTACTCGCCCCTGCTGACGTGCGCGGCCATGGCATGGGCGGCGGCGGCCGTGCCGCTGGCCTTGGCGGCGTGGGTGGTTCCCATCGAGGCGTTTCCCTGGCTCGCCGCCGCGGCGGCGCTCTACTTCGCAACGCTGATGTTCTTCGCGGTGCGCACCCTCTTCGGCGTACCAGGCGGCGTGGCCGCCGGCATCGTGGGTCTGTCGTGGGCGCCCCTGCTGGCGATGGCTTTCTTGTGGGGGACCCTTCGTTACCTGCTCGGATGGCTGGCGTCGCCCTTCTTCCTGCTTTACGCCTGGTACTTCCTGGGCGGGGAGTTGGGCCGCCTCGGCTCGGGTTTGCGCAGCCGCCAGAGCTTTCACCGCTGTCTGGAGGCGGCCGCCATCAATCCGCACGATGGCGATGCGCAGTACCAGCTCGGGCTGATTCACCAGCAGCGGCGCCAGATCGCCGAGGCCGCCAAACGCTTCCGCAACGCGGTGGCCATAGACCCGGAAGCTACCGACGCGCACTTCCAACTGGGGCGGATCGCGCGCCAGCAAGGCCGCCTGGACGACGCCCTGGTTGAGTTCCAGACCGTCCTGCGCCAGGACGGCAAACACAGCCTGAGCGAGATCCATCGCGAATTGGGCGCCGCCTGCCTCGAAGCCGGCCGTCTGGCCGACGCGCGGCGCGAACTGGAGATCTACACGGACCGCCGGGCCTACGATCCGGAGGGTCTCTACTACTACGGCCAGGCGCTCGAACGTTTGGGCGACTCCGCCGCCGCACGCGAAATCTACGCCCGCGCCGTGGACGCCGCGCGCACCGCTCCCCGCTATCGCCGCCCCGTCACCGCGCAGTGGAGCCGCTTGGCGCAGAAGCAGCTTCGCAAGCTCGGCGGCTGAGGCAGCCGGAAATTCGCCTTAGCGGCCCGCCAAACCCACCTGCCCGCACAGGTGCACCGCTACTCCCAGTTCATCGAACATCGCGGCCTTGGCTGCCAAGGCGCGGTCGGCTTCCGCGGCGCTAGGCGCATAGGCCACGTTGATGTGGTTGGCGTGATGGCGCCCCATGAACTGATCGCGCGTCACCCCGTGCAGCACGGCGTGCACCATGGGCCACTGCGGCGTGGTCTCGGCCCAGCGCCGCATGGTCTCTTCCTCCGGCAGGCTGACGCACGCGCCGCGGCCCATGTCGCAGTGCAGCGCGCCGCCTTCCACGAAGACCCTGCTCCAGACGATCTCCCCAGGCTTCGCCACGCCCTTCAACGTACCCCCGCCGAGCCGGAAATACATGGAGGGCTGCCTCTCGCTGACAGCGCCGGCGTACCCGCCCGCCAGATGCGAAGCGGGGACCGCGCCGGAGATCTGAAACACCCACACGAAACTGTCGATTCCAGCGCCGGTGTAATGCTCTCCCCAACGCACGTCGTGCAGCGTGGTCGAGGGGTCGAGGCCCAGCGCGCACCAGACCCGGTTGGTGATGAGCGCGTCCACGCCGGCGCATTCGTCCACTTCGTTGAAGTGCGGCAGCGCCAGGCCCGCGTAGAGCGCCTCCCCCGCTTCGCCGGCCACCGGCGGGCGGTCGGGATTGTTCAGCAGCCCCTCGGCCAGGTCCGACGCCGGAACCATGTCCTTAAGCCCCTGCTGGTACTGGATGCCGATCAGGTCGCAGCCAAACTCGTGGGCCATGCGCACCGCCGCGATGTACATCTGGCATTGCTCGAGGATCTGGCCGGCGGTGAGGTCGGTTTCGGGGTTGGGCCCGGTGGCGAATCGCATGCCGCGCTTGTCCAGCCACGCGCGCACCTGGCGGGCATCGTCCCCGGAAACCTGGCGCATCCTAGCCACTAGCGCGGACTGGCTCAGGCGCTCCTTGAAGATTCCCAGCGGATTCAGCAGCTCGTCGTCGACGATGGCGTTGTACATGCCCATGCAGCCTTCGTCGAAGATGCCCATGATGGCCTTGCGGCGGCGCAGTTGCCGCGCCAGTTGGCGGCCCACGGCGGCCTCCGCTTCCGGAATGGCCGCGGGGTCGAGCGGACGGACGTGGCTGGCATCGTGCTCCACGCGCCCCGTGGCCAGCCACTGGCGCAGTCCGCGCCGGAAGAAATCGTCCGTGAAATCCAGGCTCCAGATCGTCGCGAACGGCACGCCGGCCTTATACATGCTCCCGTTCAGGTTCAGCATGCCCACCAGGCCGGGCCACTGGCCGGACCAGTTGGCCACCGTCAGAATAGGACCGCGGTGGCTGCGCAACCCCGGCAGGACGTGATGCGTGTATTGCCACACGGCCTCGGCCACCACCACGCGCGCTTCCGGATGGATGTTGGCGAAGACGTCCATACCCATGCGCTGGCTCGACAGAAAGCCGTGGCGCGTTTGCGGGTCGTAGGGGTGCGCCCGCCGCACCGCGACGCCTTCGGCCGCGAACGCCGCGGTCAGCTTGCGTTCCACCTCGGCCTGCGCCGGCCAGCAGGTCTCGTTGGCGCTCGGCCGCGAATCGCCGCTCGCGACCAGCAGAACTTCGTTCGAGGCGGGGAGAGAGGGTTCCGAAGAGCTTGCAAGTTGGGTAGCCATCGTCTTGCTTTTAGCATCCCACGCTTCCGCTTGGCAAGGGCGCAACGGGCCGCCGACCTACGCACCGGCGCATGGCGATGTATACTGTACATCATGAGGCGGACCCAGCTTTATCTCGACGAGGATCTTTGGGGGACGCTCCACGCGCGCGCCCGGAGCCAGCGAACCACGGTCTCCGAATTGGTTCGCACTGCCGTCCGGGAGCGCTATGTCGGGAACCATGCAGAGCGGATGAAAGCCATGGAGGCCTTCATCGGGATTCGAAAGACCGTTCCCGGAGAGCCGGACGCCGTAGAGACGGTACGCCGCCTGCGGCGCGACGATCGGCTCGATAGACTCCTGGCCAGATGAGTCTTCTGGTCGATTCGGACATCCTCATTGAGGTGTCTCGCGGGAAAGACGCGGGTCTGGTCTCCCAATGGAGAGAGCTTTGCCGGTCCGACGCCACCATCCTGTACTCTCCCGTCAGCGCCGCCGAAGTTTGGGCAGGGGCGCGTCAGTCCGAGCACGCGGCGATATCCAACCTGTTCGGCGCCCTGACGTGCGTCCCAATCGACGCTGCAACCGGCCAGCGCGCGGGCGAGTACCTGCGGCATTACCGAAAGAGCCACGGGGTAGGCCTGGGCGATGCCTTGATTGCCGCAGCCGCCGCGTTGAATGGCGCAACGCTCTGGACGCGAAACCGGAAGCACTACCCGATGAAAGAGCTGGCCTTCTTCTAAGCGGCATCCCGCCAGCTCGCCGCGCTATGCTTGGAAAGGACGTTCACCATGCGCTTCGAGCGGATTACCGTTGACCCGGCTGTGGCGACAGGCAAGGCTTGTATCCGCGGTTTTCGATTTCCGGTTTCGCGCCTCCTCGGCCTGCTGGCGGCTGGCGAAACCCGGCAATCCATTCTGGCTTCCTACCCCTATCTGGAGCCGGCGGATATCGACGAAGCCTTGCGCTATGCGGCTTACCTTTCGGAAGACGAGACGATAGAGCTAATCCGGTGAGGTTTTTGATCGACATGCCGCTGTCGCCGGAACTGGCGCGGTGGCTGTGTGCGCAAGGCCATGATGCCGTCCATGCGAACGGCCTCTCCATGTACCGAACTCCCGACTCGGAAATCCTGCAATTCGCGGTTCGCGAGAGCCGGGTAATCGTCACGGCTGACCTGGACTTCCCGCGACTTCTGGCGGCGCTCGGTTCCTCGGGGCCCGGTTTGGTCCTGCTACGCGGCGGGAACTACAGCGAGGCAGAGAGCCGCGATTGCCTCCGGCGAGTCCTCATGTCGGTTGCGCATGATGAGTTGCCCAAGTCCATCGTAGTTGTCGACCATGAGAGAATCCGGCGACGTTGGCTCCCCGTTTGAACGAGAGGTCCCAGCGCTTCCCGCGGGCCATGGAAAACGGGACAGACGCATTTTCGGGCTCCGGCTGGCCCGGCCCCACCTACGCCGAGCACGTTTGGCGTCCCCGCTCAAATCTCAGGCACGCCCTGCCCAGGTAGATCTCGTCGCCCGGCCTGAGTTTCTCGCCACGCCTGTTGCCACGCGGCACTTCAATCGACCGGCCGTCGCGGAAGACGCGCGTGCCGTATTCGCTGTCGTCGTCGCAAATGCGGTATTCGCCGGCGTCCAGGCGGATGTGGGCGTGCCCGCGCGACACGGTGGCGTTGGCTTCGTCGGCGCCTTCCTCAAAGACGATGTCGTTGCGGCGCACCACGCGCTGGCTGCCGTCCACTAACTCCGCCATGCGGCCGATGTTGATACGCGGCCTTTCGAGCGCGTACGCGGCCTGTTCCGTCTTGCCGCGAACTACCACCAACCTCGCCGGCGCCGGTGGGGCCGTCACGGCGGCCCGCGCCTCCATCAAGTAGGCGATTGTGAACACTCGCGGAATGGCAGGCGAATCGCCTGCCCCACTTTCGGCCATGCGCACTTCCACCGCAAACCCGCGCGGCACGTCGCAGTGCGCGCCCTCCAGAGCTTCGCGAACGTCGTTCTCCAGCCGGTTCCCCTCGCCGAACGCGGTTTGAAACAAAGCGCGCTTGTCGGCGTCCGGTGCGGTCAGCGTCACCACCATTTGGGGATACGGGAACACGCGGCGGCCGCGCGCCACGGTCTGGATCTTGGTCTCGATCTCTTCCAGAATGGCGCGATGCACCAGCAGCAATTGGTCCGAATCGGCGGGGCCGAAGACGCGCTCGGTCCAATGGCGGAAGCCGCGCTCGATGGTTTTTTCGATGCCGGAGAAGACGCTCATGGCTGAATCAGTCCCAGTTTGGCCGCCGCGTCGACAATCTCCGCCCCGGCGGGCGCGGCCGCGGTTCCCCCGTACACTCCATTCTCCACCAATACGGAGAAGGCGATCTTGCGCACGCCGGCGCCATAGGGCGCGTAGCCGATGAACCAGGCGTGCGACGGCGCGTCCGCCAGTTCGGCCGTGCCAGTCTTGCCGGCGATGGGCAGGCTGGCCCCGCCGGCGCGCCGGCCCGTGCCCGAGGTAACCACCTCGCGCATAAACTTCGCCAGCGTCAGCGCGGCGCCCGCGTCGAGCACCGGCTTCGGCTCGGCCGTGCGGACATTGTTCTCATCCGTGATCCAGCGGCCCTGCGGCATGGCCCCGCCATTGGCCACCGTGGCCGCCACCCGCGCCAGTTGGAACGGCGACGCCACCACTTGCCCCTGTCCATACGAGGATTGCGGCAGCGACTTCCGCAATTGCGCCGCCGTGCCGGGCGAGGCCACCGCGATGCCCAGCAGGTTGGCCGCATCGAGCAAAGCTTCCGCCCCCACATCGTACGTGCCCAGTTGCGCGAAGTAGGCGTTGCAGGAGACGACGACGCCCCGCTCCATATCGACGGTCCCGTGAGGATTCTTGTCCTCCACATCGTCGCGGATGGGGCGCTTCGACCCCTTCATGTAATTGCCCTGCCGGCCGTCCGGCAGCCGGATGCATTGGTAGGTCTTGTGCGCCAGCGCCGGGTCCTTGCGCAGCGCAGCCATGGCGGTGACCACCTTGAACGTGGACCCCGGCGGGTACAAGCCGTAGCGGGCGCGGTCCAGGTAGCCGTTGGGTTTCGATTCGCCCGGATCGGGTGGGCGCGTCAAATCCGGCAACGGGAGGCTGACGGCGGCCAGCAGGTCGCCCGTCGCCGGGTCCAAAACCACCGCCGCGCCTTTGTCCACATTGGCTTGTTTCAACTGCTTGGCGAGGATCTCCGCCACCCGTACCTGGAGGCGCGCATCGAGCGACATGTGTACGTCGCGCGGGCGGTCAAGCACGCGGCGGACTTCGGGGCTGTCCGGCTCGTAGCGATGGCGCAGCAGCGGCACCAGCTCGCGGTAGTCGTAGCGGATGACGCGCTCCATGGCCTGGGTCTTCGGATTCTTCACTTCAACCAGCGTGGGACGGTCGTCGTATCCGCGCAGGCGGCGGGCGGAATCGCGCTCCACGAACGAGGTGTTGCCGGCGCCCCAGCGCTCGCGCGTGCGCAGGTCGCCGAGCAGGTCGAACGTCAGGCCGCCGAAGGGATAGTGGCGCGTCTCGGGGCGCGTGCAGGCGCGGTCGATATCGACGCCCAGTTGCTGGTACTCCGCGCGATGCTTTTCAAGCTCGGACCAGTCGCCGGTGGCCAGCGGCAAGCCGTTGCGGTCGTAAATGGACCCCATGGGGATGGAGTTCATCACGCCCTCGAAGCGCGGGTTGTACTGATAGCGCCTGGCGCCATCGGCCTGCACCACCAGCGTTCCCTGCCCCATAGTTTCGGCGCTGCGCGCCACCTGCACGTAGGCCGCCTTCGCCAGCGCGATGCCGCCCAGAACAGCCAGTACAATGCCCGCGGCGGCAACCGGACCGCGGAATGGGGCGGCGCGGTCCGGCTGGTCCTTCGTGGCCGGGACGGCCGCCCCGCTGATCGAAAGCAACATGCCGATCATCAGGAAGTTGGTCAGCATGGCGGTGCGGCCATAACTGAGGAACGGCGTCACCACCCCCGTCAGCGGAAACGCGCCCAGAGCGCCGCCGGCAATCACCAACACCTGCAAGGCCGTGGCCGCGGCTAGCCCCGCCGCCAGGAAGAATTCATAATCCGTGCGTGCGCGCAGGGCGATGCGAAACGCGCGGTACACCAGGAACGCGTAGAGCCCAAACGCCGCGGCCACGCCCAGGAAGCCGCATTCCTCGCCCAGTACGGAGAGAATCAAGTCGGTGTGCGCGGCGGGCACCACCTGCGGGTCGCCCAGCCCAACGCCCGTGCCCGCAAAGCCGCCCGTGGCGAACGCCCAGAGCGAGTGCGCCAGTTGATCGCCGCCATGCACCAGGTTGTCCCACGGCGAAAGCCACATGGCCACGCGCTCGCTCACGGTGTGCGGTATGCCGATGGCGTAACCCACGGCGAACCCCACAACCAGCAGCCCCACGCCGGCCGCCGGAACGAAAGCGCTGCCCCGCGCCAGCCCGTAAAGCGCCAGAAACAGGCAGCCGAAGATCAGCGCCGGGCCCATATCCTTTTGCAGGAAGAAGAACACTAGCGATAGCGCCACCGAGGCCAGCATGGGAATGGTGTATTCAAGCGGCGGAATATCGAAGCGCCGCGTCAGCGCGGAAACCGACGCGCGCGTCTCGCGGGCGTGCCGCAGCACGTCCCAACGGCTGGCGAAATAGCCCGCCAGGAAAAGCACCAGCAGCACGCGGATCAGTTCCACCGGCTGGAAGCCCAGCAAGTTGACCTTGGCGTCGCTCGCCCCCGGGCCGCCTCCGAACACGATCAGCAGCGCCGAAAGCGCGAAGCTGGCGAGCAGCGGAACGAAGCTCAGCTTGCCCAACAGGCGCTCGAAATCGAGGGCGCTGGCTACCACCAGCAGCGCCGCCCCGCCGGCCACGCCTTGAGCGAAATCCACGAATAGCAGGTTGTCGCGGACCGGGTCCCGCAAGGCGATCATCAGAATCATCCCGGCGCCGGTGAGCAGAAGGACGGCCGGCAAGAGCAATTGGTCGCCGCGGAACCCCCGAATGCTCCACCACAGGTGCGCCAGCAGGAACCCCGCGAAGAACACCCCCGCCCACAGGTAGAACGCGCGCCGGAATTGCTCCGGGCCGCGGACCACCAGCATGGTCTTCAGCTCGCGGACCTGGGCCGCCGTGAATAGCGGCATGGAGTCGCGCCCCGCCAGACGGTCGCGCAGGTCCTGCAGCGTGCGGCCGCGGGCCACTTCCGAAGCGCTGACGCGGATACGCGCGATCGCCCCCACATTCGATAGTCCGCCCGAGACGTAGTAGATCTTGCGCGCCACCAAATCGCGTTCGGCGGGGTCGGGAAACATGGGGCTGGGCGCCGCGCCAAGCACCGGCAGCAGGTCCTCGCGCGCCGACAAGGCGTTCAGATCGAGCAGGCTCTTCGCCGCTAGCCCGTTGGCCACGCCTGCCAGCGGTTGCGACTTGGCCTGGTAGACCTGGTGCAGCCCCGCGCCTATAAGCAAGCCGGCGGCCACGGTCCAGACGAACTCCGAGCGCCGCCAGCGGACCCGGCTGCCGCGCGCGCGGCGCAGTTCGGCGCGCTGCGAGGTTTGGCTGCGCGTTACCGCCATACTCCCGCCGCTCCACCCGCTCGCTGGCTCACTTGGCCCCGCCCTTCCCTTGCAGTAATCGCAGCACGGATTCGAGACCCGCCAAAGGCCCCTGTCCGCTTCGGTTCGCAGGACCGTGCAATGGCCCCCCCGTTTCCCCTTGCGCGATTTCCTGCAAGCGCAGGCTCAGGCTGTCCAGCTCGTTCTGAATCCGGCCGATCTGCACGTTCGCATTGCCATAGGGCGCGATGCTCTGGTACAGCTTCATGGCGGCTTGATAGTCCTGCTGCGCGCGCACTATCTGATCCTTCTCCTGCGGCAGCCCGCGCACGCTGCGCGAATCCGTCCACAGCCGGTCGGCCCGGTCGCGATAGCCATCGGCAAGCTGCGCCTGGTCGCGGTTGCCCAGCTTGTATCCGCGGTTGGCGGCCTGCCTGAGCGCCTCGCTGGCCTTGTCGATATCCTTGAGACCGTACACGTACACGCGCGCCAAGCCCAGTTCCGGGTCGGGCGACCGGGGCATGAGGCTCTGCGCCTCGTTGAAGTCCTGCACGGCCTCGTCAAGCTCGGCGGGGTTGGTGTGCGCCGTTCCGGCGATGCGCGCCAGGTGCCCGTCGCACAGGCGCAGCTTGCCGCGCGTCTCAGCGTCGGGTTCGACCTCGAGCGCGTGCGCCAACCACGTTCGCGCACGCCGCCAATCGCCCTCGTATAACTGTTTCGCATCGCCGCGGTAAGAGGCGATCACGCGGCCGGCCGCCTCGACGAACTTCTGCTTGACCGCGTTTCGCGGCCCCCGTAATAGCCAAGACGAGGCGTCGCCATCGGAAAGTTCCGTCCACTTGTTCCAGATCTGGCCCAGGTCGGTGACCTGCTCGGTCTCCACTTGCCGCTCAAGCTCCTGGCCACGCCCGTACAGCCGGTACCCGGAAACGGCCGTCCACAGTACAAATAGGAGGGCCGCCACCAGCACCGCCAACACGCCCCGCATAATGGGGACAAGGTACGGGCTTGGCGGCCTCTTGGCCCGCGCCGCGTTGGGCCAGACCACTTTGGCGGTGGTTGCCGGACCTTTTGAACCGGAAGGCGCGCGGACCCACGCAGGCTGTGGGTACCCCGGCCCGCCCCACTGAACGCTGCGCCGCGTGGAATCGTCCTGCCCGCGCGAAGTTCGCCGCGTGGCGTCCAGATCCTCGGTCACGGCTTGCACCGGCTCGCCGCGGCGAAAGGCGCCCAGGTCGGCGGCGAACTCGCGCGCCGTGGCGTAACGCGCTTCCGGATCGGGCGCCATGGCCTTGGCCAGGATCCGCCGTAACGGCTCCGGGCAAGGGTCGGGCGCCGGCGGCGGAGGGACGCGCGAGCGGATCATGCGCTCCAACTGCTCCGTGTTGTCGGCGTGATACGGCTGCAAGCCGCTGATCATCTCGTAGAGCGTCACGGCCAGCGACCACAGGTCGGAATGCGCGTTCACGTCGCCCGAATCCAGGCGCTCGGGCGAAGCGTACGGCACGCTGCCGAATTCGTTGCGCGTCAGGCGGCGCGAGAGCGACAGCGCCTTGGCGATGCCGAAATCGAGCACCCGCACTTCGCCGTGCGAATCGATGCGGATGTTCTTCGGCTTGATGTCGCCGTGTACGATGCCCTGGAATTCCTTGCCCTCGATGACCACCTGCAAGTTGTGCGCATTCTCGAGCGTCTTAGCCACCGCGATGGCCGCATCCGCGGCGAACTCCACGCCCAGCGGTCCGCGCTTCATCAGGTCCGAGAGATCCTGGCCATCGATGTATTCCATGGCCACGAAGAAATAGCCGTCCAGATCGCCCGCATCGTGAACCCGCGTGACCCGCGGATCGATGGCCGCCAGCCGCGCCTGCAACTCCGCCCCGCGCCGCTCCGCCTCAATCGAGGCGCGCGTGTCGGCATCTTCGCTGTGCTCGATCAGTTTGAGCGCCACTTCGCCGTTCGATTCGGTGTCCTGCGCCAGGTACACATCGGCCATGCCGCCGCGCCCAAGCTTGCGGATAATTTCGTACTTGCCGAGTTTACGGCCGGCCGGAGCGATCACGGCTTCCTGCCCCCGGCCGGCTTGGCGTCGATGAAGGTGTTATGCGCGCGCACGTCCTTCATCGGCATCTCGGCCGGCAACTCCACCTGCGTGGCGTTCTTATCGAACACATTCCCGTCGAGCGCCGGCCGCGCGCCGTCGTGCGCCGCCAGACCGGTCTTGTTGCCGCGCAGGGAATTGTGGGAAATCCACGGCTGGGACGGCCCGGATATCAGGATGCCGGCGCCGCCGCAATCGTGCACCGAGTTGGCGCGCAGCACGGGGCTGGCGGCGCCTCGGATCTCGATGCCCACTCCCGCGCCGTCCACATCCACGTCTTCCAACTGCACGTCCGAATCCGTCAGCACGATGCCCGCCGCCAGCGGGGCCGCGCCGCCGGCCTCGATACGCAACCCCGTGACGTGCGCGTTCCTCACGTTCTCGGCGATCACGGCGGGGCCGTTGCCCATCGGCGCCCCGCGCAGAATCCCGTCGCGCGTGCGCAGATTCACCCCGCTCTTTAGGCGCACCTGCTCGCTGTACTCCCCGGCCAGGACCTCCACCGTATCGCCGGGGCGGGCTTTTGCCAGCGCATCCGAGATGCGCGAAAATGCGGCGCCGGGGCCAACCGTCAGCGTCCGCGGCGGCGCCACCGGCGCCGGCCTCGCGTCCCACGCCGGGCGTGAGAACCAGATGCCCGCGCCAGCCGCCAGCAAGCCCCACAGAAACATCGCCGGGCGGCTCGCCAGCACGCCCCATCCGGACCACATGGCCGCCGGCGCGGGGGCGGCGAACTCAGGGCCCTCCACCACCACCACCGTCACGTTGTCCTTGCCGCCCGCGCTATTGGCCGCCCCGATCAGATCGCGCACCGCCCCTTCCGGGTCGCCCGCGCGGTTCTCCACCGCGTGGCGGATGATGGGCGAGGGCACCAGATCGCTCAGCCCGTCGCTGCACAGCACCAGCGCGCTATCCGCCTCGAAAGGAATGCGCAGCACCTCGATGAAATCGGCGTCGCCGGGAGCGTGCTCCTCCGAGCCAACGTCGCGGAACACTTCATTCCGCCGCGGGTGGCTCATGGCCTCCAGTTCCGTCAACTCGCCGCTTTCCTCGCGCTCTCCGACCGGCGAATGGTCGTGCGTTATCTTACGAATCGCCCCGCGGCGGATCTGGTAAAGGCGCGAATCGCCCACGTGCCCCACCACCGCCGAGCCGTTCTCCAGCAGCACCAGCGTCAGCACGCACGCCATGCCTTCCCACTGCGGATTGGAACGCGCCGCGCGCAGGATCTCGTTGTTGGCCACGGCGATGGCCTCGCGGATGCGCTGTTCCGCCGTTCCCGTCTGCCGCTCCAGCCGCGCCCGCACGCGCTCCACGGCGATCTCCGCCGCCTTCTCCCCCGCGGCCTGGCCGCCGATGCCATCCACCACCAGAAAGATGCCGCGGCCGGCGTCGGTGTAATACGCGTCTTCGTTGTTCCGGCGCACCAGCCCCGGGTCGCTCCCCGCCGCGCACCTTACATTAATGTTACCCATTCGATAAGCTTCTGAATTCGAGAAACAACACGTCCGCCAATCCGATCCGCGCCTGCGCCGGCACCGCCGCTTCCAGGTTGCTGTCGCGCTTCTCGCCGTCCACGTACTCCACGCTCGAAGGCGCCTTCTCGCCATTAATGGTCGTGCCCAGGCGGCTCAGGTCCTTGAGGAAGAATTTCCCGCTCGCGGGGTCGCGCCGCAGCCGGAAGTGCTCGCGCGAAACGTCCGGCAGCGTATCGAATTTCAGATCCGTCCAGTAGTCGCGCCCGCCCCGCCCGGCCACAATTTCGTCCTTGGTCATGCGGTAAGTCTTGCGTCCGCCATTGTCTTCGTACTCGATGGTGGCGCACGCCGGCTGCCCCGCCCCTTCCACCACCGCCGGCGCCTTCTCGTAAACCGCCGGTGCGGCCGTCTGCGCCCCGCCCATGCGCCGCGTGGCGATTCGCTTGGTCATGGACCCCGCCCCGAACTCGGCCTTGGCCGGCATGGCCAGCTCCGAATAGATCACGATATCGCCCGGCGCCGCGTCGTCGTCCGTGTTCTCCAAAATCGTGATCTGCCACCCGCCATCCGGAAGCGCGATCTGCGGCTCCGCGCGTCGCGCCAGCTTCAGCCTCTCCGCCAGCGACGCGCGGTTGAGCGATTCCAACTCCGCGTCGAGCGCCCGCCGCGCTTCATCCACGATGCGAGGCGCAATGCCCCGCAGCCGCTCCATGTCTCCGGGATGGAGGTACACGTGATACACCGCGGGAGCGAGCGTCGAGTAATGCAGGGGCTCCAACCCCTCTCGCATATTCCGAACGATTTCGAGGATGATCTCCCGCGCGGTGACGGGGTTTGCAGTAGCCGGACGGTCCATGGGGAACCTCACCCAATCTTAGCAATCCGCGGGGCGCGGAGGCTTATGGAACCGGGGTGTACCTTGGCGGAGCCCCCAAATAGACGTCATGGTTGGCGTCCACCACGCAAGCCTGGCCGCATTTCCCGTGATATTCAAATGCCCTCCCCTCGCAGGGACCGCAAAGCTCGCAATTGGCGCCAATCAGGGTCGCGGGCGCCGCGTTGGCCGGAAGTCGGAACGTCGCCTGATACACGCCGATCATGCCCGGGGCGAGGCTCGCGGAAACCGTTTCGACGGGATTCGTATGCGGCGGGAAATCGCAGACCAGCTTCCCCAGGATCGGGCTTGCCACCGTAGCCGGCGTGGGAACGCCCGTCGGCGGCTGATTCTCCACGGGACCCAGTCCGGTCATGTAAAGCCGGAACGTATCCCCAGGCCCCGGCTGGGCAGGCGGCGGACCGCTTCCGTCGGCATTCGACGCCTTGATTCCGAAGAGGTTCGGCGCCCCCGGTTCGGCTTTCTCGAGGGCGAAACCGTATGCTCTCGCCCGAATCGGTAGCGTCTGCTCAAACGGCGAGGGCCCGGAGTTTAGGACGCGAAACGACAGGGTCCCGCTAGCCGTTGACCACGGAATTTGAATGTCCAGTTGTCCCGGCTTCACCGATAATACCGGCGCGGAATGGCCGTCGATCAGAATCCGGTCCTTCCATTCGCTCGCCGAGCCTGTGAACGTGCCCTCCATGTGGAACAAGGAACCGAACGCCCACCCGTAGAGATTGCTCGCGTACGGCGTGGGTGGAATGAGCGTATCGACGGCGCCCGTCGAAATCGTGACTTTCACCAGGCGGCCGGTCGTAGTGACCAGGAATGCCAGCTCGCCGGAGCCGCTCACTGTTCCGTCGGTAACCAGTTCGCCCTCCGCCAGCGCCATCGGCTCGGTCTTCCCCGAGGGCACGTCCGCAAGGTACGCCGGTCCTTCCGGAGCGCCGCTCTCGCCAACCCGAAAGAGCACGCGCTTCCCGTTGTTGGAAAGACCCAGGATCACTGGCCTATCCGGCGGCGTGTACCATGGGCCGGGATGCCGCACGGGGGTGAAAAGGACGCTGTCGCGTCCCGAAGCCAAGTCCCTGGCGATAAGA
>Ga0182027_10004886_pt1 | contig 20575 bp, 23 predicted proteins | sample 712E1DmetaG_FD_121300 | JGI IMG/M metagenome (GOLD analysis project Ga0182027, IMG submission 121300) | Permafrost microbial communities from Stordalen Mire, Sweden - 712E1D metaG (Illumina Assembly) | ecosystem: Environmental > Terrestrial > Soil > Wetlands > Permafrost | place: Sweden...
ACCGAGTCCTCCCCTTGCAGGAGGCCATAGAGACATGAGAAGCGCATTCCCCTCGCCCAAACGAGCGCCCCCGCGCGAAAGCCCTTGACACGCAGACCCTCTGCATAGAGACCTGATCGTGTCCCGGGGGTCGCGCTGAACATGCTCGCCAGCCCCCACCATGACCTGAGTGCTTGAGATCGCCCCTGGCGTAGCCGCATGAGGACGTCGGGAAGCTAGGATCTAGTCCGTGACGCTCGTATACCCTGGATCAGACTGATTGGATTGTCGCGGCATTCGAGTTCGCACCGAGCCTGAGCGCGCTGGGTCTATCCCTCGGTCTTGGAGTTAGGCCGTGTTCCTCAGCCTGGTATCGGAACACAAAGCCACGCCTGGAGATGCCATGAAGGCGGTGCCGGTCGTGGCCCTGGCGTTTGGAGTCGGCGCCGGGCTGCTCGGGCTTGAACATGGCACCTTCGAATTGCTGCAGGGCAATGTGGCGCCGTCGGGCTTCGCGATTAGCGCCATCGGATCCCCGTGTCAGCCGGCGACAGCCTGGCATGCCTGCGAACCGGCTTTCACGATCGTCCCGAACTTCCTCGTGACCGGCTTGCTGGCGATGGTGGCCGCGGTCGCAGTCTTCCTGTGGTCGGTCAGATTCCTCGGGCGAACCCACGGAGCGGCGGTTCTTCTGGGGCTGACCGCCGTTCTCTTCCTGGTCGGCGGCGGATTCGTGACCCTCATCTTCGGGTTGATCGCCGTCATCGCCGCGTCCCGGATGGGCTCTCCGCTCGACTGGTGGCGAGCGCATCTGCCTCCCGCGGGCGCCCGCTTCCTGGCCGCGCTGTGGCCGTGGATTCTGATCGCCTATTTGGCCTGGGACGTAGCGTCGTGGGTAATCGGCACCTTTGACAACGATGCCGTGCTGCGAATCACACCGGTCGTGACTGCCATGACTCCGTTCCTGCTCGTCCTGATCCTTGTCGCGAGCTTCGCGCACGATATGGGGCCGGGGCACAGAGACGCTCAGTAGGGAGGCGTGAGACCGGAACTGACGGGCCTAAACTGTGAGGGTTTCGACCCACCCCCGAGGAGACAAGATTGGCCGGCAAGAAGAAGGGCAAGAAGGGCAAGAAGGGCAAGTAGCCCCACGCCAGTGAGCTCCGATGGCCCCTGGATGAACGCCAGGGGCCATCGTTCTTGCTTTGTTGACGGCTGGCAGCCCCGATCTCGACAGCCTGGTCTTCGCCGCGCGGTGTCCAGCACGATGCGTGCGTGCGTCGTGGCCTCTGAGAGGTGACGACTAGACCGGCCGAAGCTCGCGCCGGACCATCGCCTGCAAAGCCGGCCGCTCCGCCTCGATGTCCTCAGCCAGCCGAGCCGCGAGAGTCGGCAGGCGCCATCCCGCGAGCTCTCGTAAACCAAGGCTTCGAAGGTCCCGGTAGCGCCGCAGGTAGACGCTGCAGAGACGCCGTCGGAGGAGCGCGATGAGAACGCGTTGGGCCCGTGACATGGGCGCGGGGACGCCACTGTCGCGCAACAGGAACAGCGTGCGTGCCACGTCCCCCGCCGGGCTGCCGCAGCAAGCTGTCATCCAATCGATCACCACGGCCCCCGTCGGGCTCATCAGAACATTCCCCGGGTGCATGTCGCCGTGACAGATGGCAGCCCCGGTGGGCAGGGCGTCCAGGCGAGCGAGAGCCGCCGTCCTTGCGCCGTCCGGAAGGTGTGCGGCGGCCCGGTCGATGGCCCAGCGCAGGATGTCCTTCTGGTTGGGGAGCCCGGGGCCAGGCGCGTCGTGCATCGCGACATGGAGATCCGCAAGCTGCCGAGCTAGGCGATCGATCTCCCAGGGCCGGCGCGACAGGCGGTCGAGCATCGAGGGACCCTCGAGACGCTCGTAGATGAGGCCGATGCGTCCCTCGATCCGGGTCGTGCCCATGAAGGCCGGCGCTGCGACGCCGGCACGGGCGACCAGCGCGGCGACCTCGGCTTCGTTCTCGCCGAGTCGGTCCGGGAAACCTGGCTGGATGAGCTTGACGACCTCGCCATCACCATAGGCGAACACCTCGGCCGTCCGTCCGAGGCCGATCGGGTCGCCAAGCCCAGCGACCGTCGACGGCAATTGCGTGGCGCGGTCATGCATGGGGTGAATTGTGCCTGACACGACGTTCGCATCGTCGCGATGTGCCGGCCCTTGTAGAGCGGAGCCTCAGTCACGTACATCGCCGAGGACGTCGTCTTCCTGGCGACGGGCGAGGTCGAAGGTCTCAATCCGTAGCCGCGTCCTCGCCAGCTCCGGTCGGGGCGGGTCAGAGCCTGGGCCATGGCAATTAACGAGGCGTTCGTGGCGCGTTAATGCTGCTCGCGCAACCTCTGTTCGGTGGCAGGCCCGACTGCGAGCGCGGCTGCTCCGCAACGGAGGTTCCGCAGCAATGCCCTACGCCGACTCGATAGAGACAGTCCGCTCCTGGGCTGAAGATCGAGCAATCTCTGTCTGGACGCTCTTCGCAGGCGATCTGCCGACCACCTCTCAGGCCGCCCTGGCCCTCGATCTCGAGCGGGTCCGCAACGATGGCGCCGCTGTGGTCCTCGTTGTCTCGGACGACGTGACCCCCACTCCGGTTGAGCGACGCCTCGCGGACATCGTCGTCCGCGGGCCGCTCCCACCCGCACCGTTTGGGCTCCTCGTGGCACTTGCCGCCGTCGATGTTCCGGACGTTCGCCAGCTTGGACTGATCGGCGGTTCTCCCGAGGCGCTCATCGCCGGCCGGCGGGCGGGAGCGGGTGCAGTCGTCGGAATCGCGAGCCACGGCCAAACGAGCCGGCTGGACCTGCTGCGAGGTCAGCCAGATCGGATCGTCGCGCCATCCGACTTCGCATCGACGGACGCTTTCATGTATGGCCGCACCCGATCGCACCGCCAGCGGGTGCTCCTGAACCCCGGCCCCACAGTCGTGAGCGATCGAGTCCACCGAGCAGTCGCCGGGCCGGACCTTTGCCACCGCGAGCCGGAGTATTCCGAGATCTTCACTCGGATACGCGAGAAGCTCTTCCGCGTGGCCGGAGTGGGCCGCGATTGGGATCTCGCTCTTATCTCGGGCTCCGGAACGGCGGCGATGGAAGCCATGACGGGCGCGTCCGTGCGCGAGGGACGCCGCCTGCTGGTTTGCCGCAACGGCGTCTATGGCGACCGTCTAGCGACCATCGCCGAGCGGCTCGGCATTGATACTGTGGCCATCGGGGCACTCCAGACCGAGCCGATCGACCCGGCAGCCGTCGACGCGGCCCTTGCAGCCGACACAACGATCGACGCGGTTGCGGTCGTTCACCACGAGACCACGACCGGGCTGTTGAACCCGGTCCGGGAGATAGCCGAGGCAGCCAGTGCCCGCGGCGTAAGGGTGGCGGTTGACGCCATCAGCTCCCTGGGGGCCGAGGATCTCATCCTCGCCGACTCCGGCGTCGACATGGTCGCCTGCACGTCGAACAAGTGTCTCCACGGTTTGCCCGGTACTGCCTTCGTGCTCCTCTCCCCCGCCGGCGCCGTCCGCGCCGCTGAAGCCCCGCGCCACTCGCTGTACCTGGATATCGCCGGCTACCTGGAGTCGCAGAAGAGGGCGAGCGTCCCATTCACGCCCGCCGTGCCGGCCGTCTACGGCCTCGAATCCGCTCTTGACGAGCTCCTGGACGAAGGCGTCGAGCACCGTCGGGCCTCGTATCGAGCCCGGGTCGACTTTCTGGACGGAGCCTTCAAGCGACTGGGTCTGGAGCCGATGGTGGCCGCCGAGAACCGATCGTCGTCGGTTCGAAGTCTGCGGCTTCCCGACGGAGTGAGCTACCAGAACCTTCACGATGCCCTCAAGCGCGATGGCTACGTCATCTACGCCGGACTCGGAGACGCCGCCAGGACGAGCTTCCGCGTGTGCACCCTCGGGGCGATCGAGATTGAAGTGCTCGCCGACTTCGTCGAGTCGCTGGACCGAGGTCTTGTCGAGGCGAAGCTGTCCAACACCGCCGAGCGGCTGGCCCAGGTGGCGAGCAACTCGCGCGGCGTGACTTCGGCCGTCTCCGGATGACCCGCGCAACGAAAGCGAGCTCAGGGCCGCTCGCCACATCTCTGGGGATCGGCGCGCTCGAGGAGGGGCCGCGCCGCCGCCTTCGCGCCGTAATCCTCGACTGGGCCGGGACCACCCAGGATTTCGGATCGCTGGCTCCGGTCGGAGCCTTCGTCGAGACATTCGCCGGGTTCGGCGTGGCCATCACGGCTGCCCAGGCGCGAGGCCCCATGGGTGTATTCAAGCTCGACCACATCCGCGCCATCGCCGCCGACCCTGAGGTCGCCCTCAAATGGCAGCGGGCCCACGGGTCGGCCTGCACCGAGGACGACGTCCAGGCCATCTACCGCGAACTCGTTCCGATCCAGAAGGCCATTCTACCGAAGTACTGCGCGCTCATCCCCGGCACGCTGGAGGCAGTGGCTGAGATCAAGGCCCGAGGCTACCGTGTCGGATCCACAACCGGCTACCCGCGCTCCGTTGCGGAGATCGCGGCCCGACGAGCCATAGAGCAGGGCTACGAACCCGATGTCATGGTCTGCGCCGACGAGGTCCCGGCCGGCAGGCCCGAGCCCTGGATGCTGCTGCGGGCGATGGAGAAACTGCGCGTCTACCCGCCGCGAGCCATCGTCAAGGTTGGCGACACCACGGCCGACATCGAAGAAGGCCGCAACGCGGGTGCCTGGACAGTCGGCGTCACGCGAACAGGCAACTACGTGGGTCTGAGCCAGGCCGAACTTGCGGCGCTGCCGGCCGACAGAGAAGCTCAATTGATCGAGGCGGCGGCCGAAACGCTGCGCCGCGCGGGCGCCCACTACCTCATCGGCTCCATCGGCGAGCTGCCGCCGGTGCTCGACGAGATCGAGATCGGGCTGGCCCTCGGCGAACGGCCCTGAAGTCGCTCGAGAGAACCGTCGTCACGGATGGCTGGGTCGCCGCCTGCGCAAGCGGACCGACGACATCGAAGTCGGACCGACGATCGGCGCGGCGCCCAGTTTCGCGACCGCCTGGACGGCTACCGCGCCGAGGCTCGCCGACGGTTATCCGAACCAGTAACTGGGGTCAGGCGCGTGCTCGTCACGGGCTGCCGGAGCAGGCTCTTGCGTCAGTTCCCGGTAGATCGACGACAGCCAGTCGTCGCCTTCTGGGTCGATCCATTCGCTGTGGCCGCCGATCGGTCGGAGTCCGATTTCGCCGGCAGCCGGCTCAGGGGCGGCTGCAGAGGTAGGCTCGAGCGCAACGTTCATCTCGCTAACCTCGCTGTTCCGGTTCGTCGGACCGGGCATGGATGGACATCGCCGGATCGACGTCACTCCGGTGGGTCCTAGTCGCGGCTGGGATCGTTCGGGCGAAGCACACTCGGTGCTCGCCCGGCCCGTCGTGGTTCAGGTGAACGGGAGTGCCTTCCACCATGCCGTCGCCCGGCTGGATCTCGAAGTCGAGAGCCGTGTGGAACGCGATCGACGCCCTGTTCAGTGGAGTCGTAATGCAGCGGACTGTCGTACGCCCCTGGGCGACAACGAGTCCGAAGAACCGCTCGTACATGGATCGGGCGATGCCCGAGCGCCTGTGCCCGGGATGTACGCCTACGAAGTGGATGTACGCCTCGTCCAGCTCACACGGGCTCGGGAACCCGAACAGAAACCCGACCAGAATGCGCTCGTCTTCGACCACCACGCTGGTCTCTCGAAAGTGCTCGACGAAGAGACGCGGCAATTTGTCGTGGACCGGACGTCCGAACCAGTCATCGATCGTGACGATCAGGCTGTCGTAGTCGCGGGCTTCCATCGGCCGGACCGTGAGTTCCCCGGGGTTCTTCAGCGCAGCCATCATTCAAGCCAGATGGGATTGGTCCACGCCCGCTTCCCATGGGCATCCACGACGGTGATTCGAAGGTACGTCCCGAGCATCGGGTCTACTTCGAAGCTCCCGTTGCGGAACAAGTTGAGTGGGATCCGGGTGTGGGTGAGATCGATGCCATAGCGGCACTCATACCTCTCGCCGCCGCCCGAGAGGATCACCTTCATAACAGGCGAGCTCGAGACCACGACCTCGTCCCCATCGATCGACACATCAAGCAGTTCCGGCCCCTCGCTGGAGTAGAAGTGGCCGGCTCGAAGCGCCTGCACGAGCGCCTCCGGGTCGTTCTCATCGGCCCGAACCTCCACCCATCCGAGCCCATGATCCGGATAGTCCGCGTACTCGAAATGGGCGTCGTCGGTTGCGCAGGCGTCGATGCGCCTGCCGCGCGAGATGAGCACGTCCAGGATGTGCCCGCTGCCCCCCATCGCGTAGGCGAGCTCGGATGCTCCGTTGAAGATCTCCAGGGCGTGGGCCGCCTCCATGGTCTCGATGTCGGCAACCGTCAGGCCGTAGTACGCCGGGTGGGCGGCGATCACGAATGCGCCACTCGCCGCCGCCCGAGCCGCCAGCTGGGGGCCCGTCTCGCCGGGTTCCGAGGGGGCGAAGTCGACCGGGAGGCCTACGGCCACGATGTGCCACAGGTTGCCGACCCGGGTGCGTGGAGCATGCAACTCGGCGCCTATCAGGGTCGTAAATCCGCCCGTGCGCAGCGATCGGGTGTCCGTGATCGGATGGCCGAAACGGCGAACGAAGTGGTCGGTCAGGGCGACGAAGTCGTACCCGTTGTCGCGATACCAGGCCACCGTCTCGGCCGGCGTCAGGTGCCCGTCCGAATTGGTCGAATGGGTGTGCAGGTTGCCCCGCCAGAATCGGCCGGGCATCGCGAAGGGCAGTCGGTTCACGGGTTTCCTTTCGCGGATACAGGTCACGCGTTCGGCGCAACCGGGTAGCTCGACGTCGTGCCGACCTGCCGCGACGCGGCCGATCGGTCGGAGATGACCCGGCTCGCCCCAACTGGGATCCTGACTGCAATCTCGCTTCCCGCCGGCCAGCGGCCGGCGTTTGCGCTGGGCACGTCTACAGCAAGCCGGCGAGTCGACGACATTGCCATCGGATCGTCGGTTCGGGCGCGGACCTCCCGAAGGAGCAGCCTCGTGGTGGCCCCGAGGAACGTCTGCACCTCAACGTTGCCGGTCATGGTCAGGTCGCCGTTGAGCGCAGCGACGCTGGATGCGAGAGGCTCTAGCAATTCCGGCCGCACGAGCAGCAGTGCAAGGTCTCCGTCCAGAAGACCAACGGCCCCCGGCGCCGCGACTCGGCGTCCGTCCCGCTCGACCAGCCCCAGTGCACCGGAAATCACTCGCACCGGGATCTCGTTCATGGCCCCTATGAACCCGGCCGTGAAAGCCGATCGTGGTTCGGCGTAGATCTGGGCAGGGGTGCCGACCTCCTCGATGGCGCCGCGGTTCATGACCACTACCCGATCGCTGATCGAGAGCGCCTCGGACTGGTCGTGCGTGACCAGGATCGTGGTGACGCCGAGTTGCGTCACCATTCGGCGAATCTCGGTGCGCAGCTCCTCGCGCACCTTCGCGTCCACAGCGCTCAGCGGCTCGTCCAACAGCAGCACTCCCGGCTCGATGGCGACGGCACGCGCCAAAGCGACGCGCTGCTGCTGGCCGCCGGACATCTGGTGGGGATAGCTCGTGCTTACATGGGCGAGACCGAACAACTCGAGAAGCTCCGCGATTCGCGCCCGCCGTTCGGCGATGGGCCGGTTGCGAACGACGAGACCGAACTCGACGTTCTCAGCGGCCGTCATGTTGGGGAAGAGGGCGTAGCCCTGGAAGACCATCCCCATGCCGCGCTTGTTAGGCGGAAGATCGGTGATGTCGACGCCGTCGACCATAACCGCTCCAGTGTCGGGAGACTCGAAGCCGGCAGTTATTCGGAGAGTGGTCGTCTTACCGCATCCAGACGGCCCGAGGAACGACACGAGCTCGCCGTCCTCGACGGTCAGGTTGAAGTCGCTCACGGCGACCTGGCCGCCGAAGCGCTTGTTGATGTCGATGAGTTCGAGACGAGACATAGCCGATCCTGCCCTTACAACTGCTTACATTGGCCCGCCGCGAACCACCTGGGTGCCCGGCGTCCGGCGGGCCACCGCGGCCAGCGCTATAACACCGGCCCAGGTGATGAGGAAGCTGACCAGGACGAGCGCCTCTCCCATCCGGGGCTGGAACCCGTTGACGTTCAGCAGATAGACCGGAAAGGTCGGGTAACCGAGCAGTGCCGCAAGGGTGAATTCGCCCATGGCGGTCGTGAACGCGAGGAGCGCGGCCGAGACCAATCCCAGCGAGATGGAGGGCACGATCACACGTATGAAAGTGCGCAGCGGGCCCGCGCCGAGGCTGGCCGAAGCCTCGCTGAGCATCTTCACATCGACGGCGCGCAGCGCGTTGTCGACTGCCCGGAACGTGAACGGGAGCGTCAGGACGAAGTAGCCGCCGATCAGCAGAACCGGTGCCAACGAGGAAGCGATGAGGTTCACCGGCGAGTTGATGCCATACATGGATGAGAGCCCAACGACGAGGACGATCGGCGGGATCACGAACGGGAGGATCGTCAGGAACTCGACCGTGGCGCGCAGACGCGGGAATCTCAACTCCACGAGATAGGCCGTCGGTGCGACCACCGCGAGAGCCAGGATCGTGGTCACCACCGAGTAAAGCAGGCTGAGCCACAGCGACGTGTGGAAGCCGTCGTCGCCCAGCCCGTCCCACAGCGGCTGCAGCGTGAAGTGCTTCCCGGTCGAGAAGCCGAACGCCGCCGTCGCGTAGAGTGGAAGAAGGAAGTAGACGGCAGAAACCAGCAGAACCAAGATTGCCCAGACCGGGGTCCGGCGAGCGTGTCCCGTTCGCCGCGCAGCTTTCTCCCTGGCGTGGACTCCGGGGAGGATGGCGATCGCCTCTTCGGTCGCTTCGCCGGTGATCGATGGGCTGCTCATTCCATCCACCTCACCGAGACAGCCAGCGGGTGGAGCGGCGCTCCAGGATCGCCCGGCCGCCGATGCAGACGGCCATGATGACCGCCAGGCCGATTGCCAGAGCGTCGGCCAGGCCCGGGTCGTAGTTGACGTCGCCGTTGATCAGGTTCGAGATCTCGATCGGCACGATCGAGACGAACCCGGACGTCAACGCGTACGCCGTCGCATAAGCCCCGAATGCGTTGGCATAGAGCAGCAGCATCGACGAGATGAACGGCGTCATCAGTATCGGGATCGCTACCGAGCGCAGATACTGCCAACGGCTCGCGCCGAGTATCTCTGCGGCCTCGCGCCAGGCCGGCTTCATCGCCTGGAGCGGCGGCAGCATGACGAGCACCATCAACGGAATTTCCCAGTACGCGTACACGACGGTCAGGCCGAGCACGGAATAGAGCTTGAACCCGCCGCTGTAGAGATCGATGCCGGCACCCAGCAGGGTTCTGGTCAGCAGACCGTTCACGCCGAGAGTCGCGATGAACGCGAAAGCCAGCGGTACACCGGCGAAGTTAGCGGCGACGCTGCTGAAAGTCGTCGCGATCTCCTGGATGAACGGCCTGCGCGACGACACGATGGCCTGGGCTATCAACAGGCCGACCAGGCCGCCGAGGATCGTCGAGGCCAGCGACAGCTCGAGTGAGTTGGCGAACGGCACCAGGTCGAGCGGGTGCTCGAGGTATGAGTAGTTGACGAACGTAAACGCGCCTGTCCTGCTGTCGTGGAAGCTACCCCAGACGAGCGACACGGTAGGTACCAGGAGGAACAGGGTGATGAGGACCCCGAAGGGCAGCAACGCGAGCGCGGCGCGCCCGCCGCGGCTTCGGGCCGCGGTGGGCGCGCCGGCGGGAGTCCGGGCGGTCAGTGAACGCACGCTTGCGCTCCGGGAGGGTCTGACCGCTACGAGTTGATGACGATCTTCCAGCCGGCGCCGAGCGCAGTCTGGGCGGCCGTGATCTTGGCGATATCGGTCACAAGGGTGACCTTCTTGTAGAGGTCGGCCGATGGCAGCTTGGCCGCCAGGTCCGCCGGGATCTTGCCTGCCGCGTTGAGGACGTCGAAGCGGATCGGGTGTGCGTAGCCCTTTAGGAAGAGCAGCTGTGCCGCGTCGCTGTAGATGAGCTCCTGCCAGAGCTTGGCAGCGTTCGGATGCGGCGCCTTGGCAGCCACGATGTCCGCGTAGGGGCTGGCGAGAGAACCGGATGACGGGATGGTGACGGTGATATTGGGCGCCCCGGCAGCCTTGTCGCGAACGGCCAGGCCCAGGTAGTCCCACTTGATCGCGACCTTGACTTCGCCGCTGAGGATGTTCGCGTCGCTGGCTCGGGCTGCTGTCAGGTTGCCCGATTGCTGCAGCTTGTTGAACCAATCGATGCCTGGCTGGATGTTGTCGACGCCGCCGCCGTTGGCCAGCGCCGCAGACCAGACGGCGAAGAACGAGTCGTTCGCCTTCGTCGGGTCGCCGTCAATGCCGACAGCGTTCTTGAGGGACGGATCGAGCAGGTCGCTCCAGTCCTTGATCGGGATCTTGACCGCGTCGGTGTTGACGGCGAAAGCCTGGGCGCCCCAGTAGTTGCAGCACCAGTAGCCGTCGGCGTCCTTGGCGGTGTCGGGGATGTCAGCCCAGTAGGAGTTCTTGTAGGGGGCGGAGAGGCCCTGGGTCTTTGCCTGGACGGCGAAGGCGATGCCGACGTCGCCGACGTCCGGCTTGCCGGTGTTCTTGATCGAGTCGAGCTCCTGGCCGGAGCTGTACTCGCCTTCGGTTGCAGTGCCGTCGATGTTGATCCCGTAGTCGGCCTTCCAGAGGTCGAAGATCCCCTGGTAGTTGACCCACTCGGGCGGAATGCCCGTTTGGTAGACGGTACCTTCGGTCTTGGCTGCGGCGATGAGATCGGCCGTCCCCGGCAGGGACGCTGCGCCCGCGGTGGAGGAGGCGGCCGCGGCCGGCGATGCAGTGCTGGACGCGCTGCTGCAGGCAGCTACGATCACACCGATTGCCGGCAGGCTCAGCCCCAGCCCGATCAATCCCTTCAGGAACCGACGGCGGTCGATCTGACCGGCCGTGAATGCGCCGCTGAGTTCGTCGATACGCGCGAGTAGTGGGTCGTACGCCACGGAAATCCTCCTTAGATTCGGTCCGAGTCGACGGATCGGATCGCGTTTCGGCGGCCTCGCTCAGTACAGCCGTCAGGCGGTGGACATCCGCGGGACGGCGGCCAACCAGCGATAGACTCCCGGCTTCTCGTTAGGCCCGCGTTAACGGTCGGTGAACATCTACAGCAGCCGTGGTCGGCGGTGGCGGCCACAGGAGGCCTCCGCGCACGGCAACCCTGTCCCGGTTCTGGGTTCGCTGGCGAGCCGGGTCAGTCCGAAGATGCTGGCGACGCTCAGAAGCACCGCCAGGCCGATCTGCCAGAGAGCCACATCGCTTGTCGCCATCCGCACCGACATGAGGATCGGCGCGAACGGCGGCAGCAACGAGAGGGCTGTAACCAGGGGAGTCGTTGGATCGGGCAGGGCGACGAACACGAGCAGGTAGGCCCCGAGCAGGCACTGAACCGGCGCGATGGCGCCATGGGCCTTCAGACAAAGCGTGACGATGACGCGCTTTTACACCACGTCCTGGGACTTGACCCGTGTCAGCCCTTCCTGGATTCTCAACGGGCTGAAGGACAAGGCTCCGGCACAGTACGGGCCGCTAGACCGACCCTACTTGATTGCCGTGTCGCCACACACCGGGCTGGCGCACGCGCCGACATTGGTGAAGAAGTCTCTGGTGTTGCCTCGACCGCCGATGAAGACGTAGTCGGGGGCTCCCGGCAGCTTCATGCGCCAGTAGATGACGCCCATGCTCGCCCCGAGACCCAGCAGCATCTCTTCGGAGAGTGGGTCGCCGTGGAAGCGGAAGATCTCGGCCAGCGAGCTCGTCACGCAGTGGTAGCCATCGAGCGCCGGGCAGCCAGGAAACGCTTCGAGCAGGTCGGTCGCGATCATCGTGTCGCCCTCCTCTCGCGCCGTCAGCCCGTCGGCACTAGGGTCTCGGCGAGTCGCGCGCCCCACCGGGCGGCGCGGTCGGCCTCACCGGCCACGAGCTTGGTCCGCCGGTCGACGAGGAAGCTCTCGGGCTCCGCTGCGAGCGCGAAGCCGAGGTGACGGAGCCCGTTCGCGATGCCGCCGGAGGCGCGTCCGGTGAACATCGCGGGCCCGTCGAACCGGGTGTCGAACGCGGCCGCTCGCGTGCCGTGGACCCGGCCGAGCGACCCCAGCCAGTCGCGGACCCCGGGCCCGGCTGCATCAGGGTCGAGGGCGAGGGCGCTATTGGGCTTCCCGGCGGCCTCGATTGCGCCCTTGCGGGTGGAGGTCCGCGTCATGCCGTGGGCATGCGTCGGGCTCCCCACGACCACCAGGTCGGCCCATGCGACCAGCTCGGCGGTCGCTTCGTGAACGGGGACCACGCGTACATCACCGAGGGATCGGAGGCCCGCCGCGATCCCGTCGGCGACCGCGTGCGTGTTGCCGTAGATGGACTCGTAGACGATGAGCGCGCGCATCCGTCGACTCCTTCGGGGGCTTCGCTTCCAGACTGCGACGCGACACCGCCTCTGGACCAGAGCCAAACCTCCCTGTGCGGCTGGGTCGCCGGTCGCAGGCGCTCCGAGGTCTCCATGGTCTCGTCCCCAAGCCACGAGGGTCCCACGGGCACGACCACCGCGGCCGATGCAGCGCGCGTCGGCCACCGACCCGCGAGAATGTCGGCAGCCTCTCGACATACTCTGGCAGACTGCGGTAGCAGGACCCACCGCAGACTACTCAGCTTCGGCCAACGGCTCCAAGACCACGACCGCCGTTTCAGAGGATCGCCGGGTGGCATACGCGTCGACGTCGGTCCCCATGTCGTGCCACCTGGCCCACAGACGTGAGCGTTCGTCCCCCTCCGCCGCGCGAGCGCGCACCGCGCGCGATCCATCGGGCAGCTCGACGCTGGCGTCGGGATGAGCCTGGAGGTTGAGCCACCAGGCTGGCTCGCGGGCTGCCCAGCCATTCATGGCCAGGGTGACCAGGTTCGGCCCGTCCTCGTAGTAACCGAGGATCGCGCTGCGCTCCCGGCCAGTCCGGCGCCCGATCGTCTTTAGGCGCATCGCGCCCCACTTGTTCGTCGTCGGAGGCCACAGGCCGCGTCGGCCGCCGGTGAAGCGATAGATGGCACGGTGAACTACCCAAGCGGTGCGGACAAACCATCGTGGAGGAAGTCGCGGGCTTCGATTGGGTCTTCCGGACATGTGACCGCCCTCCTACACCGTGAGCCGCCTGTACTCGGCCAGGATGTCTGTGTTCACGCTGCTCCTGGCTTCCTGTCCTGCGTGGCTCCGCTCGCTAGTCAGCCAAGATAGTGGAACTCATCCTCCCGGGCCGCGGTGCATCTGCAGCCAGCGCTCGAGATACCGGCCGAGCTCGACCCCACCCCATACGCCCAAGAAGAAGACGCCGAGAGCGGCGATCGGAGCAGCGAAGGCGATCGGGGCCAGAGCGCAGATTAGGGCGGCAGCCGTAAGGCACGCCCCGCCCCATAGGTGGCCACGGCCGGCGGTCGGACTGACTTTCACTGCAACTCCTTGCCTCGGCCTTGGTTGGCGGGGGCAATCCGGCGGCCCTGGTCGGGCTGCAGGTAGATCCAGAACCGGTATGTGTGCAGGCCAAAGAGGAGACCCACCGCTCCTCGCCGCAGGGTTTCGATGATGCCCGCAGAAGTCCCATCGAGCCGCTGCCGAGGCCGGCTGATGGCTGCCATTCCGGCGAGGCTGGCCAGGGCGGCGGCGCCGAGTTCGAGCCACAGCAGGGCGGCGGGGAACGGCCGAAGTCGGCGCAGTGCCCCGCCGGCGACCATGGCGCCATCGCGGACGAGCAGTCCTACCGCGACGCCCTCGGCGGCGACGGCCCCACCTCGTCCAAAGCGGGCGATCACGGCCTGCGTCAGAGGAAACCCGCAGCCGCTCGTCACGAGCACTGCTCGGCCAAGCAGCCATCCCGCCGTGGCCTGACGTGCCGTCGCCGCAGCCGCATCCCGGTTTGTCAGCATCTGATACTCGACCCTCCAGTTCTATGTGGGGACCACCGGCCTGGCGGGAGCCTCACAGGCGGGGCGGTTCCAGGCAAGGGCCGTTGGGCTACTTGTATCTGGAGCCCGTCGGGTGAGCCGGAGCCTCTGGTTGCCCCACTCTCGCGGTATCGTCACGCGGGGGCACCAAGGGCGCCGGAACCGAGACCTCGAGCGAGTCCGAGACCCGCCGCAGTCACGCGACCAGCTCGCCATTGTCCCGATCGTCCACCACTTGAAGAGCGGAGCCGACGGTGGAACGTCGGCAAACTTACACTGGTGGAGCTTCGGTACAGGTTCGAAGGACTTCACGTGCCCGGGTCCCGAGGCCACTCAAGGGATCGCGATGTCATCGGTCAAATGGGTCACCTTGATGTTCTGGATCGCCATCGTCGTCGACGCGGTGGCTGCCTTGGCCCTCGCCTCGCCAGGCGGGTCGATAGTCCGCCAGCTCGCCTATCCCGGGGTGGACCCATCCCAGGTCGCCTATGCGGACGGGACGCGGAGCGCCTTTCCCCTGATGCTCGGCTGGACGTTGCTGCTGGTTTGGGGCGTGCGCAGGCCAGTTGAGCGGCGAATGCTGCTGTTGTTGACTCTGCCCGTCGTCGTGGGCTTTGTGGCAGTCGAGCTGGTCGACGTCTACCTGGGCCACGCCATCCTCTCGGGCACGCTCCCGACCCTCGTTCTTCAGGCCGCCCTGGTGGCGGGACTGATCACGGCGTATTGGGCAGCGGATCAAGCCGCCACGAGCGTCGTCGTCCCTCTCCAGACGAAGTAGCTCGGCTCGAGACGACCGCCAACTCGGCACGGCCGGTTTCGCCATGCTCCGCGCCCGATCCTCCCCGATGGACCGAGCCGTCTTCGACGGGGTCCGAGCACAGCGTAGAGGACCGTGCGATCCTCAGTGGGCTCGAGATTACAGAATTGTTGAATCGACTCAGGTAATGGGACGCTCTACTCTGAGGGTGCTCGCGCCACAGCAGGAGGGAAGAAGTCGTGCCGAAAAACTCAAGCCAGGTCTACGCCGCACGTCTGGACATCGACTACCCGGGCAGGCTGAACCGACTGACGACGTTCTTCCGGCCGATCCTGATGATTCCGATAGCCATCATCGTGAGCCTTCTTTCCACCGGCCTATGGTTCGCGACGTTGTTGATGATCGTGTTCCGCGTGAAGTACCCGCGCTGGTGGTTCGATTTCGCCCGCGAGCTGGCGCGCTTCAACACTCGCGTCGGCGCCTATGCGGCCCTGCTAACGGATGCCTACCCATCGACGACGAAGGATCAGGCCGTCCATCTGGACATCGACTACCCCGAAGTCGGGAAGGACCTGAACCGCTGGATGCCACTCGTGAAGTGGCTCCTGGCGATCCCCCACTACGTGATCCTCATCATCCTGTGGCTCTTCGCGCTCGTTGCTATCGTGGTCGCCTGGTTCGCCATCCTCATCACAGGTCGTTACCCTAGGGGCCTCTTCAACTACGTCGTCGGCCTCCTCCGCTGGTCCATCCGCGTCAGCGCGTACATGTACCTGCTGGTCACCGACGAGTACCCGCCGTTCGGCATGAGCTGAGCGCACACGTGATCGCGGCGGAGCAAGGCCCAGCCCGCGATCGGAGCGGAAGGGGCTCCAGGGACTTCCGAGGCGGCCGGAACGATCAGGTGCCTCCGGCTGCCGAGTTGCTAAGACCGCGCGGCTGGCACGTTCAAGCGACCGGCTCGATGAGTACTTGCCGTGAGAGTCCCACTGCCCCTCTCCTGAGCGATGCCGAGTCCTTGCTGTGATTGGTTATGGAGAGGACGGCATGTCGGCCGAACTCTAGTGGCCACAGGATGGGCTCCGAGTTCCCGGCCCTTTCCGACCGCCCGTGCTCAACCCATCGTCGGAAGACGACGGCACCTCTCCGGCGCCTGGTTCCGCAATTTCGAACAGGCGAGCCTAGACCGCGCCCTTTCAGGAGACTCAACCGATGCGGACATCCTCACACTCGGCCATTCGTCGTCCGCGACTTTCGGTTCCTCTGGCTGGGCGAAACCATCTCGTCGCTCGGGGACCAGTTCGCCCTGGTCGCGCTGCCGTGGCTTGCGCTCGTCTTGACCGGGAGCGCACTCGCTCTCGGAACGGTGCTCGCGTTGATGGCGATCCCGCGGGCATTGCTGATGCTCGTCGGTGGCGTGTACGTCGACCGCCTCTCTCCAAGGCGGGTCATGTTCGTTTCGAACGCGGTTCGATTGGTCGCTGTCTCCGCCCTTGGGTTGATCGTCCTCGACGGAGGCGTGCAGCTCTGGATGCTGTACGCATTCGCGCTGGTCTTCGGCGTCTCCGCCGCCTTCTTCTTCCCGGCCCAGAACTCGATCGTCCCGGCTCTGGTCGGCGAGGACCAGCTCCAGCAGGCCAACGCGATCGTCCAGGGCACCGGCCAGCTCACGATCTTTGTGGGTCCGGCGGTCGCCGGCATTCTCATCGCTGCCCTCGGAACGACGGGCTCGAGCCCGAGCTTGACCGGCATCGCGATCGCTCTGTTCGTCGACGGTGCGAGCTTCGCCGTGTCGCTCGTGACGCTGCTCCTGATCCACGGCGGATCGCAATCGGGTGCCAAGGACGAGACGGTGCTCGAGGCCATCAAGAAGGGCGTCGCCTTCGCCTGGGGTTCGTCGACCATGCGCATCGTGGTCCTGATCGTCACGGCGATCAACCTGCTCGTCGTCGGTCCGTTCGAAGTAGGGCTGCCGATGATCGCCTACACGCGACTGGCGGAAGGCGCCGCCGCGTATGGCACGCTGATGTCGGCCATGGGCGGTGGGGCGCTCCTCGGAATGGTCGCTGCCGCGATGCTGCCGTCTCCCCGGCCGGCGATCATGGGGCCGGCCGTCATGTCGATCCTTGCGCTCACCGGCCTCGGCCTGGCTGCGCTGGCCCTCGTCGATTCCACCCCGGTGGCATTCGCTCTCACGGCCTTGATGGGCCTCGCCTCCGGCTACGGCAACCTCGTGCTCATCACCTGGGCGCAGAAGAGGATCCCACAGGCCCTCATGGGTCGTGTCATCAGTCTGATTATGCTTGGCTCGATGGGGTTGATCCCGGTATCGGAAGTTGTGGCCGGCGCGGCCGTTCAGATAAGCCTTTCGGGAATGTTGATAGTTGCCGGGGGCACGATGACCCTGGTAACACTTGCGTCTACCTTGACCCACGCGGTTCGCAACATGGGTCTAGAACCGACCCTGGGCGAAGCTTCGCAATCCAACAAAGGCGGCATAGAAGGACCGGCGGCGAACGTCGTCAGCGTCGAGACGCCACTCTCGTAGGATTTGGACGCCCGGAGGGGTTCGGCGTGTGAGCACACAGAGCGTGGGCTCGACGACGTGACGTCACGATCCGTACAGGTGGCCAAGCTGTCGTCGATTGTCCAGGTCGTTTGCGCTCAGTCCAGCGGTCTGTGCGTGAGGACCGCCTATCTGCTCCGAATGGGCCGCCGCAGCGCGACCGCTACGAATCCGCCGATCGATACGGCCGCGAGGATCGGGACAGCGGCCTTGGCGGCGCGCGGCGGCAGCACGAGTTCGAAGAATGGCGCCGAATCGCCCAGCCGGGCTTGAAGTGGCCCCATCGGGCAGTCGCCGCCGCCCACGAGGAGCCCCGCGCCCTCGAGCGAGAGGAACGCCATGCTCGCCCAGAGACATCGATCTCGCCGTCGCGTCACGGCGCAGGCCCAGATGTAGCCGAGGCTGGCGAGGCCGGCCACAGACCATGCGGAATGGAAGGCCCTGTATGCCTTGGCGGGGCGACCGAGCGTCGCCCAACTGACCGGGCGTGTCACTGATCGTTCAGAGTTCGGTCGAGCTTGGAGCGATTGTCCAGTGGCAGACCGCCGGACAACAGAACGGGCCGATGTCACGTGAGGGTGACTGAACCCGCGCCGGGCGCGATGACTAGCACCCTGAACACGGGGAACGAGGCTGCGATCTTCGCGAACTCCGACAGCGGAGCGTCCTTGTCGATTGGAATATGCGGCCGCGCTCCAGGTGCCCGGCTGAGGTAATCCTTCAAGATGGGGGCGCGCTGGGCGGGCGAGACTTCTTCGAGCCAAACCTTCTCACGCCCTCCGTGGCGCAGGACCGCGATTCCTCCGGCTGCTCGCACGTTCCGCACCCAGGCGACATTCTCTCCGAGCATCGATACCAGGTACCGCTGCCCATCCACGTTGGCCGGCACGAGAGGAAGCGAGATGACCCGGCCGGACCTCCGCCCGATCACTTCCAACGTAACCATCCGATTGGAGGCGATGCCTGAAGAGCCCAGGGCGGCCGCTGCCCGGTTCAGTAGACTGGCCAGTCGATTGGGCCGACCGCCGCGGTACATCCGCCTGGTGAAGTCGCCCCCATTGTTAGTTCGTATGCCGATGCGGCCAGAGCTCTTGCGGGCCAGCCAGATCAGCCCGACGATCGTGATCGTCGCCCCGAGCAGCGAGTAGAAAGGCTGGAGGGGCGGATTGTCGCTGTAGCCGACGATCGCGATCTCGACCGCCAGCCAAACCAGCAGAGCGACTCCAACGACGCACGTCGCCAGCGGCGCCAGCCGGTTCCGCAGCCAAACGAGTCGGGCGGCCAAGAGCGGACCAATTCCGAGGACGCCGAACAGGATCAGCCCGGGTACGAAGTAGGTGTCGAAGGGGGAGCCCCGCAGCGCCGACAGTGAGAGCGGCAGGATCTCGCCTCGCGGCCCGAGCATAAGGGCGGTGCCCCCGGCGAGCGCTCCGACGCTCAGCAGGATATCGAGCGCGAGGGCTGCCCTGGCGAACAGGTCGAGGGGCGATCGTGAGGGAGGTCGAGGCATCGGCTTCTTCTCGTAGCGTTGGCTCTTACGCGGCGGGGCTACGATGGCGACCGCGGCCGACGGCTAGGAGTTCACGGCGGTTTCGGCCCGGCGAGACTGCCACCAGGCCACTGTCGCGGGGATTGATTGTTCGAACGGAGTCGCGGTCAGGCCGAAGGTCCGCTCGGTCTTGGAACTGTCGAGAACGAACGGCTCCTCGAACTCGTAGAGCATCTCAACTGTTTCTCGCGCCGGAGGAACGAAGAGGCCGGCGAGGAGCAGCATCGGGCGGGACAGGCGAGAGAGGCTGGGTTTTCCCGTTCCCGCTGCGGCACCCACCAGGCCGGCAAAACCACGGATCGACACCGCCGGGACCGAGGGGACATGCCAGGCCTCGCCGAACGCCTCGTCGTGACGGGCGAGTTCGATGAGAGTCCGGGCGAAGTCGGGGACGTAGGTCACGCTGTGCAGCGCGTCTGGGTCGCCGAAGACGGCGGCGGCTTTACCCGCGATGATCGGCCCGAAGAACCGCTCGCCGACCGCCGACTCGACGGCTCCCGGCCCGAAGTAGTCGGACGCTCGCGCGATCGTGACCTGGACGTCGCCGGCCGCGTGGGCAGCCATGAACCGCTCGGCCACCCTGGCCCGGGCGGTGCCCTTGCGGTTGGTCGCAGCGAAGGGCAGGTCCTCGCGGATCGGGGCGCCGTGCGGCGGGCCGTAGGCGTAGAGGTTGTCGACAACGGCGAGCCTGATCCCGCGGCCCTTGAGCCCGCCCAACACGCCTTCGGCGAGCGGCGGGAAGCCTTTCGGCCAGTTCGTGTAGGCCGGCGCGGCGGCGAAGTAGACTGTTCGGGCGCCCTCGGTGGCCGATCTGACCGCCGCCGGGTCGGTTACGTCGGCGCCGAGGGAAGTGACGCCGTCCACTCCGACGTCACGGCCGGAGCGGGTTACGACACGGACGGCCTCGCCTGCGGCCGCCAGCTGCCGCGCAATGGTCGTGCCCAAAGGCCCGGCTCCAAGGACGACGTTTGCGGGCGTAGAGGTCTGGGTCACGGCTGGTTCCTCCCGTGAACTCTTGTGGGGACGGCTTGCCGACGCCAGTCTGAAAGGTGGGCCGGCAGCAGCGTGAGGATGATTCGCGTTGGTGCGTTGGTTGTGGTCAAGTTCGGGCCATGCTTGCGCCTTTCGGGTATCGTCGCTGCCCCACGCGACCAACTGAAACGACGCCGGCGAGCTGCCCGCCGTTGCCTTGTTGCCGCGCTGAAGTGACCGTCACCACGATTGGAGCGCACGCAGCCGTGAAGTCTTCTTGCTCTGGTGCGTCTCCATTCGGACGATGACACCCACCAGCGTGTCCACACCGTCGAGGATGTGCGGTCCCTTGTTGAGCATGACGCACTCGGCTCGCTCGCCCATCGCGGCGTCGGTCAGTTCGGCCCGAGTTGGGATCCCGGTCTTCACCAGCGACTCCAGCACCTGAGTCGCCCAGATGACCGGAACGCGCGCGGCCTCACAGAGCCAGAGCAATTCCTCCTGCATCTCGGCCAACCGCTCATATCCGATCTCGATGGCGAGATCGCCCCGGGCGATCATCACCCCAAAGGGCCGACGAGACGCGCCTGCGACGATGATGTCGGGCAGGCGCTCGATGCCGCCCTGGGTCTCGATCTTGGCGATCACGCCGATATCGTGGGCTCCGCGCGCGTCGAGCTCCTCGATCAGGCGGTC